>Ga0123335_1001406_pt1 | contig 39258 bp, 40 predicted proteins | sample BiotimSIPDNA_2_FD_89707 | JGI IMG/M metagenome (GOLD analysis project Ga0123335, IMG submission 89707) | Anaerobic biogas reactor microbial communites from Washington, USA - Biogas_R2 time_0 SIP DNA | ecosystem: Engineered > Bioreactor > Anaerobic > Unclassified | place: Washington, USA... | reverse complement strand
TCCTCCCAAGTTTAGCCATTCAATCTGGCCGAACAGGTGACCGAACTTCTGCTCCACTACCTCCAGCGTCCGTTCCAAGTCGTAGGAGTTATTCTCGCAGAGGTTGTGCAGGTGAAGGCCGCTGATGCCCTCGGGAAGCTTCTTCCCTATCAGCTCGGCGGTTACACCCAACCGCGATCCAGGAGCACTGGGATTGTAGAGGTCGGTTTCCACCACTGAGAAGCCTGGGTTGATGCGCACACCACAGCGGACATCCCTGCCGGAGGCTTTCACCTGCGGGTAGAAACGCTCGTATTGCGAGAGTGAATTGAAGGTGATGTGACTGCTGTAACGCAGGAATGCGGGAAACTCTTCATCGGTATAGGAGGGGGCGTAGGTATGCGCCGGGCTTCCCATCTCCTCGAAGGCCAGCTGTGCCTCCGCCACTGAGCTGGCAGTGGAGTGGCTTATATACTCCCGGATGATGGGGAAGGACTTCCAGAGCGCAAATGCCTTGAAGGCCAGTATGATGCTGACGCCGGCACGCTCCTGTACCGACTGTATGAGCTGTAGGTTGCGTCGCAACAACTCCTCTTCCATCACAAAACAGGGAGAGGGTATTTTGGTGAGATCTATCATCGTGATTTCTTATGCTTCATTGATACTGTATTTGCCTACATGAACCTTCTCCCAGGGCAATAGCTCCAAGGCGGCTGCCGGCCGTTCTTTCTCTTTCACCCCGAAGGCAACAATGCAGAGTACCTCCAGCGGCATGGGAATATCCAGCAGATCGTTGATGTACTCGCCAGCCGACATCACGTCGGAATAGGAGCGGTTGTGCACCTGCACCCAGCAGCTGCCCAGTCCCAGTGACTCGGCCTGCAGCTGCATGTTGATGGCGGCAATGGAGGCATCCTCTATCCAGGCATCACTCACCAGTGGGTTGCCCATCACTACTACCGCCAGTGCCGCCCCGGCAAGCAGGCCACAGCTGTTGGGCTTGCACCGGGATAACTTCTCAAGCATCTCTTTCTCCTCCACGGCGATAAACTCCCAGGAGCGACTGTTCTTGGAGGTGGGTGACAGCAACGCAGCCTCCAGCAGGGTACGTGTCTGGTCGGGCGTCAATAGCTCACCGGTATACTTACGGCTGCTGCGACGCCGTAACAGCAGTTGTTGAAATGAATCCATAGTGACACTCTTTTGAGGTACAATGATACGAAAAAAGAGCGATATTTCCATCATGGAACATGGAAATTGGCCGGTGATCCGTACTATTTATATAGAACTGTTCTAAATTACAACAAATTTGTTTATTTTTGTCCCCAAAGAAACGACCCATTATGTTACAACCTCCGAAGATTAAGATCAGACCGGCAATGAAAATGGCAGACCTGATCGATGCCAATCCGCACCTGTTGCTCATGCTCCAGCATTTCAACATCGATTTCCGGGTGAGCGACATGACGGTGTGGCAGCTCTGTTCCAGTCATGGCATCAGCGAGAACCTCTTCGTCAGCATTGCCAACCTCTACAACGGATTCGAAACAAAAGGGCATCAACCCTTCACCCAGAAAGATCTGCTGCAGGTAATCGACTTTCTCAAGAGTAGCCACGACTTCTACCGTAACGACATGTACCCCCAGATCAACAGCTTCATACGCCAACTACAGGAGAAACACCCCATGAGGGAGATGAAGCTGCTGGAGAAGTTCTTCAACGAGTATTTCGCCGAAGTGCTGGAACACCTCGATTATGAGGACACTACCGCCTTTCCCTACTTCATCACGCTGCTGGAAGAGAGGGAGCAGGAGAGGCAGGGAACGCTTTACTCGTCGAAGGAGTATGGCGATCACCATACCGACATCGAGCTGAAACTGCAGGACCTGAAAAACCTGCTGCTGAAGTATGTGGAGATGGAGGGCGACCTGGAGTTGCGCCGTAGGCTCCTCTTTGCCCTCTATGAGCTGGAGTTCGATCTCTATATTCACTCGCTGATTGAAGAGAAGATACTGATACCTTCGGGAGTGCTGATAGAAAAGAGAGTAAATGTATAGCCCACCCCTCCATATCGCCATCATGGAGCCTTCGAAGATCATCTTCGAAGGGTTGCAAACAATCATCTGCCACTCGTCGCTCGACTGCCGTGTGAGCCGTATGGAGCGCATCGAAGAGCTGACGGAGATGATGGAGCAGAACCCTGTGGAGATCCTGATTGCCAACCCGATGCAGTTCGTCAACCTGGAGAAGGAGGTGAAGAAGCTGCGCAAGCACTACCCCAGCCTGGCCATCGCCGGCATCGACTTCGGCATCATCCACCGCCAGTCGATGCTCACCGATATCTCCTTCACCCTTTACGACACACCCGAGCAGATTATCCAATCGCTCCACAAACTGCAGGAGAAGAGCCGGCAGTCGGAACAGGAGAGGGAGGAGGATGACAACCTCTCACCGCGTGAGATCGAGGTGCTCACCTGCATGGTGAACGGCATGCTCAACAAGGAGATCGCCGACCAGCTGCACATCAGCGTCCACACAGTTGTGCGCCACCGCAAGAACATCACCCTCAAGACCGGCATCCGCAGCCAGTCGGGTCTCACCATTTATGCCATTTCGAAAAAGATCGTCTCCATAGAGGATATCGATATCTGATTGTCGCACATCCGGACGAAATTGCAGTTTTTTCTTTCCAATTTGTTAAACTTTTTAACCTTATTATACGTTTCATCTCTTTAATCGATATCTGACTGCTGTTAGTGGGGTGCAAAGGTCCAAAATCAACCTGCATTGTTGCTTGGTATCAGAAAAAATCATAGCTTTATTGCGGTTTCTTGATCAAAATATCAGCACACGGAAAAGTCATACCTCCTATAAAAGGTATCTATCTAATAATATGCAGAATAGATAAATCACACAACAAATAAACAAGATATGAAGGTACATGAATATCAGGCAAAGGAGATGTTTGCCGCCTATGGGCTCCCCGTGGACAAGAGTATCGTCTGCCGCTCGGTGGAGGATGCCGTGAAGGCCTACGAGCAGCTCGACACACAGAAGGTGATCGTGAAGGCACAGGTGCACACCGGCGGCCGCGGCAAGGCAGGCGGTGTGAAGCTGGCAAACGGGGAAGCGGAACTGCGCCGACATGCGGCCGACATCCTGGGAATGGATATCAAGGGGTTCACCGTCGACCGTGTCCTGGTGGGCCAGGCAGTGAACATCGACAAGGAGTATTACGTCAGCTACGTCATCGACCGCAGCAGCAAGGCGGCCATCCTGATGTTGAGCCGCGAGGGCGGCATGGACATCGAGGAGGTAGCACGCACCACACCCGAGAAGATCCACAAGTTCGTGATTGACCCCTCCATTGGAGTGCCTGACTACCTGGCACGGGAGGCGGCCTTCACGCTTTTCGACGACATCGCGCTGGTACGCAAGGCGGCCCCGATATTCCAGAAGCTCTACAGGCTGTTCGTGGCCAACGACGCATCGCTGGCAGAAATCAATCCGCTGGTGCTCACCAAGGAGGGAGAAATCATGGCGATCGATGCCAAGATGACGTTCGACGACAATGCCCTCTACCGCCATCCGAAGACCGCTGCGCTGAACGAGCCTACCGACGAGGAGAAGAAAGAGCAGAGCGCCAAGAGCAAGGGATTTAGCTACGTGCACCTGGGCGGCGACATCGGCTGCATGGTGAACGGTGCCGGACTGGCCATGGCCACCATGGACATGATCAAGCTTTACGGCGGCAACCCTGCCAACTTCCTCGACATCGGCGGCAGCTCCAACCCCACCAAGGTGATTGAAGCAATGAAGCTGCTGCTGGGCGACAAGAACGTGAAGGTGGTACTGATCAACATCTTTGGCGGTATCACCCGCTGCGACGATGTGGCAAAGGGTCTGCTGGAAGCATTCCAACAGATCAAGACAGAGGTGCCCATCGTGATACGCCTTACAGGCACCAACGAGAAGGAGGGTCGTGCCCTGCTGCAGGGTACCCATTTTCACGTTGCCGAGACCATGGGTGATGCCACCCAGAAGGCAGTGGCATTATCGAAATAACAACCAGACCGAACAAATCAGAGAATATGAGCATACTGATAAACAAGCAAAGCCGGCTGATCGTACAGGGGATCACCGGTCGCGATGGAGGGTTTCATGCCTCCAAGATGAAAGCATACGGAACCAACGTGGTGGGGGGCACCTCACCCGGCAAGGGTGGAGAGCTGGCCGACGGCATACCGGTGTTCAACACGGTGCGGGATGCGGTGAAGGAAACGGCTGCCGACACCTCGGTGATCTTCGTGCCGGCACCTTTTGCCAAGGATGCGATGATGGAGGCTGCCGACGCCGGTATCAAGCTGGTGGTCTGCATCACCGAGGGGGTACCCACGCTCGATGTGGTGGAGGCCTACAGCTACATCCGCCGCAAGGGAGCCCGCCTGATCGGGCCCAACTGCCCGGGACTCATCTCACCGGGAAAGAGCATGGTAGGAATCATGCCCACAATGATCTTCAAGGAGGGGAGCACCGGCGTGATCAGCCGCAGTGGCACCCTCACCTACGAGGTGGTTTACAACCTCACGGCAAAGGGGATGGGACAATCGACCGCCGTGGGCGTGGGTGGCGACCCGGTGGTGGGTCTCTACTACCGTGAGTTGCTTGAGATGTTTGAGAACGATCCCGAGACCGACTCCATCGCGCTAATCGGCGAGATCGGCGGCGACGCGGAAGAGCGTGCGGCCGAGTACATCCGCGACAATGTGACCAAGCCTGTGGCGGTATTCATCGCCGGGCAGCAGGCCCCCCCGGGCAAGCAGATGGGTCATGCCGGCGCCATCATCTCCAGCGGATCGGGCACCGCCGCCGAGAAGATCGCCGCCTTCGAGGCGGTGGGCGTGCCGGTGGCCAAGGAGCCGAGCCAGATCCCCGACCTGCTCAGGAGAAGCAGATAAACGCATTCGTCCGGACCACCATCAAACCAAAGATGTCCCCCCTTCGGAGGGACATTCGCAAGACATGGGCCTCTGCCCCTCCAATAAATTTGGGAGGGGCTTGGGAGAGGCATTGGAGGGGCATTGGAGGGGCTTGGGAGGGGCACAAGCCCTGGTCTTGCCCAAACCAATCCGATGGCTATCAATTTCTAAAGCTTTCGGGTAGATCCTCTTCAAAAGAGGAGATATCCTTGGCATAATCATACTGAACCCATCGTTATAACCATTTAAATTTTACGACAATGAAAAACTGTTTGTTTTTAGTTGCAATGACCTTTTTCATGCTGAATGTTCATGCGCAATCATTGAATCTTTCCCGCGACGTTTTTTTACCGGGCGAAGCAATTGAAATTGCGTTTACCGCTCCTGCAACCTACGCATCGAATGCCTGGGTTGGAATTATTCCGTCCTCCGTTCCCCACGGTAGTGAAGTCGAAAACGATAAACATGACATTTCCTATGTTTATCTGAGCAACCGAAGTTCGGGTGTGTTGAAATTTACAGCTCCCAAGCAGACTGGCAGATTTGATTTCAGGATGCATGATACCGACAGTAACGGAAAAGAGGTGGCATCGGTGAGTTTCGAGGTGCGCAACCAAATTCCAACCTCGGTCACTGTCGTGAAAGAATCGAATGTGGAAAACCCGGTTCTCTGGCTTGCAGATCTCCAGTTTACCCCCGGTCAGGAGATTAAACTGCATTATAAAACCCCCTCGTGGGTAAGGACGAATGCATGGATAGGGATTATTCCGGCTAACATTCCTCACGGAAGTGAAGCTGAAAATGACAGACATGATCTGAAATATCAGTATGTAAAGTCATCTGCTGACGGAGTACTGACTTTCAATGCGCCTTCAAATCCGGGCAATTACAGTTTCAGGATGCACGATTCGGATGCCAATGGAAAGGAAATTTCAAATATCGGATTTACAGTGAAATAACGGGGAAGGCTGCAACTGGTTTATTTTGAAAAAAATCACCAAACAGGGCAGTCCCAGATTCCGCATCAGGATTGAAAGAGACTGTCGCCTTGCTGTTTTGCGCTTTGGACTGATGCGGGGTCTGCAGCATCAATCCCGTATTGCCGGGTGTCGGGAACGAGCAAGCTGATGCCGGCGGGAACACGATTGGGATCAGGAATGATGTGCTTGTTCTCAAGGTAGATGTAGACCCAGAATTCACGGTTTCCGAAGAGCCTCTCGGCCAGGATGCGCAGCGTTTCGCCCTTACCCAGGCGTACAGTCTCGATATCTTTTTCAGGTGCAGGAGTTGGCAGCAGCAGCTCCTCCGCAGCAAGTGTGTCGGAAGGAAGGATCTCTTCTTTCGGCGTGCTGTTAGTGGCAGGTGCGACGACGGCAGGCGACCCCACGATGGTGGCAGCACTCAACGACTCATCTTTCTGTCGTGTCGCGATTGAAAAAAAAAAGCCCGGCAACCACGATTGCCACACCTCCGATAATCGGAACCCAGATGGAGGATCTCTTCTGCCCTCTCTTTACTTTTCTACTCCTTTCAACTACTCTTTGCCTCGTTGTGTCGGGCTGTTGCCGGAGTGATTCGGCCAGCTCATTTGTAACATTCTTTTGTGGGGGATCGGGGTCAACCGGTTCCGACGGTTCCATTGGCACATCCGGCTCTGGCGGGCTTGGCACCTCCTCCACTTCGGGAAGCGCTTCAGTGTGTGCCTCCTCCGGTTCGGGAAGCTCTTCGGTGGGTGCCTCCATCTCCACTTCTCGTGGTGTTGGAGTGGCTGACGCCCGCACGATCACGTTTTCACTGCCTACAGCGATGTTTTCCTCACCCATTTTCACTACGGGCAGTTCATTGAATGTGACTCCCTCGTTGAGCAGCGTGGGTTCAAAATGGGCGAAATAGCTGTTGGCACCCCTACGCAATTTGTCAGAGGGTGTGAAATCAATCAGGAAGCGCTTTTCATCACCGCCGGTCTCACTGAGCGGCTTGCATTGGAAGGTGCCAACATGTGGAATCTCAATGCTCTCTTCACGAAGGATTGACTCACGAACCAGCGTGATCCATTCACTCTGCAGTCGACCGGCATCTTCCTCGCCAATCTCAGGATGCTTTTTTCTCAGCAGCGAAACAATGTGTGCAAGATCCATCTTATCCTTATTTTCCATCACTATTGTGTAGATTGTTTTTTTCAGGTATAACAAACAGGAGTCAGTGCTCCCTCATTTCCGAAAACTGTTCTTTCAATGCTGGGGACAACTTGAATTCAAGCTCCACGGCAGGTGGCATCAGGGTTCGCTCACCTGTTTCAGGATTGAGCGAGATATACTCACGTTCTTTATGTGAGATCAGTTGACCTACTCCCGGCAGAGAGAGGGTTCCCGGCTCTGAGAGGTATTCACCCATCACCTCAGCTGTTGCCTGCAGCAGCTCGTCCACTTTTGTTTGGGACCAGCCCAAACGATCGACCAGTGTTGCTGTTGTCTCGTTGTGTGTCATCTGAATTGATTTGAGGATTTGTGATTAAAAAGATTTGAGGATTGAAGGATTCGGAGCGACCATCAATCGACCACGTTGCCGAAGAGGTCGAAGGGCAATGCAGAATTGATCTTCACCTGGTAGAAATCACCGATGGTCAGCTCTTTATCCTTTCCAATCAGTACCTCCCCGTCCACCTCGGGGGAGTCATACTCGGTGCGGCCCACAAAGTAGTCGGGATCTTCGCGGTCGATGATCACCTTCATTGTTTTGCCTACCTTGGCTTCATTCACCGTGAGGGCGATCCCCTCCTGCAGCTCCATGAGCCGTTCCATCCGTTCCTGTTTCACCTCGGCCGGCACATCGTCACTGTAATGCTTGTCGTTGTAGGTATCCTCCTCATGCGAATAGGGGAACGCTCCCAGCCGCTCGAAGCGGGTCTCCCGTACGAAGTCGAGCAGATCCTGGAAATCCTCCTCGGTCTCACCCGGGTGACCCACCATCATGGTGGTGCGCAGGTGGATGCCGGGCACCTCTTCGCGGAAGCGCCTGATCAGGTCGACAGTCTCCTGGCGGGTGATGTTGCGCCGCATGAGCTGCAGCATCTTGTCGCTGCTGTGCTGGAGGGCAATATCAAGGTAACTGCATACATTCTCCCGTTCCCGCATCACGCGTAGCAGATCTGTGGGGAAGTGGGCCGGGTAGGCATAGTGGAGGCGGATCCATTCCGTACCGGGGATGTCGGCCACCCGCTCGATCAGCTCAGGTAGCTTCATGGCGCGGTAGCGGTCGAGGCCGTAGTAGGTGAGATCCTGTGCAATGAACTGGAACTCCTTCACGCCCTCGCTCACCAGGTGCCGGATCTCCTCTTCGATCTCCTCGATGGAGCGCGACTTGTACTTGCCCGTGATCAGTGGGATGGAGCAGTAGGAGCAGGTGCGGTCACACCCTTCCGAGATCTTCACATAGGCGTAGTGCGGTGGTGTGGAGAGGGAGCGGTCATACTCCAGCTCCTTGTAGTAGGATTTGCCCAGGTCGTTGATGACACCGTTCCAGTCGAACTTCCCGTAGAAGCGGTCCACCTCCGGTATCTCGGCCGCCAACTCCTCGCGGTAGCGCTCCGAGAGACAGCCCATCACGTAGAGCTTCTTCAGCTTGTTGCGTTGCTTGGCTTCTGCAAAGGAGAGGATCATGTTTACCGATTCCTCCTTGGCATCACCGATAAAGCCGCAGGTGTTGATGATGGCGATGTCACCATCGGCTTGCTCCGGATCGTGGGTTACTGTGTAGCCGTTGGCCACCAGCTGACGCATCAGCCGTTCCGAGTCGACCAGGTTCTTGGAGCAACCCAGGGTGACCACATCTATCTTGTTCTTGATCATAAATCTTGATTATTCACCGAATAGGGAAGCGACAAACTCTTTCCTGCGGAACACCTGCAGGTCTTCCATCCCCTCGCCCAGGCCGATGTATTTCACCGGTATGCGGAACTGGTCGGAGATGCCGATCACCACACCTCCCTTGGCAGTGCCGTCGAGCTTGGTGATGGCCAGTGCCGTCACCTCGGTGGCAGCGGTGAAGTGTTTGGCCTGTTCGAAGGCGTTCTGGCCGGTGGAGCCGTCAAGCACCAGCAGCACCTCATGCGGTGCGTCGGGGATGATCTTGCTCATCACCTGCTTGATCTTTGTCAGCTCGTTCATCAGGTTCACCTTGTTGTGCAGACGCCCTGCGGTATCGATGATCACCACGTCGGCATTGTGAGCCTTTGCCGAGCTGACAGCATCGAACGCTACGGAAGCCGGATCGGCCCCCATCTTCTGCTTCACCACGGGCACACCTACCCTTTGTCCCCAAATGTCGAGCTGCTCCACGGCGGCGGCACGGAAGGTGTCTGCCGCGCCCAGGTAGACCGACAACCCCTTTTGTTTGAATTGCCATGCCAGCTTACCGATGGTGGTGGTCTTCCCCACCCCGTTCACACCTACCACCATGATTACATGGGGTTTCTTCTCTTCGGGCACACTGAACTCAGAAAGGTCGTCGCTGTTGTTCTCGGTGAGCAGCAGCGCAATCTCTTCCCGAAGAATGGTTGTAAGCTCGTCGGTCGTCACATATTTGTCGCGGGCTACCCGCTCCTCGATGCGCTCAATGATCTTCAGGGTGGTATCCACCCCCACGTCGGAGGTGACCAACACCTCTTCCAATTGGTCCAGCACATCATCGTCGACCTTCGATTTACCGGCGACGGCACGGGTGATCTTCGAGAAGAAGCTCTCCTTGGTCTTCTCCAGACCTTTGTCGAGCGTTTCCTTCTTACCCTTGGTGAATCTGTCAAAAAGACCCATATTGCAGTGGTTGTTTATTCAATATCCGATTCTGATTATCCTCTTTCCGCTACCGAGCACGGTTGCGAATCAATTGCAAATCTACGAAATAGTCAATAAAAAACTTCCCTGCGTGGTGGCACAGGGAAGCTTTTACATATTTTTAACGGATTTACTTCGTGAAGTAATCCTTTACCTGGTCGTTCAGGATCATCTCTTCCCTGAAGCTGTATGCACCGGTCTTGGGCGATTTCACCATCTTGATTACCTTGGTGTGACTGCGTCCGGTGGTTGTATTCTTATCACGGAATCCCGCAACTGCTTTCTTTGCCATAGTTTATCCTGTTTTACTTGATTTCCTTGTGCACCGTCATTTTCTTGAGGACGGGATTGTATTTCTTCAACTCCAACCGTTGGGTGGTGTTCTTTCTATTCTTGGTAGTGATATAACGGGAGGTGCCGGGCATACCGCTCTCCTTGTGCTCGGTACATTCCAAAATGACCTGCACCCTGTTTCCTTTTGCTTTCTTTGCCATTGCTGCTTCTCCTCTTTCTTTATGCGTTTAAAAACCCTTTGGCAGCGGCTTGTTTCAAGGCTGCATCCAGTCCGATCTTATTGATGGTGCGTAAGCCGGATGCCGAGATGTTCAAACTGATCCAGCAATCCTCTTCCACCCAAAAAAATTTCTTCGTGAACAAATTAACGTTGAACCTACGCTTCGTCTTCTTATTGGAGTGCGAAACGTTGTTGCCAACCATTGCTCTTTTTCCTGTTACTTGACAAATCTTAGACATTGCTATATGGTGTATTTGTTGTTTACCTTCTTTTCGGACACAATCTTCCCGACAAATCAGGGCGCAAAATTAAGCATAGTTTTTTAAATTACCAAAGAATCGGGCAAATTAATTTATATGCTATCAGACTCTTTTTCACCGGCAGCTCCTCCCTATTCAGGTCAGAAGGTACGCTGCAGGTGGGTATCCCATCAGAAAATGGAGGCAACTCCCGACAGGAGACTGTTAAATGTTTTCAGCGTCTCACTCCTGACAGCTTTTCGCCATTCAACCTGCTCTCCACCACTGTTGACAGATTGATCGGTGATGGTTTGTTCAGCAGTATGAACCTTGGGGAAAAAGGAAGAGGCATTCTGTTGGGCCACCTGATAGGAGATATCGCGTATGACCAACATGCAGCCGGCATTGTTCACCGAGAGATCGAAACGGTAACTCATCTCCATCTTCTCAGGTTCCTGGAATTGGGCACGATTGCTCACGGTGATTGTACGAGCCTTCTCGTCGTAACGGATACCAGCCAGCAAAGGATTGCCTGTGAACGTCTTCTTAGCCCAATCCTGCAAAAGGTTGTATTTCTGATCGGCAGTAAGGTTGTTGTTGACAGGTATGAACTGTTCAAAGAGCACCTTGCCGTTCACGACAGTAACAGTTGAAAATGCATTGTCTACCTGTCCCATTGCAATAAACAAGGTGGCGACAAACAAGCTGAATGTGATGATAAATCTCTTCATAATCTTAACTAAACTGCCTATTGGACTGCAAACCTACGAAAAAGATTAAAGCAGCCAATCAGAATTGCAAAAAAAAACAACCGTTAATATTTTCTTTATCCCTTAAAAACGATTACTTTTGCATCGCGAAAAAACTAATGTAACATTTATCAAATCGATCGTATGTCTGCAAAAAAACAGAAAGAGTCGCAAGCCGAGAAAAATTTTGAGAACATCGGCGAGGCGTTGTCCAGTTCCGAACAGTTCCTGGAAAAAAACCAGAAGTCACTATTGACCGGTCTATTGATCGTGGTCGTGCTGGTGGGTGCTTATCTGGCATACCATTATCTATATAAACTCCCCCGCAACGAAAAGGCACAAGCAGCCCTTTTCAAGGGAGAGCGTTACTTCCAGGAGGGAGAAGATTCACTGGCACTCTTTGGCAACGGGAACGACTTCCCCGGCTTCGAAGCAGTGATCTCCCAATACAAGGGTACCCGTTCAGCGGATCTGGCCCACGCCTATGCAGGCATCTCCTACAACCGGATGGGCAACAACGAGAAAGCACTTGAACACCTGAAGAAGTTCAAGGGTGGCGACCTGCTGATCACACCTGCCGTGACAGGTGCCATTGGTGATGTATACATGAACATGGGTGAGAGTGACAAAGCGATCGACCAGTTTCTCAAAGCCGCTAAAAAGGCGGACGACCAGATGCTGTCTCCCATCAACTACAAGAAGGCTGGAGAGGTATATCTGAAGGAGGGAAATTACGACAAGGCGATCGAGATTTTCACACGGATCAAGGAGGAGTACATCAACACACCTGAAGGACAGGAAGCCGACAAGTACATCAAGCAGGCAGAATTGCTGAAAGAATCGAAATAAGATGGCTACCGAACTACACAATCTCTCCTCATACGATCCCTATACGATTCCGTGGGGCGAAGGAAAAAGGATCGGCATCGTGGTGTCGGAATGGAATTACACCATTACCGGCAGCCTGCTCAACGGCGCGGTGAATACACTACGCAAGTTTGGAGTGAGGGAAGAGGACATCGTGGTGGAACATGTGCCGGGCAGCTTTGAGCTGACCTATGGAGCCAAGTTACTGATTGAAAAGGGAGCAGTGGACAGCGTGATCATGCTGGGATGTGTCATTCAGGGGGAGACCCCTCACTTCACCTTTGTGTGTGACAGTGTGACGAAAGGATGCACCGAGCTGAACCTGCAAAAAGATGTTCCTGTTGTCTTTGGGCTGTTGACAACGCTCACACTCGACCAGGCCAAGGCCCGCTCAGGTGGCCGCCACGGTAACAAGGGCGACGAAGCAGCCATCACAGCGTTAAAAATGTTAGCACTTCGTTCCAGATATCAATAATTGTATTATCTTTGCACACGCAAAACAGGGGCAGTTACCAGAGTGGCCAAATGGGGCTGACTGTAACTCAGCTGGCTTACGCCTTCGGTGGTTCGAATCCATCACTGCCCACGGTTCCGATGCGATGATTTGCGCATTTGCTGAATCGATTTAAAACATCGGCAAATGAACCAACAAACAGATCGTCAAATCAATATTGCGGAAGTAGCTCAGTTGATAGAGCATTAGCCTTCCAAGCTGAGGGTCGCGGGTTTGAGCCCCGTCTTCCGCTCTCAAAAGGAAGTAACGAATAGTGTTACTTCCTTTTTTTTATAACAGAACCTTATGAAAGAGTCACCAGTCTACACCCCCAACATCCGCGATCTGACGCAGGGGGGCATCTTCCGTCAATTGCTGAGGCTGGCGCTGCCGCTGATGGCCATCAGCTTCATCCAGATGACCTACAACCTGGTAGACATCTTATGGATAGGACGCCTGAGCAGCCGCTCCGTGGCGGCAGTGGGCTCCATTGGCATGCTTATGTGGATGATGAACTCTGTGGCGCTCATCTCTAAGGTGGGAGCCGAGATCTCCATCGGCCAGTCGATCGGAGCACGGCGTCTGGACCATGCCTCCCTCTACGCTTCACACACCACCACACTGGCGCTGTTTCTGGGAGTCGCCTTCGGCATCTTCTTTCTGCTCTTCCCCCATCCATACGTCGCATTCTATCGACTGGAACACTCCATCGCCATGGAAGCTGTCAGTTATCTACGGATCATGGCTGTGGGCATACCTGTAATGTTTCTGATTCTCAACTTCTCCGGCATCTACATCGGGTCAGGCAGGAGCGACATCCCCTTTTATTTCAATGCGACCGGATTGATGTTCAACATTCTACTGGACCCCCTGTTGATTTTCGGGATGGGCCCCATACCGGCAATGGGTGTGGAGGGAGCGGCACTGGCTACGGTATTCTCGCAAGGGGTTGTTTTGTTGCTCTTCATCACTCACCTGAAGCGCAGAAACGGGTTGCTGGGTCGCTTTCGTTTTCTGATCAGTCCCAACAGGCGGTTCACGATCAACATCCTAAAGCTGGGATTACCCGTGGCGGCGATGAATGTCTACTTCGCCTTCATCAACATGAACCTGGCACGTAGCGCTTCTCTCTACGGTGGTCACCTGGGAATCACCAGCCAGACCACCGGCGGTCAGATTGAAGGAATCACCTGGAACACCTCCAACGGCTTTGCCACGGCACTGGGCAGCTTCGTGGCACAGAACTTCGCGGCGGGCAAGATGTTGCGAGCCACCCGAGCTTTTCGTTATACGTTGATGATGATGGGGTTGCTCGGAGGCATCGTGTCGGCCGCCTTCATTTTTCGTGGCGAATGGATCTTTTCACTGTTTGTTCCGGAGAGAGAGGCATATATTGCCGGAGGGGATTACCTATTGATACTCGGCTTCTCACAGCTCTTCATGATGCTGGAGATTACCACCCAGGGAATCTTCAACGGATTGGGCAAGACATCACCTCCCGCCATTGTCAGCGTGGTCTTTAACACGCTACGCATCCCGCTGGCACTTTTCCTGGGTGCACGTATCGGGGTAACAGGTGTCTGGTGGGCCATCTCCATCACCTCGCTTTTTAAAGGGAGCATCCTGTTTATCTGGTATCTGTTGCTGCGAAAGAGACTCACATCTCAATAGCCATGCAGGAAGATGCCGATGTCGGAAAGGGGGAGGTTGAAATGCCCCGCCACATAACGGTTTACCATCTTGCCGGCATAGAGGTAGAAGCCGGCAGCGAAACCACGGTCGAACCGTGCAAAGTGGGGAACGCCACCACAGTCTCCCATTGTAGTAAAGAGAGATAGAAACAGGTTGCTCATGGCGATCGAAGCCGATCGACCCACTCGAGCGCTGAGACTCATCTCACAGAAATGAAGCACCCCGAACTTCTCGAACACTGGTGGATGGTTGGCAAGACAGGCCTCCATGGTGGTTTCGAAGCATCCCCCCTGCGCCATCCGCAGGTCGATGATCAACGCCCCTTTCTTCATCTCCCTGATCAGATCGGCCGAAATGCGATAGTAATGGCTCTTGTTGATATACTGCATGGCTCCTATCACCACATCGGCAGAGCGAAAGACATTGCGCAGCACGTTTGGTTGCAGCGTGGAGGTGAACAGCGGTGATCCCAGCTCATGACGGATGGTGCGTAACTTTGCCACATCATTGTCGAACACCTTCACGGAGGCACCCAGTGCCAGAGCAGCCCGTGCCGCCATGGTACCCGCCACACCGGCACCGATGATCACCACTTCGGTGGGTGAGATGCCCGGCACACCACCCAGCAGGATTCCTTTCCCGCCATGGGCATTGCTCAGCAGCTCGGCAGCAAGCGTGATGGAGCAGGCTCCCTCAATCTCTGATATGGACGTCACGAAAGGTGACAAACCGCTCTGGTCATAGAGCAGTTCATAGGCCAACGCGTTGATTCTTTTCTCAGCCATCAACTCCAGGAGGGCTGAAGATAACTTGTGCAGATAAAGGAACGAGAATACGGTGGTGCGTGGCCGCATCATTTCCACCTCTGCGAGCGTGGGTGGCATGATCTTCAGAATCAGATCGGCCTGAAATACCTCTGCAGCGCTCTCCATGATCTCAGCTCCCGACTCGGCATAATAACGGTCGGAATAATTGATGGGAAGTCCGGCACCTGCCTCAAGCAACACTCTGTATCCGGAGGATACCAGCAGTGCTACCGTTTCGGGTGTAAGTGCCAGCCGTTTCTCGGTCCCTTCAATTTCACGCGGGATACCGATCACGGTGGTGAAACCGGGATTTTCTGTTTTTTGGAGTTGCTCCCTGACAAAGAAGGAGGTGCTCTTTAGGGGATCGTACATGGTTTTATCTGCTCCTGTTTTTCAATCGTTCTGCAATGGCATCCACGGTGAGGTGGATCTCTTCCTTGGTGATCATGTGATCGGTGGGAAAGATGATCTGCGCCTTGTTGTAATAACGTTCACGCTCAGCCAAATGTTCCCGGATAAAGGGAATCAGTTCCTCCGGTTTCTTCTTGCTGAGAATGGGTCGTACTGTTTTGGATGCCCGCAACCTTGCTGCCAGCTCCTCCGGTTCGGCTTTGATGTAGACCGTAACACCGGCACGGTTCATCACCTCCATATTGTCGAAAAAGCAGGGGGCACCCCCCCCGGTAGAAATCAGCACATCTTCAAAGTCGGCCACCTCCAGGAGTGCCTGTTGCTCGATTCTGCGAAACCCTTCCTCCCCTTTTTCATCAAACAGTTCGGAAATTGTCTTGCGGTAATTGTTCTGGATGTGGGCATCAAGGTCGATGAAGGAGAGTGACAGTTTCCGGGCGAGTCGCTTTCCGATGGTGCTTTTGCCGCACCCCATGTATCCAATGAGAAATATTCGTTCCATTTTTTAGCAATCTGTTGTCAGTGGTCAGTTGTCAGTTTATTCTTTAACCATGAGCGTTGAACTTTGAACCATGAACCATGAACCATCTACCCTGAACCTGTTTACAACAGCGGTGCGAAGAGGCGTAACAGCGATTCTATAAAACGTCTGCCAATGGGCCTGTTATTCCATTCCCTCAGCGAGACCTGGTCACACGAACGCTGGTCATCGACAAAGATCTCCGAGGCCTGAGCAGCCACTGCACTGTCATAGATAAATGCCTCCACCTCAAAATTCTGTTCGAAGCTACGCATGTCAAAGTTAGCTGATCCAATCAGGGTGAGAGAGTTGTCGAACACCATCAGTTTGGAGTGAAGGAAACCCTCACGGTAGAGATAGACCTTCACGCCCGCCTGCAGCATGTGCGCGATGAAGGAGTGGGAAGCCAACTGCACCAGCGGTACATCAGATCGTTTTGAGATCATCAGGCGCACATCCACTCCCCGAATGGCAGCTGCCTGCAGGGCGTCTGTCATTGATTCAGGCGGAAAAAAATAGGGTGTTTGAATGAAAATCGACTTCTCGGCATTGTAGATGGCTTGCATGATGCCATGCGACAGTTCGTTCTCTTCGTTCACCGGTCCGCTGTTGACGATCTGCATCAGGCTGTTGCCGTAATTGTCGAGCAGGGGGAAATAATTGCGGGAGGTGATCAATGTTTGTGAAACAAAGAACCAGTCGATCAGGAAGACCGACTGCAGCCCCTGCACCCCTTTCCCTTCAATACGGGCATGGGTATCGCGCCATGCTCCCCATTCCATCCCTCTGATGTAACGGTCTGCGATGTTCATGCCGCCCACATACCCTATTTCACCATCGATTATGATGATCTTGCGGTGGTTTCGGTAGTTCAGGCGTGAGGTGAGTGAGGGTAGCGTCAGTTTCAGGAAGGGCTCCACCTCGATACCCGCCATGCGGAACGCTTCGAAAAAGGCCTTTCCTGTTTTACGGGAGCCGAAGCTATCGTAAATGATCCTCACTTCGACTCCTTCACGAGCCTTGCCGATAAGGGCATCCTGCAACTGCTTCCCTATCTCATCATCTTCAAGTACATAATACTCGATATGGATGTGGCGGCGGGCCTTCCCGATGTCAGCAAAGAGGCGTTCGAACTTGACAGACGCATGGGTGAAGAGCTCCACCTCATTGCCACCCAGCAGGGGGTTGTAATCCATGCGACGCAGCAGGTTGACCAGGTTGCCGTAACCCTCCGGGTAGCTCTGTTCAACAGGGGTTTCCATCTCATCCAGCGGGCGTTTTTTCAGCTTGCTGTACATGCGTCTAGAGATGACATGCTTACGGGTGGTATCCTGTCCGAAGATGGCATACCAGATGATGCCGATCACCGGCAGGAAGAGCACCGCCAGCACCCACGCCACCGTCTTGATGGGATTCCTGTTTTCAGTGATCACTACCACCACGATGCTCACCACCGTGAGCAGGTAGAGGATCTCGAGGAGGGTGATCAGGGTATGGTTCAGGGGCATGGTTACAATCGGTATTTTCCTTCGCTGATGTCATCCATTATGTTGAGGTAGGAGTGGTAGCGGCTCTCACTGATGGCATGCATTTCCACTGCATGCCGCACGGCACAATCCGGCTCGTTGAGGTGGAGGCAGTTGTTGTAACGGCAATGTTTCGAGGTACGGAAAATCTCCGGGAAGTAATGCGACACCTCGGCAGGGACCATGTCTATGGTTCCGAAGCCTTTGATACCAGGAGTATCGATGATGAATCCGCCGTTCGCAAGTTCTATCATCTCAGAATAGGTGGTGGTATGCATCCCTTTCTGGTGATAATCGGAGATATCACCTACCTTCTGAACGGCATCTCCACGGAGGGTGTTGACAATTGTCGACTTACCCACGCCGGAGTGACCCGCCAACAGGACGATCACCCCACGAGTGAGTGTGTCGATCTCCTCCCTGCCCTTGCCGGTGATCATCGAGCTCTCCAGGCAATGATAGCCAATACTCGTATAGAGGCGGGTGATTCCGCGCAGATACTCCTGATCCTCCTCGTTGTAGAGGTCGATTTTATTGAAAAGAAGGGTCACCGGCACCGAGTAGGCCTCGGCGGTAACCAGAAAGCGATCGATGAAAACAGTGCTGGTCTCCGGTGAACGCAGCGTGATGCAGAGCAGTGCCCGGTCGATGTTGGCAGCCAGGATATGCGACTGCTTGGAAAGGTTGGATGCCCTTCGCACGATGTAGTTCTTGCGATCGGCGATCTCGGTGATGAAAGCGGTGCCGTCGGGATTCACATCGAGGCTCACCCGGTCACCCACCACCACGGGGCTGGTGCTGCGGATCCCTTTTAGGCGGAAGTTTCCTTTGGCGCGGCAGAGCAGGTCATTGCCCTGCTCATCGCGCACCAGATAGCTGTTGCCGGTATTCCTGATCACCAGACCACTGCGTCGTGGCTGTCGTTCCTCACCGCAGGCTGATGTCATCAAACGGTCAGTATTTCTTTCTCCTTCTCACCGAACATCTCATCAACCTTACGGATGTACTTGTCGTGCAGCTTCTGCAGTTCGCTTTCACCATCCTTGCCCATGTCCTCGGGTAGCCCCTCTTTCACGGCTTTCTTGAGCTCGTCGATTCCTTCGCGGCGGGCGTTGCGTATACTGATCTTCGCATCTTCAGCCTCTTGCTTTGTCTGCTTCACCAGCTGACGGCGCCGCTCCTCAGTCAACGGAGGAATGCCAAGACGAATCACCTCCCCGTTGTTCTCGGGGGTGATGCCCACGTCTGAATCGAGGATTGCTTTCTCCACCACCTTGAGCATCTGCTTCTCCCAGGGCTGCACCATGATGGTCTTGGCGTCGGGGGTGTTCACGGTAGCCACGTTTGTCAGAGGCACATGGCTTCCGTAATACTCCACGCGGATACCGTCGAGGATGTGCGGGTTGGCACGTCCTGCACGGATGCGTGAGAAGGTCTCATCCAGAAACTCGAGGGTCATTTTCATCTTCTCCTCGGCCTCATTTCTGATTGTTGTTGTTTCCATAATTATTCAAAATTGTAAGCACGGCAAAAATAGTCAAAACTTTTGAAAGGCTGCTACAAATGGACCAAAGTACCGATCTCTTCACCGTCGATCACCCTGTTCAGGTTGCCGTAGCTGTCCATGTCGAACACCACGATGGGTAGGTTGTTCTCGCGGCAGAGCGTGGTGGCGGTCAGGTCCATCACCTTCAGTCCCCTTTGGTATATCTCATCGAAAGTAATGCTGCTGAACTTCGTGGCGGTAGGATCCTTCTCCGGGTCGGCAGTATAGACACCGTCGACACGGGTCCCCTTGAACATGGCATCGGCTTCGATCTCAATACCCCTGAGTGCCGAGGCGGTGTCGGTGGTGAAGAAGGGATTTCCGGTGCCGCCGGCGATGATGGCGATCTGGCCTTGTTGCAGCGCCTCGATGGCTTTCCACTTGGAGTAGAGCTCGCCCACCGGTTCCATGCGGATAGCGGTAAAAACACGGTTAGGCTGTCCTATCGCAGTGAGGGCCGAGCTGAGTGCCAGGCTGTTGATCACGGTGGCGAGCATCCCCATCTGATCACCCTTAACCCTGTCGAATCCCTTGTCGGTGCCACTCAGTCCACGAAAGATGTTACCCCCCCCGATGACGATGCCGATCTCTATTCCTTTCAGGGCGGCATCACGAATCTGCGCGGCATAGTCCTCCAGTCGTTTTTCGTCGATACCATACTGTTTCACTCCCATGAGCGACTCACCACTCAGTTTCAATAAAATCCGTTTGTATTGCATATGTTGATATTTAACCGTAATAGTTTTCATCTAATTCATGAACGATACCTCCTTGAAGGTATACCTGCGCTCCTCGTCACTGTCGAGTGTGCGGAGCACGAGGTGGCCGGATGAAAGCACCGTCTCAATTTTTGCTTTGAAACGGCCTTTGCTGTCTTCAAACCAGTAGTAATCGTTCACCCTGTAGAGGTCGAGCATGTACTCATCCTCGATATCCATTTTCAGCCCCTCCTGGAGATCCCGATAGAGCAGAAAAAACTCCCTCATGAACAGTTCCAGCAGATGCTCCCTGTTGTGCTGGATACCCGTGATCTGCCGCAGTGAAACAGGATTTGCCAGATCGACGGGAAAGATCTGTTGATTGACGTTGAGACCGATGCCGATCACCGTGTTGTCGATCTCCTTGCCCTGGATGTCATTTTCGATGAGGATGCCGGCAATTTTCTTATCCTTCCAGTAGATGTCATTGGGCCATTTGATGCGGATGTCGTCGGTGAAGGAATCGAGCAGGTTTTTGAGGGCAAGCGAGGTAACGCGTGATAGGATGAACGATTCGTTGGCCGGCAACTGCCGGGGGTAGATCAGCAGGCTGAAGAGGAGGTTGTCGCCTCTGCCGGAGTACCAGCTGTTACCCATTTGTCCTCGTCCTTCTGTCTGATAATCGGCGATTACCAGCGAACCCTCTTCGGGTCGTTCCTCTCTGACAAGTTGTTTCAGGTAACGATTGGTGGAGTCTGTCTCCTCCAGACGAATAATACGTCGTTCATTGCTCAGCTTTTCCATAATATTCCTCCTGTTTCTTTTTGGGTAGTTTGCGAATCACCTGCTCAACGGAGTGGTTGATCCATCTCTTCAGTTCATCGTCATCCATGTCACCATCGAGCCAGATCCGGTTCCAGTAGGTTTTGTTCATATGATAGGCACTCTCAACGCAGCTGTATGCTTCACGCAGCTGTAACGCTTTCTCAGGATCACATTTCAGGCTGATGCTGAAACGATCCACATCTGTGGGTATCAGGGCAAACATCTTACCCATCACCTTCATCACGATGGTCACCTCGTCGAAGGGAGTCGTTGCCTCGGCGCCCTTCACAGAGAGACAATAGTCATATAGTGCTTCGATATCCATAACAGCTGTAGTTTAAAACGCCATAAAAGCATCCTCGAAGTGTTCAAGATCACAACGGTCACCGTCCCAGATGATGGCCACGATATCGAACCGTGCCGGCAAATCTATCCGGTGAATGAGCAGGTACTGATGGGCAGCCTTAATCAACCGACGCATGCGTTGTGTACCGACAAAGCTCTCCGGATCACCCCACTGCTCCGATGTACGGGTCTTCACCTCCACAAAGACGATACAGTCCCCATGGGTGGTGATGATGTCGATTTCATACCCATGCAGCCGCCAGTTTTTTTCGAGGATGCGATGTCCTTCCGACTCCAGATAGCTCACCGCTGCCGCCTCACCTTTATGTCCCAGTTCGTTGTGTTGCGCCATGGTCCATCCGGTTGAAAAGCCCATAAATGTTGTAAAAATACAAATTTAGGAGTGAAAAAGTTCCTTTTGGTGGAAATATTTTGTTTTTTTGCATCAGCAAAGGGAAAGCGTTTCAGATGTGATCCAAAACTGATCTGTAACGAAAGGAAATCGAATGGAAGTTATTTGATGGGCACAAAAAAATACAAGTTACAGGGAAAGGTGAAACCGCGTGTCAGAAAGGCGGTTTTCATGCTCAGCGACGAAGAGCACAACCTCATTCAGTTTTATCTGAAGAAATACAAGATCACGAACCGTTCCCGCTGGTATCGTGAGACCGTCTTGAACCACATCCTGAAAAACATGGAACAGGACTACCCCACCCTGTTTGAAGAAAACGAAATGCGACGATAACGAGCTTTCTTATCATCATACTGCACAATTAAAAAATATGCTGGACGACAACTACTTCATGCGACAGGCACTGTTGGAAGCACAAAAAGCTTTCAGCCAGGATGAGGTGCCGGTGGGTGCCGTGGTAGTATCGGGACAGCGCATCATTGCCCGTGCCCACAACCTCACAGAGATGCTGAACGATGTGACCGCCCATGCAGAGATGCAGGCCATCACGGCGGCGGCAAACATATTGGGGGGGAAGTATCTGATCGATTGCACCCTCTATGTCACTGTGGAGCCCTGCCCCATGTGTGCCGGGGCGCTGCGATGGGCCCAGCTGTCGCGCCTTGTATATGGAGCCACGGATGAAAAGAGGGGCTACACGACTCTCACAGCAGAGATGCTTCATCCGAAGACAGAGGTCACCGCAGGCGTGATGGCCGAAGAGTGTGGTGAGCTGATGAAACAGTTCTTCGCCCGCAGGCGTTAAATTATCAAAAACGGGCACAACTTTATCTGGATAGCGGCCTCATATTGCACTGCAAACATTATATTTGAGGATTAAATCACTCGCTATGAAACGATTCATCCTTGCAGCCTTTTTGGCTGGTCTGTCAGTTGTGAATTTGAAATCACAACAACAAGAACAGTTTCAACTACCGTGGGACAGCATCCCCCGAAAGCTACCCCCTTTCCGTATGGAGGGCACCGACACGCTCCGTTTCAATCCGGGAGATACCATTCCTCTCCCCTTTTGGAACCGATATCTGGAACAACAGAAATCGGAAAAGAAGTTGGTGATAAAGTCACCACTGGACGGGATGCCTATCGTGGTACCACCAGGCCACACTTTTCACATGATTGTCACCAGGCCCGACACCACATTTCACTATCATTCGCGCAACCTTGGCAAAGAGGAGCAAAATCCGCTTCGGGCGAGGAAGCTTCCCGGAATAAAAAAGTTGCCACAACGGTAAACGATTTCTCCTCAAATCTGTTTAACAATGACCCTACCACACAACAAGTGAATTGAAACAGATCCTATGGAGAAAAGACTCAAACAACAGATTGAATTTATCCTGGAGGCAGACAAGCTAAAGCAGGTAATCCGCCGCAACTGGCTTGCCGACGACAGTCGAAAGGAGAATACGGCAGAGCACACCTGGCACTCTATTCTGGCAGCCATGCTCTTCTTTGAGTATGCCGAAAACAAGGAAGAACTGGATCTGCTGCACATCATCCGGATGATCACCCTGCACGACCTGGTGGAGATCGAAGCAGGTGACACATTCATCTTCGACAAGATAGCCAACCGCGACAAATTCAATCGTGAGAACGTGGCGGCCAAGAAGCTATTCCAGATGCTCCCCTACAATCAGGGAAAGGAGTATTACGAATTGTGGCTGGAATTTGAGAAAGAGGAAACACCCAATGCAATCTTCGCAGCCGCCGTCGACAAAATCATGCCGGTGCTGCTAAACACCTACAGCAAGGGTACCAGCTGGCGCGAGGCGGGCATTACCGGTGAGCGGGTGTATGAGACGCTGCACTCCATTGAGAAGGGACCTGCAAAAATACGGGAGCTGTTGTCGGAACTGGTAGATAAAGCCCGCGAAAAGGGCAACCTGGCATAAATGGTCCATCGATATTTGTGATTAATGTGGTTAAACAAAAAGGGTCACATCCACGTTATATCCTAAAACAAGGGGACTTAAAGTCCCAACAGAAGAAAACAACCAACAATTACAAAACCGATAAAATGAGTAAAAAGAAAATTGCAGTACTGGTAGGCAGTCTGCGCAAGGAGTCCGTGAACAGGAAACTGGCCAACGAATTGGTAAAATTGGCACCCGAATCACTGGAGCTGGAGATCGTAGAGATCGGTCAGCTGGCACACTACAACGAAGACCTGGATGAGAATCCGCCTGCAGAGTGGGTTGAATTCCGCGAAAAGATTGGTGCAGCAGACGGATATCTGTTTGTCACTCCAGAATACAACAGAACCTTTTCAGGTGTGATCAAAAATGCACTCGACGTGGCATCACGCCCCTATGGGCAGAGCAAGTGGGGCGGCAAGCCGGGTGCCATCGTGAGCAGCTCCGTGAGCGGCTTGGGAGGTGAAGGAGCCAACCTGGCACTTCGTCAGCCAATGGTCTTCCTCAACATCTACATGATGCAGCAGCCGGAAGCCTATGTTGCCAACAGCTGGGAGCTGTTCGATGAACAAAACAACCTGAAGAGCGACGACACTCGTGCGTTCCTGCAAAACTGGGTGAACGCCTTCGCAGAGTGGGTATATAAGTTTTAGGTGATCAAAAAGATTGCGTTCTGCGATCGGGATGGCCCCCTGTAAAAATCCCAGGGGCCATCTTTTTTAAAACAACAGGCAGAAGATATTTCCAATATCCTCTGCCTGTTTTTATATAGCTGCCGGTCATTGTCGATCAGGTTGATCCGGTTACTGTCACACCTTCGGCAATTTCCATGGTTCGCGATAGTTGGCTTTGATGAGCCGGTTGGCTTCCAGGTTGTCGAAAGTGCCGGTCTCGTTATCCCAATGCAAAGCCTTTCCCACACGAGAGGATATATTGGCCATGTGGCTTAGTTTTGCTACCTCGGCACCGATGGCGACATCGGCATTGGGCAACTTGCGGCTGCGCATGCAGTCGAGCATGTTTCCCGCATGCAGGTAGAGCCCCTTGCCGGTGCCACCTCTCTTCTCCAGCGCTTCCATGCGGAGGGTATTGGGTTTCCTTTCACTGTCGCAGGGATAGCAATAGGGGAAAGAGCGGCTGTTGATGGCCTGCTCGGGCACCACCTCCCACCCGCTGCGGGTAAGGATAAGTGTGCCGTTTTCACCGTAGAAGGCCACCCCTTCGCGCAGACCGAAGAGACCGTTGCCGATACCGCAGGAATGATCCCAAATGATGTTGAAGTCGGGATAACGGTAGGTAGCCATCAGGGTGTCGGGTGTCTCCATCGCATCGTCGGGATAACCGAACTTACCGCCCGCGCCATAGACATATGAGGGGAGTCCCACGTTCATGCCCTTCATGGCATAGTCGAGCAGGTGCACACCCCAGTCGGCCATCAGCCCTCCTGCATAATCCCAGAAGAAGCGGAAGTTGTAATGGAAACGGTTCTGGTTGAAAGGTTTCTTGGGAGCCGGCCCCAACCACAAGTCGTAATCGACACCCTGCGGCACCTCGCTGTCGGGCACCACCGGCAGGGTCCACTTGCTGGTCTGGTAGGCCCACACCTTCACAGTGCGCACCCGTCCCAGGTTGCCACTCTGCACATAGGCTGCCGCCTCGTCCCAGTGGGGATCGCTGCGCTGCCACTGTCCCACCTGTACGATACGGTCGTACTTGCGAGCAGCGCGCACCATCAGGTCGCACTCTTCGATGGTGTTGGCCAACGGTTTCTCCACATATACATCCTTACCCGCTTCGCAGGCAGCCACCTCCTGCAGACAGTGCCAGTGGTCAGGAGTACCGATAATCACCATGTCCACATCCTTGTTGTCGATCACCCTGCGCCAGTCCTTCACCAGTTGGGGAGGCCGCTTACCGGTCAGCTTCTCCAGATCGGAGGCCCGTTGATAAAGGTATTGATCATCTACATCACACATGGAGATACACTCCACACCCGGGTATTGCAGGAACGCTTCGAGGTTGCTCCATCCCTGGTTGCGACAGCCGATGAGACCGATTTTGATTTTATCGCCAGGAGCATTGCTCCCATAAAGCGAGTTGAACGGTTGCCCCATCAGTGGTGCCAGTCCTAATCCTGTAGCAGAGATTGCAGATTTCTTCAAGAAGTTGCGTCTATCCATCTTTTTGATTGTTTTTTGGTATGATTAGTGACAAAGATAAGAAAGATTGCTCAATTCATGACCGGAAAATGAGGGTTCTTTAGTTCATTTCTAACAGGATTTTTCTATATTTGTCCGCGACAGACAGAATATGAATCGAAACAGCACTTATTAATGCAGCGTCTCAACGATTTCTTTATCCTCCTCCATCAATATCTCGGCGGTCATCATTGGTTTGTTTTTCTTCTATTGGGTACGGGAGTCTTTTTTACCCTCTACCTGGGATTTCCACAGATACGTTACTTCAGACACGCCCTGCGCATCGTCAGGGGCAAGTATGACAGGAAAGGTGACAAGGGTGACACCTCCCACTTCCAGGCACTGGCCACTGCTCTCTCCGGAACCGTGGGCACAGGCAACATTGCAGGGGTAGCACTGGCCGTGCATCTGGGTGGACCGGCGGCCCTCTTCTGGATGCTGGTGACTGCTTTTCTGGGGATGTGTACCAAGTTTGTAGAGGTGACCCTTTCGCACAAGTACCGCGACTTTGATGAGAAGGGAATGGTAACCGGTGGGCCTATGTATTTCATGAAGAAAAGGCTTAACATATCGCTGAAGAACGGCAAGCAGATCAAAACAGGTTACTGGCTGGGAGGCTTTTTCGCCATGGCAACAATCCTATCCTCCTTCGGCACCGGCAGTCTCCCCCAGATCAACAGCATCTCCAACTCCCTCTTCGCTACGTTCGGACTCAATCACATGGTTACCGGAGCCATTCTCTCGCTGTTGCTGGCGCTTATCATCATTGGCGGCATCAAACGCATCGCAAAAGTCACTGCCGCCCTGGTTCCCTTCATGGCGGTCATCTACTTCCTGGGGGCCATCGCGGTGATTCTCTACAACTATCAGCAGATCATCCCCTCCTTCCTCTCTATCTTCAGCGATCTCTTCACCGGCACTGCAGCCGTGGGCGGTTTCCTGGGTGCTGGATTCGCGTTTGCATTTAACAATGGTGTCAACCGGGGTCTCTTCTCCAACGAGGCGGGGCAGGGCTCCGCACCTATCGCGCATGCTGCCGCCAAGGCACATGAACCGGTTTCCGAGGGGATGGTGGCAATCCTGGAGCCCTTCATCGATACCACCATCATCTGTTTCCTCACAGGGCTGGTGCTCCTCTCCTCAGGGGTCTGGAATGAGAAGCTGCCTAACCAGTTTCAGAAGACCGATATCGAGATGCTGGCAGGCAGTTATGACAATGGGGATGAGGTAGATGTGAAACTGTTGGAGGGTCATCTGGACAACAGTAGCCGCCTGGCACTGTTTAATGGCAAGCTGACCATAGAAGAAGGAGATATCGCGGAGCCTGTATCAATCCTGCATGCCCGCTCGTTGGCAGAAGATGTAAAAGTATTCAAAAACGGCGTTCCCTATAGTGGCGAGATGATGATTGAGAAAGGGAGGGTGACACAGACAGAAAGCGATATCTCCTTTTCCGGCAACTCCCTCGTTCACAGTGCACCCCTCACGACTGCAGCATTTACCCGCAGCTTCCTGGGTGATTACGGGAAATATATCGTTGCCATCGGATTGCTGCTCTTCGCCTTCTCCACAGCCATCGCCTGGTCTTACTATGGCGACCGGGCAGTCACCTATCTGGTAGGTGCCAGGTATGTGATGCTCTACAGGATCATCTTCGTAGCCGGCTTCTTCGTGGCCTCCTTCACCGACACCACCATCATCTGGAACCTGTCACTGCTCACCGTCACCTTTATGGCGGTCCCGAACCTGATCGGATTGCTGCTATTGCACCGGGAGGTGAAAGGTAGCATCCGCGATTATTGGTCAGGCTTTCGGGATGAACATCCCCTTAAAGGCCGCTAAGTAAACCTCCGTCGATCTGGAGGGTGGTGCCGGTCACCGAGCGGGCCTGATCGGAGCAGAGGTAACAAACAAGGTCGCCCAGCTCCTGCGGATCCATGTACCTCTTGTGCGGAAAGGCGGTGATTGCCTTCGCCTCGTACTCCTCTATTGCCAGTCCCTCTTCGCGCGCCCTCACCTCCATGAGCTGCGTCACACGGTCGGTGCGGAAGTAGCCGGGTGCCACATTGTTGATGGTGATACCCTTTGCTATCAGCTCCTTGCTGATTGTTTTGGCATAGCTGACTACCGCCGTGCGGAAGATATTGGAAAGCACCATATTGGCTGCAGGCTCCTTCACGGTGATGGAGGTGATGTTGATGATGCGCCCCCACCCTTGCCGCTCCATGTAGGGCAAACAGAGGCCTATCATCCTGATATTGTACTTCAGCACGCTCTCATAAGCTTCATCCAGGTCCGATTCACTCAGTTCGCGAAAGCTGCCCGGCTTGGGACCGCCTGAGTTGTTTACCAGGATCTCCACCCCACCGAACCGCTCCACCGTCTCCCGCACGATCCGTTCGTTGTCGTCGCGGTTGGCCATGTCGGCAGCGAGCGCCAGCACCTCTGCCCCGAGTGCTTCAATCTCCCGCTTTGTCTCCAATAGTGACTCACTATTGCGTGCGCAAAGTACTATGTTGACACCCTCGCCTGCTAGGGCCACGGCGCATGCCCTGCCCAGTCCCCTGCTGCCGCCACCGATGATGACGGTCTTTCCTTTCAGATTGAAATCCATAACATTTGTTTTACTGCAAATATAACAGATAAAAAAGAGGAGATGTTTTCCCGTTCGGTACTTTTCCCGAACGGTAACAACGATATTTACTCAGACAAACAGTTAAAAGCACATTTTTTCTTACCTTTGCAACCTATTTAGAAAGATATATGTCCAGACAATTTTCACGCACTCTGATCACATCGGCACTGCCCTATGCCAACGGGCCGGTGCACATCGGCCACCTGGCAGGCGTATACGTTCCTGCCGACATCTATGCACGCTACCTCCGCCTGAAAGGTGAAGAGGTCCTCTTCATTGGAGGCTCCGACGAACATGGCATCCCCATCACCATTAAGGCAAGGAAAGAGGGGGTCACACCGCAGGATATCGTGGACCGCTACCACGGAATGATCAGCAAGTCGTTCGAGCAGTTCGGCATCACCTTCGACATCTACTCTCGTACAACTTCAGAGATACATAAAAAGACCGCCTCCGACTTCTTCCGGACCCTCTATGACAAGGGGGAGTTCACCGAACTGGAAAGCGAACAGTATTACGACGAGGAGGCTGGCCAGTACCTGGCAGATAGGTACATCACCGGCAGTTGCCCCCACTGCAGTAACGAGAACGCGTATGGCGACCAGTGCGAGCAGTGCGGCACCTCATTAAGTCCCACCGAGCTGATCAACCCCAAGTCGGCCCTCAGCGGCAGCGTCCCCGTGATGCGAACTACGAAGCACTGGTACCTGCCACTCGACAAGCATGAAGCATGGCTGCGCGAGTGGATCCTGGAGGGTCACAAGGAGTGGCGCAGCAATGTCTACGGTCAATGCAAGTCGTGGCTCGACCTGGGCTTGCAGCCCCGTGCCGTGAGCCGCGACCTCGACTGGGGGGTGCCTGTACCGGTGGAAGGAGCAGAAGGCAAGGTGCTCTACGTCTGGTTTGACGCCCCCATCGGCTACATCTCCAACACCCGGGAGTTGCTCCCCGACAGCTGGGAGAAGTGGTGGAAGCAGGAGGATACCAAGCTGGTGCATTTCATCGGCAAGGACAACATCGTCTTCCACTGCATCGTCTTCCCCGCCATGCTGAAGGCGGAGGGATCCTTCATCCTGCCCGACAATGTCCCTTCCAATGAGTTCCTCAACCTGGAAGGTGACAAGATATCCACCTCCCGCAACTGGGCCGTATGGCTGCATGAATATCTGGAGGAGTTCCCCGGCAAGCAGGATGTGCTGCGTTACGTGCTCACCGCCAACGCACCGGAGACGAAAGACAACGACTTCACCTGGAAAGATTTCCAGGCACGCAACAACAACGAGCTGGTAGCGGTGCTTGGCAACTTCGTGAACCGTGCACTGGTGCTCACACAGAAATATTTCGACAACCGGGTACCGGCGGCAGGAGAGCTGACCGACTATGACCGGGAGACAATCGCTGCAGCAGAAAAGGTGAAAGATTCCGTAGAGCAACTGCTGGAAACCTACCACTTCCGTGACGCACAGCGTGAGGCGATGAACCTGGCCCGCATCGGCAACAAGTACCTGGCCGACAGTGAGCCATGGAAGACTGCCAAGAACGATATGGAACGCACCGCCACCATCCTGCACATCGCCCTGCAGATCACCGCCAACCTCTCCATCGTTTGCGAACCTTTCCTTCCCTTCTCGGCGGAGAAGCTGCGCACCTTCCTGCAGACGGAGAAGCTGCCATGGGAGCAGCTTGGTCGTTTTGACCTGCTGCCCGAAGGCCATCAGTTGGGCAAAGCGGAACTGCTGTTCGAAAAGATTGAAGACGCAACGATAGAACAACAGGTTCAGAAGTTGCTGGATACAAAGAAAGCCAACGAAGCGGAAGCTTACAGGGCGAAGCCGGTGAAGGAGAACATCCAGTTCGACACCTTTGAGAAGCTGGACATCCGCGTGGGCACTGTACTGGAATGCGAGAAGGTTCCCAAGGCAGACAAGCTGTTGCGCTTCCTGCTTGACGACGGTCTGGAGAAACGTACCATCCTCTCCGGCATCGCCGCCCACTACCCCAACCCACAGGAGCTGGTGGGACGACAGGTATGCTTCATCGCCAACCTGGAGCCGCGCAAACTGCGGGGTATCCTCTCGGAGGGTATGATCCTCTCGGCGGAGAACAGTGACGGCACGCTGGCACTGGTATCCCCCACCAAAGAGGTGCTGCCGGGCAGTCAGGTGGTATAAAGGATGTTTTTTTCGGTGAAATGTGCAACATTTTCAATGTTTCACCGTCTTAATAGTATGTATCACTCAAAATCGATGAATTGCATGAAGAAACAATTGCTGCTGGTGGCTGCCCTGATGGTCGGCCTGACAGCCTTCTCACAGAAGACGCACCGCGTTGCGGGATGGAAGATCACCCGTGACATACCCCAAAACGAGTTCAAACTGAACCTGGGCACCACCATCTTCGGCTCCTTCCCTGAGCTCAGCTACGAACGGATACTGAACACCGACATCAGCGTGGGGGCCTCACTGGGTGTCGCACTCGACACCGATATTTACCCCACCCATGTGCTGTTCACCCCCTATTTCCGCTGGTTCTTCGGCGGCAATTCAGAGAACCTGCAGAAGGTTGGTGCAGGCTTCTTTATCGAAGCCAACGGGGGGCTCTTCACCCGCTCGGACGACGAGCTCTTCTATGAGAACGGGGTGTATGGCTCGCGCGAGGAAACAGCTACCGGTGCCGGCCTGGGACTGGCAGTAGGGTGGAAGTACCTGACCCGCAACAACTGGGTGGGTGAGATCTACTTCGGCGGCGGCCGCGACTTCGTGAACGATGGAGCCTATCCCCGTATGGGCCTCACCATCGGCAGGCGGTTCTGAGAAATTTATCAACAAAATAAAAAAAGAGGTTGCCTCAAAATTGAGGCAACCTCTTTTTTTCGTGTGGATCGTATCGTGAGGTATATTACCTGATGTTTGTGCCCTCCAGTGACTGGTAAACACAACTCTTATTGCCTTGATTTTGGTTTGTGTTCCTTCATTCTATCTTAATTGTTCCCTTATATCCACTTTAATAATTTTGGGAGTGGGTATAAGGAGGGTATAAGGGTGCAATAAGGGCGCAATAAGGCTAGAGACATTGATAACCTGCGTCTCATCCTGAAAAAGGTTACAGTAATTGTAAATTAAAAGCAGGACAATGAAGACTGTCTAGTCCTGAATAACGCTTTACTTTCAAGTCGATTAAAATCAGGACGACATATTTCGAACAACAAAAAAGAAACTGCCTCTTTTTTTGTGTACGCATCAGAATCGAACCATAACGGCATCTTTTTCCGGGAATAAAAACGTAAATTTGTGGCTGAAGTGATAAACAGAAAATAAAAGATAATGAAAGTATCCGCCGACTTCAGGAAAATCCTCCCCGATCTGATTGTGATCCTCCTCTTTGTAGTAATCTCCTTCCTCTACTTTGCACCGGCCGTGATCGACGGCAGGGAGATTGCCCAGCATGACTCGCTGGCCGCCATCGGGCAGGGACAGGAACAGCGCGACTATATGGAACGACACAACGGGGAACGGAGCCGCTGGAACATCTCCATGTTCAGCGGCATGCCCTCCTACCAGATGAGTCCCACCTACGACTCCACGAAGCCGCAGGACCTGGCAAAGAAGGCCTACTCTCTCTTTCTTCCCAACTATGTCTACCTGCTTTTCATCATGTTGCTGGGCTTCTACATCCTGATGCGCGCCTTTCGGGCTTCACCGCTGGTGAGTGCCCTGGGAGCTGTGGTGTGGGCATTCTCCTCCTACTTCTTCATACTTGTAGCGGCGGGACATATCTGGAAGTTCATCACCCTGGCCTATATCCCGCCTACGATTGCGGGCCTGGTCTACATCTACCGGAAGAAATATTTACTTGGGGGACTGCTCTTCATGCTCTTCACCGCTTTCCAGATCTCGGCCAACCATATCCAGATGAGCTATTACTTCCTTTTTGTGATGCTCTTCATGGTGATCGCCTTCGGTGTGGATGCCTTCCGCAAGAAGGAGCTGCCCGATTTCTTGAAAGCTACGGGCGTGCTGCTGGTAGCGGGACTGATAGGCGTGGCAGCAAACGCCAGCAGCCTTTACCACACCTACGACTATACGAAAGAGACGATGCGCGGTAAGTCAGAGCTGACCCACCACGGGGAACAGCATACCGGAAACGGTCTGGAGCGTGATTACATCACCGCCTGGAGCTATGGCATCGGTGAGACCTGGACGCTGCTGGTACCCAACACCAAGGGAGGTGCCTCCGTACCGCTCGCCGCGAACGAACGGGCCATGGCCAAAGCACGTCCCGAATACAGGGATATTTACGCCCAGATCGGTCAGTACTGGGGTGATCAACCCGGCACCTCCGGACCGGTCTACGTGGGAGCCTTCGTGCTGATGCTCTTCATCCTGGGACTTTTCATCGTGAAGGGACCGCTCAAGTGGGCGCTGCTGGCCGGCACCCTCTTCTCCATCCTCCTCTCCTGGGGGAAGAACATGATGGGGCTGACCGATTTCTTCATCGACCACGTGCCTTTGTACAACAAGTTCCGCGCCGTCTCCTCCATCCTGGTGATCGCCGAGTTCTGCATCCCCCTGTTGGCGGCACTGACAATCAAGGAGATCGCGTATAAGCCTGAGCTGTTGAAGAACAACATCAAAGCTCTCTATATCAGCCTGGGACTTACTGGCGGCATTGCCCTTCTGTTCGCACTGTTGCCGAAGCTCTTCTTCTCCTCTTTTGTCTCCGCTTCAGAAATGCAGGCATTGCAGTCGCTCCCGCCCGAGCACATACAACCCATCCTGGCCAACCTCACCGACATGCGGGTAGGACTCTTCACCGCAGATGCCTGGCGCAGCTTCTTCATCGTGGCAATCGGATCAGCAACCCTATGGCTCTTCATGGAGAAGAAAATAAGAGGCGAATGGATGGTAGCAGCCATACTGCTGCTCTCGCTGATTGACCTGTGGGGTGTCAACAAACGATACCTGAGTGACGACGACTTTGTGGCTTCGACGCAGACACAACAACAGTTCACGCTGACACCTACCGACCAGATGATCCTGCAGGACAGCACCCTCTACTACCGGGTACTGAACATGGCAACCAGCACCTTCAACGACGGGGTCACACCCTATCACCACAAGGTGATAGGCGGCTACCATGCCGCCAAGCTGCGACGCTACCAGGACCTGATTGACCGCCACCTCACAACGGAGATGGGTGCACTGCAACAGGCCATCATCGGCAGCGGTGGCGTGCTGGACTCGGTGAATGCCGATCCGTTCAAGGTATTGAACATGTTGAACACACGCTGGGTGATCATGCCGGCACAAGGAGGTGGCACCCTGCCCGTGCTGAACCCCCATGCCATGGGCAACGCCTGGTTTGTAGATGAAATCCGGTTCGTGGAGAGTGCCGATGAGGAAATCGAAACAATCGGCATGCTTAATTTGCACCACGCAGCGATTGCAGACAAGAAATTCGAGCCGTTGCTGGATGGTCTGCAGGTGACCCCTGCCGACAGTGCCTCAACCATCCGGCTCTTGGAATATGATTCCGACTACCTCATTTACGAGGCCGACGCCAAGAAAGATGAGCTGGCTGTGTTCTCCGAGATTTACTATCCCAAAGGGTGGCAGATCACCATCGACGGCAAGCCGGCAGCGATGTTGCGGGTAAACTACACCCTACGCGCATTGCCAATACCCGCAGGGATGCACACCATTGAGTTTCGTTTCGAACCTCACAGCATCCGAATCACGGACACCATTGCCTACGGTGCGCTGCTCATCATGCTGTTGACAGCTGTGTATCTTTTATTGAAGAAGGTGAAACGAAAAGATACAAACCCTAACAACAATCATTGATGATGAAAAACAATATAACAGGGCTGCTGGTCACCCTTTTCACCCTACTTACCATTACACTTCATGCCCAGAAGCTATCATTCAACGAGGAGGGCACCTTTGAGATTGTCACCTGTTACACAACTCTTTAAATGCGCACCACTCGCAGTTCTTCTCGTTATTCGTTTGCGAAAAAGGGATGTCGGGGTTAAAAATCTCCTCCATCAACGCGTCAAAGTAGTGACGGAACTCCGGCAACAGGAGGGAGAAATCGTTGACAGGATGCTTGTCATAACGGACCACAGGGTCAAACTTGTCGTAGATGGAACGCAAGTAATAGAGGGCCGGGGAGATGCGTTCACCAGGGTTCTCCTGCAGGTAAAAAAGGCCATAGACAAGCACCTGCAGTATCTGATAGGGACGGTTGTTCTTCGAAGCATCAAAAAGCGTCGCCATCTCCTTGAAGCTGGTTTCTCCCTTACCAGTCTTGTAATCAATGATCCTGAGCGACTCCCCTACCCGGTCGATGCGGTCTATGCTCCCCTTGAAGCTTACCTCCAGTTGGTCATTCACCCGATAGGAGCTCTTGAAACGGTATTCTGAAGCAATATAGGTGAAAGGAGTGAACTGTTTGTCCAATTTAAGGGTTTGTTTTACATAGCTCTTCAGGATCTCACCGATGAGGTAATGCTGACCTTCCAGGGGACGGGGATGTGTTTCGTCCCGAAAATAGTAACGGGCAAAAGCATTTTCCAATATCTTGTCGAGGAGTGCTTCATCCTTCGTGAGGGAGGTAAGCACATCGGGAGTGACGATTTCCCCCATGTAACGGTTGTAGAGCGTCTCCATCAACCGGTGAAAAATGGAACCGAACACATCAACCTCCACGCTCTCTTCAATGGTATCTTCCTCTGAGAGCCCTTCCAAAGCGGTGAAGTAGAACTGCAAGGGACAGTTGACATAATTGTTCAACAGCGAGGCTGAGAACGACCGCTCATTGCCGGCACGAAATGCATTCAGCTTGTGCATCACCTCACTACTCTTGGTTACCATCACGGGAGGCACCTTGGGTGCAGACACATCATAGGTAGCTACCCGCTCGGTAATCTGAAAGGCATCGTGATAGAGATATTTCATCTGATAGAAGTAGCGGCTCACTTCACCGGTCTGCATCTCCTCTCCAGTCCTTGTATCGTAAATCAGGTAGATCCGCCTGGCACGACTGATCATCCTGTAAAAGTGATAGGCGTAGGTGCTGTCCTGATGCTCATAGGTAGGCAGGCCAAATCCTTTACGGAGCGAATAGGGTATAAACGAAGTGGTTGCATTCTTCTGGGGAAAGACCCCCTCGTTCATTGAGAGGATGATCAGATTCTCAAAATCGAGGGCACGAGTCTCCAGCACCCCCATCACCTGTAACCCTGAGAGTGGTTCACCGCTGAACGCTACACTGATGCTGCGCGCCAGATTTCTCAGCAGACGGAAGCAGGTTTCCACCGTCATCTGCTGCACCTCTCCGAGGCGATCCTGCAGTCGTGAAACAGTCTTGTAATACTGCACGATGAATTCTCTCTCCAGATCGACGGAGCGACTGCTGCCATCAGCCTGTTCCGCAGAATGCTTCTCGCTGGTAAGGTGCTTATAGAGATAAATGAAAAGAGATTTGAGATAATTTGGAATCTCCTCCCAACGGCTTATAGGAGTGAAGATCATCTGTAACAGGGGATGAGGAGGAATTTCAGAACGGGGCACCACGATACGGTTGTATTTGAGAATGTGGTTCTGCAACTCTTCCGTTTCGACCTGCACTGCCGAGGAGATCAGCGGATGCCTCACCACAGCTTTCACATAGCGGTGAAAAAAGGCCGTTTCACCCTTGAAGCTGCGAAGGTTCTGCTGCAACAGGGCGATTTGTTCCACCAGGCTTGCCACAGAAGCGTGTGTCAATCCGTAACCCATGGTCACATTGATCTTGCCAAACTCCTGGGGAATGGAATAAAGTACCGGTAGCAGGAGGTTCTCGTCGGGCAAAACGATGGCGGTGTTGATAGCCTCATCAGGGTCGGGGATCTTTCCTGTGGCAGCCAGATCAGACAGAATACGGGTCACATGTCTTGCCTGCCCCACACCGGAAGAGATGCCTACCAACTCAACCTGCGGCTTCACGCACTCCTGGTCATCAAATGGCAATTTATGGTTTGAGGGAAAACGAAACAGGTTCTCCTTCACCCGCAAGGAGGCACGATTGGACTCGTCATGCACGAATGGAGAATCATAGTCCCAATAAAAGTCGGCCAACCCTCTGTTGCGCAGGTGTTCCATTAGGACAGTCTCAGCAGGAGTGAGTGCATTGAGCCCCACGAATACAAAGCCTCCGTGGTCGTGAGCATCAATGTCACCTGCTTTGGCTCTTTCAGCAACCTCACGGAACATCATCCCCTCATAGGCAATGCCTTTCTCTATCAGACTTTCTCTAAATGAACTGTACAAATCATACAATATCTTCCATGTTTGATGGAACCGTTCTTTTGTTTCGTTCCCCTCAATTGGCATAAAACTGCTCCAGAAGAGTCGAATGGCTGAAACCTGCTCCTCTGTGAGATGAGAAAGATCATCGTCGAGAGAACGATAATCATGCACGTTACGGTATAGTTGCCGTGCATCAGCCAGGTATTTGTCGGTGTCGTCAAAATCGTTGAGCAGCATCTCACCCCAATAGAGAAAATCATCGAACGACTCCTCCGAACGACTGATTTCACGGTAGCGGTTGTAGAGAATGACCAGCATCTCGATGTGATCGGCAGGTCGATAGGGGGAGAAGGATGCAAACAATTCACTGATGGTGATCACCCGTGGAGAGAAAAGCGGCTTTCCAGCAATCACAGCCAGATATTTCTGAAAGAAAACACCTGCACGACGGTTTGGAAAGACAAAAGTCTCCTTGTAAAGTTCGTTGTCCTTCATCTCATGAAAAAGAGCGGCAACTTGATATAAAAAAGGGATCATAGTCAACAGTAAAAAAAGTAAACGGTGAATGGCTTTGATACAAATGTATGAAAATATGCCGAAGCTATATGTTATATTTTTCCAAAATAATGCCATTTTTCATTTAAATTAAACTAACTTGCATCTTTTTCAGCAGAGACTGTGTGACCCTATGCCAGTAGTTCAATTCGCAAATATCTCTTCTACCTACAAAGACCACCTGGATGCATTGTATGCATACGCACTTCATATGGGATTCGATGAGCAGACCGCCATGGATGCCATCCATGATCTGTTCTACAAGCTCTGTCTGCGTGAACCCACCATCGACAAATATGAGAACCTCCGTTTTTATCTGTTCCGGTCCCTCCGCAACAGGTTGATAGACCTCCGTCGTTCACGGCGGGAATTCATGTCATTGGAAGTAAATGAGCAAAGTGATGTTGCCGATCCACCTTTTCATCTGGAGGTTACAGTTGAGGATATAATGATCCTGGAGGAAGAAAAGGAAGCGATACGCAAGAAGGTTGAATATATGCTCGAAGGTCTGACCCACCGCCAGCGTGAGATCATCTACTTGCGATACATTCACGAATATAGTTATGAAGAGATTGCAGAAATCATGCAGATTTCGGTAGAATCGTGCCGGAACCTGCTTAGCCGGACCATTACTCGTTTGAAAGACTCACATTTACCGCTCTGGCTCCTCATTTTTCTTCTGCACTAAACGTTAAAAACGAGGAATAACCAAAACTTTCTTTCAAATCATGATGATGTAGTTCCCATATCATCGTTTATTATATAAACAGTTATTAACACAACTCCAATTTTAATCAATATTTATGAGTGACGGTAGAGCTGAGAGAGCTCCTTCAAAATACCTGACAGATGAGAAGTTCATCACCTGGATGCTTTGTCCGACGGACGAACTTGACACCTACTGGCAGCGATTCACGGAAGAGAATCCGGAGGAGGAAGTCGAACTATTGAAAGCAAAAGCTCTATTCAGAAAGGTGAAACTCTCTTCATACAAATTAGATGAGGCAACTAAAGAGAAGGCGATTGCACGGTTGGAAAAGGCACTCCTCCTCTATCAGCGAAAAAGAAAAGTGCGGAGGGTGCTCATTATGACTCTGGGCACGGCAGCTGCCATACTGTTGTTGATTTTCTTTCAACAGGATATGTTTCGACAGTCGGATCCTTTTTCTGGCAGACCGATCGATTATTACGTGGGCAGTGAGCTGGAATCGAAAGAGATTCAACTCTTCACCGGCAACCGGACTACCAGCTTTGAAGAAAACATCGACGTAACCATCAGCAACGATCAACGTATAGAGGTAAAAAAAGAGAACAGCAGCGAAGAAGATGAGATTATCATCGATCGCAATACCATCAACCGTCTGGTTGTACCCCACGGGAAACGTTCCAAGGTGATGCTGTCTGACGGTACACAGATATGGCTTAACGCCGGATCCACACTTATATTCCCCACAGTCTTCGATAAAAAAACAAGAGAGGTGAAGCTGAGGGGAGAGTTGTATGCAGAGGTAGCGCATGATCCCGACCGACCCTTTATTGTGAAGACCGATCAACTTGATCTGAAAGTGTATGGAACCGATTTCAATCTTTCAGCATATGAGGATGCAGCCCCCTGGGTGGTGCTTGTGGAGGGGAGCGTTGGCGTAAAAGCGGCAGGTGGCAAGGAGATGAAATTAGCACCCAACGAGCGGATTGTCCGCAACCAAAATGGACTACTGGAAAAAAGCAGGGTAAACGTCAGTTCCTTCGTGAGTTGGAAGGATGGATACCTCACTTATGAAAAGACACCTATTGCCGAGGTATTGAAACAGATAGAGCGATATTACAACCTCTCTTTCAATCTCGACGACCAAGTATCCCTGCAGGGAGTGAGCTGCAGTGGTAAAATCATTCTTACTGATAACCTTGACAACGTGTTGACTGCATTGACACTGATTTCCGACACACGTTATCATCGGGAGAACAAGTCGATTTATATTTATGAATAGTATAACTTAAAAGCATGATGCCTATGAAATGAAACAGTCAGGAGATGAAAAAAAAGATGCCGAACGATAGTGCGAATATCGTCCGGCAAGGATTCTAATTACCGTGTATATCAATAATTAAAAACATAACAAAGATATGAATAAAAATTCTATTGCAGGCGTGCTACCTGTCAATAATCTTAAACGTG
>Ga0123335_1001405_pt1 | contig 39268 bp, 31 predicted proteins | sample BiotimSIPDNA_2_FD_89707 | JGI IMG/M metagenome (GOLD analysis project Ga0123335, IMG submission 89707) | Anaerobic biogas reactor microbial communites from Washington, USA - Biogas_R2 time_0 SIP DNA | ecosystem: Engineered > Bioreactor > Anaerobic > Unclassified | place: Washington, USA... | reverse complement strand
TTAATTTAATCATAATTACAGGAGGTATTTTGCCACAACCAAAGAAACTGACAAGAAAAGCTTCAAAAAGCCATCTTAAATGCCCCATTTGTTCTTCACGAAGTTACAAAAAAGCAGAAAAACTTAATTTTATCGACAGGATTCGTTTTATAGGCTGTACACCATATCGCTGTCTTAAATGTGGGAGAAAGTTTGGCAGCTAAAGCTGCCAAAAGGTCCTTATAAATTATTGAGTTTTGTTGCAACAACCGTTTATGGTCTGATTCTTTTCTGAATCAAACACAAGTATTTTGTATTTGTAAGTGTAATCGGACATGTTTTACTGAAAACCTCACATTGTCCCCTGAATTTCATCTTTTGATTATAAGCATTATTAATACTGGTACATAGAGATTTGAATCGACCTGTACCTTTGTAAAGTTCTCGTTTTTTTAATTCATGCGCATAAACAGCTATCGATGCCTTATTATAACGACTGTGCTGCTGGTATTTCTGCGCTCCATTTTTTAACTGAGAAAACATCTCTCCTGAAGTCAACTTACAAAACCAACCCACCTTCAGGCACTGGTAGTTTAATCATAAATTAATTGTTTAAACCCTCCGGCTTTATAACCAGAAGATATTCATTAATCCCCGCAGTATCCCAAGGCACTGCGGGGAAATGACTTCTTATTAATAGCAAAACGCGGGACCTCAGCAATTTTCAAAAAAACTATACTGAAAACGTTGTATCCAGATCCGGATCTGTAATTTTACTTCCGGTACAGCCGGCCTTTACACGTTTTTTGATATGCTGAATGTGTCCTCTCCCCAAAGCTTTTACTTCACAACCCAGCTCAAAATATCTTTTGATCACATCATCTGAAAGAATACCGAAACAGTCGATAACAGCCAAAGGTTTAGCAGCCCATTGGACGACCTGATCCGGATCCAGATCAAGATAATCTTTATGAGGAACCGCCAGAACCAAAGCTTCTGCATCATTTAAAGAAGATACCAGATCCTTGCTGATCCGAATATTTTTAAGTTCCTCCTGGTTACGGAAAAATCTGCTCCAGGAATGTCCCTCTGAAGGATATGTTTCCTGGCTCTCCAATTCGTACCAGTGTTCAACATATGGATCGTGAACCCTGATCTCTGCACCCATCTCTTTAAGCTTTCGAACAACCATTTCACTGCCGCTGTAACGAGTATCTCCAACATCCTGACGATAGCTTGCGCCACAAAGCAAAACATCTGCTCCTGCTATATACCTTCCCATATTTCGCAATGCATCACGAACCAGTTCTGCTACATGAAGAGAACGGGTATCGTTGGTATCTATAGCAGTTGGAGTGATTTTGAAAACATTGTCACCATCCTCAAAACCCAGTATATGACGATATGCCCAGTATCCCAGTCCACCATCTTTTGGAAGACAATACCCGCCAACTCCAGGACCAGGGAAAATAATGTTACTGTGAGTCGGCCTCATTTTTATTGCATTGATCACTTTAATGAGATCAACCCCGTTACGTTCTGCAAATATGCTCCATTCATTAAGGAATGCAAGTATTGTTGCCCTGTAGGAATTTTCTACTATCTTCGTAGTCTCAGATTCTATTGGGCGATCCATGACAGTAAGAGGATACTCTTTTGTATTAAGTACCTCATGAAGAAATTTTTCGACCCTCATCCTTGCTTCATCATTGCACCCTGCACATACACGCCAGAAATCACGTATACTTGCAACATACTCTTTTCCAGGCATAACTCTTTCAAAACTGTGCGCCAGTATTGGCTCTGATGTAATACCCCTTCGTACAAAAGCCTTCTTCAGTATTGGCCAGGCAACAAATTCGGTAGTACCTGGAGCTACCGTTGTCTCTATTAAAACCATACAACCTGCAGATATTTTTTCTCCAATAGTTTTCATGGTAGCTTCAAGAGCAGCCATATCCGCTTCACCTGTACGCATATTTCCCAATTCAGTTTTTGAATAATCACACTGAACGTCAACAACAACCGAATCTGCCAATGCAAGACAATCACTGTTGAATGTTGCAACCAATGTTTTTCTTTCATTAACACATTCTTTAATAAGCCTGTCCACCTCAGGATCTTCAGCCTTCACCGGAGATTCTCCCCTGTTTAGCATTGGTATTTTCCAGTAACTGCGTACACTTGGCCTCTGACAACCAATGACAAATTTTGATGATTTTCCGTCTTTATCACGGGTATCTGCAACAATTGCTGCCATTACGGCTCCGACAAATCCTACACCCATAACAACTACTATCTCTTTGCCCTCATTTCTTGCTTTATCTACAAGCTGTGCAATACGATCAAATTCGGTCTGATAATCTTTTTTTTCCGGAATTGGAAATTTTTCACCAGCCGGACTAACAGAATAACGTATTGAATCGGTCATGGATTTCTCCTTTTCTGGTATTTTAATACTTTATGATCATTAAATCGAGAGAGAACAGAAGGTCAATTATTAAATTACATTAATACAGGTTTGTGATACAGTTTTTTTTAATTGTAATTATTCAGCAAGAATGATACATCAGATCTTAATAAGACCTAAATCAGACGATTCCTTTACACGATCGGCTTGGTGGATATTGGATTAAAGACTCAGATCCAGAACACATAATATGCAGTTATTGGGATAACGATAACGATTACGATTACGACAACGACAACGGTGAAATGTAGATATGACCTTCACAGCCATAAAACCCTTTCTGTTCAATACCAATGTGCAGCTCATTCCCGCACTGCGGGACAAGTTGTAAATTAATCGTCCGATTCAGGTAAGATTTAAGTTCCACAAACAGGTACTGCACTGTTTTGAAAAACAAAAATTGTGATACACCATAGCCCGTAGATCCGTAATGAACTTACATAGGGCAAGTTACCAGGGGTTGTCTACATTTGAATAAATTTATCAATTTTATAAAAAGACATCAAATCGTATCATATCAGATTCAATAATTCTTCAGGTGAATCCAGCAACATATCCGGTTTTTTCTGTTCCAGCATACATTTCGAATTTAATCCCCATGTCACAGATGCGACACGGATACCAGCACTTCTGGCAGCATCAATATCCCTCGCCTCGTCACCTATAAAAATCGTTTTTTCATCTTTACTCAACTTTTGTTCGTGAATGATTTTCCGAAGCACTCTGTCTTTACCAAACAGATGTTTGCTGCTATAAATAAATCCAAACCACTCTGTCATACTGTTCTGTGAAAGAAAACTCATTACATTTAGTTTTGAATTGGATGTACAAATTCCTAACCTTATCCCTGAATCATATAAGGTTTTTAAAACATCCCTGATTCCAGGATGTAAATGGATGTCGGAAATTCGCCTGTTCATTTCACTACGGGCGCGTAAAACAATAAAGGGCAGTTTTATCAAGGAGATATTATGTAGCTCAAGAAGTTCTTTGGGGTGAAGCTCCCTGAACTTCTCAACATCCATTCTTTCGATCTGCTTGCACTTGAATGACGGAACCAGAACCTGATTATAAATATCCAGTATCAACTGCATGGTATCAGCCAAAGTACCATCAAAATCAAAAATTACTGTAAAGTTTTTTCCTGTATTCATTTATTTCAGTCCAGATTTTCCAGTTTGCAGTGTATTATTGTTATAAACAATTTTCAAAAAAATCATGAAAACGCTATTTTATCCGCATTAAATAATTTCCCACTGAGCTGAAAATTGTTAACACAATTTCCTCCTGGCTAAAACCCCCAGACCTTTGCTACAGTGAAAATGTGCGGATTTTGATGTCAGTTGCTGGAGAGAAACGGTTTTTTATGTACTGCGCACAAAAAAACTCGTTTACCAATCCTTTTTGCAATCTGACATTTACCAGAATACTCCTCATATCAATAAGTATAATATAATTTTAACAAGAATTTGTGAGTTAGTACGATTAAAGAGAACTAAATCTTTCAACAAGCTTAAAAAAGTTCAAGTGGCAATACTTATTTTTACCTCAAGATTACATAATTCTTTGAATAAAGCTGAAGGAATCGGTTTATGTACAGAATTATCAGATTGTTCTCAGGATTAATTATTGCAACACTTTTGAGCTGCAATAAATCTTATGTCAGTTCCGAAAAACCGGTTGTTTTTGTAAGTATACTACCTCAAAAATATTTTGTTGAAAAAATAATCAAAGACCTTGCAAATATTGAAGTTCTTGTTCCGCCGGGATCATCTCCGCATATCTACGAACCCAAGCCTTCACAGATGACTCTTCTGTCAAAAGCATCCATCTATTTTGCAACAGGAATTGAACTTGAATATGCCTGGCTCCCAAAAATAAAAAAAATTAACCCAAAACTTAAAATTATCCAGACAGACAAAAACATTGATAAAATTTTATCAGAAAACAGTATCCCCAAACACCCCGAAGTACCACACAAGCATGACCATATCAATAACCACCACTCTCATCATGGAACAGATCCACATATATGGCTCTCTCCGGAACTCGTAAAAAAACAGTCAGACATAATAACCAAAGCATTTATTGAATATGATTCAACCTGGCGGGATACAGTTCTTAAAAATAATAAATCTTTTCAATCAGAACTCCGCGAACTTCAGGATACCATAAAACACCTTTTATCCGAATGTGAAGACGGTAAACCATTTCTTGTCTTCCATCCCTCATGGGGCTACTTTGCCCGGGAATTTAATCTGGTACAGGTACCCGTGGAAGTGCAAGGGAAAGAGCCCGGTCCCAAAGAACTTGGTAAAGTTCTGAAATTTGCAAAAAATAATAATATCAAAACCATATTTGTTCAGCCCGGTTTTTCAAAAAAAAGTGCCGGAATAATTGCAAAAGAACTTAATGGTATTGTCTTAACAGCAGATCCATTAAGCCTGAACTGGTCACAGAATCTGATTAATCTGGCAAAAGCTATAAAATATGATTAATACCAAAGTAATTGAATTAAAAAATGTATCATACTCATACGGAAATTATCCTGCACTCAAGAATGTCACAATGTCCATCGAGAAAGGTGATTTCGTTGGTATTATTGGTCCAAATGGCGGAGGAAAAACTACACTTCTAAAGTTGATTCTGGCTTTGATCAAGCCAGATAAGGGTACAGTAAGTCTATTGGGAGACTCACCACGAAAGACTCGTACTCTTACAGGATATATTCCTCAGGAAACCAACCTTAACAAAACTTTTCCGATTTCAGTAAAAGACGTAGTTCTCATGGGTTTGATTTCAAAAAGAGGACTGGGTAGACCTTTTACAAAAAGTGACAATCAAAAAGCCGACCGGATAATTGACAAACTTGATATTTCTTATGTTAAAAACAGATGTATTGAAGAGCTCTCAGGTGGTCAACGGCAAAAAGTACTGCTTGCCCGTGCACTGGTTTCCAGTCCCGAAATTATTTTCCTTGATGAACCTACAGCAAGTATAGATTCATCTGGTACTGATGAAATCTATGACATACTTGAAAATCTTAATAAAAACGGAACAACTGTCATAATAGTAACGCATAATATTGGTGTACTTTCCAAATACATCAAATCTGTTGCATGTGTTAACAAAGAACTTTTCTTTCACCCTGATGGAATTCTGGATAAAAACGCCATTACAAAAACATTTGGATGCCCGGTCGATCTGATCGCTCACGGTGTTCCTCACAGAGTTTTTCCTGAACATGACCATAATCGACAAAAGCTGGATTTAAAATGAGTGAACTGTTTCAATTTGATTTCATACGCAACGCATTTATTGCCGGACTGCTTGTCAGTATAGCTTCGGGAATTGTCGGAACACTGGTAGTTGTTAACAGGCTGTCTTTTGTTGCCGGCGGTATCGCACACACCGCTTATGGCGGGCTTGGCCTTGCAGCATTTTTAGGCTGGCCACCGCTTGCCGGTACAGTCCCGTTTACCATGATTGCATCTGTAATCATGGGCTACATTACAAGGAAAAAACATGAACGCTCCGATACTGTCGTAGGCATCTTGTGGGCAATGGGTATGGCTGCCGGAATCATATTCATAGACCTGAAACCAGGTTATTATGTTGACCTCATGAGTTACCTGTTCGGCAGCATTATGACTGTGTCAAACCAAAACCTTTTCTTCATGGCCGGACTTAATCTGACAATAGTTTTAATTGTAACTCTTCTTTATAAAGAAATAACAGGAATGTCATACGATAAAGAGTTTGCAGAGATAAGCGGTACTCCAGTTACTGCACTTTATTATATCATTATTATCCTTATCACTTTCTCGGTAATCATGCTGATTCAGGCGGTGGGGTTAATACTGGTAATTGCCCTCTTCACCATTCCTGTTTCTATTGCAGAAATGTATACGCGTCAGATTAAACATATCATGGTTCTATCTTCAGTTCTTGGTGCAGTTTTTTGTACCGGCGGAATTATCCTTTCCTACTATCTGGATCTAACTGCAGGAGCAACAATAATTCTTCTTGCCGGTACCGGATACGGTATCGGTTATTTTATAAAGAAAACTGGAATGGAGGAAAAATGAAATATCGTACTTTTGGCAACACCGATCTTGAAATCTCCGAAATTGGCCTTGGAACCTGGCAATTTGGCGGAGACTGGGGACAAATAACAGATTCGGTTGCAAAAGCTGTTCTTGATACTGCAATTCGCTGCGGAATAAACTTCTTTGACACAGCAGATGTCTATGGTGCAGGAAGAAGTGAATCAATTATCGGTAATTTTCTTAAAGACAAAAATGAACCTGTTTTTATTGCAACAAAACTGGGACGGCTTGAAGGTTTTCCCGACAGTTACTCACTTGAACTTTTCCGACGCTGCACAGAAAATTCACTAAAAAGACTTGGACGTGATTGTATTGATCTGACACAACTCCATTGTGTACCCCAGAACCTGCTTGTCAGTGGCGAAGTATTCGACTGGCTTCGTGTACTGCAAAATGAAGGCAAAATCCGCTATTTCGGAGCGAGTGTCGAAACCATCGAAGAGGCTCTTGTCTGCCTTGAACAGGACGGCCTTTCTTCCTTACAAATCATTTTCAATATATTCCGCCAGAAACCATCCGGTCTGCTCTTTGAAAAAGCTGCACAAAAAGGCGTAGCTCTCATTATAAGAGTACCTCTGGCAAGCGGATTGTTAAGTGGCAAGTTTACCAGAGAAACCGGTTTTGAACCCGGTGATCACCGCAGCTATAACAGAAACGGTGAAGCATTCAATGCTGGTGAAACCTTTTCCGGATTAGATTTTGAATACGGAATAGAACTCACAAACCAGTTGAAAGAATATGTCCCGACTGATATAACCATGGCTCAGTTTGCGCTCAGATGGATACTGGATCATCCCGAAATTTCTGTTGTCATCCCGGGTGCTTCAAAGACTTCGCAGGTAGAATCCAATGCTTCCGCAAGTGATCTCAAACCACTTGGAAATAATTTACATACAATATTGAAATCTTTTTATAACGAAAAGGTAGATCAGTACATCCGCGGAAGAAGATAAGCTGCTCTCCATTCCTGCATCACCCTGGCCGTTGCCATGCTTTTATCTGGTTAACAAGCCAGGGTTAAAATAATAATCGAGTAACATTTCCTGGCTCATTCTATTATTGAAAAACAGCACAAAACAGAATCCTGATTATCAATGAAAACAGGTTTAAATCCCGGTATGCCCAAATCCCCCGCTACCTCTATCGGTTTCATTAACATAGTCCTGTTCAGTAAAAGTCAGATTTGATGCTATTTTAACAGGAATTAATTGAGCAATGCGGTCTCCATGATGAACATTAAAAGGATTCTCCCCATGATTAACCAACAATACTTTTACTTCACCACGATAATCAGAATCAATTGTACCCGGAGCATTAAGAACAGTAACACCATGTTTAAATGCCAGGCCGCTCCTTGGTCGAACCTGAATTTCATACCCTTGCGGAATCTCAAAGCAGAATCCGGTTGGAATTAATGCCCTTTTTCCCGGTAATATGATTACATCTTCATTTAAAGCAGCACAGATATCACACCCGCTCGATCCAGGAGTCATCCTATCCGGAAGAGGAAGATCTGACGCATGATCAAGACGTTTTGCGAAAATATAATTTAATTCAGTCATAACGGCTTTCAATTGATAAATGATTATCTCAGGGAAATCCCTTTATAAAAATAGTTTTTTTTTAACCCCTACTGAATTTCCAACCCTGATATTAACTTTTTTTTTCTATCCGATCACTCTCTTAAGATAACGGAGTATTCCCATGATACCCCTCTTCTCCTTGTATCAGGATCGTTTTTTAACTTCGAAAAATTATTTCAAAGCCAAAGTATTTGTAAGCAGTATAATAAAAGAACAGGGGCGATTTTTCAGTCAATCGCCCCTGTCTGGTAATGATTAAATCTATCGAATTTACAGAAGAGCTTTCCTGCTCAGTTTTACCTTGCCGAAACGATCAAAACCGATCAGTTTTACTTTTACGTTATCACCAACCTTCAGAATATCTTCAACTTTTGCAACCCGTTGAGTATCAAGCTCCGATATATGTACAAGACCTTCTTTACCTGGCAAAAATTCGACAAACGCACCAAACTCCACAACTGTCTTTACTGTTGCATCATAGACAGCCCCGAGTTCCGGTTCTGCAACAATTCCCTTGATTCTGTTCAAAGCTGCATCCCGCTGTTCTTTATTGGTTGCAGCAATCTGTATAGTACCATCATCTTCGATAAAAATGGTGGTTCCGGTTTTCTCCTGAATATCCCTGATCACCTTTCCGCTTGGTCCGATAACTTCACGGATCTTCTCTTTATCGATTACTATGGTACTGATACGCGGTGCATGTCCGGACAGTTCTTTTCTTGAAGCATCAATCGTATTGTCCATAATCTCAATGATGGACAAGCGAGCTTTACGGGCTTTTTCAAGAGCTGTTTTCATTATTTCCGGCGTAATTCCATGAATTTTGATGTCCATCTGAATTGCAGTTACACCATCTTTTGTTCCAGCCACCTTGAAATCCATATCACCGATATGGTCTTCTGTTCCAAGAATATCAGTAAGAATTGCGACTTTATCGTCCTCTTTGATAAGCCCCATTGCGACACCAGCAACATGAGTTTTTATAGGCACACCTGCAGCCATAAGCGACAATGAAGAACAACAGACTGTAGCCATGGAAGATGAACCGTTGGATTCAAGAATTTCGGACACAACACGAATCGTATACGGAAAACTTTTTTCGTCTGGAAGGACCGGAGCAAGTGATCGTTCAGCAAGATGCCCATGTCCGACTTCCCGCCTGCTCACCGACATCAAACGCTTGACTTCACCAACTGAATATGGCGGGAAATTATAATGAAGCATATATGATTTATCATATTCACCCTGAATATTGTCGATGTGCTGTTCGTCAAGTTTCGTTCCGAGGGTTGTAGCAACAAGAGCCTGTGTTTCTCCTCTGGTAAACAGTGCGGAACCATGTGCCCTCGGAAGAACATCAAGATCACATGTAATCTGACGAATTTCTTCCAGACCACGTCCCCCGATTCTTACATTTTTCTCGAGAATGGTATTGCGGATATCTTTTCTTTCCAACTCAGAGAATATCTCAGCTATAATACGTTCCGATTCCGGAAATCTTTCTTTTAAAGCATTCTGTACTTCATCAAGCAATTTTTTCAAGCCACTGTATCGTTGCTGCTTTATACCATTAAAACTGATATCATGTAAACGATCTTTAACCAGATCTTCTACAGCTTTAACCAGATCCGGATCGTATTCTTTTTTAACGACTTCATTTTTTTGTTTTCCAGCCTGAGCCATCAGTTCCCGTTGTATTGCAATCATTTTTTTAATCTCTTGATGCGCAAGATTCAATGCATCCAGCAACTGATCTTCACTGAGTTCAGAAGCTCCCCCCTCGACCATCATAATTGAATCTTCGGTCCCGGCAACAATCAAGTCAAGATCGCCGTTTTCAGTTTCGGCCAGAGTGGGGAAAATTTTCAATTGATTATCAACCATACCAACCCTGACACCCGCAACCGGTTCATAGAAAGGCATATCAGAAAGACAAAGTGCACATGAAGCAGCAGTGATAGCCAAAGTATCTGCATCGTATACATCGTCGGCAGATATGACGGTACAGATTATCTGCACTTCACATCTGTATCCATCGGGAAAAAGTGGACGTAAAGGGCGATCTACGAGTCTTGCCGAAAGGATTTCTTTTTCACTGGGTCTTCCTTCTCTCTTGATAAAACCACCTGGAATTTTTCCGGCTGCATATGTTTTGGCTATATAGTCTACAGAAAGTGGAAAAAAATCTGCATTTTCCAGTTCCGATCCATTACATGCTGTAGCAAGTACCATTGTGTCACCAATCCGGGCAACCACAGAACCATTGGCCTGTTTTGCCAAACGGCCTGTTTCCAAAGAAACCTTTACATCATTTATCTCGGTTTCTACACTAAAACGAGTCATTCATAACTCCTGATGTTAAATTGTAATTTATTATTGTTTGTCTTCTCTTAACGGATTTGAAAGGCATCAAGACATGGTAGCCGCAGGGAAACAGACAAGTCGTTTGTTGAAAGCGAAAAAAAGGAAAGCGGTGTAATTACACCGCTTATTTTCTAATTCCAAGTTTTTTGATTAAGCTACGATATTTTTCGATGTCCTTATCTGCAATATAATCCAATAGAGATCGACGCTGTCCAACCATTTTAAGAAGCCCATGACGGGTATGGTGATCTTTTGGATTGTTTTTCAAATGCGACGTAAGCTGACTGATACGTTCGGTTAACATTGCAACCTGTACACAACTGTTACCCGTATCTTTTTCATTCTCACCGTAATCTTTGGTTAACTCCTGTTTGCGTTCTTTGGTCAACGCCATGTCTGTTTCTCCTCCAAAAAGAATTTTTTAATATCAATAATGTCCTTTTTAATCTGTTCTACAAGCTTATCTTCAACAGAAAAAAACTGATTACCCCTGATAAACCTGTAAACCCATATACTGGCATTACTACCTGTTTGTGGTTCAAAACCGTTCATATCAAATGCATGAAATTCAAAGTGAACATCTCTCTGAGTAAATGTAGGACATTCACCAAAATAGAGCGCTCCCTGAATTACATTTCCGCTAAACTCCAGCTCAGCAGCATAAACCCCGGAAGGCGGTAAAACTTTTTGCGAAGGCGGCCGCTTAAAATTCAGGGTAGGAAAACCAAGCTTTGAACCAACTTTTAATCCCTGGATCCGTTGAGCTGAAATCAGGTAAGGATGACCCAACATCTCTACTGCTTCAGCAACTCGTCCTTTAATTATATGCTTGCGAATCTGAGTCGAAGAAACAGTTTCTGCTCCCATACGCTTCAAATTCGCGGTAAATATATTAATATGATATTTGCTCATGCCATCATGCAAAAATTTCCTTCCACCAGATCTGTTTTTTCCAATACTATGCCCCTCTCCCATAATCCAGTCGGATGCATGTAGTTTAGAAATCAGAATTTCATCAATAAATTCCTCTGGAGTCTTTTCACTGAACTCCTTATCAAATGGAATTCTAAGCAAATAATCCACTTTCAACATCTCTACAAGTATTTTTTTTTCCGGAAAAGTAGTCAACAGATTACTCGGCAGATCCGGAAAAAGTACCTCTCTTGTATGAGGTTCGAATGTAATCAATACACTACGTTTGTTTTCCTTTTCAGCCCTTTTAACCAGTTCCTCAATTAAAATACGATGCCCGCAGTGAACTCCATCAAAATTGCCAACTGTTACTATCGACTTTTTGGTTGAATCAAGCTTGTCATTTAATCCAATAAGTTCCATTATATTTATCTACTCTGAAAAAAAACATGTGAAGGGTGATAGATATTATCCTCTTTGTGCCTCAATACCGCTAATAACATCCCGTTTTTATAAGCAAATACCATATTAGATTCAGATAACAGACTTTGAGAAATCTTTATATCACGACCATTAGCTATTAAATTGTTCTGATCCAACGATACTTCAATAGAGGGATAATCCCCGAATACTTTTCTAACTGGTATAATATACTTTTTGACATTATCGCAATTGTCAATATCTATTGCAGAAGAGATATCAAAAATACCTGAACCTTTACGATAAACAAATGTTGCATAACCGCAAGAATCGAGACTTGTGGCAATATCCCGTGCCAGAGCCCTGACATAAGTTCCACCCGAACAACAGACTTCCAGGTTTGCCTGTGCTGTCTGTGAATTATATTCTGTTAATTGGATTGAATATATGTTAATCTTACGTGATTGGAGCGGTGCTTTTTTACCTTTTCGCGCCAGTTCATATGCCCGCACTCCATCAATTTTCAAAGCAGAAAACTCCGGCGGTTTCTGCATCTGTTCACCAACAAAGTTTTCAAGTACTTTCCGCAATTGCAGTTCCAGTGGTATCTTTCCACCCTGACATACAATACACCCTTCCGAATCAAGCGTATCAGTCTGTTTACCAAACTGTATTCCGAACTGGTATACTTTGGGTTCAGATGGGATATACTGAATAAGTCGTGTAGCATTGCCGATTGCGATTACAAGAAGACCACTTGCCAATGGATCGAGTGTTCCTGCATGCCCGATTTTTTTAATACACAGGATTCGCCTTAATCTGGATACAATCCGAAAAGATGATGGCCCCCGGGGCTTATTAATTAACAGGAAACCATCCAAAAATCAATCCAATACCTTTTTAATAATTTTCAGCATCTTTATAAGAGCCTGTGAATAAGGCTCAGGAATTGTACATCCTGCAGCACAGGAATGTCCTCCACCACCTTTTACTTTCTGGGCAATTTTACCTACATCAATCCTGCCTCTTGATCGTAAACTAAAATGTGTTTCATTATCAGTATGCTTGGCCATAATACCAACCTCAACACCGGTTGCTGTAATGGTATAATCAGCCATCCCTTCACTGTCTGAATATTGAGCGCCCAGTTTATTAAGCAAAGATAATGGCATATTCATGCAACAAACATGATTATCAAGATAAAAAGCCAATGTAGACCAGATTTTTGCCTGCAGTGTAAGGGCTACGGCTGAATGCGATGTATAAACCTTATCGTAAACCCTTGCACAATCAGCTCCCCTGTCGGAAAGATCAGCACATGTACGCAAAACCCTGCTGTTAGTATTGGAGAAACGGAATCCTCCGGTATCAGTCATTATGGCAGTATAAAGTGCTTCAGCTACATCTGGTGGAAAATCAATCTTATTTTGAACAAAGAACTGATATATCAGTTCACCGGTAGCAGCAGCATCAGTTTTGACAATATTAATTTTTCCAAAATGGGTATTATCCCTATGATGATCGAAATTGATAATAAATGGAGCAGTTTCCATGACTCCATCCCAACCCAGACGCCCTGGATTTGAACAATCCAGAACAATCACTATGTCGAATTTGTTGGAAGGTTTATGGAGATTTGACAAATCACTATATTTTAAAAAACGAAACTTTGCCGGAATAGGATCCTGATTAAAAATAGTAACATTTTTACCAAGCGATTCAAGATACCAGTAGAAAGCTAATTGCGAACCAATAGCATCACCGTCCGGGCTTAGATGAGAAGAAAGAAGAAAACTTTGATTAGCCTTTATAGCTGCATCAAGATCATTCCAGATCATTTTTAATATCTTTGAGAAGCTCATTTATATGTTGACTATGCTCGATTGATTTATCGAGTTTAAAATAAAGACGTGGAAAATGTTTTGTGGTAATACGGCCTGCAACGATCCTCTGAATAAATGGTGCTGCTTTGTTCAACGCTGCAACAGCATCATTTTGAGCCTTATTATCCCCGTACACACTAACAAATACAGTAGCATTTCTGGTATCCTGCGCAAGTTTTACCTGTGTAACAGTAACAACAGGAGGAATCCGTGGATCCCTTAACTCCTGCGCTATTACTGTCTGTATTTCCTTTTGAAGAAGTCCTGAAAGACGCTCTATATGAAATTGTAAAGAAGACATTTTTATTCCTTATTTGGCTGAAGAGGAAAGTTTCCTGGCAACTTCAACTTCCTCAAAAACTTCGACCCTGTCTCCAACCTTATAATCTGAATAGTGATCAAGACTTAAACCGCATTCATATCCCGAATTTACTTCACGGACATCATCCTGCATCCTTTTCAGGCTTCCAATACGCCCTTCAAAAATAATGACATCATCTCTGATCAATCTCGCTTTGGCATTTCGGGTTACAGTACCGGATGTAACAAAACAACCGGCAACGATGCCGACTTTTGAAACTCTGAACACCTGACGGATTTCAACAGAAGCAAGAACATTCTCTTTAATTTCCGGTTTCAACATACCTTCCATTGCATTACGTACATCATCAAGTGCTTCATATATAATTCTGTAAGTTCGTATTTCCACACCTTCATTTTTTGCCAGCTCCCTTATTTTTGAATTCGGACTCAGGTGGAATCCTATTATAAGAGCATCTGATGCAGTTGCAAGCATTATATCAGTTTCTTTTATAGAACCTACACTTTTATGAATTACACTGACCTTTATCTCCTCAGTACTGAGCTTTTCCATAGAATCAGCCAGAACCTCGACAGAACCGTCTACATCACCTTTTATAACCAGATTAAGAGTCTGAACATCACCAGCCTTAATCTTTTCATAGAGGTGATCCAGTGAAATAGTGCTGATTTTACGCATTTCCCGTTCTCTTTGTGCCAAACGCCTCCTGGCAGCAATTTCTCTTGCCTCTTTTTCATCTTCAACAACCCGGAAAGAATCACCAGCCTGGGGAGTACCGGAAAGTCCTAACACCAATACAGGTTGTGATGGCTTGGCTTCATCAACACTCATACCACGTTCATTAAGAAGATCACGGACACGACCATAATGAATACCGGTTACAAAAGCATCGCCTTTTTTTAAAGTACCCTTTTGCACCAGAACTGTAGCAATAGAACCTTTTCCTTTATCAAGTTCCGATTCAATAACAACCCCTGATGCATACCCTTCCGGATTTGCCTTCAGTTCCATAATTTCAGTTTCAAGTGCAAGCACCTCAAGAAGCTTATCTATACCTTTACCTGTTTTTGCAGAGATCTCTACACATGAAACCTGCCCGCCGTAGTCCTCAACAAGAACATTATATTGACCGAGTTCTCCCTTGATACGATCGATGTTGGCAGTGGGTAAATCTGTTTTGTTAATAGCTATTACAAGTGGAACATTTGCAGCTTTCGCATGGTCAATAGCCTCCCTGGTCTGAGGCATGACACCAGAATCTGCAGCAACCACAAGTACAATTACATCAGTTATTTGAGATCCCCTGGCACGCATAGCCGTAAATGCTTCATGACCAGGAGTATCAAGAAATGTTACAGAACCTTGTCTGGTCTTTACTTCATAGGCTGCAATGTGCTGGGTAATGCCACCCGATTCACCTCCTATTACATTGGTTTTTCTGACATAATCCAGAAGTGATGTCTTACCATGATCAACATGCCCCATAACAGTTACAACCGGAGCACGTGGCACAAGCTTATCGGTATCCTCTGGAGTTTCAGTTTCATCAAATTCAGGAGCATACTCTGTCATCAATTTTGCAGAATACCCGAACTCATCAGCAAGCAACTCTATAGTTTCAAAATCCAGTCTTTGATTAATAGTAACAAATAGCCCCAACTCCAGACACTTCGTAATAATCTCTGAAACAGCCACGTTCATCATATTTGATAATTCATTAACAGTTACAAACTCAGCCACATTTAAAATTTTACGTTCTTCTTTTCCCTCAGAAATATGAGCGGCCTCTTTTTTATATTTCTTTTTTGATGTGCCGGAGCCGATTTTTGCAAGAGTCTTTTTAATATTGGCTTTTAATTCAATCTCATTGATTTCGGGCCGTCCAGAACGTTTTTTGGACTTTTTCTTTTTATCTTTTCTGGCTCCTGACTTATCTTCCGCAGTCTTGTTAGGCGTCAACGGTGTTGCCGGCATATCTTTTGATACAGTTTTTTCTGGGGATATATACGTACGTTCTCTTGAAGGCTGCTCACTGCGCCCAAACCGCCGATGTGAAACGTGCGGTTTTGCTTCTTTTGGTTTTATATCGCTCTTTTCTACATTCTTTTCACTACCAGAATCACTTTTTTCTACACTCTTCTGAGATTCCTGTTCTTCCTCTCTCCCAATCAGTTCTTCGCGTGCCCTGGTAAGCATCTGTTTTTTTCGTTCATACTCTTTTTTAATTTCAGCACGTTCCTGTTCGAATTTCTTCTTGATGTCGTTTCGAAGACTTTCGTCAACAGTGCTCATATGACTTTTAACCTGTATACCCATGCCGCGCAGCATCTGCACAAGAGCTTCGCTCGAGACCTTGAATTCCTGGGCTAATTTGTAAACTTTCTCTTTTGCCATGCTTTACCTCTCATATATTGACTGCCGGCTGATCGGATTGTTATGAAAGCGCCCTAAATTGTTAGAAACATGGACGCGCACATTTTTTTTATAAACAGTAACAAGTTGTAATTATACTTCATTTAAGGCGTAGAACCGGCTGATTTACTCTCTTTATTTTCATGAGTATCATCTATCGCCTCCTGTGCGTCTTCATCCGATTCTGTCATAGTACCTAAAGCACTATCAATTATTTCACCAACAACGGGAGTTTCTTCATTTTTATTCTGAGAAAAAAGTTCCCCCCTGGCTTCATCCCTCATCGCATCATACGCTTCATCATAAGTCTCATCATTTTGATCCTGTTCACTGTCAAATTCGCCCGTTTGCGCATCCGATTCAGATTTTTGTTCATGACTCTGCGCAGCAGAAGGGATTTCACTTAACGCCTCTGAACGCTGCTCTTCAGTCATATTTGAAAACTCTTCGTCGCCAAAAACATCAATCTCTTTATCAAGCATTTTTGATGCGAGGCGTATATTCTGTCCCTCTCTTCCAATAGCCTGAGCAAGATCTTCTTCCCGAATAACAACAACTATTTTGTGATCACCAACAGGAATAACCCGTTTGACTTCTGCAGGAGAAAAAACACGACGTACCAGAAGAGATAATTCATCGGTCCAGTTAATTATGTCGATTCTCTCATTCGACAGTTCCCTGACAATAGCCTGAACACGATTTCCCCTCATACCGACACAGGCGCCAACAGGATCAACCCTACTGTCACTTGTAGTAACTGCAATTTTTGACCTGTGTCCCGGATCACGCACAACCTTAACAATACGAACTGTTTTGTCAAATATTTCCGGTACTTCGAGCTCAAAAAGCCGTGCGAGAAATTCTGGACATGTACGCGAAATTATCACCTGGGGCCCTTTAAGGTTGTTCTTTACATCGACGATACAGGCACGAATATTGTCTCCCTGACGATAATGTTCTTTTCTGATCTGCTCCCTGAAAGGCAACAAAGCCTCAGTACGTCCCAGATTAACAAGGATATTACCCTTTTCAATCTGCTGAACAGTTCCGGTCACCAACTCTCCGATTCTTTCACTGTAATCAACAAAAATCTTATCACGTTCAGCTTCACGAACCCTTTGAATTATTACCTGTTTGGCAGTCTGAATGGCCATTCTTCCGAATCTGTCAATATCCAGTTCCTGAACCAGCTCATCACCTGGTTCCAGCTCACTGTCAATCTCACGTGCTTCATCAATTGAGATCTGCATTTCAGGATCCTCAACTACCTCAACAACTGTCTGACGGGTAAAGACTTCTATTGTACCCTTTTCCCGGTCCACTCTGGCTTCAACATTTATCGGCTTTTTTAAATATTTACGTGCACCAGTAGTCAAAGCATCCTTGAGCGTCTCAAGTACCATGTCCATACTGATACTTTTTTCCTTTGTAACGGCACTAATCGAAGCAACTATATCAAGCGCCTTTAATGCTTCGTTTTTGCTCTTCTTTCTCATCTATTTAATCCTTCCATTATTTGAACCGGATTTCTTCTTTTCCACTGTAAATAATTGATAACGGAATCTCCACCATTTTATTGTTAAAATTAAGTACCAAAATGCCATTTTCGCATTTTACTACTTCTCCCTCAAAACTCTTTTTTCCTTCAACCGGTTCCGATAAATGAACAAGTACAGGATGTCCGATAATTCTTTTGTAATCACGTTCAGTTTTCAAAGGACGGTCAATTCCAGGTGATGATACCTCAAGTGTGTAAAACCGGTCCTGTGAAAACTGCTCTGAATCCAGTATCTCAGACAGTTCCCTGCTCACAATTTCACAATCTTTTATTGTAACACTCTTTGAAGAGTCAATTGTAACCCTGAGAATCGATTTGGTACCAGCACTAAACCAGCGTAAATCAAACAGTTCGAACCCAAGATCCTGAACCTTATGCTCTATTACAGATTTTATCGAATCAATAAAAGACATAATCAATCTCACAGATATATGCATACTAAAAACGGGCTGTTCGCCCGTCTAACTTTCAAGCTCAAAAATCTATTTAATATACTAAATTGCCTATGGTAATGCAAACCAACATTAATAAGATTCCAATCAAGAATAAATAGATTCCTGTTTGACTGGAAAACTGCCAGCTATTTCATAGATTCATTTTTCCACATTTCTTTAACTGCATTTAATGCCTCTTCCCTGGTACTGATTTTTTCTTCCAGTTGAAGATCATATATCTCACTTAATATTTCACCAAAAACCGGTCCCGGTTCCAAACCTATACTGATCAGATCACGTCCACCAATAAGTGGCTTCGGCTTGATCTGTTCCTGTTTAAAATTTTCCAGTTGTTCTTTAATGAAAAAATAGTTCTCAAGATCGCCATGGCTTGCAAGACAATCTACTCTATGAAGTTCCAGTTCTTCCAGAATCGTTTTGCGTGATAAAAATTTTTTTAATGTAGACAGGCGCATCTTTCTCACATTCATGAAATTCATATGGTTTTCAATACATGCTTCCACATTTTCAATCAATAAATTTGAAGCACGCAGTCGCTTCAATACCCGCTTTGCCATTGCTGCACCAATTCTGTCGTGATTATTAAACCGTATACGGTCTGTTCTGCTCATTGTACCCGGCTTTCCTATATCATGAAGTAACACACTCCAGCCCAGAACCGAAGAAACACCATCCTTTAATAACCCCAAAGCTTTCAAAGTATGAACAAAAACATCCCCCTCCGGATGAAATTCGGGGGGCTGTTCAACCCCTTTCATTGCAGATATCTCAGGAATTATCCGTTCAAGTAACCCGCTCTCATTCAGAAGTAAAATTGCCTGATCTGAATTCCTGTAAACAAGCATCTTATCGATTTCGGAAAAGATACGTTCGGGAGAAATTCTTTCAATTTCCCTGGAACTGCTTTTCAGTGCAGCCCATGTATTTTTTTCAATTTTAAAATGAAACCGCGCAGCAAATCTGATCCCCCTCAACATCCTGAGATAATCCTCACTGAATCTTTTATCCGGATCTCCTATTGAACGAATAATCTTCCTTTTTATATCTTCCACCCCCGAAACATAATCCAGTACTTTTCCTTCTATCGGATCATAAAACATCCCGTTAATAGTAAAATCTCTCCTGCAGGCATCACTTTGAGGATCTGTAAAAACTACACCTTCCGGATGCCTCCCGTCATCAATCCCCAGGTCAGAACGAAATGTTGCTACCTCAAAAGGAATACCTTTATGAATTACAACCATTACCCCAAACTGCTCCCCAACACCTACTGTATGTGAAAAAACTTTCTGTACCTCTTCCGGCGTTGCATCAGTTGCAATATCAATATCACCGTATTCTTCATTTCCCATTAGCATATCCCGGACATAACCGCCAGCAAAAAGTGCCATGTAGCCTTGTGAAACCAGCCTTTCAACCAGCGACCTGGCTGCAGCCCGCTTTTGCTGTGAATCATCTTTCTCCATCGATCAATTTTTCCCTCGTATTTTAAACCTGTGCCACACTTTTTAGCTTCAAATTGGCTCAAAATAAATCAAAACAACCCGTTCAATGATAATATATGTGTCATTTAGAACTTTTAGCAACCGATATAGTTCATTTCTATTGACAATGCCTTAGGAGAAAAGCATCTTTATTCTTATTCATAATAAGACCTGCTAACATAAATAAAAATGGAGGAGTACATGAAAGCGGTTTGGAAAATAGTAGTCAGTTTAAGCGTTTTGGCTATGGTTATGTCCTGTTCATCCCCTTCAGAGAAAAAAGGTGATGCTGCCTACAGGGCATCACAAAAACTCGAAGGCAACCAGAAAAGACTTCAACTTAAAACAGCCTACATGATGTATGACAAAGCCATTAAAGATAATCCGGATAAAGCAAGTCCAAAACTTAAAAATCGTTTTATAGAAATGGCTCTTACCAGAGCGAATATGATCCGCGAAGAAGGTGCAGCTCACATGGAAGCTATTCCATTAATAAGAGAAGATATAGAAAAATTTATCGGCGGAACAGATATCCAACCGGATTTAAAACAGCAATATGCAATTTTTCTCACTCAACTTGCAGACTCGGCTGTCTCAAAAGAAAGATACGACGATGCTCTCGACCTTATTGATTCTGCTATTATAAAAGCTAATGACCCAAGTCCAATAAAAGAAAAAAGAAAAGAATTAACAGCCAAACTGGCTCAGGAAAACTATGAAATGGCTGACATGGACTACAACAACGGGAAGCTCAATGAAGATGAGGAAGACATGATCAGAGCTGAATTCTGGGCATTAACAGCTCTTTATTTTGATTCTACCCATGAAGAAGCTAAAAAACTTTTAAGCACTCTAAGAAAAACAAATGTTTCAACCTATTCTGCATACCTGAGAGTCGTAGACCCTATTCCGGATTCAACAATTTTCAAGAAAATAAATAAATATGATATTCTTCTTGCAGTTCCTACTACCCAAAGAAGAGGTAAAACAATTCGTGCCATAGTTGATATCTATAACTATTCCTACAACCCACTCAGGCTCAGAACAACAGATTTCACTCTTATAGATGTAAACGGGAACCGTTACAAGGCTATGCCTGGAAAAGTTTTCCCGGAAATGCTCGATCAGGAACATGAAGCAAAATTAAAAATGACCTTTCCTGCTCCGAAAGCAGAAATCGAAAAACTGGTATATGAAAATGGAGACCACTTAAGCGAAAAGTTTTTCAAATAATTTCTCCTTTTTCTCAAATTTCTAAAACCCGGGTGTTAAAACCCGGGTTTTTTATGTTTATGCACCTGTAACCCCAAAGCACTTCAGGCTAACCCTGGCATTCTAATACCTTCTCCATAACACACTTTCGATATTTGCACTCTAACAATAACAAATTTGGTTTATTAAACATAATTCGAACCCCGAGTGTCATGTGCCTAAAGCAGATTCCAGGGGTCAGCAAATTTTTCAAAAGTTCTTTTAAACTCTTCTGACAAAAACAGTTTACCGCAGACTGGTGTATCTATGAACTTGAACTCTTTTCCCTTTAAACTGAATTTTAATGCGTAAGAATGAAGATAACCACGGTCTGCTCCGTTATCATAAACAGCTTTTCCATATTTTGGATCTCCAAATACCGGTGCACCAATAGCTTTAAGTGCAACCCGTATCTGATGCGTTTTGCCGGTCAGAGGTTTACATAAGTAGAGTCTGAAACCATTTCCCAAACCAGCACTCAAAAAGCTGGTTATCGCACGATTGTACTCTACTAACGCCATTAGCTTCCAGCCCCCCCTGCGACTTCTCACCATAGTACCAATAACCCTGCCCTGTTTTTTTACCGGTTTATTTCCTCCAATAGCCAGATAGTATTTTTCGATACTTTGAGATGCAAACTGGTCTGCAAGCTCTTTTACAGAAGACCTGTTTTTTGCAAACAGGATCAATCCGGATGTCATGGTGTCAAGTCTGTGCAGAGGATAAAGCTTGCTGCAACCGATAACATTTTTAATACAGGCACAAAGACCGCAAAATCCATCATTTTTATGAAAATGCACTCCCGGATTTTTACTTATAAGAACAAAGTCTTCATTATGCTCAATGAGTCTGAAAAAAACGTTTTTTTCACAATCCATCAATTAACCTGATCTTTAAATAAAAAATCAGATATGTGCGAATTTTGCACATATCTGAAAATCACATTATCCAAAATAAATTTTACCCAATTATCATTACGGCTTTATGCCTGTCTTGTTGATCACCAGGAGATACACTTCAATGCCAAATCACAAAACCAGTACTGTTAAAAACTGTTCCTGATACGTACCGTTTCAACCGATCTATGCCGCATTAATATCTTGTTAAAACTATTTATCAGGAAAAATCATTATCCAGAATAGCCATCCCCCGACGACAAATCTCTTTTGCATATTCAGTCCAGATACCCTGCCCCCAGTAACGATAACAGCTTGTCTCCGAAACAAGCAGATGAAAAAGAGCATTAATGTAACGATATTCACCTGTCGGGATTTTTTTATCAAGTATTTTTTCATTGAAAGCTGCACTTAATTTGTCTATCGGATCAAGGACATCGGAATACCCCCTGACCCATGAAATATCATTAGTCCAGCTTCCACCCTCCATATGAAATCTATTGTCTTCTTTTTTCAATTCCTGAATAACCTTATGAAGTTTCTCGGGACCATCGCCACTTTTCATTTTGTCCCATATTCTTTTCTGAAATAAAGGCTGAATCTCAGGAAAATCCATTTCACTTATACCTGCATTGGAAAGGTGTTCCAGATATTCTGTAACATTCATCATTGGAGTTTCTGAGCCACTCGCCTCCCTTACAACTTCCATATATTTTGCCGGAAATTCATTCATCATGACACCACCATTCTCTCCATCTGCAATCTGTGTCACAAGAGGTGGAATCCGTTTTTTCCCAAGTTCCCATTTCGACAAGCTTTTTGCTTCATACCAGGGCTGCATCTGAGCAACCAGTTTAGTATCACTTCCCTGTGTTTTTATTATAGCAACTATACTGATTTCTTTTCCTGAGGAATTTTTGCATACAAGACGATGCGGAATATGCTTCCGTTCCACTCCATTACCATTTGGCAGTTCAACAGTATGCTCCTGAACCAAAACCCATTTGAAGCCACAGTCTACAAGCGTTTTAACAAACTCATAAGCTGTATCAGGATGATTTGGAAGAGCCATTTCTGAAGGTGAAAACCCTCTGACCCTTTCGAGTGCATCAATGCCAAAAATTCCGGCAAAATGTTTTTGCCATGCCTGCACATGAAGTCTGTAATCCTGAACAGGAGTTGATGGTGCAACAGCATGTCCCCAAGGACACCCTAACCACTCTACAGCATGCCAGTACTGATCATCAATAGTTATTCTTTTGAGGTTATCAATCACATCATTTAAGCCCATTTTACGAAGCCCGTGAAAAAGGGTCCCCGAATACTCGAGCATCACACGGGGCTGCTTTCCCTCATGAATCAGTTGAGGTATGAACTCACCCATCCGTTTGTAACACCATTGGAATACAGGGGCATTATGATTATCTCCGATTCCCTGGTTTTCCATCATATATTGCAAATTGCTGATTAATTCGGCTGTTGAAAGATCTGTTCCCCCAGCCGGAATAAGCGGCTGATGCATGTGAAGAGCAATCGCAGCAGCACTTTTGATTGAATTAAATGACACCGAACTCCTTGAAAGAAAAACCGGTTGCTTAGACTTCTCTTTTACGCTTTCAAGGTACTCTGTACCACTGATATCAGGTAATCCATGAACGTACTCCGGAAATTCTTGAGATTTCATTAAACACTCCTCATCTATTTATGTCTTATGTATTCAAATATATTAAGATAATGCGTTCCCGGATGATTCCAGGAAAAATCATATTGCATACCATTAAGCATAAGCTGCCTGAAATGCTGCGGAAAATCGAAATATAGTCCTATTCCCCGTACCATAGCAGATTCAATCCCCTGATTATTCAAATCCCTGAACGTATATCCATTACGTTCCCACCATGGCTTTTCTGAAAAATCCCGATCAAAAACAGTATTGGTCAAACCTCCTACAGATCTCACAACAGGTATTGTACCATATTTTAACGCAATCATCTGAGTTAGTCCACAAGGTTCATAAACACTAGGAACAATAACCATATCAGAACCAGCATAAATCAGATGTGACAGTTCCTCATCAAATCCAATTTCAATATGACAATCCGGGTTATCATTGAGCTGATTTTTCAAAAAACCGAAACGATCATTAATCTCCTGATTGGAACCAAGTCCAAGCAATATAAACTGAGCACTTCTCTGAAGTGCAAAAAAAGCTGCATGATATATCAAATCCAGCCCTTTCTGCCCATCAAGCCGTCCGATATAAGAGATAACAGGCTTAATGTTTTTATTAAGCCAAAGCCGGTCACGAAGTGCTTCTTTATTGCGGTATTTTTCCTCAATCGAATCCTTTGAATACTGAGCTGGTATAAATCTGTCTATTTCCGGATTCCATACATCATATTCTACACCATTAAGAATTCCTCCATATTTGCCCTGGTATTTTTCAAGTGTAGGTTCCAGCCCGTAACCCTGTGATGTAAAACGGGTTTCCCATGCATGATGAGGGGAAACAGTCGTGACAAAATTAGAGTAGACTATTGCACCTTTGGTAAAATTCAATGCAAAAGGGTTGTTGTTGTCTCGCATTTTTTCGTAATCAAAAAAATATTCAGGACGCCCCAAACCTGTTGCCCACAACACTTCTCCTCCAGTCACTCCCTGATGTTTAAAATTATGTATTGTAAAACAAACCCGCTGCTCCCACATTCCAAGAGACTGGTACATTTCAAACAAAAGAACCGGCACAAGGCCAGTCTGCCAATCGTGGCAATGAATTACATTTGGCCTTTTATTTGTTTTTAACAGAAATTCAAGCGCTGCTTTGCAGAAAAAAGCAAATCTTACAGGATCATCATGACTGCCATAATACAATTTCCGATTAAAATAATTGTCGCTTGAGTGGGGATCAATAAAAAAGCATTTGTGTCCATGTACAAACCCAAACCAAACAGTACAGTGAATTGCACTTCCATACCATGGAACCAATAAATCCCCATAAGTTACAGTTAAACCCCATATTTGATCATAACGCATGACATCATATTTTGGTAAAATAATTTCTACATCATTGCCCCGAATCGATAACTCACGCGTAAGCCCGTAAACAACATCAGCAAGCCCACCAACTTTTGCAACTGGAGCACACTCAGAAGCGATTTCTACTATAAACATAACCCTCCAATACTTAACCCATTATCTCCCACCCCAAAAAAAAGCAATAATACAATAACAGGCCAAAAATCAAAGAAATTCGCATAAAGATATTAATCTACTCAGGTGAAACATACTAGCAAAAATTAAGCCTGTTTAACACGATAAGTTATCCTGCAAGCAGCAAACCCAGCCAAAGATCTTAGTCGAATTATACAGGCAGAATACACTGTTCCCACTCGAATTAGCCGTTATGCCACAACAGTCGCAAACCGTATTCCTGTCCCAAAAAGAAACTTCAATACATCCGCTCTTCACACGTAAGGCATTCGCTAAAACATACAGATCATACCTGCATAGGTAAAGCACTGTGTTTCAAGGTGGTTTAAAATACAGAATATGTCATATAAGAGTTTATCACAGAATATTGAAAATTGAAAGGTTAAATATCACCAATCCTGTTCGGAATAATAAAATCCGACTTTTTACCTGAACCATTTTTTTCAAACTGGTTTACTTCCTCATAGTCAGTTTCTATATAATCAGCAAGTCTGTTGCTGAATTTATCAAGAATTGTCCTGATCACAAAAGATTGGGCCCTGGAAAGGTTGGAATCAAAAAAAGCCCTCTGAACCGTCTGAATTTCTATGCTGTTACCTGAATTAAGAAGTTTATATTCAAGTCTTAATGATACAAGGTTAGGAAATTTCCCGTTTAAATCTGAAATTTTCTTAACTTCAGCAACAACCATCTTAGGACAGGCCTTTTTTGTTACAGTGAAAACACAAGCAAGGCTGCGGTTTCTGTAATCGATATCATAGGTGCTGTCATTTCGCGTAAAAACCTGAAATTGTTCTGCTTTTGGTAATGAACAATGAAACTGCTTTGCACTAAAAAGCATATCAAAAACCTGGTTTTCATTTTTCAAAGAGTTGAACCAGTATGCGTAATAATACTTTTGATTATCAAAATCAAGCAGTCTGCCACTTCCAATTGCATAAGCCTGCCAGACAATCATAAACAGCATAATAATAAATGAAGCAGGTTTTTTTTTCATACATTTTCCCCTAACTCAGGTATCAAGCGGATATGTTACGAGTCAGCAAGAAACTTGAATAACAAAATCTATGCCTTAATAAACAAATCGGGCTTTTACACAATCTGCCGAAATAATGAGATACGTCCTGAATGAAAATGAATAGTTTACGTCCGCAGTGTAAAAAACAGGCTGTGTACTACCACCCCAAGTAAAGCAACAATTGCTATTTGGGTATCAAAATTTATGGGCAGCAAGTTTGAGCAAAGGTTGTGGATACTCATAAACATACAAAGTATGGTATTGATCGCTGACAAAATAGATTTTGTTTTCCGTTTTTATCACTGCCACGGCCTCCAGATCCTCTTCAGATACATCATAAACGGCAAGCACACGGCAAGTACGATCGATAACAAAAACAGCCCGTGTTCTGTCACTTATCATCCACAAAACAGATTCATCAGGTTCATAAGAAAGCCCGGACAGCCCCCAGCTTCTGCTATCTTTATCAGCACCAAAATATAGAGGAGTGTATTGTATTTGCTGTAACGAATTTTCCCCGGTGATTTCCAGTTCAATAAATGCACTCGGATATCTTTCGTTAACTGTAAAAAGATGCTTGCCGGAGGAGTTTATTGCGATTCCCTCAAGCCCATAGTTGTCATATTTCTGTTCCACCTCAACTTTAAAACATCCTTTTTCATTACCAAGTGTATCGAAGATTACAATTTCACGTTTTCGTTCTTTAAGCACATACAACTGTTTATCCACTGCACTTTGGCAAATTCCTTCCATGTCTTCGCCATTTACACATAATTCTTTTACTATTTTACCCTCTTTTGTAATCTTGTAAATACTTCCACCGACATTATCACTTACAATCCACAGAAAATTGTTTGCAAAATCCGGACATAATCCGGACGGTTCTTCGATATCCAGTTCAAAAGAGCTGATCTGATGCAGTTTTGCCAACCGGTTTTTTCTTTCTGGGGTAGGATAATTCATTGGAATCAGAATTTCAATTTTATCAGTATCACCTAATAATATTTTTCCTGGTGATATATCTTCAGCAAAATCCTCATAAAAGTATGAAAGCGTATCTATTACAGGCATTTGCGCCCATTGCGGTCCATATAACCCTATTTTGGCACTATCCGTAGAAAGTGAAAAATCAGCATGAACAGATTTCTTCACACACCCTCTACCATCCATCCATACGAGAAAATATCCACCGGGTTCGATTACAGTACTTGGGGGGATTGAATAAAGATGTTTAAAATTGGTCTGGTATGGCACTTGTTCCGCAATTATCCAGCCACTTAGATCAACAGTGAACTCTTCATGGTTTTTGAATTCAATCCAGCCACTATATTCTCCAAAATCCGGATCGGTAATTGTTTTAACCTGTTTTACCATTAATTCATTGATTTTTACAGAAGCCGCAGTAAAATCGGAAGGATTCCTGTCTGATACCGGATTCTGACAGCTTAAAACCATAATTAATGTTGTAATTAACAAATATTTTAAACGCATTTTAATTAACAATTTGAGATAAATTTTGCATTTGTGGCATTCAATCTTTGGATTTTTTAGCATTCAGTTTAATCGAATATCTTATAATTTAATTTAAAACATAATTTCATGTACGATTTTTAAAATAAACATTAACCTGTTTACAGTTTTGTAAATCTTACTTCACAGGAATTTGACACATCCATTCAAAGGAGTTATTATATAATAGTAGCATAAAAAGTTCTGACTGGGTTTCTTTTATAATGCACTCTTATATTTCCTCATCACATCGTATTTACTTATATCCAGAATCTCTGACGCACCAAAATCAGACAAATTTTCCATAGGAGAAAATTTTATGAAAACCAGCTTGAATCTTGATGAATTCTACAAAATTATCGGCGAAACAGTTCCGGTTAAACGGCGTATCATAAACAGTCTATATTTTAACAAACCAGTTTGCCCAACCGATATCAAAATATTGAATGATACTTACGATAGACTTTCAAAAATCCCTGAAACAGATAAAAAAAAACTGATAAACATAGGATCAAAAACGATCCCCACTGATCTGGGATATGAAACAGAAGAACTTAAAAGAGATCTTTTATTTCTGGAAAAAGGTGAATCGTTCATAATTTCTTATCTTGGAAAACTATATGACAATTTTGACATTCAGGTAAAAAAGGGACTTGAATTTCTTGGCGATTCAAAACCTGATATTTTTATTACAGACAGGGACGGCACCATTAATAACTATTGCGGACGATATCTTTCATCTGTTCAGTCCATTTACAATTCCTGGTTTATCTCCAGATTTGCATCAATTGTAGCCAACAATATCATTCTCACTTCTGCCCCGCTGGATAACGGCGGGATAACAGACATTAACATAAATCCTGACGGTCTTTTTCATTATGCAGGGTCCAAAGGCCGGGAATATCTTGATAAGAGAGGTCAAAGGCATTCTTTTGCCATACCCCCGGAAAAACAGGATATGCTTGATGCTCTTAACAAAAGACTTAAATATTTGCTTGAACAAAAAGAGTTTGAAATTTTCAGCCATATTGGTTCAGGACTTCAGTTCAAATTCGGTCAAACTACAATAGCACGCCAGGATATCAATTTATCCATTCCACCTTCAGATTCAGAACACTGGCTTGAAACTGTCCAAAAAACTGTAAACGAGATTGATCCGGAAAGTTCATTTCTGAAAATTGAGGATACAGGCAAGGATATCGAGATCATACTTACCGTAGACAGTGAATCCAATGTAATAAAGGATTATGATAAAGGTGATGGAATCAGGTATCTCGACAAGGAACTGAATCTTGACCTGAAACATAAACATACTCTTGTTTGCGGAGATACATTCTCAGATCTGCCAATGATTAAAGCTGCATTTGAAAAAAACAGCAGTACCAAAGCGATATTCGTTACCGAAGACAATTCGCTTGTACAAGCCCTTTCTGATATCACATCTAACAGTTTTACAGTTAAATCGCCTGATATTCTGATAACGATACTCTTTAATTTTAGTAAAGGTTTGCAGATATGTACAAGTTAAAAGGTGCCATTTTCGATCTTGATGGAGTAGTAACCAAAACAGCAGCAATACACTTCAAGGCCTGGAAAAAATTGTTTGATGCGTTTTTAAAAAGTTACTCAGGAAATCTAAAAACCGAAAATACATCATTCAGGATTGAACCGTTTACCCATGAGGATTACATTCTTTATGTAGACGGTAAGCCGCGCATTGAGGGTATAACTTCATTCCTGTCATCCAGAAGAATTGATCTTCCTGAAGGAACTGAAAATGACAGTAAGGACAAGATAACAATCCATGGGCTCTCCAATCAAAAAAACAGCATGTTCAAGGAGATTCTGTTTAATGATGGTGTTGAAATCTATCAAAGCACTATAGATCTTATAAAGGAAATGAAAAAAAGAGGATTCAGGACAGCAATTGCATCATCAAGTAAAAACTGCCGGCTTGTACTTGAAAAATCAGGTCTTCTGGACCTTTTTGACACTGTTGTTGACGGGATCGTTTCAAAGGAACTGAATCTCAGGGGTAAACCCTACCCTGATATTTTTATTCAGGCAGCCCAAAATCTTGATCTGTCTCATGATGAATGCATTATGGTGGAAGACTCTATTTCCGGTGTTCAGTCGGGGAAAAACGGCAACTTTGCAATCGTTTTGGGGGTAAGCCGCAATCACGACACACAGTTGCTCATTGAAAACGGGGCTGATATCGCAGTTGAAGACATATCAGAAATCTCACTGCATACCATTACCAGCTATTATGAATCAAGGTTTGAAAGTGATAACTGGAAACTTGTTTACAAAATATTTGAGCCGGAAAACGAACTGCTTCGCGAGACACTTACTTGTACTGGTAATGGTTATTTTGGTACAAGAGGCTGCTTTGCCGGATCCAAAGCCTTACGGGAAACACATTACCCCGGGACATATATCGCCGGAGTTTATAACAAACTGCCAACCGTTGTGCATGGAAGGACCATATATAATAACGATCTGGTAAACTGTCCGAACTGGCTTCTTGTTGAACTGATAATTGATGACATGGATATTATTGATCCGTTTAATGAAGAAATTATTTCGTACACCCATGAGCTTGATATAAGAAAAGCGGTTGTTTACCGCTCAATTCTGTTTAAAGATTCACAGGCGCGTATCACAAAAATTGAAACATTTATGTTTGCATCAATGGCTCAATCTCATTACGGCGCTCTGAAATACAGAATAACTCCCTGCAATTACTCCTCTTCTGTAACTTTACGTTCATGGCTTGATGGATCTGTAGTAAATGATGGTGTTCCAAGATACAGAAATCTCAATTCAAGACATCTTGAAACAATAAACAAAAAAGCTTTACCAGACGGATCAGTTTTTCTTCACACCAAAACATCCGAATCTCATATAAACATTTTCATGAAAGCAGTACACAGTTTTGCTGATAACAATACTGAAATAAAATGTATTGAGGAAAAGAATGCGGCGGCATGCAGCTTTACTTTTCAAGCTGAAGCGGAAAAGGTGTATACAATAGATAAACTGGTATCTGTTCATGCAACAAAAAGTGAGGTACACAATCTTTGCAACCCTCAGTGTACTTACGAACAGTTAGAGAATGAACACATCAAAGAATGGTTTGAAATCTGGAAAAAAGCAGATATAATCATTAAAGGCGACCAGCTCTCCCAGAAAATACTACGACTGCATATCTATCATCTATTTACAACTGCATCCCAACACAACCTGTCCCTTGATGCCGGAATGACTGCCAGAGGATTATCAGGAGAAGCATACAGAGGCCATATATTCTGGGATGAACTGTTCATTTTCCCGTTCTTTAACCTTCATTCTCCCGAAATCACAAAATCATTGCTTTTGTATAGATACAGAAGACTTGACAAAGCACGTGAACATGCTGCTCTAAACGGATGTAAAGGTGCAATGTATCCATGGCAAACCGCAGATACTGGTGATGAAGAGACTCAGGAAGTACACTATAATCCGGTTTCCGGTAAGTGGGATCCGGATCTGAGCAGAAATCAGAGACATGTTTCAATTGCAATAGCTTACAATATTCTGGAGTATTTCAAAGTCACCTCTGATACAGACTTTATCCTTAACCATGGTGCCGAAATGTTGATTGAGATTGCACGTATGTGGGTCAGTATGACAAAAAAAGAAAGGGGAAAATACCATATAAGCGCAGTTATGGGACCGGATGAATTCCACGAAAGTTATCACGGTTCGAAAATACCCGGTCTAAAAGATAACGCCTATACAAACATCATGGTTAGCTGGCTGTTAAAAAAAACTTCCGAAATTATAGAATCCCTTCCTTCAGAAATCCTTGAAAAACTTGACAAAAAAATCAACTTCAACAGATCTGAATTACCCTTATGGAGCAATGTTTCCCATAATCTTTCTGTTAATATTACCAAACAGGAAATAATTGAACAGTTTGACGGTTATTTGAACCTTAAAGAACTGGACTGGGAAACCTACAGAAAAAAATATGGTGATATTCACAGACTCGACAGAATCCTTAAATCGGAAAATGATTCTCCAGATCGGTACAAAGTCTCAAAACAGGCTGATGTGCTCATGCTTTTCTATCTTCTGCCTCCAGATCAGGTGTGTGAAATCCTTTCAACGCTTGGATTTGAAATTTCTGATCCTCTGGATTTGCTGAAAAAAAATTATGACTACTATGTTCAACGTACCAGTCATGGTTCAACTCTAAGCCATGTTGTACACAGTGCCATTCTCAAATATCTTCCCGATCAGAAAGAGAATATGTATGAAAAATTCATAACAGCGCTAAAAAGTGATCTCTGCGACTCTCAGGGAGGAACAACCAGAGAGGGTATTCATACCGGAGTTATGGGTGGAACAGTAAATATGGTAATAAGCAGCTTTGCCGGTATCAGCCGTTATAATGAGTATCTTGAAATAGCACCGGTTATTCCTGGCAAATGGGAACTGGTTCATTTCAACATTTTCCATAAAGGAATTCTTTTTAATATCAAAATAACCAGAAACCGGATTTTTATAAAGCAATTACAGGAAGAAGAGATGGAGTTTGGAATTGAAGTAAACGGCAGATTGTTTCATTCAAAAGGAAAAGAGGTTCTGGAAATAAAATATCCTCAAACTGAATATGCCCGTGGGATTGAAAGTTAAAGAGGTATTTTCTTTCTGCTGCTTAATGAATTCTTATCCGCAAGATCTGTTTCTGGCAGTAAAAGGATAACCTGTGAGCTTGCGTAAAATTACCAGTCCAACAAATCGGCGCGTTGCATGGGTTAAATCAACGCGCCTTGATTACATCGTTTAAGTTTTGAATGAACAACAATCTTAACGATATTCACTTCAGTGGATAAAACCGGGACTTTGCGCCCGACACACATGAATATCTATAGTATGAATATGTCTTTGCCAAATGATACCCCCACCACCCGTGCAACAATATCATTTACCGGGCATGATTACATACACACCTTTTGATTTTCTTTCTGAATAATTCATTAATTTTTTCTGAAAGGCTCTGCCCGTAAGCGTAAACATTTTTTCCCCGAATTGACCAGGTGCTTCTCTGCCCTTGACATCAATTAGTAACCTGCGATTATCAGGTTGATGTAATGACAGACCTTTTCGGGAAAACACACTGGTTGGAATAGCCTCAAATTTCAGCCAGTCTAGCCGGAACGGCTCCCCAGCCCCTTTGTAGACGAAGTAAACGTTCTTGACACCACTGCAATCAGTCAGATTGCAGGAAAACGTTTCCCATATCCCCCAGCCACCGGTTCCAGATATCTCACAGGTTCCGACCAGTGTACCGTTTTCACTGCCTGTTCTGATTTCGACAGTTCCTCCCCCGGATGCGCTGGCAGCACGTATTTGAAATGATTTCGCACCATCACCGAAATCAACTCCCTTCAGACTGGTATAGTCGCCCTCCTGAATATCGGTCAACATTACATTGCGCCCATCAAAGAATTCCGTTTCAATCCCGTTTTGTTTGCAGATAGTTTCTGACTGGATTGTATCATAAGGGTTTAAAAGTTTGATTTGCGGAGCCCCTTCAGATGTGACAATGACCTTCTTAATGGTGCCGTCGTCATTGTAATGAAGCAGGTCGACAGAAACATTACGTTTGTATACCATATCCGATATACGCCGGTCATGGTAAAACATATACCACTGTCCATTGTAATTGACCGGCCCGCCGTGGCTGTTGTTATACTGGTTGATATTCTGGCCATTGAGTGTCGGGTTTTCCAGAAATGTCCCCTTGTGAACCCATCCGCTCATCGGATCGTCACTCATGCAGTAATCGATTGTAGATGCCCCGGTTGTCGGGTACGAAAAGTAATATTTATTGTTGTACTTATGTATAAACGGTCCCTCAAAGGAATTTGGTGAATTCACGGTAACCGCTGTTCCGGAAACAGAAATCATGTCATCATTGATTTTGATAATTTTGAGATTTGCTCCATAAGGATGGTTGTTGTTTTCGCCTCCACCAAACGTAAGATATGCATCAACACCATTTTCTGTACTGTCGAGAAAAATAAAAGGATCAAACAACCAGCCAACGTCACAATTGGGCATGCTTCTGGTAATAAGAGGTCCTCCCAATGCATCTGTATACGGCCCTTCGGGCTTGTCGGCTACCGCCACTCCAATACTGTTGGCGCCATTGGGAAAATAGAGCCATACTTTACCGTTACGAACACAGGCTGTTGGAGCATATGCCTGCCCGGCCCATGTAGTAACCTCTTGTACCTTGAATACCAGACCGTGATCAGTCCAGTTCACCATGTCATCAGAAGATATTAGTGTGTAGTTGATAAGGTTATAGCTGTCTACGTTTTCTTCGTCACTGGTGCAGATAACATAAAGGCGTTCTTCGAAAACAAACGCATTCGGGTCTGCTGTAAACCTTTGAGAAATAATGGGGTTGTCTGCGAAAGCAATTGAAGTAAAAAGTGTTATCCCAAGTAAAATACGAGCCGTTTTATTGAAGAATTTCTCTGGATTCATAATCAATCCTCTCTATATAAGTTAATTCTGAACAGTATCGATTCCTTTGCGTAAGTCTCTTTACAGACATACCAAAATCAAATCGGACATTCTGCTATGTGTGGTTACAACAACGTTTATTCCTTTACCGGTAAGTTCATTTTTCAAATTTGACAAGTTTATCTTCCGGCCCCTGATTGCTGTAACATAACCGTATCCATGATTCACTTCTTATCGTGTGTGCAACAATGCATTCATCAATTAATCCTGTCCATGGATAGTCACCGTCAGCTTCCGCACCAATTCTGAAAGACACCTCGTTTTTTATAACATTCACACCAGCAGCTTCTCCGTTTGAACCACCGGTCATTTCAACTCCGTCAATATACAGACGGCATTCATTTTTACCGGACCTGTCAAATACCACTGCCACGAAATGCCACGCAGTCGTATCAACAACCGGCAATTCTTCTTTTGACCAGCAATCAAAAACACCGTCTTCACCCCAGAATGTTCCCCCGCTTGCCGTAAAAAAGTGCAACTGGTCTGCGGTATGAAATGAAAGAGTCCATCCATACCCGGAATTGGGATCACCCCCATCAGACTTCGCCATAATCGTCTGCAGCCCAATTGCAGAACGTTTGACCCATGCACTTATGGTCAAATCGGAACTTTCGGCATTGAGTACATCCCCCATATCAATAAAAGCACCGGGCTCCTCAAACAACAGTCCTGACCCGACCATACCGGATGTTTCGGTTATAATTCCATTTCGAACACCATGAAAACAATTCGGTGTCACATCATATACAGTATCGGTATTCCCGTCAAGATGCCAAACTCCCTGGAAACCGAGAGCAATATCAAAAACTGTCATTTCCCCAAAATTGTCTGAAGTATCAGGATTACCCCAATACATCATGATAAACTGCGTGCTGTCGTTTCCATAAATCGTATCAACTCTGACCCAGATTTCACCATGCCCGGCACTAACGTCCCATCGCTCGATCTCATGAACCAGCGGAACTGAATCATTCAGGACAAAACGGATATCTCTGCCATTGGCCTGTGCCTGCGGGAAATCAAAGTTATTTGCGTTTAATCGGACAACAACAGGAAAATCAGTTACAATTTCGTCCACATCTGCACCGGTTTTAGTCGTATTGAGATATAGTTTGCGGGAATGCACCCATTGAGTATTTCTGACAAACACAGTATCATTGGAATTGATTTTGACATTGTAACGAATTATATCCGGAATGGAATCGGTTTGCTTTACAAAGCATATTGGAGGAAGTTGTTTTGCCGGCACATTGTTGACCGCTATAAATTTCGAGGTGCCGGAAACAGGAACATGGATGGTTGTTCCCGACACATACAGATACCAGGCTGAATTTCCGGTTGTATCAGGTATTTCTACTATCATCACACCCGGATCTTTTAGAGTATCAACAGGTATATCAATATCAACTCCGGAAACTTTTATCCCGGTTATAAGTGTATTTTTACCATTTTGTGTATCTTGTGCCTGTATGGAATATTCACCTTGAGGTGTATTGTCAAATACATAACCTCCATCTTCTTCAGTAGTTGTACAAATTGAGGAAGCAGCCAGATTTTCGATACCAGGATTAAATTCCGATGGTAAAAGGTATACTTTGGCGTTAACAGATAACGATCTGTCATCATTGACAAGAGTTCCGCATATGGTATTGCCACCTTCTGTTCCGCCACCTGCAACTGATTCAGGTGAACAGCCCAGGTTCAGAAATAGTGAAACCATGCAGATGAGCATAACACAGGAGATCGGCAATAAAGTTTTATTCATTATTATCTCCCGGTTTTTGTGTTACGGGAAAAAGCTGAATGTTGCACTGGCAGATACGATCCGGATACTCTTCATCCTTAGCTATAAGTAAAAGTTTTTTTCTGAATGATTGTATTTCACACTTTACTTTTGCATAGCTTTTTTCTGAGAGGGTCAGAGATACAAAGGAAATATCGCGCTGTTCATGCGGGTGATTCTTAAGCGAACGTTTTGCCATGTCCATAGTAGTAAGCTGGAAATTTGCAAGCTGAACTGAATGCACTTCGTCACCGGTACTTACAACAGGTTCGGATGCACGGTAATAGCCATGGTTGTCTTTCGTGATGAACCCCAGTCGTTCCAGTTCACGAACTGCCGCTTCAGCCTCCTGGGGTTTGACAGGCGGATCAAGCTTTGCTGCAAGTGCATCATAATCATCTTTGAAATCAAAAAAGCAGAGAAGATCACGGATATAGACATAATACCATTTGGAAAAAAGCGACAACTGTTCCTTGCTAATGTATGCCAGTTCACTTTTCCGCATGGCGAGAAGTTTATCAAGGTATTCTTTTTTTTCTTCTATGCATTTTGCCTGAGAATACACAATCATATGATTCAGATATTGCCGTTCACGTGTCGCGAGTTTTAAAATTTTACCAAGTTTTACACTCATTTCTTTATTAAGGTTTTTTCTTCCAGAAAGCACATTCGACAGAAAACCTGTAGAAGAAACACCCATCTTTTTCAGTACAGCCCTGTGAGTAAGCGGATTGTGGAACTGTTTCTGCTCCTGGAATAAATCCTTCAAATATTCCCGATAATTCAGATAGTTGTATATTGATGGCATCCGGATTCCTTTTGCTTACTTTAAATAATATATTTTATTTTTTACGAGAATGTCTAATTATTTTTATAATGTTGTTATTTATATAATTACATGATTTTTCGAAAATTGTTTTGCTTACTTTTTGGGTATTATGCAGATGGTTTTTCAAATTGATAATCATTTAACCTGAATGGAGACGATTAATATACGATGAGCTGCACAGCGGCACTATTGCAGAAAGGTTTTATGGCTGTGAAGGTAATATCTAACTTTCACCATTGTCGTTGTCGTAATCGCTATCCCCATTACTGCATTTTAACAGGGTCTATTTCTTTATGCCATGTACGCGAAGCAGATCGCGTGAAGGGATTGTTACTATTTAGGTTTAAGTAACCTTTTACCGTTTTTTATCCTCATTCCTGTTTTTCTTTTCCGGATGACTCCGATAGTCCTTTTTTCCAGGGTAGCTTTTTGCAACTTTTTTATTCAATTATTAATCCTGAGCAGATACGACCAACGCAGTACAAATTAAAGATTCGAAATCAAGCAGTCCAATTTCAGATTCAGAAAAATTAAACGTAAAATTAACCATTTTTTTCTGTTCTTCCGAAAAATTATTTTATGAATCAATTTTATCTCGAAAAGGATCAGAAAATGAGTGGTGCAGGAAAAGGTGATACTTACAGAAAAGTGGATAAAAAGAGGTTCGATACCAGTTATGAATCGATTTTTGGGAAAAAAGATATTATGGATTTTCAAAAAAGCAGGAAGTACTCCGGAAATTCAAAACCTCAATCACTCGACAAATAAAACTTCCGGATAAAAATTATCTTCTGACAGATGACCAGTTAAAAAATCAACATAAGTTACTAAAAACACGGAACGATTCATGTCAGTAAGGTCATATTACTGACAACAAAACTTTTTTGTAATGGCAATGCATACATATCAGATAAGTTTTGATAGTTCAAAATATATCTGCGAAAGAAAGTTTACATGAAGTTTTTGCAAACCATTCAGGGTCAATTCGACTTATGGCAGTTGTATCTTTTTACCTTTTTCATTTACAGCTACAAAAGTGATATGAGTCGAAAACACCATTTCTTCATTTCGCGAATCCTGGCTTGAAGCAAATACTTCTGCACTATATGTAATTGATGTATTACCGTATCGTTTCGGTTGTATTTCGAATCTTAGGATTGCACCATTACAGACCCGTTTTTTAAACTGTATATTATCCATAGCTCTGGTAACCAGAATAGTTCCGGGATAATCCCTGGCTGCCGCAAGCCAGGCATATTCATCAATCCACTTTAAAAGCTGGCCACCAAAAAGAAACCCCTGATGACTTAAATGCTCGGGGCGAACGAAACATAATGTTTCCATATTTTACTCCTGAAAACCAATAAAAACTTTGTAATTTGCAGTTTTTAAACCAGTGTGCTGTCCATTGCACTATTTTCAACCAATACATGATAAAATAAATCATTACAGATTAAATACGGTTTGAATTCAGATAAACATGCAGACTTGAAGACAAAATTGGATACTATTTCCATTAAAGTGTTATCGCTGTCAACAGAAATAAACAATGCAATACAGAGTAATTCATTTAAACACAGCAGCGATCAGCGTATAAATACTACATTCTGACTCTTTGAAATACCTTCTGCCTCAAATCAGGATGAGGAGTAATATCTATTCCACCCGCTTAATTGAATAATTAATTGTCATTTCTATGCTGTGCTTTTCAAACAGGCATTTCGATTTTTTCTACAGAAACTGTTTCAGCTCCATCAGGAGCAACAACTTCAATCTCTCCCTGTCCATTGGAAGTGTAAACAGTACCGTCTCCCATTGTAACATTAACACCCTGTAAATTGTTACCGTTGCCATCCTGAAAAACCATCTTGCAGGTTTTGCCTGCACAACGGGGCATTGTCAGGTGCTCGCTTTCAATCTCTCTGGCATTTTTGGCATTTACTTTGAAAAAGTAATCAACAGTAACATCTTTTTTGCCATTAAAATAGGAGTCTTCATAATACTTTTCATCATAATAAAGCTCAAGCTTTGACTCTACAACACCGTTTTGAGCATACTCCTGGGTTTCATGATGAAGATCGGTTTTATTGTCATTATAAATTGACCACAATGAAAAAGTAACTTTTCCTTTAGGCTGCTCCTGAGAATCGATTTCAACGATTACTTTACAAGTTTTGTTGAAATCGGTATTTTCATCCGGAACAAATTTCGCGTTTTTTAGACGTACTGTATA
>Ga0123335_1001402_pt1 | contig 39348 bp, 36 predicted proteins | sample BiotimSIPDNA_2_FD_89707 | JGI IMG/M metagenome (GOLD analysis project Ga0123335, IMG submission 89707) | Anaerobic biogas reactor microbial communites from Washington, USA - Biogas_R2 time_0 SIP DNA | ecosystem: Engineered > Bioreactor > Anaerobic > Unclassified | place: Washington, USA... | reverse complement strand
CGTGAATTCTTATGGCAGGAAGGACATACGATACATGCAACAGTTGATGAAGCAAGACAGGAAACTCAGCAGATGCTCCGGATATATGCAGATTTTGCAGAAAATTATCTTGCAATGCCTGTGGTAAGAGGACAAAAAACCGAAAAGGAAAAGTTTGCAGGTGCTGAAGAGACATATACCATAGAATGCATGATGCATGACAAGAAAGCATTACAAAGCGGTACCAGCCATTATTTCGGTGATGGATTTGCAAAAGCATTTGATATCAAGTTTACTGATAAAGACAATACTTTAAAGAATCCTTATCAGACATCATGGGGAATGTCCACAAGAATAATTGGTGGAATAATTATGACACATGGAGATGATTCAGGACTAAAGCTTCCACCAATGGTAGCACCTGTCCAAGTTATGGTAATACCAGTCGCACAACACAAAGAAGGTGTTATTGATGCAGCAGATGCTTTATTGGAAACACTGAGACTTTCCGGAATAAGAGCAAATATTGATGTTTCAGAACAGTCTCCAGGCTGGAAGTTCGCTGAATATGAGATGAAAGGTATACCTCTAAGGCTGGAAATAGGTCCAAGAGACATACAGAACGGGCAGTGTCTTGCAGTTCGCAGAGATACAAAAGAAAAGATATCCTTAAACCTTGCTGATATAGAAAATTCTGTAAAGGATCTTCTTGAAAAAATACAAAAAAATATGTTTGAAGAAGCAAAAGAGAATCTGGAGAACAACACCTTCACTGCTTATACGACAGAAGAGCTGAAAGATATAATACAGACCAAAGGCGGGTTCGTAAAAGCTATGTGGTGTGGAGATGAATCATGTGAGATAAAACTTAAAGAAGAAGCTCAAGTTTCTTCAAGATGCATACCTTTTGCGCAGGAAACTCTTTCTGAGCATTGCGTATGTTGTGGGAAACCTGCAAAGCACATGGTTGTCTGGGCTGTAGCATACTAGAAAACTGATGGAATGTAAGACGGTAGCTGCCGTAATACTGGATAATACATCAAGAACATTTGACAAGATATATAATTATCTTGTACCTCTGGATATGTCTTTATATCTTGAGACGGGTATGCGTATTCTAGTGCCTTTTGGGAAAGCAGATAACCAGAAAGTTGCTTATTTTCTGGACTTTGTACCATATACTGAAAAACTGAAAAATATAAAGATGAAGTACATAGCTGAAATACTTGATGATGAAGCAGTACTTTCAAAAAATATGTTCATTCTCGCAAAAGAGATAAGAGATGAATATTTCTGCACATATGGGCAGGTATTAAATTCTATGGTCCCATTGGGATTAAAGATATCTATTGAAAAGCTTATTCTTCAGGAAGATGGGACGCTTACTCTTTTTCAAACTTATTTAAAGTCTTTAGCAGGCGGTATAACCGAGCTTAACCAACAATTGAAAACAAACAGTATTAAGATTGTTGAGCAAGGTGTGCGTAACATAAAAAAGAAAGTTGAGAAAGCAGCAAGACTTAAGATAACATCTGAGGAGGTAATGGATCTTGTATATAAAGACAGTATTAAGAATGAAAGACACATAAGAGTGTTGGATCTTTTGTCAAGTTATGATGAAATCACTGTTAATGATTTTTCCTGTTATGAGAATATTTCCAAAAATATCCTGTCAACATTAGCAAAAAAAGGATATATAGAGATTTTTGAAAAACCAAAAATACAGGATATTGTTAATGAAGAACCGGATGAGGCAGTCCCAAGCGATAAAATACCTACACCTGAACAGGTAGCAGTAACAAATACTATCTCTTTGTCAGTAGATAAAGGTATATATGACAAATATCTGATACACGGGGTAACAGGCAGTGGAAAAACAGAGGTATATTTGAATCTGGCTGAGAAAGTCATAAATAAAGATAGGAATGTAATTGTTCTGGTTCCTGAAATCGCTCTTACTCCTATGATGGTGAAACGTTTCACGCTAAGATTCGGGAATAATCTTGAAGTAATGCACAGCCGTCTGTCCATGAAGGAACGGTATAACGCATGGATGAAGATAAAAAGAGGCGAGGTTAAAATAGCTTTAGGGACTAGAAGCTGTATATTTGCACCTTTTGACAAGCTTGGCCTTATTATTATTGATGAGGAACATGACAGTTCATACATATCTGAAAGCACTCCGAAGTATCATACTAATTTCGTTGCAAACAAGAGAGCGCAAATGGAAAACGCTGTTCTTGTACTTGGATCTGCAACTCCGAAAATCACGACATATAACGCATTTGAGAAAAAAGGCCATGTGCTTTCCATGTCAAACAGAGCTTTGGGAAAGCTTCCGTCGGTATCTTTGGTAGATATGCGTGAGGATGCCATAAATGGAAAAATGTCAGTATTCAGCACAACATTACTAAATGAGATAAGCAGAAATCTGAATAATAAAGAGCAGACTGTCCTTTTCCTTAATAAACGCGGATATTCATCTATACAGCTATGCACAGCATGTAAGGCAGTTGTAAAATGCGAACACTGTGATGTTCCCTTAACATATCATAAAGGAAGAAATTATCTTATCTGCCACTACTGCGGGCATATGCAGAGAAAATCCGATATATGCACCTGCTGTCATGAGACAGCTATGATGGAATGCGGTTCAGGTACTGAAAAATGTGAAACACAACTTCAAGAGATGTTTCCTGAAGCATCAATTATAAGGATGGATCTGGATACGACCGGTATGAAGAATTCCCATAAGGATATACTGGAACGTTTTGAAAATGAAAAAATTGATATCCTGATAGGTACGCAGATGATAGCAAAAGGCCATGACTATCCTCTGGTGACATTGGTCGGAATCCTCAATGCAGATGCTTTAGGAGCTGGAGCTTTTTATGAATCCAATGAGAATGCTTATCAGCTGATAACTCAGTCAGCAGGCAGGGCGGGCAGATCAGACCTTAAGGGGAGAGCTATTATCCAGGCATATAATGTGGATTCGCCTTTAATGGAAAACGCGATTAAACAGGACTACCAGTCATTTTACTTATCTGAACTTAAAATACGTAAAACACTGGAGCTTCCTCCCTTTACGAATATGGCTTTTTTAATTTTCTCTTCAGTGCAACAGCATTTAAGCGAAGAATATGCTGATATGGCTTATAGGCTTCTAAATAAAACAGCAATGACCATATATGCGCCTTCAAAACCGCAGATCGGAAAACTCAATGACAGATTCAGAACAAGGATTATAGTAAAACATAAGGATACAAAAGAATTTATGGATAATATAACCAAAGCATATCTGTTTATAATAAAAAAACTACCTAAGAAAGTAACTATGAGCATTGATGTTTTTAAAGATGAATTCGACACTTTATAATATACAAAACACTATTTGGTGTATAATAAATTCATGTTCATTATCAAAGAAAAGGAAGGTGTCATATGCTGACTGATATCGAAATTGCTCAAAATGCAATAATAAAACCAATTACTCAAATTGCGGATTCCATAGGAATAAAAGAAGAAAGTTTAGAGCTATATGGCCAGTTTAAGGCAAAAGTAAAAAGCAATGCTCTGGCCGGAAAGGATAAAGACGGAAAACTTATTCTTGTCACAGCCATTACACCCACACCCGCAGGCGAGGGCAAAACTACAACAAGTATCGGGCTTGCGGACGGATTGAGGAAAATAGGGAAAAAATCCATGCTTGCTCTCAGAGAGCCTTCCTTAGGTCCTGTATTCGGAGTAAAAGGAGGAGCTGCAGGAGGAGGGTATGCCCAGGTGATCCCAATGGAGGATATAAACCTTCATTTTACAGGCGATATTCATGCCGTTACAGCTGCAAATAATCTTTTGGCAGCTCTTGTAGATAATCACATATATCAGGGAAATGAACTTAAGATTGATCCTAGACGAATAACCTGGAAAAGATGTATGGATATGAACGACAGGCAGTTAAGATATGCTATTGACGGTCTTGGAGGAAAATCCAATGGAATGCCCAGAGAAGATGGTTTCGATATATCTGTAGCAAGTGAAATTATGGCGATACTTTGCCTGTGTCAGAGTATAAACGATCTCAAAGAAAGATTAGGCAGGATTATAATCGGATATGATTTTGATGGAGAACCTGTAACAGCATCAATGCTAAAAGCACAGGGTTCCCTTGCAGTCCTTCTTAAAGATGCTATCAAACCTAATCTTGTGCAGACACTTGAAGGAACACCGGCATTTATTCATGGCGGGCCTTTTGCCAATATAGCTCATGGCTGCAACAGCGTCATGGCAACAAAATATGCATTAAAATTAAGTGACTATGTGGTCACTGAAGCAGGATTCGGTGCAGATCTGGGTGCGGAAAAGTTCTTTGACATTAAATGCAGGATTGCAGGTTTAAAGCCTGATGCAGTCGTAATTGTAGCTACTGTGAAAGCATTGAAGTATCATGGAGGAGTAAACAAGAAGGATCTTGGGACTGCCAATGTTCAGGCAGTTGAGAAGGGTATGCCCAATCTGTATAAACATATTGAGAATATAACTAAAGTATTCAATGTTCCTGCTGTGGTATCCATAAACAAGTTCTCCAAAGATACAGAAGAAGAAATTGATATCATAAAGAAAGGATGCATTGCTGCAGGAGTAACTGCAGTGGAATGTCTTGTATGGGAAAAAGGTGGAGAAGGCGGTACAGAGCTTGCAGAAGAAGTTGTAAGACTATGTGATTTACAGAACAATTTTGAATACTGTTATGACAGCAGACTTTCGATTACAGAGAAAATTAAAACGATTGCCACTAAAATATACGGAGCAGACGGAGTGGAATTTGCAGCCGAGGCAAAGGCAGTACTTAAGGTAATAAATGATAAAGGTTACAACAGCCTTCCTGTATGTGTGGCAAAAACCCAATTTTCCTTTTCAGACAATATTAAGCTTATTAACAGGCCGACGGGTTTCTTGGTAACTGTACGTGATTTGAGGATATCAGCCGGAGCGGGATTTATTGTAGCTCTTACAGGTGAAATAATGACAATGCCGGGATTGCCCAAGATACCTGCAGCTCAATCCATTGATATTGACGATGATGGCAGGATAACAGGATTGTTCTGATATATCAATTTTGTCTGTTGACATACTATATCTTCATGCTAACATAAAAATACTAATAAATGTCATAAAAGGAGTATTTATGTTAGTTGAATTCATAGGAGCCGTAATAATCCGGAACGGACAATACCTAATCGAACCTGTAGAAAAGGATAAGAAAATGCATGTAATGTTTCCAAGAGTGGAAACTGTTAATGCTATCGCAAAAAAAGAAGAAATTCTGAAATACGGTCTGAAAATGAAGTATGGGATTTCTATAAAAATTAATAGCTGCATTTATCAGGAGGATTTCAAAGAAAGCTCTGATGTTATAAGTTATGCATATTTTTCTGCATCTCTTTTAAGTGCTGATCCGCCTTTGGAATTGTTGTGGCTAGATAAAGAAGATCTCATAAAAGTAGATTTTATAATTGGTGATGACATAATTAAGGATTTGATCCTTAATGCGGATGGAAAGGAAGCATCTAATGTACAAGATATCTCTGGTTTTAAAAAAAAGAAATAATTTTATCGTAAGAAAAGACTATTTCAGTAATGACTATTTCTATGGTTTTTTTGAATTATGTGAAATGAAGGAAATTGACATATCAAACATATGTGATTTCATAAATGCCAATTATCCTTCTTTTAATGGTGCAGACCTTGAGGATATAACCTATGTGACAAAAGTAGAAAATCCGGAAACAGTTTATGTATTCTGCATAGCTTATACTGATTCTGAACTGGCGTATGAAAAAGAGCTATATCATGAAGTGTCAGAAGAGGAACTAAAAACACTAAATATGATTTATCCAGATGCCATATGCCGGGATATTCTTTCCAAACAGGATAAACCTATGAGCGTACAGGAGAAGGAAATTCTTATTGCAGCGGATAAAATTTTCAATATTAACGAAAATGCCGCCAGAGCAGATGCTTTCATAGCGCTTATGGAGAACAGGATTGATGAAAGAGGGTTTGAATCTTTTATTAAAGAGAGGATTAAGGCATATAGCTATGGCATGCCGGATTTCGGGTTCACAACAGATATGCAGCTTTGCATATGGAAGGGGAAAGAAGACAGGTGGAATCATCAGTATTAAACATAATTCTAAATATTTTACAGCAGCATGCTGAAGTAATATAACAACTGTGTTATCATATCCTAAGGGGGTGCGTTATGGCAGATCTGATGATGAAAAAAATGCCTGCGACCGAGTGGCAGGATGCATTGCCTTTGGGAAATGGCGAAATCGGTGCAATGATTTATGGCAACATACAGAAGGAAAGAATCTTACTTAACCATGAAAGGCTTTTCAGATATCAGAAAGAACCAGTCTACGATCCTTTTTACGAGTATCTGCAAGAAGTCAGGAAACTGATGCTGGAAGGAAGATATGATGAGGGAGAGGAATATTTTAATGAAAAATTCAAGGCATGCTGTAAAGAGGTGTATAACGTAGATCCTTATCAGCCTTTTGCTGAAGCATATATGGTGAGAAAGCCTGATGATGCTTTTACTGAATATAGTTCAACACTTGATTTTTCATCTGCTATCGCAAAAGTTCAGTGGAATGAGAAAAACACCAGGATAACCCGTGAAAGCTTCGTGTCATATGATACTGGATGTATATGTACAAGCATGACTTCTTCAAATGACAAGCCTCTAGACCTGAAAGTTTATATAGGTTCAGTTCCTGGAGGCGAATAGTATCTTGACAGCAGCAGCTGCGTTCGTGAAAACTGCTTCATATTCAATTCCTCGTATAAAGACGGCAGAAAACACGGAGCGGTAGCCTTTGTTAAGACAGATGAAGGCATTATTGAATATGATAATGAATTTATATCAGTCAAACAGGCGAAGAAAATATATGTATTTATCAGACTGTACATATATGAAGACGAAAAGAAAGCAGCAGACCGTTTAATTAAAACTCTTAAGGAATATGATTATGAACAGCTTAAAAAGAATCATATTTCTATTTGGAACAAATTGTATAATACTGTCAGCCTGACTTTGGGAGATGAACCAGAGCTGGTATCCAATGAGGAAATTCTTCTTGAAGCATATCAAAATAAGAAGCCGATAAACCTGTTTCATACAATGTTTAATTATGGCAAATACCTATTCATATCATCATCAAGGAAAAACGGGCTTCCCATAAACCTGCAGGGTATATGGAACGGCTCTTATGAACCAAAATGGGATTCAGATATACATAATGATGAGAATGTTCAGATGTGTTACTGGGCTTCTTTACCTTTAGGACAGTTCGAATCATCATTAGCGCTGTATGACTATTTCGACTCCATGATTCCCCATTTTAGGGAAAACGCAAAGAAAATATACAATTGCAGAGGCATTCTTGTACCAATATGCATGAGTACTCATGGCAAGATAAGCGGTATTACAGGCAGATGGCAGTCATGGATATCTGCAGGAGGTTGGATCAGCTCCCATTATTATGATTACTGGCTTTTTACAAAAGATGATGAGTTCTTAAAACACAGAGCTGTCAGGTTCATGAAGGAGGTAGTTTTGTTCTATGAGGATTTTCTTATTACTGATGAAAAGGGAAAATATGTTTTTGTGCCTTCCCTTTCACCAGAAAACGTACCTCAGCATGAACATGCTTCCATGATGTGTGTAAATGCGACAATGGATGTAGCAATCGCAAAGGAATGCATAACAAACCTCATAAATGCATGCCGCTACCTTGATATTGAAGATGTAAATATCTCCAAATGGGAGACAATGCTTTCAAAAATGCCAGAGTATGAGATAAACGAAGACAAAGCTATGAAAGAGTGGTTGTATGACGGGCTTAAGGATAACTATTACCACAGGCATCAGTCACATATATATCCTCTGTTTCCAGGAAATGAGATAACAAAGGAAAGTGACCATGTTATATATGATGCTTTAAAAACAGCTGTTGATAAGAGGCTGATGATAGGCTTTGTGCAACAGACAGGCTGGTCATATGCGCATATGGCAAATATCTACGCGAGACTGGAAGATGGGCAGAATGCTCTTGAGTGCCTGAACTATATCTTAAGGTCATGTACAGGAGCGAATCTTTTCACATACCATAATGACTGGAGAGACCAGGGACTGACACTCTATTGGTTCGGTAAAATGCCTCCTTTCCAGATTGATGCTAATTTGGGATTTACTGCAGCTATAATTGAGATGCTTGTCTTCTCAAAAGATGGTTTTTTAAGAGTGCTACCTGCGTTGCCGAAAGCATGGAAAAAAGGAAAACTGCTTAATGTATCGACCAGATGCGGAGTAAAATGCGATATCATCTGGGAGGATAATAAGATTGATGTCGTATTATGCTCATACGAGAATCAGACTGTAATATTGGAGCTGCCATATGTTCCAAAAAAACTAGAACCAGAAAACTGTGAAGTTATAATGCAGAAGGAAGATAACGGACATGCATACTACTCAATCACTCTTAAAAAAGATAAAAAAGGCAGTTTGAAAATAGGATAGGAGGACGGTATGCCTGACTTTATGTTAAAAGAAATGCCTGCATCATGCTGGAATGAAGCAGTGCCTTTAGGTAATGGGAAAATCGGAGCTTTGATTTTCGGCGGTATTTTTCGTGAAAAAATGGTGCTCAACCATGAAAAACTGTTTAACTGTTCAAAAGCTGAGACACCAGGACCTGTTTATATGAATATGGACAGAATCCGTAATCTTATACTAGAAGGTTCATATAAAGAAGCTGAGGAAATATATACAAGAAGCATTAAAGAAGCTGGTACTGATCATCTTAAGATTGACTCGTATCAGCCTTTTGCCTTTATGTTTATTGGTCAGAGTATAAAGAAGGTATTTACGGATTATTCATTTAAACTGGACTTTAATAAGGCTTTCACAGAAATTTCCTGGAAGGAAGGGGAGGTCTCTTTAAAAAGAAGCACATTCATATCATACGACAAGGATGTGATTTGTATATGCCTGGAAGCAGACCGAAAAGGATATATTAATGCTCGCGTAAACATAGAAGGCGGTAGTGGAGCTAAAGGATTGCTGGAAACATCCTTGGAAACTGATGATGATTTTTTAATCTATAAAGCTAAGTATCCAAACGGTCTGAATCATGGTGCAGTTGCATATATGAGGAATATAGGCGGAAGCAGGTATCATGATAAAGATAATATAAGGGTGAAGGATGCAGATAAGGTATATGTATTTGTAAAACTGTATATGTGGGAAGATGATGGTAAAGCAGTAAAACGCATTAAGAAGGATATAGTAAAATGCGATTACAATGTATTATTCAGGTCTCATAAAAAGAAATGGAAAGAACTATATGGAAAGCTTACACTGGATATCGGCCAGAGTAACAGACCGGTCACAAACGAAATGCTTTTATCAAAGTCATATAACAGTATAGCGTCAAAACAGATTGTGCATACCATGTTTAATTACGGCAGATATTTATTGATATCCTCATCAAAAAAAGGAGGCCTGCCAGCAAACCTGCAAGGATTATGGAATGGTGAATATAATCCGGCATGGTCTTCTGATTATCATCTTGATGAAAATATACAGATGAATTACTGGCCAGCTCTGGTTTCTGGCCTTAATGACTGTATGATGCCTTTTTATGACTATTTTGACAGCTATACTGAAGACTATAAAGAAAACGCAAAAAGGATATATAACGCAAGAGGGATACTCATGCCTCTTGCACAGACAACTCATGGGAAAACGGATTCCTACTGGATATCTGCAGCAGGCTGGATGGCCGCACACTATTTTGATTATTGGCTTTTTACAGGAGACGACAATTTTCTTGAAAACAGGGTAATACCATACATGTCGAATATTATAGACTTTTATGAAGACTATCTGACTATCGAAAAAGACGGGAAATATGTTTTCGTGCCTTCGTATTCACCGGAAAATACCCCATCAGTCCCAAATGCATCATCAATGTGTTTGAATGCAACAATGGATGTAGCTATTGCTAAAGAAGTAATTTGCAATATGATTTATGCCTGCGAGTATCTGGGTATAAAAAAAGAAGAAGTTGTAAAATGGAAGAAAATGCAAGGAAAGATGCCTGAATATATGATTAATGAAGACGGTGCTTTCAAGGAATGGCTTCATGAAGATTTAAAGGATAACTATAATCACAGGCATCAGTCGCATATATATCCTGTATTTCCCGGATTTGAAATTACAAAAGAGAATGATTCAGTTAACTATGCAGCTATCTGCAAAGCTGTGGAGAAAAGACTCTTCGTAGGATTTTCAGACCAGACAGGCTGGTCATATGCTCATATGGCTAATATATATGCAAGGCTGGAAAATGGCAGCAGGGCATATGAGTGTTTAAGCAATCTAGTAAGGTCCTGTGTGAAATCCAATCTTTTCACTTACCATAATGACTGGCGCGGACAAGGTGTAACCACAGATTGGTTTGCAGGTAATCCTCCTTTTCAAATAGACGCGAATTTCGGATTCACAGCAGCAGTTCTTGAAATGCTCATTTTCTCAAAACCTGGATTTATACGGATTCTTCCTGCAATAGTTCCTGACTGGAATAAAGGAACGGTTAAAGGGCTTTGCACAAGGTGCGCATGCACAGCAGACATTGACTGGAATCTGACGGAGAAACATATAACTATAAAACTTGTTCCTTTAAAAGATGCAAGCATTGAGATTGAAATACCAATGGGTTTTTGTACTGCTGAATGCAGCGGGTGTGTTTTAGTATCACATAGGGAAAATAGATATATAACAGTAATTTTGGACAAAGGAAAGCAAAGTGTTATAAATATTTATATATGAGAAGGGTGAAAATTCCTTCCTGTTGATGTATAATTTATTTGGAGATGAAGAAAATGGAAGATAAAAGATTTGTAATAAAACAGATGGAATATTTCTCAGATTACCGGGATAGTAATGTATTTGGAATGTCACCTAAAGAGATTCTGGAGCACAAGCTTTTCTCCTTAGGCTACTATTATGACCAGGCAGGTTTTGAAGTACCCGAAGACTTATTCTATTGTCCTGATGAATTGATTGATCAGTTTGTGCGTAAAAAGGGAAAGATGGAATATGCTGCAGTAGATTGCGCAATAGCATATTACGATGCATGCGAGCATATCAAGACAGAAATAAACATTTCCCATATAGAAAACGGAGTTAGGCTTATGTCAGTAACCGAAACATATATTGATTATTCAGTGAAGATAGAACCTAAAGCCGTAATATATCCAAACTGCTTCATTGAAGGTGATTCATTTATTTGTTCTGGCTGTGTAATAGGGCCTGATACGAAAATTGAATCTTCCAGAATAGGACAGGATACTTCAGTTATGAAATCTGTCGTGCTGGAAAGCTCAATCGGTGCAAACTGCACTATAGGTCCTTTTGCTTACATACGGCCGCATACGCAGCTCAGGGATAAGGTAAAAGTCGGTGATTTTGTCGAACTGAAAAATACAATTGTAGATGATGGCACAAAAATACCCCATTTCGTTTATGCAGGTGATTCTGAAATAGGCAAGGCATGTAATATTTCATGCGGTGTAATTACTGCAAATTATGATGGTAAAGCAAAATACAAAACAAAGATAGGCAGTCATGTATTTGTGGGATGCAACAGCACTTTAGTCGCGCCTGTTGAATTGGAGGATAACACTTTCATAGCAGCAGGCTCTACTATCGTTGAAGATGTTAAGACTGGATCTTTAGCAATTGCAAGGTCTCATCAGGTTAACAAGGAAGGCTGGGTTGAAAAGACCGGCAGGATGAAGTAGAAAGACTAATACATTGTAAGGGGGAATTAATTTTGGCCAGAAATGATATCAAGATTATGGGCGGCAACGCTAATCTTAAACTTGCTGCGGAAATAGCAAACTATCTGGGCGTACCGCTTCTGGATTCGAAGGTAGGCAGATTTGCAGATGGTGAGATTCAGATGATGATAAATGAACTTGTCAGAGGGTCTGATGTTTTTATAATACAGTCCACATGCCCGCCTGTAAATGAAAACCTTATGGAGCTTCTGATAATGACCGATGCATTAAAACGTTCATCAAGTGCCAGAGTCACAGCTGTTATGCCATATTTCGGCTATGCAAGACAGGACAGGAAAGCACGTGCAAGAGACCCTATCTCAGCGAAGCTTGTAGCAAATCTTCTTACTACCGCAGGCGTTGACAGGATACTGACCATGGATCTGCATGCACCTCAGATTCAAGGTTTTTTTGATATACCAGTTGATCATCTTGAAGGTTCAATAATCTTTTCGGATATGGTTTTGGACATAATGAAAGGAAAGGATAAATCAGATTTCATATTGGTAGCACCAGATATGGGTTCTGTAAACAGAATAAGGAAGATGGCTGACTTAACAGATCTCTCTATCGCAATTATTGACAAGAGAAGGACTAAAGCTAATGAATGTGAAATAATGAACGTAATCGGAGATATTAAAGATAAGACAGCTATTATAATAGATGACATGATAGATACTGCAGGTACAATAACCAAAGCAGCAAACACAGTTGTGGATATGGGAGCAAAAAGAGTTCTGGTATATGCTACACATGGAATATTGTCTGCAGACGCTGTGACTAAGATAAATAATTCCAAAATTGAGAAGATGTTTCTTCTAGATACTGTACCGGTTCCTGCTGAAAAGATGATAAACAAGATAGAGATAGTAAGCGTCGCAAAACTGTTTTCAGAAGCTATTTATAAAATATATACTAACACATCCATGTCTGCTCTTTTTAAAATTCCGGCTAATAGCAGAAATGAGAAGTGATGGAAAGATATTTAATAGCAGGACTTGGCAACATAGGGCTTAAATACAGAAATACAAGACATAACATAGGTTTTATGACTATAGACGAACTGTCTGAAACTTATGCGATCAGAGTTAAAAAAAACCTTGGACAGGCTCATGTCGGGGAAGGTTTTATTAATAATATTCCTGTTGTTCTTGCCAAACCAAGAACTTATATGAATCTGAGCGGTCAAAGCATTCGCGCTCTTATGGACTGGTATAAAACAGATTTTACCAGGCTTATTGTCGTATATGATGATATGGATATCCCCGTAGGAGAACTTCGCATACGGTATAAGGGAAGCGGTGGCTCGCATAATGGCATGAAGTCCATACTGAATCATCTTGGTACAGATCAGTTTATACGCATAAGAGTAGGTATAGGAAGAAGTATTGAGACAGATGCGGTGGATTATGTGCTTGGCAGATTTCCAAAAACTGAGAAACAGATTGTAGAAAACACTTTACAGGATGTAATCAAGGCTATAGTATGTATCATGACAGAAGGCATAGACATAGCTATGAACAGATACAACATTAAGAAAGACAAAGGTGATATGTAGATAGATGAATCCTTTCATACAGGTTTTTTCCGACATTCCCCAGCAGATAGGGATAGCGGACTGTATAGCGTTAAAACAGACCCCCGTAGGATTGTCCGGACCGGGGAATTCTTTGTGCCCGCTCATAAGTTACGTGACAGCCTCAATGGTATCAAGAAAACTGTTAATCATAACTCATTCCAGGACTTCCGCTCTGTCCATATACCAGAATCTGATTTCTCTTTATGGTGATGATGCAGTATACATACCTATCAGGGAATTAATGCTTTATGATATCGATGCGTACAGCGGGAATGATAAACAGTCAAGGCTCAGATCATTATACAGAGTGGCAACTGGCAAGTTCAAAGCGGCTGTAGCATGCACTGAAGCGCTTACTGTAGGCACAGTATCTAGGGAAGTATTTCTTGAAAGCATTATAAATCTGAAAAAAGGTGATCAGCATGACATGGAATCGCTCGGTGATATGCTTTCACGCCTTGGATATGTAAGAAAAGCTCTTGTTGAGGAGTATGGCCAGTATAGTATAAGAGGCGGTATACTGGATATATTCACATGTAATTATGATAATCCTGTAAGGTTCGAGTTCTTTGGAGATGAGATAGACAGTATAAGGTTTTTCGATGCGGATTCTCAAAGATCTGTAATAGAAGCCGATGATATTGTTATCATACCCTACAGTGAGTTTATTTTAAACAAAGACGAAGAGAACATGCTTAAAGAAAAAATAACTGACTCTTGGGATTTGCAGCAGCTGTCCAATAATGACTTTGGAAAAATTATGGACAGGTATTATGCTCTGACTGATAAGTGCCAAATGACAGGCCAGTATTTTAATAAAGATATACTTACAGTTGTACATAATGACTTGAGATGCCATGTAGTGTCAGACACAGTGTACAATGAATATGCAAACGCCTGTGTAAATCTTTTGCAGAAAAAGAAAACATTTAAGGATGCATGTGAAATGCAGAAGGATATATATTCCTTGTACTCGTATCTTAAACCGGAATTGGTGCTTATTTATGAGAAGTCTGATTACAGCATACCATTATACAGGGATTTTGATATAAAATTCGAAGAAGCCTCTTCCTATAAAGGAGATATGGAGCAGTTTTTAAATGATGTCGCCGAGTACAGAGCTGCTAATATGCGTATATTCATTTCATCAGACAGAAAGAAGCATACTGAGTACCTAAAAGGATTTTTTGAAGATAACGGGTATGCAGTACATATTATTCAATCGAATGAGAATCATTCAATACTGCCAAGACATATATATATAGTGGAAGACGGATATAATGAAAGTTTTGTGTCCAAAGAAGCAAAAATAGCATGTATTTCAGTAAGCCGCATATTCCGTAAAAATGCAAAAGGGAAAACCAAGCAGATAAGGGACACGGATTTCTTTGCACAGATTCAGCTTAATGACTATGTAGTACATGACCATCACGGAATAGGTATATATCTTGGTGTTGAAAAGATTGATATAGATGGCATAATAAAAGACTATATAAAAATAGCATATAAAAATAGTGATATGTTGTATGTGCCTGTCAGTAAAATGGACCTTGTCCAGAAATATGTGGGAACATCAGACCGAATTCCCCGAGTAACCGGTTTAGGCGGGCATGACTGGGAAAAACAGAAGAGTAAAGTCAGAAAAGCTGTTCAGGATATTGCAAAAGAGCTTATAGAGCTGTACAGTAAAAGAAATTCGGTTAAAGGGCATGCGTTCCATGAAGATACCCCATGGCAGATTTCCTTTGAGAATGAATTTTCATATGAAGAAACTGAAGATCAGATTAAGTGTGTTGAAGAAATAAAGAACGATATGGAATCAACAAAAGTCATGGACCGCCTTTTATGCGGTGATGTAGGTTATGGTAAAACAGAAGTCGCTTTACGCGCAGTATTTAAAGCGGTCATGGATGGGAAACAGGTTGCTTTTCTTGCTCCTACTACCATGCTTGCATTGCAGCACTACAACAATTTCAAAGAAAGAATGCGTAATTATCCCATCAGCATTGATTTGATGTGCAGGCTGAGAGATAAAAAAAAGCAGAAGAAAACAGTAGAAGACATCAAGAATGGAAAAGTCGATATTGTTGTCGGAACGCATAGGATACTGGAAAAGGATGTATTCTACAAAGATTTAGGTCTTTTAGTAGTTGATGAGGAGCAGCGTTTCGGAGTCGCTCAGAAGGAAAAGATTAAAATGCTGAAACCGACAGTGGATGTGCTGTCTTTGACTGCAACCCCTATACCGAGAACTATGCATATGGCTCTTTCCGGTATAAGAGATGTCAGCACTATATATGATCCTCCGGAAAAACGGTTTCCTATACAGACTTATGTTATGGAATATGATCCGGAATTTATTAAAGAAGCGATTCTTCGCGAAAAGGATCGTAACGGACAGATTTTCTACCTGTATAATCGTGTAATGGATATGGAAAACAAGTTTCATCATCTTAAAACACTATTAAAAGATGAGGTCAGGATATGTATGGCACACGGACAGATGCAGGAAAAAGAATTCGAGAATACGATAATAAAGTTTATAAACCATGAATATGATGTTCTGCTGTGTACTACTATAATTGAAGCTGGAATAGACATATCCAATGCGAACACCTTAATAATTGAGGATGCAGATAAATTAGGGCTTGCCCAGTTATATCAGATAAAAGGACGTGTCGGAAGATCGGATAAGGTAGCGTATGCATATATCACATATAAAAGGGGAAAAGAACTGACAGAAGAAGCTTCAAAAAGGCTGCAGACAATAAAGGAATATACAGAGTTTGGTTCAGGAATAAAGATTGCAATGAAGGATCTTGAGATAAGAGGGGGAGGGGACCTGTTGGGAGCAAACCAATCCGGACATATGCAGGGAGTAGGTTATGACATGTATGTCAGGATATTGTCTGAAGAGATTGCAAATTTAAGAGGAGAGAAAGTCAGAGGTGCAGTTGTTGAGAGTAGCGTTGATCTCAATATAAGCGCATACATTGACAAATCATATATAAATGATGATCTTTCCAGGCTTAAAATGTACAAGAGGATAGCACTTGTCGGATCAGCTAAAGAAAAAGAAGATATAATAGATGAGCTGATAGACCGGTACAATGAACCTCCGGTACATGTTGTTAATATAATTGATGTAGCATATGCGAAGAATTTAGCATCAAAATTAGGAATATCAGATATTACCCAGATAAAGAAAGGTTTAGTAATAACATATGAGCAGGATTCAGCGGTTCGTTTCCGAGAACTGACTGATATTCTGGATAAAGAACGACAGAAATATATGGTTAAAATGCAGCAGGATTTAAGAATCAGGGTAGACACACACAAAAAAGGTGAAGAAATGCTCGCTTATATAACAAAAATACTGGAAAGAGCTCTGGAATTAAAATAGGACTTGATAAAAAGCAGCCGTTTATTGTAGAATTAGTATTCGGTAAACCAGTTTATTTATCTAAGAAAAAGGAGATATGAAATGGCAGTCACTAAAGGCATAAAAGAAAATGTCAAAAAGAAAAACAGCAAAGAAATATCAAAAGAAGAAACAATAATTAGGTATGGATTCCTGACACTTGCTGTTATCGTTGGCCTTTGTATAATTTATTTCGTTATAGCCAGCTTAATTCCAAATAACTATATTAAAGTCGGTAATAATAAAATTGCCGAAGAAGAATTCATGTACCAGACGAATATGCAGTACAATGTCTTTGTAAATTATTATCAGGACTACATTGCAAATCTCGGATTTGATCTCTCGACACAGGAAGGGATTTCCTCTTTTATGAAGACAGCATATGATAACCAGCGTTCATTCGGACAGATGCTTCTTGAAGGGGTGGTCAATTCCATACAGGAACAGTATATAATACTTGACCAGATTGAAAAGACAAACTTCCAAATTGACGAAGAGGAACTGGAGGAAAGCTATGCAATACAGCTTCAAAGCCTTCAGAAAGCAGCTGACGAGGCAGGTTATGATCTTGACGATTATGCTGGAATTTACTATGGCACCACATATAAAGCAATGGAGAAGGTCATCAAACAGACTCTTCGGGCACAGCAGTATATAAGTTATCTGGAAGAACAGAATCTTAGTGCAGTAACCGATGAAAGAGCACGCTCATATTATGATTCAGTTGATGCTGACGGAAATCTGATTAAGGATGATATAGACAGAGTTACAGTTGTTACTGTTTTAAAACGTACTGTTGATGAACAGCTCAAACCTCTTGCTGATGATGTCATAGCTGCAGCAGAAGCGAAGGCTGAAGAGGTATTTGAAATGGCAAAGGACGGCCAGGATATGTATGAGCTTGCAAAGCTTTACAGCGATGAATTAAATGATGAAGACACTGAAAACACGGAAGATGAAACAGAAGAAACCAGCACAACTGCAAAACCAGGCGAGTTTACCTTTTCCAAGAATGAAGTCAGTGTAACCGATCTCTCGCAGTGGGCATTCAAAGCTTCTATCGGAGATATTGACCTTATAAAGACTGATATAGGATACATAGTAATAAAGCTTGTCGGAAGGACGGAGTATGATGATATCAAAGATGAGGTATACAGGCTGATTGCAGGAAGCGATTATGAACTTAAAATGAATGAATATCAGCAGATGGATCAGTACAAAGTCGGGCTATACAGACCATATCAGGATCTGTATCTTACTTATTCAATAGCACAGTAATCTTATAAAAAAACCAATAACCCCTGATATAACCTTCAGGGGTTATTTTTTGCCCTCTTTTTACTTGAATATATATTGCAATGGTACTATAATGTATTAGTTAAATACTGAATTTGAGGTGGATATATGACATTTTTAGAAAGAACTATTCAAAGAGCCAAAAGCAATATAAAGACTATAGTGCTACCTGAGTCAGAAGATATCAGGACATTAAAAGCAGCATCAACGGTACTAAAAGAAGGCATCGCTGATATAATTCTTCTAGGAAATAAAGAACAGATTAAGAAAAACAGTCAAGGGTTATACATCCCCGAAGATAAAATATTGGAAATTAATAAATTTGCAAAAATTGATGAGTATGCAAATGCTCTGTACCAGTTAAGAAAAGAAAAAGGCGTTACACTGGAAATAGCATATAAATTACTTCAGAATCCTTTGTATTTTGCGGTTATGATGGTAAAAATGTCTGATGCAGATGGTATGGTAGCTGGTGCTGTTCATGCAACAAGCGATACATTAAGGCCTGCCCTGCAGATTCTTAAAACAGCAAAAGGAACTAAGATAGTCAGTGCTTTCTTCATAATGTGCGTACCAGATTGCGAGTACGGGGCTAATGGAGTATTCGCATATGGCGATTCCGGACTTGTAGAGAATCCGGATGCAGACCAGCTTTCTGAAATAGCAATTTCGACAGCAAAATCCTTTAAACTGCTTGTTGAAGAGGAACCGGTTGTAGCAATGCTTAGCTATTCAACATATGGAAGCGCTAAGTCTGAATTGACCGAAAAAGTTATACAAGCTGCCAGACTAGCAAAGGAAAAAGCACCTGAGTTACTTTTGGATGGGGAACTCCAGGTGGATGCTGCGATTGTAAAGGAAATAGGACAGAAAAAAGCTCCTGGAAGCCAGGTAGCAGGTAAAGCAAATGTCATGATATTCCCAAATCTTGATTCAGGGAATATATCATATAAAATTACGCAAAGATTAGCAAAAGCAGAAGCATATGGTCCATTGCTTCAGGGGATAGCCAAACCAGTTAATGATTTATCAAGAGGCTGTTCGGCAGAAGATATCGTGGGGGTAATTGCCATAACAGCTGTTCAGGCACAGAGTGTCTGATTTACGATGTTAAGGCTAGGGGGGATATGAAAGTACTAGTAATTAATACAGGCAGCTCTTCATTGAAATATCAGCTGATTGATAGCGAAAATGAAAAAATGCTGGCAAAAGGATTGTGTGAAAGAATTGGGCTTGTGAACGGTATTCACACATATACAAATGCAGATGGCTCATCATTTTCTAATGAATGTGTAATGAGAGACCATTCTTATGCGTTTAAAATAATGCTGGATGCTCTGACATCTTCAGAAAACGGTGTATTAAAGAGCATATCAGAAATAAATGCGGTCGGACACAGGATAGTGCATGGTGGTGAAAGATTCAGCAAACCTGCTCTTATTGATGAGAGCGTAATAAAGACAATAGAGGAATGTGTGGATCTTGCTCCTTTACACAATCCTGCATGTATATTGGGCATTAGAGTCTGTTTGGAAGTTTTAAAAGATATACCAATGATAGCTGTATTTGATACAGCATTTCATCAGACAATACCTGATTATGCATACATGTATGCTATTCCCTATGAAATGTATGAAAAATACAGAGTACGCAAATATGGATTTCATGGCACAAACCACAAATATGTTGCTCAAAGAGCTTCTGAAATGATAGATAAACCGCTTGAGAAGATTAAAATCGTGTCCTGTCACTTAGGAAGCGGAGCTTCCATATGTGCGATTGATAAGGGAAAGTCCATTGATACTTCTATGGGATTCACACCGCTTGCAGGATTAGCTATGGGAACAAGAAGCGGTACCATTGATCCATCAATCATCTCATACATAATGGAAAAGAAAAATATGACAGTTGAAGAAGTTAATGACTATCTGAACAAGCACTCCGGACTGTTAGGCGTATCTGGTATAAGCAGTGATTTCAGGGATCTGATTAAAGCAAAAAATGAAGGTAATAAAAGAGCCTCACTAGCATTAAGTATTTTCGCATACAGGGTTAAAAAATACATTTGTGAATATGTGGGTGTAATGGGTGGAATAGATGCATTGATATTCACTGCCGGTGTTGGTGAAAATAATGCGTATATAAGGGAACACATCACTAATAATCTTGATATATTCGGCATAAAAATGGATAAACGGAAAAACAACAGTGCAAAAGGCGAAGCGGATATAAGCCGAGACAGGTCAAATGTTAGGATACTGATAATTCCGGCAAACGAGGAGCTAGAGATAGCCAGACAGTGTAAAAGTTTACTAGAAGGCAGCAAGTAATCGAAAATTGTATTGACAAGGCATAACTGTCACCATATAATAGCACTTGTCGGTTTTTTTGAAAGGTATAAAATGAAGATTGACATAACCGATATTATAGAAAGAGATGGCGCTGTAAAGCGATTCAAGATGAATGTTGACAAGCTGGACAACCACAAAACTGGCGGTGGCATGTCTATTGTGAACTTACTGGGTGATATTCACATTGAAGGCGAAATATATAGCAATGAGGGTATCCTTAACGTTACAGCACGAATCTTCGGCCAACTGGAAGCAAAATGCTACAGATGCCTTAAAAAGATTGTTGAGCCTTTCTCTGTAGATATGGATGAGACTTTTGAACATGCGAACAGTTCAGAAAGCCTGGACAGTTATAAGTATTCAGGTCGTATACTGGATATTACCCAGGCAGTAATCGACTCCATATATTTAAACATCCCCGACAGGATATTATGCGAACCTGAATGTAAGGGATTGTGCCCTGAATGTGGAAGCAATCTTAACGAAAAAAGATGCGGATGCAGAAAACAAAGCGATGAAAATAAAGGATTTTCTGCTTTAAGGGATTTATTTAAAGAATAATGCTAATAATACAGGAGGTGTAAAATGGCTGTACCAAAGCGTAAAGTATCAAAACAAAGACAGCGCAAAAGAAGGACTTTCTATAAACTGGAAACGCCTAATCTTGTAAGATGTTCTCAATGTCATACTCTCAAGCGTCAACACAGAGTATGTGAGGAATGCGGATATTATGACGGAAAAGAAGTTATAAAAATAGAAGAGGAAAAGTAATGTTATAAGGCGATGGACATATCGCCTTTTTGCTATATGGAAAATAAGGCAATTGCTATTAAGCAGGTATTGAATAGGAGTTTAGCGAAAAGAGCCGGAATAAAACCCGGCGATTTTTTGCTTTCGGTAAATGGTTACTATATAAAGGATATTTTTGATTACCAATATCATATTTCCAATGAGAATATAACATTGGAAGTAATAAATCACAAAACCGGAAAACTTACCAGAATGGAAATTGAAAAAGACATTGATGATGATATAGGAATTGTTTTTGAAAAGGAGCTGATAGATGATGAGAAATCATGCCACAATAAATGCATATTCTGTTTTATAGACCAGCTTCCTAAAGGCATGAGAGAAACATTATACTTTAAAGATGATGATGCAAGGCTTTCCTTTTTAACCGGCAACTATGTCACTTTAACTAATATGTCATATGAGGACATTAACAGGATAGCATCAATGCATTTTTCTCCTGTAAATGTTTCGGTACATGCAACAGACCCTGTATTAAGATGTTCTATGCTTAATAACAGGCATGCAGGGGATGTTTTGGATAAAATGAAGGTGTTTGCAGATGCTGGCATACAGCTGAACTGCCAGATAGTCCTGTGCAAAGGTATCAATGACAAGGAGCATCTGGAAAAAACAATAAAGGATTTGGTGTCCATGCATCCTGCCGTAAAAAGCATTTCAGTCGTACCTGTCGGGATTACAAAATACAGAGAAGGGCTTTATCCTTTAGAGCCGTTCACCTCAGAAGAGTGTCTGCAGGTGGTAAATCAAATTACTGCATATCAGCAGGAGTTCAAAAGAAATTACGGATACAATATAGTATATATAGCAGATGAGTTTTATATAAAAGCCGGCCTTGCGTTGCCGGCAGTTGATGAATATGACGGATTTTATCAGATAGAGAATGGGGTAGGATTAATGGCTGAATTTATATATGATGCACAAAACTATCTGCTGGAAATATCAGATGATAAGAAACTAAGGATAAAAGCGGAAAAGAATAAAAAGCATAAAAGCATAGCTACCGGCGTGTTAGCATATCCATATATAAAGGAGCTGGCAGGTAAAGTCTGTATGTTAGCAAAAAATATGAGAATCGATGTATATGAAATAAAGAATGGTTTCTTCGGTGAAAATGTTACCGTAACAGGGCTTCTGACAGGACAGGATCTGGAAAACGGATTGGCCATGAAGGAATTAGGCGAGGAACTGCTTATATCCCGGACAATGCTAAAAGCGAATGAGGAAGTATTCCTTGATGACACTTCATACAAGCAGCTAGGCAAAAAACTTAAGACGGCAATTACCGTTGTGGATAATAACGGTATGGAATTCATAAAAGCGCTTATTAAATAAATATCCAATCATGACTAAAGCGCTATTCTTGTTAAAATCGTGAGCGTATGGTATTATTTATCCAACTTATTTGAAAGGCAGAAAAGAAATTGACACAGCCGATAGTAGCCATAGTTGGCAGGCCTAATGTAGGAAAATCAGCATTTTTTAACTATCTTGCAGGCAGGAGGATATCAATAGTAGAGGATACCCCTGGTGTGACACGCGACAGGATATATGCAAAATGTGACTGGCGTGGCAGGGAATTTATGCTAATTGATACAGGCGGCATAGAAACCAGCGCATCAGACGAAATATACAAACATATGCAAAGACAAGCAGAGGTAGCAATAGATACTGCCGATGTTATAATTTTCATGACCGATATGAAGTCTGGACTAACTGCAGGAGACAACGAAGTTGCATCATTACTGCATAAATCCGGGAAACCAGTTGTAATTGCTGTAAACAAAGTAGATACGCCAGGAGATCCTCCTGCAGAAATATATGAATTCTATAATCTGGGACTTGCAGAAATATTCCCGATTTCCTCTCTGCATGGTTTGGGAATAGGTGAGCTTCTGGATTATGTTTTTGATCATCTTCCTAAAGAAGAAGAAGAGAAGGAAGATCATGACAGTATACATGTAGCCATAATCGGCAAACCAAACTCTGGCAAGTCATCTCTTTTAAATAGAATAACCGGAGAAGAACGAGCTATTGTCAGCCCTGTTGCCGGAACTACACGTGATGCATTGGATTCATTGGTTATCAGAGAAGAAAAGAAGTATACTTTTATTGATACTGCCGGTATAAGAAAAAGCAGTAAGATTTTTTCTGATATAGAAAAGTACAGCATTATCAGAGCGTGGTCTGCTGTTGAAAGAGCTGATGTGTGCATACTTATGGTTGATTCAACAGAAGGAATTACAGAGCAGGATTCCAAGATCGCAGGATTTGCCCATGAACAGGGTAAAGCTGTAATAGTTGCTTTAAATAAATGGGATCTTGTTGAAAAAGACAACAAGACTTATCCAGCATTCGTAAATTCTGTAAGATCAGAACTTCCATTCATGCAATATGCACCGATTGTGGCCATTTCTTCACTTACAGGAAAAAGAGTGGATAACCTTTTCCCCCTTATAGACAGAGTATATGAAAATACAAACAAAAGAATACCGACAGGAGTTTTAAATGATGTGCTCAATGAAGCTGTGGCAATGGTTCAGCCTCCATCAGATAAGGGAAGGCTTTTGAGGATTTACTACATGACTCAGGCATCAACACAACCGCCTACCTTTGTTATGTTTGTAAATGATAAGGATCTTATGCACTTTTCATATGAAAGATATATAACCAATATGTTAAGGGATACATTTGATTTTGAAGGTACTCCCATAAGATTCATCATCCGGGAAAGAGGTAAAGAGAGTTGACAGTTTTTCTGCATATAGTACTTGCTGTTTTCGGTTACCTAATCGGTTCTTTAAATTCTGCTATATTGGTTTCAGGCATTTACAGGAAAGATATAAGAAAAGAAGGCAGTAAGAATGCAGGTTTGACAAATATATTAAGAGTGCTTGGCAAAAAGGCGGCATTAGCTGTACTTGCGCTTGATATGTTAAAAGGAGTTATAACCACAGGTTTAGGTTATATATTAATAAAGGATGGATTGTCAGGAGCACTGATTGCAGGTATATTTACTATTATAGGGCATATATTTCCTGTATTTTTTAATTTTAAAGGCGGAAAAGGTATACTTCTCTCTCTTGCTGTACTGCTGATGACAGATTGGAAAATTGCACTTATAGGACTGGGGATATTCATAATAATCGTAGTACTGACGAGATATGTATCTTTAGGCTCCATGGTAGCTATATTTTGTGCACCTTTATTAGCATGGCTGTTTAACCACAATGCTTTTTTCATTATCTCCATGGGTTTTTTGGCTGCGCTTACGATATTCATGCACAGAGGCAATATAAAAAGGCTATTAAATAACACCGAGAATAAACTGTCCTTTAAAAAGACTGGAAACGGAGAATTAAAATGAATAATCTTATCGTAATTAACACTTCATTAGATCCGTGGTTCAACCTTGCTTTGGAAGAATATCTGTTGGATAAAGTAACTGATTATGGGAATATATTGTTTCTCTGGCAGAATGCCAATACTGTGGTTATTGGCAAAAACCAGAATCCCTGGAGAGAATGCCGGTCCGAACTGCTGGAAGCCGAAGGAGGAAAGCTTGCAAGGCGGTCAACAGGAGGAGGAGCGGTGTATCATGATCTTGGCAATCTTAATTTTTCTTTTATACTTGCACGTAGCAATCAGGATTTCAATCTGCAGGCAAGGATAATAACTCAGGCAGTAAAAAAATTCGGTATAGAAGCGTATGTGAATGGAAGAAATGATATAGTCACAGATGAAGGCAAATTTTCCGGTAATGCTTTTACATACAGAAAAAACAGGGCTTTGCACCATGGCACGATACTTGTGGATGTGAACAGAGAGAAATTAGGCAGATATCTTCAGGTAAGCAAAGAGAAAATGGAAGCTAAAGGCATTAAGAGCGTACAGAGCAGGATAGTCAATCTCAAAGAATACAATAACACAATAACAATAGATGAAGTGCGTAAGAGAATAATAGAAGCATTTATAAAGGAATTCGGAGAATGTGCTGTATTAAACCAATTTGAGAATGAGAACATACTCGACCAGAATTTTGATATATCTGAAGTGAACAGATTATATGAAATATATTCGTCATGGGAGTTCAGATATGCGGAAGCTCCAAAATTTGACATTGAGTGGACAAACAGATTCTCATGGGGTGAAGTTGTGATACATCTTACTTTAAAGAATGGTGTCATAGTAAAAAGCATGATATATTCCGATGCTCTGGATGAGATGTTCATATCCAGTATACAGCAATGCTTCAATAATGTGCTTTTCAAGAAAGAAGAAATGGCAAATGCTGTCCTTAAGGGGAACAAGAATTGCCCAGTAAATCCGGACTCACCAATGGCAAAAGATATTGCAGAGTATATCTTAAGTAAGGAGATGTAATGTTTTTTAAGGATTTAAGTATCAAGGATATTGCAGATATGCCGGTTCTGAGTATAGCCTATATTGGAGATGCTGTCTATGATCTTTATGTCCGGGAGCATCTTATTGTAAAAGGATGCTTCAAACCTTTGGATCTTCATAAGATGGCGGTAACTTATGTAAACGCAAAAAGCCAGAAACAGAGCTTGATGAAGATAATCGATATATTAAGTGAAAAAGAATTGAACTGCGTACAAAGAGGAAGAAATGCGAAATCCAAAAGCAAGCCGAAGAATGCGGATGCCGCGGATTATTCATACGCTACTGCTCTTGAGGTTTTGGTCGGGTATCTTTATATAAATAAGGAATATGAAAGGCTTGATTACCTGTTAGGTATCATGTTGGATATTTGATGGAAGAGAATACAACTGTTATAGCGGGAAGAAATCCCGTAATGGAAGCTATAAAGAAAGATTATCTCATAAGCAGGATACTGGTCAGTATCGGTGAAAAAGAGGGGTCAATATTAAAAATACTCTCCGAAGCAAAAAAGAAAAATATTCCTGTAAAACAGGTATCCATTACCAAGCTTGATTCTATTATTACATCGCATCAGGGTATTATCGCATATATATCCCCGATAGAATTTTTCGAAGTATCTGACATACTGGATATCGCAAAAGAACGAAAGGAACAACCGTTCATTGTTATACTTGATCAGATAGAGGATGTTCATAATCTCGGTGCAATAGCCAGAAGCGCTGAAGCTGCAGGATGCCATGGAATAATAATACCGCTTCATCGGTCTGCTCCGGTGAATGCGGCTGCAATGAAAGCAAGCGCTGGCGCTTTGCTGCATATTAAGGTAGCAAGAGTGACAAATCTAAATGCAGCTATGGAACAACTGAAGAAGGAAGGTTTATGGATTTGTGGAACACATCAGGATGCTGACAGGGAATATTATAACGCAGACTTAAAAGGACCGCTTGCCATAGTCATAGGTTCTGAGGGTGCAGGTATGTCAAGGTTAGTCGCCCAAAACTGTGATTTTAATGTAAATATTCCTTTATCAGGCAATATAACAAGCCTGAATGCGTCCTGTGCAGCGGCAATAGTTATTTTTGAAGCGGTAAAACAGAGAAAAATGGTAAAATAAGTGCAGATGGAATACCTGCTGGTTGATGGTTACAATATTATAAATGCATGGCGAAGCATATTTGACAAAAACAGTTCCCTTGAGGACAACAGAAAAGCATTATGTGACCTTCTGTCAGATTATCAGGGATATACGGATTTGAAGATTGTAGTTATATTTGATGCGCATCTTGTTCCTGAAGGAAAAGGTTCCCTTATAAATCATGATAAGATTAAAGTTATATTTACAAAGAGTAACCAGACAGCAGATAATTTTATTGAAAGATTTGTAGTAGATGCGCATTATGGTGAGAAAATAACAGTTGTCACTAATGACTATATGGAGCAGAAGACAGTGTTGCTAAAAGGTGCGCTTAGAATGACTGCATCAGAACTTCAGCATGAAATATTCACTAGAAGAAAGAGCGCTTCTGTAAATACCAAAGAATCGAACTATATAATAGATAATCTGGATAATGAACAGAAAAGGAAGCTATTAAGAATTAAGCATGAAGACGGATTCGTTAAATAACATAATAGAAAAGGCTAAAAAAGGAGATAATTCCTCCATGGATTATCTTTTAAAAGAATATTCATCTCTTGTAAGAAAAAAAGCATTAGGTCTTTTTCTGATTGGAGCAGATAAAGACGATCTCCTGCAGGAAGGAATGATAGGACTTTTTAAAGCAATACTCAGTTATGATGAGAAAAGGGAATCTTCGTTTGATACTTTCGCAGCATTATGTATTAATAGACAGATGTTTTCTGCAATAAAGGGAGCGAACAGAAATAAGCACAAACTGCTTAACGAATACATTTCTATCTATAGAGATGAAGACCAGGCAGACGAAAAAGAGCATATGGATATAGCTATACCTGATGAAAAATTTAATCCTGAAATAATGGTAACCGAAACAGAATCATTGGAGAATCTTGAAAGTATCATGCATGAAAGATTAAGCAGTATGGAAAATAAGGTTTTAGATATGCTTATTGAAGGACATACCATTGCTTTTATGAGCAAATCATTGGAAAAAGATGCAAAATCCATCGATAATGCTATACAACGCATTAAAAGTAAAGTACGTAACATTTTAAAAGAAGAGCATTGAAGTATTAGTTATATATGTTATAATAGCCTAGTCGCTGACATAGCTCAGTCGGTAGAGCACCTCATTGGTAATGAGGAGGTCGGCAGTTCGATTCTGCTTGTCAGCTCCACAAACGGTTTATATTAAACCGTTTTTTATATTAAGCAAAAAGCCTGGTTTATTTATCCAGGCCTTTATCATATCATTCTTAGAATAATTCTTTGAATGTTTTTCCGAATCTGAAGGCAGGAGCTTTGCTTGATTTAATCTGTATTTTTGCTCCAGTCTTAGGATTCACACCTGTTCTTGCAGCTCTTTTCTTTACCTCAAAAGTTCCAAATCTGGCAAGTTGTATCTTGTCGCCTTTTTTCAATGTCTTTGCAACAACATCCAAGAAAGCATCATATGCTTTATTGGTTTCTTTCACTGTCAAGCCTGATCCGACTGACATAGCCTTAATAAATTCACGCTTATTCATTTTTCCCTCCTTGAGTATATGAGTATTATATAATATCATCCAATTATAGTAAATAATAAATATAAAGATGATGAAATATATAATGTAAATTAAGATATTTCTGTTGAAGATATAATACTAGATCAAATAATGAAATATTATAAATATACAGCTAATGTGGAAATGGTGAGTCTGTGAATCAAAACAGTTGTTTTTTCATATGCATTTCAGTAAAATATATTAATGGTTATGAAAAGTTACAGAAAAGAAATATATTTTAACATCAATGCAAGAAGAGGATTTGTCAACATTACTCCTCAGATAGAACAATGTTTAAGAGAAAGCGGCATTAAGGAAGGCATGCTCCTATGTAACGCAATGCACATAACCGCTTCTGTATTTGTTAATGATGATGAGTCGGGTTTGCATGAGGATATGGAAAAATGGCTGGAGAAACTAGCTCCTGAAAAGCCTTATTCACAATATGCGCATAATGGTTACGAAGATAATGCAGATGCTCATCTTAAAAGAACAATCATGGGCAGAGAAGCTGTAATAGCAGTAACAGACGGTAAGCTGGACTTTGGACCATGGGAGCAGATTTTTTATGGTGAATTTGATGGAAGAAGGCCAAAAAGAGTTCTTGTTAAGATAATAGGAGAGTAAAATGAGGAAAACCATTATATTTATTTTGATCATAGCTTTATCAATATCCATCTTCGCTGGATGTGAGAACAAACCTTCAGAAATAATAAAACCTGAAGATGTATCCAGAGGGGAGATTTCAGAAGGTTACTATATAAATAAAGACATGGGATTTAAGATTCAGGTCCCTTCAGACTATCATGTCGCTACTGATGAAGAACTGGATACTAAATTTAATATCACGCAGTATGTAGATGATGAAGAAGTTGAAAGCTACATAACTTATCTGGCCTTTTTCTCAAAAAAGTCCACAGAAGAAACAGAAGATAATTCGCATATAATGATTTCCATTGAAGATGCTGGCAAATACGGATACACTGATAAAGATACATATATCGAATATATGGCATATGATAAATCTACTACATATAAGGCTATTGAAGGAGCAAAAGTTACATTGTCTAATCAGACCAATGTGTGGCTTGGTGACCGAAGATTCGCAAACAGGACAGTTACTCTGGATATGGAAGGGTTGTATGTCATTTTCGATATGTATGCTGTGATAAAGAACGGTTACTTCCTGTCAATCATGATTGGTGCATACAGCGATGCAGATTTAGAATATTTAAGAGGATATCTGGATACATTCGTTTTTGAATAGGATAAAGCATATGAAGTTTGACATACAGCTTAATGACATAGTGGAACTTAAGAAAGAACACCCCTGTGGATCTGATAAATGGCGTGTCCTAAGAACAGGTGCAGACTTCAGGCTTGAATGCCTGGGTTGCGGCCATAAAATCATGTTGGACAGAAATGTTCTTTTTAAGAAAATAAAAAATGTTCTAAAGGAAAATCAGAATTAATCAGAAAGCAGCTCATCTATATCGTCACAAGCTGCTTTTTTTGTATCTTTTTTTATATAGGAATGAATCTGATTAACAATTTCGAAAGTTGTGTTTATCTGTGTATCATCGAAATCATTAATCATTAATACGAGTTTGTCTTTGTTGTTCGTTGCTTTATGCTTTATCGAATCCATAGTCAGCGAATTCGGAGTAACGCTTAGAGCATTCGCGATTCTTAAGACAATTTCCAAAGAGGGTTTGCGTTCTCCTCTTTCTACAAGGCCGATGTATGATGTAGATACATCGCATTTCTCTGCCAGTGTTTCCTGAGACATATCAATCATGACTCTTTTTTCCCGGACTCTGTTGCCGAATCTCTTATACAGTAAGTTCATACTATATATCCCCTTTCTAATTTGTATTTATGTGTCAAATTATAGCATAATTAAATTAATAGTCAATAATAATATACTAAAAATATGTACAAAATATAATAAAATAATACAATAATACTTGCAATTTATTTAATATATTACTATATACAATATTAAAGCTATAAATCTGTTAATATCAGTTTGAAAAATGTATAATATGGATATCAAGAATATGAGGTGTTTAATGAAAAAACTATATTCACTTGTAATACCGCTGTATAACGAAGAACAGGTAATACATGAGTGCATAAAAAGGGTAACTCATGTAATGAAAGATAAAAAATTTGATTATGAAGTTATTTTCGTCAATGATGGAAGTAGAGATTCGACAGAATCTATTGTCAAGGAATACTGCAGAAATGACATTCATCTTAAGCTTATATCCTTCTCTCGCAACTTTGGGCATCAGACCGCTATAACTGCAGGGATGGATAATGCAGCTGGGGATGCTGTTATCGTTATGGATGCAGATCTTCAGGATCCCCCTGAAGTGGTGCTTCAGATGATTGAAAAGCATGAAGAAGGGTATGATGTCGTATATGCAATACGGTCAAAGAGAAAAGGCGAGACTTTCTTCAAGAAAATTACCGCGAAAATATTTTACAGATTTTTAAGGAGCATGTGTGAAGTAGATATCCCCATCGACACCGGAGATTTCCGCCTTATAAGCAGACAGGTTTGTGATGTGCTGAAAGGTCTTACTGAGAGGAACAGATATGTAAGAGGTCTTGTATCATGGGTAGGCTTCAAGCAGACCGGCATATACTATGAAAGAGAAGAAAGATTTGCAGGAGAGACTAAATACCCTCTGAAAAAAATGCTTAAACTATCCATGGATGGTATCACATCATTTTCCACAAAACCTTTAAAACTGACAAAATGGATAGGCCTTATAATGGCAGCCTTAGGCTTCATATATGCGCTTGTCATAATCATACAGAAACTTGCGGGAATTCAAATGCAGACTGGATGGGCATCAACAATAATCGTTATACTCTTTATAGGCGGAATACAGCTTATCATGCTGGGCATTACCGGTGAGTATATTGCTAGAATTTTTGATGAAAGCAAGAACAGGCCTTTGTATATTATAAAAGAGAAAGTGAATATGGATGAACAAGTTTAACACCATACATCTGCATACCCGTTATTCAGATGGGAATAATGATGCTTATGAATATATAGAAGAAGCAATCAGGCTGGGATTAATCAGTATAGGAATATCAGACCATTCTCCTGTGCCGCTTGATAGTTCATGGGCTATGAAAAAAAATGATCTTCCTAAATACATAAACGAACTGAATTATCTTAAAAAGACCTATGGAAAAAATATTAATGTATACACTGGTATGGAACTTGACTATATACAAGGTCTGGATATTAAGAAATATATTGATTTTGATGAGCTGAACCTGGACTATTTCATTGGTTCAGTTCATTATATCTATTCTGATTTACTTAATGGGTATGGTACTGCAGATAATACGCAGGAAAATGTGGAGAAACTGCTTAATGAAGGATTCAATGGTGACAGCACAGCTTTTTACACAAGATACTACCAGACCTTAAGAGAAATGATTCAAGCATATACCCCTGTAATGATTGCTCATTTTGATGTATTAGAAAAAAGAAATATTAATAAAGTATTATTTAATCCTGAATCAGAATCATACAAGGATCAAATCGAGAAAACTTTGAGTGTTATAAAAACATCGTGTGTTGAAGTCAATACAGGCGCTATGGCAAAAAATATTGATGTCTTATACCCCTCAGAGTATATTCTGAAAAGATGTCTTAAAAAGAACATACCTTTATCAGTTAATTCCGACTGTCATTTTATATCAGGACTGCTGTTTGCTTACGATAAAGCAGTAAGTCTGCTGAAGAAAACCGGTTATGAGTATGTTTATGCTTATGATGGTATTATGAAACCTATCAGAATTTAATGTGTTTGTTTAAAAGGGATTAATGAGATAATTAAAGAAGAAACCATACCTGTAAATATTCCGGAAGACACATCAAGCACATATGCCATTTTGGAAAGCAAGGCACAAACAATCCATACTGCAAGTATCAATCCGAATAACAAGGTGATTAGGGAGCATTTTGAGTGATCATGCTTTTTCTTATGAAAAACTGAAAAGAAAAAACTGTTGAACAATATACCAGAAGGAAGATTTGGAAAGGAAGCGATGTCTCTGTTCTTCAAAACAGCATCAAGAAATGCAGAGTTCCCAAAATCTGGGATATCCATTTTAACAGGAAAATAAATATATACTGCAATACATATTGAAACTGATAATACCATTGCGATAATGAGACGGTAATATCCGTCACCTAAGCAGGAAAAAAGAAAAAAAAGCGATACTGCTGCAAGAATAACCCATAATAAATAACCGTAAATTGCAAAATCAAGAAAAGGAATATATTGGTCAAGAAGTGTTTTCGTCGAAGAGAATCTGTTGTTTTCCAGTAAATATTTCAGTGTTATTGAATGGAGCATATACAGAATTAGAGGTACAGCCAGTAATACAAGCCTCCGGTATTTAACAAAAAAAGCTTTCATATCTTTCCTTTCTGATTATCTATATACTCCATACTTTCTAATACAATAAAGCATATGTGCATAATTTTCTGGATTTACGCTTTTGTGGATACTGTTACTAGAGGATATGATGAAGCAGCCATTTGGCATACCTTCCTCTAAACATTTTATGACATCTCTCTCCACCTGCTCCTTTGTTCCTGAAACAAGAGTCCAAACGCAGTCGATATTTCCTTTAAGCACTATTTTGTCACCATACTTTTGTTTAATGCTTTTAATATCCATCATGCCCATAGGGTCGATAGGGTCCAGCCCGTCTATACCGCTGTCTATTAAGTCATCCAGAATAGGGTTCAGGTTACCATCTGAATGCTTTATGACTTTCAAACCCAAAGCATGACAGCCTTTAATGAATTTCTTAAAATGTGGAAGCACCTGCAGCCTGTAAAGTTCAGGTCCCATAAATGGCCCTTTCGCGTCCGCTATGTCATCCAGGCATCCAATTATCGTTATGCCCATGCTCTTCATGTTCTTTGCAACCTTTAAGCTGTATTCAATTGACATCTCCATAATCATGCTTACAAGCTCCGGTTCGATTATGAAATCCATAAGACAGTTTTCGAAACCTAAAAGATCTCTCGGAAGGGAAAATACATCTCTGACACGTCCGATTACAGCTTTTTCTTTTCCAAGCCTATCAATCGCATGCAGTAAAGTTGTATATATCGTTTCGTCATCCGCATCAGGCATCTTATAAGCTCTTAGGTCGGATATATTGTTAATCGGATAATCTAAAGCTGAAGGGTATTCATCAGAATATGCTCGGACTACTTTAAATTCATCTATAAAGCTTCTGTCATTAATCCTGCTTATCCTTCTGTCCTGCCATATTGCAATCCCATCTATATCGTTTCTTAACACAAATTCACATGCATCATCTGTATCACTTATATTCCTCATTACACCTTTGTATATATCCCATTCGAAAGTAGGAACACGATCGGGTAACTTTTTGTCAAATATTGCCTGTATTCTTTCTTTTCCCCTCATAAAAACCTCTTATGTTAATTATAGTATTGCACATACTAACTTACAAGAAGGCATGTTTGCATATAATACCCGGTTTTTATGCTAAAATATATTTATTAAAGATATAGAGGCAAAAGCAATGAATATTCAGATTTTCGGGAAAAGCAAATGCTTTGATACTAAGAAGGCAGAAAGATTCTTCAAAGAAAGAAAGATACCTTTCCAGTATATTGATATGCTTGATAAGGGAATGAGCAAAGGTGAACTTGAAAAAGTCATAAAATCTGCAGGCGGAATAGACAAGCTTCTGGATTGGAAAGCAAAAGACCAGGACAGGCTTATGCAGATAAAATATGCAAAAGAGCAGGATAAGGCGAGCCTGCTCCTGGAGAACCAGCACCTTATAACAACACCAGTAGTAAGAAATGGAAATCAAGCGACAGTAGGGTATGAAATCGGCATATGGAAAGACTGGGAGAGTGGGAAATGATTACAATAGCAGTCATTGGCTTAGGCAACAGAGGCAGCGGATATATGAGATGGACAAGGCTCCTAAACAACAGAAATGCAAAAATAACTGCTTTATGCGATTCTGATGAATACAGGTTGAACACATATGGTGATAAATATAGAGTTGATAAAAACAACAGATACCTGAATGAAGAGGATTTTTTTAAAGCTGGCAGATTAGCAGATGCAATATACATATGTACAATGGATAATGACCATTACCGCCATGCCATCGCTGCTATAGAGTGCGGATATCATATTATGCTGGAGAAACCAGTTTCAACGGATATATCTGAATGTGAGGAAATACGCGACAGAGCAAAAGAAAAAGGCCTGCATGTGGTAGTATGCCATGTCATGAGATACTCACCGTTTTTTAAAAAAATGAATCAGCTTGTAAAGAGCGGAAAATATGGGAAAATCGTATCAATAGAGCATACTGAAAACATAGGCTACTTCCATTTCGCACATAGTTATGTCAGAGGGAACTGGAGGGATTCGGAAAAAACAACACCTATGCTGATGGCTAAATGCTGCCATGACTTCGATTTAATACACTGGTTAATGGGAGATGGTTGCAGATCGGTATCGTCATACGGAAGCCTTTCTTACTTTAAAAATGAAAATGCACCAAAGGACAGTGGCAAAATATGCCTTGACTGTCCAAAACAGGTTAGAGAAAAATGCCCGTATGATGCGGAAAAGCTGTATATCACAGCACCTATATGGAGATTCACATTCTTAAAGTTTTTAGGGAATGTTATAACAGGAAAACCAATATACAACAGGCAGGATAAATATGATTCATTGCGGAACGGCTTGTTTGGCAGATGTGTATATAAATGTGACAATAATGCATGTGACCATCAGGTGGTAACAATGGATTATGGTGATGACAGATATGTCAATTTAAATGTCACGGCATTTTCCAGGCTTAATTACAGAAGAACCAGCATACATATGGAAAAAGCTGATATCTTATGCGATGAATCAAAAGGAAGATTTATCATAAACAGATTTGGGAAATGTAAGAAAACAGTCTATGCAGGAGTCATACACTTTGTGCATATATCAGGTGACATTGCTATAGTAAAGAACTTCATTAAGCTGTTGTCTGGCAAACCTATTAAAACGGATGATCTCACCTTTATAGATACAACTATTGTAAGTCATCGTAATGTCATGCTGGCTGAGCAGTCAAGAAAAGAAGGCGGGAAACTGATATATCTGTGATTTATGAAAATATATGTGGTAAATCTTTCTCCGGTTATATAGAATATTACCGTTTGGAGGTATTTTATGACACTTGGAATCGGAATAGATACAGGCGGTACATATACAGATGCCGTGATATATGATTTTATTACTAACAGGGTATTATGTTCCTCAAAAGCCCTTACAACTCACGAAAAACTGGAAAAAGGCATAATTAATGCATTATCCCTTCTTGATAACGTATATTTCCCGAAAGTAGAAATAGTTGCACTTTCGACAACTTTAGCTACCAATGCATGTGTTGAGAACAAAGGCGGAAGAGCTAAGCTTATATTTTTCGGAGTAGACAAGAAAGTCTTTGATATGGTAGGTATGAATTACGGACTTACAAACAAGAATGATGTATATTTATGTGAAAATAGCAGCGATTTTAACGGCAGCAAGGCACAGGAACCTAACTGGGACAAGCTTTTTATGGAACTTGAAAGCTGGATGAATGATGCAGAAGGATTGGGTATAGTCGAAGTTTTTGCCATGAATAACGGTGCAATGCTGGAAAAGGCGGCAAAAAAGCAGGTTCTGGATAGATATGATATACCTGTTGTATGCGGTCACGAGCTGTTTTATGAGCTAAACTCTATACAAAGAGGTTCAAGTACATTGCTTAATGCGAAACTCATACCCATTATTCAACAGTTTCTGGAAAGTATAAAGAATGCGCTTGCAGATAGGAATATAAATGCGCCTATAGCTGTTGTCAGAAGCGACAGTACCAAGATGTCTGAACAGTATTCAAAGATGAAGCCGGTTGAAACAATTTTGTCTGGACCTGCTTCTTCTGTCACTGGAGGAATAAGCATAACAAATGAGCAGAACTGCTTGATAATCGATATGGGAGGCACTACTACAGATATATCAATAGTTAAAAACGGAATACCATTGAATGCAGACAGCGGTGTCAAGATAGGTTCATGGAAGACATTTGTACATGGCGTATACATAGATACCTTTGGATTAGGCGGTGACAGTGCAATAAGAGTAGAGCATGGAAAAGTTATACAACTGCCTCAGAGGATGATACCATTATGTGTTGCTGCAAGCAGATGGCCTAATATTAATAAAGAGCTGGAAGAACTTGCTGATTCAAAAAAATACCACAGCTATCCTTTGTATGAATTTCTTTTTCTGCAGAAAAAAATTACTAGCAGGTCTTCTTATTCTAAAGATGAACTCGAACTAATCAAGCTTGTGGAAAACGAACCTGTGCTTTTGGAAAAAGCTGCAAAAGCATTGAACAGGGATATATATACTATCAATACAAAAAGACTGGAATCAGAAGGCGTTATAATCAGAGTAGGCCTTACGCCAACTGACATTATGCATATAAAGAAAGACTTCAACTCTTTTGATGATAAAGCTCCTCAGACTGCTGTCAGATATATTCTTGCAAATATACTTGAGGAGACCGGTAATGAATATACTGAAGAAGAATTTTGTGATATGGTATATGATACTATTAAGCTTAAATTGTACGAAAACATTGTAAGAATTCTGTTAAGCGATAAATATCCTGATAGTTTTAAATATGGTGTTAATGAACAGGTTGCTGAACTTATATGTAATTCATATAAGGATAATTCGCATAAAGACCTTCCAGTCAATTTCAAGACGGATATGTCTCTTGTCGGTATCGGTGCTCCGACACACATATTCCTTCCTGATGTAGCGAAAGCTTTAGGTACCATATGCATAATACCCCAGAATGCAAAAGTTGCAAATGCGATAGGTGCTGTAGTAAGTAATGTCCGATCAGTATATCAGGTGGAGATTCGTAATGAATATGACAGCTCGTATATAGTATTCGCACCTGCTGGCAAGCATGTTTCAGACAATTTTGATGAAGCAGTGGAATATGCAAAAAAGGCTGCATCTGATGCAGCTTTGAATGATGCAAAGCTAAAGGGTATTGCTGAAAGCTTTAATGTTGAAACTAAGGTGATTACAAAGACTGCAACAGCAAAAAAAGGAAGACAGATTGAACTTGGAACTGTAGTTATTGCAACAGTAAGCGGAAATATAGAGTATAATTAACAATATAATGTTAGGTGGGATTATAATGCTGGATAAGTTAAGAGAAGAATGCGCGATAATTGGGACTAGTTTGAAATGCGAGGAAGCAGCAGGAGTCGTATATAACGGACTTTTAGCTTTACAGCATAGAGGACAGGAAGGTGCTGGAATAGCATTATCATATAACCAGTCTATAGTTTTAGAAAAAGATGTAGGACTGGTTAATGAAGTGCTGACAGAAAAAGTTTTAGCTAAGCTGCCAAAGGCAAAGACAGCTATAGGTCACGCGAGATATTCTACTACAGGTTCCAATACCATTAAGAATGTACAGCCTTTTCTGACAGAATATCTTACCGGCAGGATTGCTACCGCACATAATGGAAATATTACGAATGCAAAACAGGTACGTTCTATGCTGGAAAAAGAAGGTCTGGATTTTTCAGCGACATCAGATTCTGAGGTAATTTCCTCTTTAATCGCATTTAACATAATAAGCTGTAAGAATCTTCTAAAAGGCGTAATTGAGGCTTCTAAGATTTTATGTGGTGCATTTTCCCTTGTGCTGATGACAGGAGACAAGAAACTGGTCGCTGTTCGCGATCCTCATGGATTCCGTCCCTTATGTATAGGGAAGAATGAATATGGAATAGCTGTTGCATCAGAGTCCTGTGCCTTGGACAGCTGCGGATTTGACTTTGTAAGAGATGTAATTCCTGGAGAAGTCATAATTATTGAAAATGGTGAAATTATACACAGCAGTGTAGAACTTGTTGCAAAGAAACAAGGGTTATGTATTTTTGAGTATGTGTATTTTGCAAGACCTGATTCAGTAATAGACAATTTAAGCGTATATGAAGCCAGATTCAATATGGGACGCATGCTGGCAAAAGAACACCCAATTGATGCTGATGTGGTGTGTGGTGTTCCTGACAGCGGTCTGGAAGCGGCTATGGGATATGCATATGAAAGCGGGCTTCCTCTGGTATCAGGATTTGTTAAGAACAGATACATAGGAAGGTCATTTATTTATCCGTCCCAGCTTCAAAGAGAGCATGCTGTAAAAATTAAGCTGAACCCGCTAAGAGCAAATATTGAAGGAAAGAGCATTGTTCTTGTTGATGATTCCATAGTGCGCGGAACAACAAGTGCTAAAATCATATCCTCTCTCAGAAGCATTAATGCGAAACAGGTTCATATGAGGATATCATCCCCTCCATTTCGACATACATGCCATTTCGGTACAGATATCGACAACGAACAGAACCTTATAGCAAATCAGATATCTATTGAGGAAATTTGCAAAAGGATCGGTGCAGACTCCTTGGGTTTCATTAGCGTAGAAGGATTGAAAGAAGCGTGTAACAAATGTTCTTTACCGTTTTGTACAGGATGCTTTAATAATGATTACGGAACAGACTGTGTGGAGATGTCCAAATTCCAATTGGAAGAATAACTTTATTAAAGAAGAAGGAATATTATGAAAAAAGCTAATGAATACTTCGAAGAGCTTAGACCTAAAACTAATCTTGATGACAAAGATCTAATTTATCTTGATATAAGAAAAGAACCATTTGATCTTTACGGGCTGTATGATCCAATAAACCAGCCGGTGTTTAAAAGGCTTCCTGATGAAGTAGCTAATCAATGTAATTTTGGCGT
>Ga0123335_1001401_pt1 | contig 39360 bp, 30 predicted proteins | sample BiotimSIPDNA_2_FD_89707 | JGI IMG/M metagenome (GOLD analysis project Ga0123335, IMG submission 89707) | Anaerobic biogas reactor microbial communites from Washington, USA - Biogas_R2 time_0 SIP DNA | ecosystem: Engineered > Bioreactor > Anaerobic > Unclassified | place: Washington, USA... | reverse complement strand
GTCACCATCACGATCGGCATGGCGGGGTTGATGCGCTTGATCTCCTGCAGGGTGGTCAGTCCGTCCAATCCGGGCATCATCTCGTCCAGGATCACCAGGTCATATTTGTGTTCCAAAACCTTTTCGATGGCGTCGCTGCCGTTGTTGCAGGTGTCAACCACATAGTTGCGTTCTTCCAAAAACAGCACAAAAGGCTGCGGCAGGTCAATTTCGTCGTCAACCCAAAGGATTTTCATTTGCTTGGGGCGTCTCATGGTTCTTACTCCTTGTTCAGGTCCCCTTCAAACTCACGCTGGCGCTGGCGAACCACGTCGCGGATGCTTTCGGTATCCGAATCCTGAAAATACAGCGCAAGCTTGAAGTTCAGTTCCGTGCGGGAACAGTTCAAAATGGCGGTCATCCGCTCCACAAATTGGTCGATAAATACTTTCTTCGGGTCAAGGTTTTTCTCTTTTTCTTCCTTTTTTAGCTCTTTGATGTGGTCGCGCAGTTCGCGGGTCGGCATTTCCTCCGCCTTTTGAACCCAATCGTCGCGCTGGGCCCAATCCGCTTTGCGCACCAAGGGTTGGATCATCTGCAGGCGGTCGAAGCCGATATCCATGATCGTGGCTTCATCCACGTCCATTTCTTCGATGAAAACGTCGAACACAGCCACCAGCTTGCCTGCCAGGCTGCCGCTCAGGCTGTATTCGGCTTCCACAAATTCACGAAAATTCTCATAGCCTTTCACCCGGAAAAGCCGGCTGCGTTTGATTTCTGAAAGCAGCTGCCCCAGGGTCACAAAGTTTTCCTCCAGCTTTTCCTTCAAATTTGCCACCGCGGAAAACTTCTCTTCCGGGCTCATTTTTTCCATTTGTTCATATTTTGCTGTCATCTTTCTTCCTTAAATATATCTATTCTTCAACGGGGAAATATACGTGCTCCACCCCGGGGAAAAGCCCCTGGCGAACCTCGTGGTGATAGTGTTTCAGCGCGCCGGTGATTTCCTCGTCCAGCGTGGCATAGCTTTTCACAAACTTTGGCATCAGGGTGGAATGCCCCAAAAGGTCGTGATACACAAGCACCTGACCGTCTGTGAACCTGCCTGCGCCGATGCCGATGGTGGGAATCTTCAATTCCTGCGAAATTTCCCTGCCCAAACCCTCGGGAATCCCTTCCAAAACCAGCATGAAAACCCCGGCTTCCTCCAGCGCCAAAGCCTGGCGAATCAGCTCTGCGTGTGCTTCCTTGGTTTTGCCCTGAATCTTGAAGCCGCCGAATTTGTTCACGCTCTGAGGGGTGAGACCGATGTGTCCGCACACGGGGATTTCACAGTCCAAAATGGCGCGCACAGCCTCGATGCGACGGTGGGAACCGCCTTCCAGCTTCACGGCATCGCAATTTCCCTGAATCACCAATTCCGCGGCGTTGGCTTGGGCTTCCTCCAGGCTCAGATGGTAGCTCATATAGGGCAAATCGCTCACCACAAAGGTGTTTGGCGCCCCGCGGCGAACGGCGGCGCTGTGGTAAACGATGTCGTCCACCGTCACCTTCAGGGTGTTCGGATATCCCAAAACCACCATGCCCAGACTGTCGCCAACCAAGATCATGTCCACCTCGCTGGCTTCAACGCAGCGCGCCATGGACGCATCATAAGCCGTCACCATCGTTATCTTGGTGCCTGCCTCTTTCATCTTCAAAAAAGAGTGCACATTCAAGGAACTCTTGTTTGTCATCATCGCTTCCTCATCCGGATTTTCACCGCCGGACACTTCCTTTGATTTTTTTGAACTCACCACAAGCTCACCGCTGCGGATTCGCCTCGGCAAAACGGAGCTGCGAACCGGAATAAAAACAAAAACAGAAGGCGCATGAGACCCGCCTCCCCGCCAAGTGGCAAGGCATACCCCGCGCATGGCCGGATTTGGCATCAAGCCCTGAAGCCAAGTTATTTTCCCCAAAATTCGCGTCAATCTTTTTCTTTGAGGCAAATATCTGGCCACCGTTGGGGTTTTAGCGTCGTGGCATTGTAGCGTTTTAGGGTTCCCGCGGATTGGCGCAGAAAGAAACGCAGAGTGCGCAGATTATTGAATAGACTGGGGATACACAGGATGGGGACGATAAAAAGGGGATTTTGGTTCACGCAGATAGCGCCGATTACGCAGATCTTTTTAATATGTAACAAAAGTAACAAAGAAACAACGTTTCGCTTGTGCGAGATACGCTAAATCGCTAAAACGTTAAACCTTTGTGTTGCACGAAAGTCTGTTGCACACACTCCCAAACCCGCACCACACCGTCATTTCGAGCGGAGGGAGAAATCCAATCCGTGGTCATAAAAAAAGAATTGTCACCATCCGCAAACCTCGCATCTTCAGTATGAAAACCCAAAAACACAGCCCACGTTAAAACGCTAAAACGTCAAAACGCTAAAACCCCTTCAACCCGACCTATTCCCCCATCCGGATGGCAAATAAGCCTTGACAAGGAAGTCCTATTAAAAATTTGTAACGCCAAAGAATGATAATAACCAAGGAGACAAATCGATGCTGAATGTTTCACAAGCTCCAGACGGAAAAAAGTATAATATTCCCACCGAAGAGGAAAACGCCTTAGAACGTGAGGAATTGATTAAAATAACCAAAGAACAGCGCGCCCTGGGCCGCAAAATTGTGGCGGTGCAAGGCCTGGGCTTTGTGGGCTGCGTGATGGCGGCGGTGGTTGCCGATGCCGAAAATGAAAAAGGCGAGCCCATCTACTTTGTTCATGGGCACCAACGTCCTTCCAAGCGTTCATATTGGAAGGTTCCGGTCATCAACACCGGCGTTCCGCCCGTGGCTTCCTCCGACCCCGAAGTTCCCCAGATTTTCCATAGCACTGTGGTGGAAAAAAAGAATTTCCGCGCCACCAGCGAAGACTTCGTTTACGGTCTGGTGGATGTGGTGGTGGTGGACATCCAGCTCGACGCCACCAAACCCTCCTTCGGCGAAGCTGAAAAGGGCTATTGCGACCTGTTGGCGTTCCGCGAAGGAATCCGCATGCTGGGTCAGCAGATCCGTCCCGACTGCCTGGTGCTGGTGGAAACCACCGTTCCCCCCGGAACCTGCGAAAAAGTGGTGAAACCCATTCTGGAAGAGGAATTCACCAAGCGCGGCATCGACATCAAGGAAACCCCGCCTTTGGTGGCTCACTCCTATGAACGCGTGATGCCCGGAGCCAAATATGTGAGTTCCATCCGCGATTTCTGGCGCGTTTTTGCCGGAGTCGACGAAAAAAGCACCGAACTCTGCCGTGAATTTTTGAACAACGTGCTGAACGTGAAGGAATTTCCCCTCACCCAGCTCGACAGCACCAACGCTTCCGAACTGGCAAAAACCATGGAAAACACCTATCGTGCCGTAAATATCGCCCTCACTTTGGAATGGGCGCGTTTTGCCGAACAGATCGGCGTGGATCTCTTCAAGGTTCGCGATGCCATCCGCAAGCGCAAGGGCACGCACGACAACCTCTTGCGTCCCAGCCTGGGTGTGGGCGGCTATTGCCTTACCAAGGATCCCGTGCTGGCAAACTGGGCAATGCAAACCCTCTTTGAACTGGACGGCTGCTTGGACATGGCAATTCGCGGCGTAAATATCAACGACACCATGCCCCTGCACACCATCAACCTCATCAAAACCGTGATTCCCGAACTGAAGGACGTCAAGATCGCCATTCTGGGTGTTTCCTACCTGGAAAACGTTGGCGACACCAGACATTCCCCCTCCAAAACCTTGGTGGAATTTCTGCGTAAAGACTTCGCCAAAGTGCTCACCCACGACCCCTATGTGGAAGCCTGGCCCGAACTGGAAGATTCACACGTGGAAAGCGACATCCGCGCGGTGCTGCCCGGAGCCGAGGTGGTGGTCTTTGCCGTGGGACATGACCAATACAAGAACCTGCAGCCGCAGGAAGTTTTGGATATCTGCGGAACCAAACCCCTGATCGTGGACTGCTCGGATTTCCTGAGCGACGAACGCATCGCCGAATACAAACGCCTGGGCTGCGTGGTGCGCGGCGTGGGAAAGGGACACATTGTGTAACCATCCGTTAGATATACTCTTATACAAGAGGTGGGAATCGATCCCGCCTCTTTTTTTGCCTTGAATTACGGAGATGTAGGGCAAAACTTATACGGATGGGAAGGTTTCAGGGTTCACGCAGATTTTTTGAAAAGTAATAAAGCGACACCTTGTCTCTCTGTCACTTTGTTACATATCAAAATAATCGGGGTAATCGGCGTGAACTAAAATCCCCTTTTTATCCACATTATCCTGTGCATCCCCAGTCTATTAAAATTCAGTGCTAATCTACGTTTTTTTCCTTGCCTATCTACGAGAACTCCCAAAAATGCTACCCACTATATGAAGGGGAATGCTTATCCCAACGTAAAGACAAGCCAAAGTCAACCCAAACACATCCTAAAGGTTTGTTTTGAGGTTTATTGGGTGTGCTGGAGTGATCTAAAGCATGGTTCTACAAGAATATAAACTCATTTCCCCGAGCAAAAGATTACCATCGAACCATGGTATTACTGACGTCCACGACAATAAGCTTATTTGATCTATTGTATAGTGGGTTTCAGGCTAAAGAACGCAACAGGGGTTGCAATAAAGGTTGTTTTGACTCCACGATTTGGATTCCGTCACAAGCTCCGGAATGACACATTTAGCCGGGGTTTTACCACTAAAAGGCAAGGCTGGAGATTGTGGCAGAGCTTTGCGTTACAGCAAGGAACTGGGTTTCTCTCCGTGTTTGTCAGTCCCCACGCGAATCCGCGGTGTCTCCCTCTCGTTCAAAGATATCATCGGCATCACCGCCGCCATCGCGTTCGATGTAGTCACCAGCATATCCGCTGGCATTGATCACCATGTCGTAGATGATGGCGCCGTGGTGATACCAGCCCAGGAAGCGTCCATCCAGCCTGCCCTGACGATAGTTCGCACTCATCTGCGGAGCGCCATCCGGATACCAAAGATACATGGGGCCGTTTTGCAAGCCGCGCAACAGGCTGAAAACGCGGGAAAGTTGGCCGTTTTCAAAACGGTTGAAAGCAATGCCGGTGAAGGCTTTGCCGTCTTTGAGCCAGACACCGTCGAGCTGGGTGATATCGGAAGCGGGAATAGCCGCCTTGGGCAGGGCAAAGCTTTTCAAAAGCTCATATTCCTCCCTGTTGCTTTGGGCGTTCAGAGCCGGCAAAAGCAGCAAAAGCAGTGTCAGCAGCGGCAGAATGCGGGATAAAAAGGTGTTTTTCATGAGGTTCTCCCTGGGGCTTGTTAAATAATATTTTCTCTTGTGATATTCATGCAGTTTCCAGTCCGTTTGCAAAGCGAATCCGCTTGCCGGAAGGGTTTTAGAAAAATACTTCGCCCGGACCTTCGATTTCTTTGATGGCGCCGTCGTCGTTGAGATCCAGGCAGGGTCCGGCTTCGATTTTTGCGCTGTCCGTATAGCCGCGCAGTTCCCAGAATCCGGAAACGTAGTATTCCATAAGTTCAATACGGACAACGGATTTGGCTGATTTGTAGCCCCAAAGATAAGGGATGAAGCCGCGCACGGGACCGCCGTAGTCCTCGGTGAGAAATTCGCCGTTGAAGCTGTGCGCCAGGAGCGATTTTTCCTTGAGGGCGATCTCGGTGGGGATGGAAGTGTCGTAGATGAGCCCAACGCTCCAAAAACGCACGAAGCGGCAACTGGGGAGCACGCCCACGCTTTGCAGCAAGTCTTTGAGGGTCACGCCTTTCCACAGTCCGTTCACCGACCAGCGGGTCACGCTGGTGAGGCGGCTTTCCACCTCGGTTTGGGGCAAGGCGAGCAACTGGCTCCAGGAAAGAGTTTGCGGTCTTTCACAAGCGCCGGTGATTTTAATCTCCCAGTTTTCGCGGTCCAGCGCACCGGGATGACCCTCCGCCCAAAAGATTGGGGTGTGCATTTCGGCGAGTGTTTTCATGTTTTTCTCCGTTTATCGGGGTGGTCACCAGCTTTCAAGCTGCGGCTCCACAAAGAGGTTTTCGATGATATCCGTGGGCAAAATGGACGCCGTGGATCGATGCTGGGCAAGGTCTTCGGCGGTTTTGCCCATCAGGAAGGAGGCGTTCATTGCCGCCAGGGGGATATTTTGTCCCTGCGCCAAAACGAGGTGATGATGCCGGCAAGGACGTCTCCGCTGCCGCCGGTGGCAAGGCCGTCGTTACCATTGGCGTTGATCAGGGTTTGGGTGCCATCGTGAAAGATGCTGAAATGACTTTTGAGGAACACTTGGGCACCGTATTTTGCCACAAAATCCTGGAGCGGAGTCAGGCAGTCCGAACGCAAATCGTCCATGGATGCGCCGCTGAGGCGGGAGAATTCGCCCCAATGCGGGGTGAGCAGAATGTTTGGACGCTTCAGATATTTGAGCAGTCCGGGGTTTTCGCTGATCAGGTTGAGCCCATCGGCGTCCACCACGAGGGGGATTTTCAGGTTTTTGAGTGCGATCTCCAGCAGGCGCAGGGAATAGTCGTCCCGTCCCAATCCAGGCCCGATGAGGACAGCATCTGCCTGGGAAAGCAGGTGGAGCAGGGTTCTCTGGTCGGGCATTCCTGTTTTTGGCGTCTCGGGAATCGCCAACGAAAGCGCCTCGGTGAGCTTGAGGGCATAAAACGCCACAAGTTCAATGCGGTGAAGCACATAGGTATAACCGCATCCGGCTCGCAGGGCGGCGTGGGCTGCCATCACCGAAGCCCCGGTGTAGCCCGGAATGCCGCCAAAGATAAAGACTCTTCCATAGCTTCCCTTGTGGCTTTGCCTGCTGCGGGAAGGCGTCTGGAAATCTTGGGCTCCAAAGAGCAGGGCGGGTGATATTTCATGGTGATAAGAGGGCGGAATGCCGATATCCACGTGGTGAGCTTTGCCGCAGGAATGAAGTCCATCGCCCAGGATGTGGCCGAATTTATAACTGTCGATGATAAGCGTGGCGTCAGGCTCGATGGCATTTACAGCTTCGCCGGTGTCGGCATTTTTGCCGGAGGCGATATCCACGGACACGATGAATTCTGAAAAGTTATTAATAAGCTGGAAAACCTTTGCCATCAATGGTTTGGGTTCACCGCGGAAGCCCACGCCAAAGATGGCATCCACCACCAAGCCGGAATTTCTGAGCATGGGCAGCAGCTTTTCCCCGAGCTCTTTTTCGCTGGAGATCTTGAAACTGGAGATGCCGAGCTTTTCGCAGAGCTTAAAGTTTTCCGCGGTCTCCGGGCTGGATTTTGTGTTGCCAACCCTGATGATGACCACTTCGTGACCCCAGATGTGCAGCCAGCGGGCGATCACGGCTCCGTCGCCGCCGTTGTTTCCGCTGCCACACACAACGGTGACCAGCGGATACAAGCGGTCGGGATATTCATCGTAAATGATGCGGGCACATTCCCTTCCGGCGTTTTCCATCAAAAGGCGCGAGGGAAGCCCAAATTCGTTGACGGCGCGCTGATCCAGTTCTCTCATCTGATTGGCTGTCAAAACGTTAAGCATTTCAAGCTCCTTTAAACGGCTGTTTGTTCAGCCTGATTTCGAAGGTGCTGCCTTCGTCCAAAGTGCTTTCCAGCACGCGGATCTGGCCCCGGTGATATTCCGTGATGATGCGCCGGGCAAGGCTGAGTCCCAGTCCCCAGCCACGCTGTTTGCTGGTGACGCCGGGCTCGAAAATGGCTTTCCAATGACCACGGGGAATGCCCTTGCCTTCGTCGCGCACGTGGATATAGACATATTTATTGTTGTGGGTGGCGGTCACAAAGATGTTTCCGCCCTTTTGGGTCATGGCATCCACGCAGTTTTTGATCAGATTTTCCATTGCCCACTTGAACAGATCCTTGTCCAACAGCACCTTAACGCCATCGACCTTGGAAATGTAGTGGAGTTCGATTTTGGAACCGAGGTGGGGCATGCGTGCCTGGTGGTAAGCCACGATCTCCTGCAGCAGACCGTCCAAATCCACGGGGCTGAGCTTGGTTTGGGAGCCCACTTTGCCGAAGCGGGAGGCGTTGTAGCTTAGGCGGTCCAGATCTGTGGTCATCTGGTTCAAAATGTTGTGATAAGCCTCAGTGGACATCGCTTCCGGCGGCGTTTCACGCAGATAGTCCAGCCAGCCCAAAAGCGAGGTGATGGGCGTGGCAAACTGGTGTGAGGTTTCCTTTGCCAAACCCACCCAAAGCGTATCCTTTTCCGTGCGATGCAGCAGGATGAGCCCGTAGGCGCCAAAAGCGATGATGAGAATGAAAAACAGAAGTTCCAGGATGAACAGAGAGCTGATGCGGGAAAGGGTCTTGGGTGCGGTGAAATAGATGTAGCCAAGCTGTTCGGAAGCGCCGGTGAGCGGCAGTTCCACCATGCCCGCCATCTTTTCCAAAAGCAGGGTCCGGTCCTCTGCTGCGGTGCTTTACCAAGTCTCCTCTTCGGAGATCTCCACGTTTCGCCAATAAAGCGGCTTTTTGGCAGGGTCGGTCACCACCACGGAATAGTCGATATCCCGGATAAAATCCTGCAGGGATACGGGTTTGGCGATGAAAACGAGGTTGACCACGCTGTCGCCCTCACGCAGTTCGGTGCAATCCATGGTTTCCATTTCCCGTTTGAGGGTCTGCTGGTCTGCGGCGGAAAGCTCGTCGTAGCTCCCCTGGGAAGACACATTCACCCGGTTCCAATATTGGGGAATGGAATCCGCATCCGCGATGATGACCGGCACGGGATTGCGGTCTGGAAATTCGAACAGCAGATAGTTGCTGATCGCTTTCTCAAAGTCACGCTCCTGCAGGGATTCAAAGCATTTGGAGGTGATTTCCGCCATCATGCGCGAGGTTTGCTCGGAGCGGCGTAAATATTTGTCTGTATAGGCGATATACTGCGCAAAGATGCGGGGCACATATTCCTGTTCGCGCTTGGCATTGCGGATCAGGATCTGTGCATAAACCGCAAAGATGCCAAAGATGAGCAAACTGCCCAAAATGAGGTAGAGGCGCAGGGCTTGAAAATTATCGCTCTTTTTTGGCGAGATCCCAGATCCCGTCGAGTTCGGCGAGGCTTGCTTCATGGATGTCTTCCCCATTTTTGCGGTAGTGTTCTTCGATGTATTGGAAGCGGCGGTGGAACTTTTTCGAGCTTTCCTTCAGCGCCGCTTCAGAGTCGATATTCAGCTTTCGAGCCAGGTTCACCAGGGTGAAAATCATATCGCCCAGTTCATCGCGAATCCCTTGCGGATCAGCGCTTTGCAAGGCGTTTTCAAGCTCCTGGCGCTCTTCATCCAGTTTTTCCAGGATGGGCGCTGTATCCGGCCAGTCGAAGCCCACGGAGGCGGCTTTTTCCTGGCTGCGCTGGGCATAGATCAAAGCGGGCAGGGAACGGGGGATGCCTTCCAAAACGCTGATGCGCTCGGTCTTTTCCCGCTTTTTGATGCGTTCCCAGTTCATTTTGACGCTTTCGGCGTCGTCAACCTCGCTGTCTCCAAACACATGCGGATGGCGTCGAACCAGCTTTTCGTTGATGGAGTTCAGCACGGCGTTCATGTCGAAGCTGCCTTCCTCCTCGGCGATGCGGGCTTGGAAAACGATGTGCAGCATCAGGTCGCCCAGCTCCTCCTTCAGGGCTGCATCGTCTTTATCCTCAATGGCTTCCACTGCTTCGTGCAGTTCTTCAATGAAGTTTGGAACCAAGCTTTCGGCGCTTTGTTTGATATCCCAGGGACAGCCCTTTTCGGGGTGGCGCAGACCTGCCACGATGTCCACCAGCTTTTGAAATTCTTTCATTTTTGCTCCTCAGGCAGTGGCAGCTTCGACTGCAGATACATGAAGGCGATGGCGATCCAAAACGCAAACCCCACCGGGTATTGCTGGATGAAAACGTCGGTGAGGCAGGCGATCAAAAGCGCCACCATGCCCACAAAAAGGGCGAAATGGAACTGCCCCTGTTCGTGCTTCACCACCTTCAGCCAATAGCGCCTCAAAACCGCTGCGATCACGTAGAAATAGCTCAAAAACCCGAATGTCCCCAGTTCCACCCAGATTTTCAGAAACAGGTTGTGGGAATGCTCGGCATAGAGGATTTTCATGGGTGCCACGCCGGCATACAAATCTTTCCAGACGTCGATGCCAATTCCAAACCACGGATGGCGCCAGATTTCGCGGAGGCTGTAATACCAAGCCACAAAGCGGATGAAAATGGAATAGTCGAAGCCAAAGCCCGTCTCGATCCTGCTGGCCATGGACGAAGGAATGGCAAGCGGTACCAAAAGCAGGATTCCCATCCCCCAAAGCCGCATCCGCTTCATCCTCAGCATGAGGAGAAAGATGCCGGCAAACACCGCCACCAAAGAGATGCGCGTGTAGGTGTAAAGCATTCCCATCAGCACTATAATAGCGCAAAAAAACCAGAGATAACCCTTGAAATTGCGCCCCTCCCGGATGCCTAGAGCGATGGCGAAAAAGAAGGCAAGCACATAGAATCCGTTGATGGTCATGGCTGTGATCCACAACGAGCCATAGCGTTCCTCGGGGTTCATCAGAGCCATGATCACGCCAATCACCGCCAAAAAGGTGCCGATGATCGCCAGCGCCTTCACCCAATTCAAAAAGTCATCCCGGGAAAAGCGGCTGTTTGCGGCAATCATCAACAGCAGGGCGGGAACCACCGCCGTGCTTTGAAAGTAGAGGTGGGCATAGGGGTTGCCGTTGCTGCGGATGATGCCATAGGTGGATGTGGCAAGCAGGATTGTCAACGCTATGGGATACGGAATTTTAAGGCTTTTGATGCCCTCTTTTTGCCACTCCATCAACAGGCTGGCAAACAGAATGCCAAGCATGCAATAAAAGCCTGTGGGAAGCGGTTTTATGAAAAGCAGAGAGGCGAAAAGCAGGCTGTTTCGCATGCTGTGACCAAAGACCAACATCATGCCCAGCCAGGCGGAGAGCACCGCGTCCACAAAGCCCACTTGCAGGATTTCCTTCTCCTGCAAAGCCGCCGCGGAAAACACGATCAACGCGGCGAACGCCACATATAAAAGGCTGGGTCCAAGCCGTTTAAGGAGCATTTTCAAACCCCAATCAGGGCTCTTCCCTCTTCTCCAAAAGCCGATCTTTGTTTTGTTCGAACGCGTTTTTCACCAAAGTGAGCAGCACAGCCACCACAAAAGCCAAGCCAAAGGCGATCACGCAGAGCAGAGCACGCTTGGGACGCACCCTCATCCCGGATTCGCGGGGGCTGTCCAGGATCTCCAGAGTGGGCATATCCCGCAGTTCTTCCAGGCGGGCTGCCTCATATTGCGGATATAAAAATTCAAACACCTTTTCCTTGATGGCGAGGTTCAGCTTGAGCTGGGCATATTGGTTTCCCAGGTTTGGCAGGCTGGCGATGTCGATCAAATAGCGCGGCTTCACCGCTGTGCTGCCGGCTTCCAGTTCTCTGATCTGACGTCCCAGGGCCTCGCTGCGGGCTTTGAGGTCGGCAACGATGGGGGAATCTGCGGCATAGTTTTTCCGGGCCAGATCCAGTTCGATATCCGCCTGCATTTTCGCGGAAATCACTTCCGCATAGGATCCGATCAGGGAAGCGGTCTGGGTCTCGATGTCGATGGCGTTGTGTTTGGTTTGAAAATCCTTCACCGCCAAAAGCAGTGAATCCACCTCCGCGCGGGTGTCTTGAACCCTGTGTTCCAAAAATTCACGGTTCATTCGGCCTTTGGTGACCTTTTGCTCGCGGTTATAGACGTCCAACTGCGCCAGATAGTAGTCCACTATGTCTTTCGATAGCCTTCTATCCTTGGTTTCGGCGCTCACCGTCACCAAACTGGTGCTGGTGTTATAGCCGATACTCATGGTTTTTTTGCGCAGCTTTTTCAAAGCCAGATCCATCGCCTTCAGGCTGTCATTTTCCGTGATTTTATAGTATTTGATCAGGTCGAACCGGCGGATCACGCCTTCCGAAAACTCTCTGGATTTCATTGCGGAAACGGAGTTTATGGCGCTTTGAGAGTTGTCTGCACTCAAAAGCGAGGAGGTGAGCCCGCCCAGGCCTTTGATGTCGAAAGGCAGGCCGGTGCTTTGATCGCCAACCACATAGAAGCTGGCGCCGGATGACCAGATCTGCGGAGTTAGCAAACTGTAAACAATCGCAGCCACGCTGACCACCGCCACAAAAATGATGATGAATTTACGGTTTTTGAGCAGAATCCTGATCAGCTCAAAGAAGTCGAACTCTCTCTTTTCCATTGGTTTACATCCTGTTTTTGGCTTTTGTGATCATGGTGTCAAGCCCATCCCGGGAGGCAGATGCCCCTTCAGGGCGTCTGGAAGTTCAAATCCACCGGAAGGGGTTTGACAGCTTTCCAAAAGTGCGATGAAAAGACGCGGCGTGGCAAGCCCCGAGCCGTTCAAAGTGTGGACGAAATAGGGCTTTCCCTGCGGGTCCTTTTTGCGGATTCCCGCGCGGCGAGCCTGAAAGTCCTCAAAGTTGCTCACGGAGGAAACCTCCAGATATTTTCCCGTTCCGGGCGCCCAAACCTCTATGTCATAAGTCTTTGCAGAAGCGAAGCTCAAGTCTCCCGTGCAGAGTTCCAGCACGCGGTAGTGCAGTCCCAAGGCGCGCAAAATGGCTTCGGCTTCGCCCAGCATTTCATCCAGCGCAGTGTAGGAGGCTTCCGGCTCCACAAAGCGCACCATCTCCACCTTGTTGAACTGATGTAGGCGCTGCAGGCCGCGGGTGTCTTTGCCATAGGAGCCGGCCTCACGGCGGAAGCAGGGCGTGTAAGCCACATATTTCAGAGGCAGTTGGTCGGGCTTGAGGATTTCCTCGGCGTGCAGATTTGTAACCGGGACCTCGGCGGTGGGAATCAGGAACAGGTCGTCCTGATCGATGTGATACATATCCTCTTCCAGCTTGGGAAGCTGCCCGGTGCCGGTCATGGACTTTCGGTTCACCAAAATCGGAACCGCCACCTCGGTGTAGCCGTGGTCTCGGATGTGCATGTCCAGCATAAAGTTGATCAGCCCACGTTCCAGGGCGGCTCCCGCTCCGGTGTAAACGGGAAAGCCCGAACCGGAGAGCTTGGCACCACGGGGCAGATCCAAAAGTCCGTTCTTTTCCGCCAGCTCCAGATGGTCCAGCGGCTCAAAGGAAAATTCCCGCTTTGCGCCCCATTCGCGCACAACCCGGTTTGCCTCTTCGTTAAAACCAACCGGCACAGAGGGATGCGGCACGTTCGGAACCCGAAGCTGCTGCTCTTCCAAGCGGGCGTTCGCCTGGCTCAGGTTTGCGTTGATTTCCTTGATCTGTTCGGCAACTTCCGCCATTTCCGCCAACATTTCCCCGGCATCCTCGCCGGCTTTCTTGGCTTTGGCAATCTCTTGGGAAACCTTGTTTTGCCGGGCTTTCAGGGTGTCAAAATCGTGCTGAAGGCTGCGTCGGGCTTCGTCGGCTTCCAAAAGCGCGTCCAGATCCGCCTTTTCGTTCTTGTTTGTGATGGCTTGGCGAACCAAGTCGATATTGGCTCGAATGAATTTCAAATCCAGCAAGTTCAATTTCCTCCGTTTTGAAGCGCGATATCCAGCATGGCGCAAAAGGATTCGATCTGCAGGGAGGCACCGCCGATCAAGCCTCCGTCGATATCCGGCTGCTCCAGAAGTTCACCGATGTTTTCCGGCTTGGCGCTGCCGCCGTAAAGGATGTGCATCTTTTGGGCAAGCTCTTCGCCATAGCGCTCTTTCAGCCAGGCGCGAATCTCGGCGTGAACCTCCTGCGCCTGGGCGGAAGTGGCGGTTTTCCCTGTGCCGATCGCCCACACGGGCTCGTATGCTATCAAAACTTCCTCGCCGCTGGCCAGTTCAACCCCTTCGAAGCAGCCTTCCAGCTGGGCAAGCACCACCTCGCGGGTTTGGCCATCCTCGCGCTGAAGAAGCGTTTCGCCGATGCAAACGATGGGAATGATGCGGTTTTCCCGCAGGCGCAACAGCTTTTCGCGCACCAGCTCATCGCTTTCACCGTGATATTGACGGCGTTCGGAATGGCCGATGATGCAATGGCTGATGCCCAGCGAAGCCAATTGGGATGCAGAGACCTCTCCGGTGAAGGCTCCCTGGGGATTGGCGCTCACGTCCTGCGCCGCCACCCCTGCCGAACGCAAAATCCCCTCCGCCGCTGCCAAAAAGGGATGCACGGGCGCCACAATGGCTTTCACCCTGCCAAAATCCCGCTCTTGCAGATGGCTTTCCAACTGCGTGCAAAATTGCTGTGTCTGGGAAGCGTCCTTGTTCATTTTCCAGTTTCCGGCAATGAAGATATTTCGCATGCTTAAAACCGCCTGTATTTTTACTATGGAAAAGATACTTTGCAATTAAAGCCCCGTAAGTGTCAAGGAAATTATGCCCAAACAGACGATTCCCGCCCAAATTTTGCCAAAAAAAGCCGCTTTCAGCCCGGCGCCGCCCCAAGTCCGGTTTCCTGCCCAAGAAGCCAAAAAACAAAAACGGGGACGAAAATCATCCATCCCCATTCATGCAAGTCGTTGCGATTAAAAGGTGTTCACCAATCCACCGGCTCGTCAAGCTCGTCGCCCTCAATGCTCGTGTGTTCGTTTTGGAAGATGGCGCAGTTTTCAAAGCGCACCAGTCTGGGGTCGGTGGTCAGTTCATGCACGTTGTTTTTAAAGATGGCGCATTCCTTGAAGTTCACCCAGGAATTTTCCGAACGGATGAGATAGCTGGTGCCCCAGCCTCCAAAGGAGGCGTTGTCGAAAATGGCGCAGCCGATAAAGTTCACATCCCGGCAATCCGTGAAGTTCAGGGTGTCGAATTCGATGTTGTTTCGAATCACGCAGTTCACAAAATTCGCATCGGTCACCCTCACCAGGCTCAGGGCGTCGTAGGTGCAGTTGTTGATGGACGTCAGTTCACACATCAGTCCGCTGCTGTCCCAGGCGGTGATCCCTTCGATGCCGCAGCCCCACAGTTCGCAATTCCAAGTGGAAAAGTCCTGGCAGTGATCCAGTTCCACCACCCCGCCTGTGCAATAGCCGCCTTCGGTGTGACCCAGGCTCAGGTTTTCCAAGCGGATGTTTTGGCAGTTTTCAAACTTGATCACATTGGCATAGCGCGGCTCTGCCATGATCACGCTCAGGGCCCGGGCGTCGCCGGTGATGATGAGGTCGTTCACGTTGCTGATCACCAGTTGATTTCCGTCAAAAACCTCTTCAAAGCGTGCGTTTTTGGACATCCCGAGCGTCTTTTTTCCCGAGAGCACAAAATAACCGCTTTCCAGGTTTTCCACGTTGATGACGGTGTTTGAGCCGATGGCCTTCAAAAATTCCCTTTCGTTTGTCACTTCCACGATCTTCATCTTGCCCGGCTTTGCCGCTGCCAGGGGGGCAATCGCTGCCAGCACTGCCACCAGAATTAAACAGCATATAATCGATCTGCGCATGGTTTTTCTCCTTCAAATGCTTCTGCGCATGGCGGAAACCCTCGGGCTGCCAACCCACGCTGATTCATATCCAAGGCCCACCGCAGATTTTTGTCAAGCAAAATTTGCTCAATTCGCTAAAGGCGGGCTTTTTGCTGCAACGTGACTATAGACCTTTACTGAAAACTTCAAATCGGATGAATTGAGGTAAAAGCAGGCTATTAGTTTCTGCCTTTTTCTCACAATTTCTTAAAACTTAATTACAGAAACTTAATATGGGTCTTGCTTATACATAAAAATTGTAAGAAACACTGGGCGGCATTCCCTTCTATTGGTAATTAAACCAAACGGAGCTAAAACGTAGCTTTGTATGTGACTTTGAATTCTGTTTTATTCTGTTTGAGTGTATTCACACTACCTTCGATTTTTGCAAGAAAATGAGGTATTCCAATCGTTCCAAGAAAATCAACAGTGTGTTTTGTTTCTTGTGTAAGAGTAACCTGCAAGCTATACTCGTTCATTTTATTACTCTCATCGCTTCTTTTCTCAATTAAGCCCATTAAGTTACTGTCATTGGTCAGATAGTGTTTTGCTAGGTAATCATAGGCTTGCTTAATCCTTGGTTTACTTCCTTGATAAATTTCTTTAAGCTTAACCTCCGAAATCAGGCTTCTTTCGTTGATGTCGAGTTTTTTGAACTCAGCTGTTAACTCCGGATGTTCGCCAGCAAATCGAAATTGGCGTGTTTCCTTTTCTCCTTCTATATCTAATTGCATTACTTCAAGGCTTTTGCATCCAAGTAAACGGAATATTTGTGAAGCAATGACATGTTTTGAGACTGAGAATTTATACACAGCGTCTTCTCCTATCTCATAAACATCAAGGTCGTAAGGGCTCTGTATTAGGATAACATTGGGCAATATCATAGGTTTGATTCTATCAAGTAGACCATGATCTGAAACGATTTTATCATATTCTACTATACATATATTTGGATGTGCCCGTAATCCTTCGTCATCTTTATATTTAAAAATATTAGCATTATCACTCGATAACACTATAATGACTTTTCTTCTATCTGGGTTACTCGGTATAAGGCTCGGATTGTTCAATTTTTTCTCCATCTAATTTCTTTTGTAATTATCCCTTGTAACGCTTGAATAAAATTATTACTAATAAGAGGGATAGCAGCATAACTATGGCAGCTAATATTACTGATTTTCTGGTCTTCATTGACTTTTTTCTTAAAACTGAACTAAAAGACTTAGTCAGGTCTGCCAATGCACTGTCTAATATAGATCGTTCATTTTTTTGAGCAAAGTTTTTTATCTTACTCAATAAATCTTGCCAAGGATCATTTGCAGATAGATTAAAACCTTCATAGTATCCTGTTATGATTGACTTTCTTCCTCCAGAATCTATGTCGTTTGATTCTATATCAAATACCATCACTTTCCCAAGCAGATACGTCGTAGAAAATAGGCCTTTTGCTATCAGAACCTTTTTTGAACTTGTAACTTCGGAGATCATTGAGATAATTTTATTCCGAACTTGAGGTTCTGTCACGGACACATATACATTAGTAACATTTGCTATTATGTCCGGGGAAACATTATTTAAATGTTGAGACCATAGGTAAGTTTTAGTAGTCATATTCAACTCCATAAAGTGTTCGAGAGAAAACTCTTTTATTCATGTTCTGCGCCCTGTTTCTTTTTTTGCAGCCATTGCTCTATCCTTGAGCATTTTAAAAAGCTCATATACATAATATCCAACCTCTACTTCATTTGTGAAAGAGCCAACTATCATATACGTTCTATCTTCCATAGATAACTTTGGTACTCTCTCATAAAGCTCGTCTCTAAGGGTATCGTAGAGATAACCTTTTTTTTTCGAGTTAAGATAGTCAAACTTGGGAATGAAATCTCCATGGGTGCCAACAAAAACAATGGGCTTAGCTTGTGCATTATACCATTCTTTAATTTGCTGTATATCAACATTAAGTCTTCCAATATGCTCATTTCTGTATTCTTCATAGCAAGCTGATAGCTCTTGAATAATGTCCGCTGAAGAGTCTTTTGTTAACCTCTTAGATTGCGTTTGTATTGAGTCAATATACCCGTTAAACAATTCAATGAACTGAGAGAATTTTTTACCGTCTACTTTGGGGTTTGTTCTAAAGTTTCCGACGACATCTTCTAAACTGGATGGAAAAACCAAATCTGCTCTAAACATGTAAATAACATAATCAGAATTCCTGTAACTTTTTTCCCACTCGTCCCATCCGTGACCTGTACCGGTAACATCCATCGAATCAGCTATAAAAAGATTTAAATCTTTTAAACGGATTGATCTTCCCTTAACCGTGATAGAATGGGTAGTAGGATGATAGTTCTGGTGAATGATTCCCGTAGACAAATAGTTAAACATCATTGTTTTCCCTACCGCACTCTCTCCCAGGATGCATATCCTTTTCCGCGAAAGGTACTTAATAATCCATCTAATCAAGCTTATATATGGGAACATTGTTTCAATTATATTCATTACGACCTCACATCTTTGGTTAATAGTTAAATACATTTTTTGTTAGTCAGTTATATATAAATCTGATATCTACAGGTTGTTAAGTCCCAAATGTTGGGGTAATTTCCCAATCAGTGTTTCTCAAGATCACGGAGGTGCCCGAAAGCCCTCATTATTCACTGCCTATGCAAGCCAAATTTAATAATCGCATTATTTATGCTATGATATCCGTGTCAAGCTTTTTTTACCCGTCGAGCTCAATTCTTTTGCCTCAAGTTGATTTTCAAGCTATACTATGCTTGCCAAAGGAGAAATTACCATGAACGGATATTTTCGCAGTGACCTGCAAAGCAAAAGCCCATCGGTTGTTAAGATTGAACACAAGCGCAGAATGATGTGTCTGAACGAAAATTGCCTTGACCCCCACCAAGCCATCAAGGAAAGCTTTTTGCAGCGCTTGGAAAGCGTGAGCCTGAACCGCTATCACAGCCCCGTGACCGCGGAACTGCGCGCCAAGCTGGCGGAATATGCCCAGGTTGAGCCCCAAAACCTGATCTGGGCAAACGGTGCGGACGACATCCTTTTCCACAGCTTTCTGGCGGCACGCGAAAACGAAAATTCCTTTGCCCTCAGCCTGGCACCCTCATATTTCGACTTTGAAACCTTTTGTGACATGGTGGGCATGGGCATCCGTTTTCAACATCTGAATAGCGACTTCAGCTTTGATGCGGACGAATATCTGGAAAAAGCCTCCCATCCCGACTGCAAGGTGGCGGTGCTCTGCAACCCGAACAATCCCACCGGCAACCTCTTTCCCCACAGCCAGTTGCGCCACATCGTGGAAAACTTGCCCAACAAGCTGGTGCTCATCGACGAAACCTATTTCGAGTTTTCCCAAGCCAGCTTCGCCAGTGAATTGCACAAACATCCGAACCTCCTTTTGGTACGTTCCTTTTCCAAAGCCTTTTCAGGCTCCGGGCTTCGCTTTGGCTATGCGCTTTCTTCAGCCGAAAACATCCACGAACTCAGCAAGGTCTTCATCACCTTCCACAGCAGCCTGCTCAGCCAGGCTTTCGCTCTCAGTATCCTGGAAAACAAAGAGCTCTTTCTGGATCAGGTGCAACGCATCATCCTGGAACGCGATAAAATCTTTGAAGGCTTGAATGAACTGCCCAAGCTCAAAGTGCAGCCCTCCCACACAAACTTTTAGGCGTTCAGCGCCGGAGAAAAAACCCCCGAACTCTATCAACACCTGCTGGATAACGAGATCGCCGTCAGAGACGTGAGCGGACTGCCCAAGCTGAAAGACCATCTGCGCGCCACCGTGTCCTGCACGGATGATAACGAAGCCTTTTTGGAAGCCGTTGGCGCCTGGGCGCAGCGCTAAGCCAAACCAGCCTCTCAGCCCAAGGGCTCTGTGTTGCGCAAAAGCACATCCAAACGCACGGGATAGGGTTTATAGTCGCCTCTGAAACCTGTGCGCAGTCCGAGCTGTTCAATTTTGAAATCCAGGCTCTTGAATTCCGGAACGGGGTCCTTATCCCTGATGTGATAAACCAAATAGTGGGAAACACTTGGAGTGCCGGGATACCCCTTTTCCTTCAGTTTTTCCGCGCTGAAAAGCACAGGTCCTCCCTTTTCCAAGGGATAGATTTTTTGGGCTGAACCCCTCCCTCCATACAGCAAAATATACTTGGCGCTCATCGCTTCTGGGCTCAATTCCTCCAAGGCATTTTCGCCCTGCGCCCTGGCGTTGTACAGCAGTTTTTCTTCAATCCAGGCCAACTGCTGGGAGTTTTTATAGTAACAAACCAAAACCCAGGTTTCATCCGGGATCACGTCGTGCGAACCGTCTTCCGCCCTGGGCAGTTCGGCAAAAAGCGGGTCTCGCTCTTCTTCACTGTAGGTTTGATATGCCTTCTGTGCCATTTTTTCACGCTGAGTGACGCGATTCATCATGTGTTGAGCCACCTGGGATAGAAACTTGGCAAGGTCCTGCGAGTTTTCATCCGCTTCGGAGGGATTGAGCGGAAACGCTCCCAAACCGGGAATAATTTCGCGAAAACCTCTGTAAATCCGGGTGTTGCCCTCGGGGGTCTTAACCCCTGGGAAAATCACGTAGGAACCCCCGGATCTGCGAATCGCATCCCGATAGGCGTGCATTTTCATCAAATCCGCATCTTTGGTATCCGCCGGCAAAGGTTTTCCCTCTTCGGGTTCTTCGCCAAGCAGATCTTTGATCTCTTTCACCCTGTATTTCGCATCGAAGTGGATGTGGACGATATTCTCTTCCTCTTCGGCTTGTTGTTTGCCTTTTTCCCCATCCAAACCGAAAGGCCAGATGCTCAGCGTATAGTCCGGCCTCAAGCCTTTGGTCCAGCTGCCCGCATCGGGATATTTATCAACCATGCTGAAAGTCCGGTTATAGTTGAGCTCGATGTTCATGATCCTGTTTTTTGCCTGGTAAACACCCTTGATGGCAACATGCCTGCCCTGTATCAGGTTCAGGTTCAAGCCACTGTCATCCAGGGAGATGAGCGAAGAAATGTCCTTGGGTTCCACGCTGAAAACTTCCTGAACGATATCCAAAAGCTTGAAAAACACCCAATATTCATAGAGAACGGCGATATTTTTTTTGCCGCCGCCATAAACGTTTTCTCCACCTTCCCAGCAAACCCGGGAAGCCAGGTCGTGCATCAGCCAAACCTTCAGAATTTCCCGATAACCCTCTTTCCTTTGCAGAACCGGACTGTTCAGCGGAATGGATTCCGGCATGCCAAGTTCCCGGAAAAGGGAGTTGCTCAACCATTGATCCAGCGTGTTTATGAGCACGGATGATTCGTCGAACAGTCTGTGGTCCTCCCCGGCTCGTTCCCTCACCACGGAACACAAATTCAAAAAACTGTTCAAGGCGTGTTTTACAAACCTGTTTTCCGGTGTGTCAACCGTGGTGACTTTTTGCCTGCCGGTGATCATGCTGGGAACGGAATTCATTTTTTGGGCCAGGGGATGGCTGGAGGGAAGCGCTTCTCTTTTCCCTCCTGAGGCAATTTGGCGGACCATCGCCCGGTCAAAGCGTCTCACGTTGCGGATGTCGCGCGCGGATTCCACGTCGCTCCAGGTGCTCACCGGGGCAGACAGCACCCGGTTCACCGCATCTTTGAACTCCTGCGAATCCAGGATGGAGCGCAGAAAGGCGAATCTTTGATACAGCCCCCGGGAAACATCGATGAACACCGGCCCAACCAACTGCTCGACCGGGCTGTTGGATTTCAAAATGAGTTCGTTGCAACGGTCTGCAATGAATCTCAGCATTTCCTGATAGTCTTCCCGGTATTCTATTTTCCTGGAACGTACTTCCAGCTTCAAAACGCCGGCTTTTTCATTTTCTGAATCGGAGAGAATGTCGATGCTGAGCGTGCCCACCAGGTTTCCGGGAATAATTCTGCCAGAGGAACTGTGGAATGCTGAGTTTTTTACAACACCGAACTCTTCCGACAGGTGAAAACCTTCAATTTCGTATTCATAGTTGCATCCCTCATACACCTGGATTTGGGCTTCGCACTTCCTCCACGCTTCTTCCGGGTTGATTATTTCCAGGCTCTTTTCTTTTTCGGCTTTAAGTGAAATCGTTGCTTTTGAGCCGTCAAAAAGCGTTAATTCGTATTCCATGGAATTTCATCTGAGGAAAAATCAAGCTTCCGCAAAGCTGGTGAAGCCATTGTCGGTCATGTTTCGATACATGCGAAGAAGTTTTTCCAGGGAAAGCGGATATCTCACTAGCAGATCGGGCTCGTTGGGAACCTTGCTTCCCTTGATCAAAACATCCACAAGCTCTTTTTGGGCTTCGCTGGGTGACAGGCACAGGCCAATCAGCTTTTTCAAAACGGGATCCAGCTTGCTGCGCGAACCGTGCACCTTGGGCAAAAGCTTTTGAAAAATGGCGCCGTCCAAAATGGCGTCGTTTTCCGCATCCGGGCTCAGCTTTTTCATAAAACTGAAAAAGCGGCTGATCTCCGAAGCGGTGCGATAGCCGAATTCGGCTCCGATGGGTCGCAATTCCCTAAAAAACTCCATCAGCTTTTCCCGCGCAAAATCATGGCTCTGTTTTTCTCCGTTTCTCAAGCTTATGAAAAGATTTCCAAGTTCAGAGCCCGAACCTCGCTTCATTTCGATGGCGGAGTGAGTGTCGCCCCGCAGAAATACATCCATTTCGGTGTCGCTCACACGAAATTCGATCACATTGGCGCGGTCCAAAACCTTTGGACTGAACATATAGGTGGTTTCGTCGATATTCACCGTGCCAACCATAAAGAGGTTCGCAGGCAGGGTCACACTGGATGGAATCCCTTCCAGATCATGGCTTTCGGGGTGCAAAAAGATTTTCTCTCCGGATTCCATCGCGCTCAAAAAGTCTGCAAAATAGCGCTCCACATGGCTCATGTTCATCTCGTCCAGGATCAAGAAATAAGGCTTGTCCGGGTTTCTTTCTGCGTCAATCATCAGTTCCAACACACGGCTGTCCGGGCTCACATATCTGCCCCGGTCCAAGGCGTTGGGAAAGCCCAGCAGGGGTTCCCTGTTTGTCCAATCCGCTCCCACGGGCACAATTCTGTATTGCTCTTCACTCTCGCAAATCCATTCTGCAAACACCTGCGCCAGCTTGGTCTTGCCCGAGCCGGAAAGCCCGGTGAGGATCACAAACGGTTTGGTGAGCAGGGAAGCAATGTAACGGGTGGCAAGATCCTCTGAAACCCGATAATGAGCGGACTTTGCGGCGTCCAAAAATTTTGATACAAGCGAATGTTCCTGAGTTTTTGCGGGATTTGATTCCACAATGGTTGGAGGAGGCTGGATGGGGGTTTCAGGCTCTTCAGGAATTGGATTTTCAAAGATACCCTTATATTCGTCAAGCAGAGCATCCAGATCTCCAACGATCGTGGCTTCATCCAATCCTCTGTTTGTGGTATCCAATATTTCATAAGCCTTATAAATAAAGGACTCCGGGTATCTCTCTGGCTCACCCAATCCATTACGTCTGAAATATTCTTTCGTGGTGGGAGGTCTTTCTTCAGGAAAATGCCAGTTTCTATTCGGCGGATTTGTAGTACTTACGCCATACGCCAAGATCAGGAGGTTAACTCGTTTATAATACAAATACTGCTATCTCAACAACCAACTGAAAACATTAACTTTGCAAAAAGCACGTAACACAAATGCCGATATTTTTTCCTTCCATCATGCGGTTCCGGTTAAATATAACCCAATCGAAAAACAAAATAATCTACAGCAACTGACACGCAATCAACAGGGTAAAACCGTATTCCATTCATTGCCTTGGCGAACTTTGTTGTTTTTCTTGTTGCCATGTATTACATCTTCGCAGGAACAGGTTGAATCAAATTATAACTCACTGTTCTTTTGTCAAGTAGAAGAGCCAAGCCAGTGTGGGCACACTTAAGGTGTAGGCTCCTGCCTTCATTGACTCTGGGTTCATCCCCATACATTTGACAGATTAGTTTGAATTCTATTTTCATAGAGAAGATATACCATCCAAAAATGGGGTAGGGGATGTATATAACTACATTTACTATCCGTCCAAATCCAAATGGAATAACGTTACGGAGTCTGATACAAATTCAAGCCTCCTATTGGAAAATGGGAAGAAAAGCAACAATTGGTCTCATCATAGAGAAAAACTAGGGGGAGGGGTATTTATTCCTTTTACTAACCATTATTCTTGGCTGATGCCTTTATGCTGCCACTCCCCGATATGACGCAAAAAAAACGAACCATGTGTATTTTGGTGTCTCCAGCGCGGGAAAACTCTATGCTGGGTCCAGTTGAGACAGTATAGGTGCTTGATACGGTTATTGGCTCTTCTGGAACCTTAAATATGGATAACCTCCATTTATCTTTCCTGTCGAATCTGCTGCCCAAACATCCCAGAAATTCCATCCCTTATATGTGTTCGCGGAATAAGGATACACCATCTCCTTTGTTGTTCTGCCTCCATCGTCGTAGTCGCCGGTTAGATCTGATGTATGCTTCTTCCAGTAGGAGTTATTGATAGTGTCAGAATTATAACCTACCAAGCCACCATCAAGCTTACCGTTCACTTTGCCTGTGCTATAGCAATTATTGATGGCGCCTCTATTCGGCCCTACCAGACCACCGGCTATCCCTCCGGTCACGTTACCAGTGCTGTAACAATCAGTTATGGTACCATAGTTACTCCCAATCAGACAACCAGTATTTATGTTCCCGTTTACGTTGACTGTGCTGTAACAGCTGCTGATAGTGCCGTCATTGTATCCCACTAGACCACCCGTTTCACTGTCCCCGTTCAAGCTACCCATGCTGTAACAGTTGCGGATGATGCCGCTATTTCTCCCTAGTAAGCAACCAGTAAAGTCTTTACCAATCACACTTACATCCTCAAGTCCAATATTCAATATTCGTCCGGATGAACATCCAAATAACCCCCGATAATCACTGCTCGGCCTATATATGTACAGGTTAGAAATAACTTTTCCATTCCCGTTGTAATGTCCAGAAAACTCTGTATCATTTTCATTGTCATCAATGCATCCAATCGGGATCCAGCCTTCTCCTTGGCTCCAAGGTGTTACACCTAAATCGATGTCCGCAGTTTGGATAAAAAATTTATCTGCATGGGTCTCCCCCAGAAAGTATCTTAAATTATAAAGGTGCCCGGCATTGCTAACTCGCCAAGGGTCTCGTTCTGTTCCGGAACCGCCACCGAATCCAGTTGTTGCATAGGTGTGAAAAGACCAAACAGGTATATTAACCGCTTCCCCCAGCTCATTGTAAGGAACTACTCGCCAATGGTAGGTGCTGTTCAATGAAAGAAAGTGACTCGGATCATAACCATTAACATAGCCGAGGTCCAACCCGTCGATGATATTTGAAGGAGGATTATTCGTGCCCAACCAAAGCTTAAAACCTCGGGGCACATCCGTGTTTGTCGTGCTAAATATTACCTGCCATTGCAACATGTAATCAAGTGGAATTGATGTACTTTGGTCTGCAGGTATCGGATTAATGGCAACTTCGGGTAACTGTGTGGCTATCTCATTCGTTGGTCTAAAATATGGATATCCGTTATTGACACTGTGGTCCACATCAGGTTTCCAGACTCGCCAGTCCCAATTAACATAAGTGTTTGATGCATAAGGAAAAACCATCTCTTTCTTGGTTCTGTTTTCTGAATATAAGTTGAGGCTCTGGCCTGATGTCTGCACATCACTATAACAGTTGATGAGATGACTATCAAAATTACAGCCCACCATGCCATCGCTAGAAGATTCTCCACTCACACTGCCAGTGCTGTAGCAATTGTTGATGGAACCCCAATCATTATATCCCACCAAACTACCTGCACAAGAATTCCCATTAACAACGCCCTTGCTGTAACAGTTGCTGATGCTGCCTCCATTACTTCCCGCCAAGCCACCGATTAAGGAACACCCGTTCACGTTCATATTTTCAAGTCCCAATTTATGGATTTGACCTAAAAACCGGCCAAACAATCCTTGAAGATTACTGTCTGGCCGGTTAATAAACAGATTCCTAATGATTTTACCGTTTCCATTGTAATTTCCATAAAAATCCAAATCGTATTTATCCTCATCATAAACTCCTATCCACTCCCAATTCCAATTATTATCGATATCCCCATATCCTATTGGCACCCAGCCTTCCCCTTGGTTCCACGGAGCAACACCCAGATCGATGTCAGCAGTTTGAATGAAATATTTGTTTTTGTGAGCCTTACCTATGTAGTGTCTTACATTGTAAAGGTGCCCGGCATTGGCAATTCGCCAAGGGTCTTTTTCCGTTCCCGAGCCCCCATCAAACCCGGTTGTTGAATAGGTGCGAAAAGACCAAACTGGGACATTAACCGTTTCTCCCAGCTCATTGTAGGGAACAACGCGCCAGTAGTAGGTGCTGTTCAATGTAAGAAAAGAGCTCGGGTCAAACTCGTTTTCATGACCAATATCCAGCCCATTGATGATATTAGTAGGTGGATTATCCGTACCCAGCCAGAGCTTGAACCCACAGAGCGGATCAATATTTGTCGGGGTGAAAACCACACGCCATTGTAATTTGTAATCTACAGGGACCATCTTACTGTGGTCAGCAGGTATGGGATATGCTGCAGCCTCAGGCAACTGTGTGGCAAAATCATCCGCTGGCCTGAAATAAGGATACCCATCATTGACACTGTGGTCCACATCAGGTTTCCAGACACTCCAGTCCCAATTAACATAGGTATCTGACGCATGAGGAAAAACCATCTCGCTTGTGGATCTGCCTTCTCCATATAATTTAAAGTTGCAGCCTGAAACCTGCATATCCCAATAGCAGTTACTGAAAATGCCATTACCGTTCCCGATCAAGACGCCTGCGCACCCATTGCCGCCATTGTAACAAGCACTGTAACAGTTGCTAAACGTGCCATAACTTAACCCCACCAAGCCGCCGACAAAAGCGTCCCCGTTCACATTGCCTTTACAATAACAGTTACTAAAGGTACCCTGATTATATCCCGCCAATCCACCGATACGACCACTCCCTTTAACACTGCACACGCTGTAAGAATTGTTGATGCTGACTTCATTATATCCTGCCAAGCCTCCGATATCTTGGTCTCCAGTCACACTGCCGGAACTGTAGCAATTGCTGATGGTACCGCCATTGCTTCCAGCCAAGTTGCCTACAAACGATTTTCCTCTCACGTTGACATCAACGAGTCCCAGATTCTTGATTTCACCTGAGGAAAATCCAAATAAACCCTGATAATCACCGTCCGGTCTATTTATATACAGGTTGGAAATGACCTTCCCGTTACCATTGTAGTTACCGTAAAATCCTGTGCGAGTGCTGCTTTCATAATCATAATAATATCCAATCGGCATCCAACCTTCTCCCTGGTTCCACGGAGTCACACCCAGATCTATGTCCGCAGTTTGGATGAAATACTTATTTTTGTGTGCTTCGCCTAAATAATTCCGCACGTTGTCCAGCTGTTTCGCTGTTGCCACCTGCCAGGGATTGGATCTGGTGCCCGAGCCACCTGCAAACTGAGCAAAGCCTGAACTTAGCAAAATGCAAAAACTGAAAACCAATATCCATGACTTCATGATTCCTCCATCTTCTGGCGATTTTGCCATCCATCGATTCTAAGGTTTGCCAATATACAAATCCCACTTCCGTTGGGAGCGGCTTGCCTCTGTCAATAAAACGATGCCAAACATATTTTTATTCCTTAGGCAAATCTCCAACTACATCATTTTCTGTCAATGTTATATTCCAAGCTGATTTCTCTATGGTACCACACCCCGATATGACCCAAGAATAAAAAACGGACCATGTGTATTTTGATGATTAGATTCCTAGTGCTTTGCAAAACAGTTCTTTTAATTGATCCAATTGTTCTGGAGAAATCATTCTTTCTTCTAAAGCTCGTATTATTTCCAATGGTTTTTGATCACCTCTTTTATACAAATCTAACTCAAAATGTTTTTCTAAACAACCGGAAAAACAAACAGGATCGGAAAGTGTAAAAAGGTTCTTTTTGCTTAAAATGTATTTATTTATCACATCATGATGCTTTTTTGAATTGTCATCATCAAACATGAGCCCATGATCTATTCCAAAACTTTCAAACAACAACATGAACCTGTGTAGATTAAATTTACCCAAGGCATCTACTACAAAAATTCTATGTTGAGACAGATCATTCCATTGATTTGCTAAAAGATAATTAAATAGAGCTTTTTCAGTAGCACCTTCGACCAGTAGTACTTTATCAGCAAAAAACATTGATGCCTTATCAGAATCCAGCCACAACTGATATCTGAATTTTTCGTGTTGAAGTGCGATAGATTCTGGGGGAGCCGAAGCTATAAGTTTTTTTGCTTCATTTTTTTGTCCTTCCTCTATCGATGAGTCATCTATATAGCTCTGGAGGGCACTTTGAAAATCAAATACGCTGGAGAATACTTTATCTAGTTCGAACTCTTTCATTTGATAAAACTTCGAAACTCCGTTTTCTTTTTTAAGTCGCACTATCTGTGGAATTGCATCGCTGTTTTTGCTCACGAAAATCGGTGAATGAGTTGTAATTAAAATCTGTTGATTTTCAACAGAGCTTAACCTTCTTAAATGAAATGCCATTATCTCCTGTTGTGCAGGGTGAAGGAACGACTCGGGTTCTTCAAATAATATCAGATTAAAATCAGGGTTAAATTCCTTTTTATCTGACTCCTTTTCATCCTTGAACGTGGAAGACAATTTGATTAATTCATATATCACTGATCTTTGAAAGCCGTGTCCATATCTCTCTAATTCGAGTCCATCAGCCCCTAACACTGTGTCTACAAAGGATGGTTTCACTAAATTTTTAGAGATATCATCCGTGCCAACAGGATTCACGGTTAAATTTAGCTTAATATTCCATTCATTAAGGGCTTCGTTGATTGGTGTAGAAATTTCGGATAGGAATCCATTTTGTTTGTTAGCTTCCTTGTCAAGCTCCTTGAAAGCCGATTCGATTTGAGTATAAGCATTACTTTTCTTCACTATTTTTTTTAGCATAAAGTTCAACATATCTCGAAGAGGCGATGGTCCTGAGGTTTTCATTTGTTCATTGGGTGTTGTAAGTGCAGGGATATAAATTACATTACCCACCTTTGCTGTGCTGACATTTTTAGCCCCATAAAACAATTCATTTACTTCAACGCCGTCGACGATAGCATAAATATTGCTTTGAGACGCCCGTACCTTTGTACCCTTAAAATATCGTTTTACTGTAAGGGTGTTAGTCAACTGTTTACTCTTATATTTATCGGCTAAGTTATTCCATTCATCGTCTGTTAATGCAAATGAGATTTCAATCCAAGAATCATTATCTAAGGTGCTAATTTTGGGGAAATCCTCATTAGACCACTTTAACTTGTCTTCATAAAAAGTCCTAAGGGCATTGATGACATTGCTTTTTCCTGAATTGTTTGGTCCCACAAGCATTAAAAACTGATCAGCCTCGATTGTTGCGTCAGTGATCGAACGATAATTGTGTATGACAATCTTTTTAATTTTCATGATCCTCTCCTTAGAAATTATTCACTTTATAGGCAACTTATTATAATGTCAGTCTCTTTATTTAAAATCGTATGCAATTGTTTTGTCAGCAACCAGTGTAGTAATCAAAACGATTTCTGACATTTATTGTTGTTCCTTAGGCAAATCTCCAACTACATCATTCTCTGTCAACGTTTTATCCCGAGCTGACTGCTCCATGAGGCCAGCCCTATTGTAAAAAGCCACCCAAATTTGCAAATTGGGATATTCCTAAGCGACTTGAAGCAAAAATAGTTAAAATACTGTCGCAGGACCATACAGGAGACAGCAAGAGCAATCAGTAGTTACTTATTTTACAGAGAACATGCCTATAAGAGACGCAATTATCCCAGCCAGGGAGAGTCCACCAATTAAATAAACTCCCGACTTGATGCCCCGCAGTTCATCAACTTGATTTTGCTGGATCATTATGGCTCTGTTTTGGGTTGCAATTGAATCTGACACGTTTGAGAAAAGAGTTAGGGCGTAAGGACTTAAGGGGATGCCGTTTTCGGCAGAGATGGTTTTTGTGATATCCTTGTTGCCATATTTTACGGATTTTACCGACTCGACAGGGACGACCACCAATGTTTGTGTATCGGTACGATAATAAATCTGACCATCCACGACACCCAGCAATTCACATTTTATGGAATCCCGTGTTCCATGGAGGTTAATGTAGTGGTTCTGCGCATAAAGCATGAACGGGACGAAGCAAAGAAGCGAAATTAGGGCAATACTTACAGCCTGTTTCATGATGTCTCCTTTAAGTATATTTTCTTATGGAAAGGATGAAAAACCCATAATGGTTAGTTTGGGGGCGTGTCTAATTATGTCAAGAGAAAAGCGGCTCGAGGAAGCCAGGCGGAGGATTGAAAGCCGTCTAGAGGCGGACTACTTTGAAACTTGAGAGATCCGTAGCTGTGGGGCGGAGCGACGTCGACACCTTCCGCCCAAATTTTGGGGCAATGGAATAAGGGAGCAAAGTTTATGACAGACAAGTGGATAAGTGTTGGGGAATATACGGAATTGGTTGGAATATCCTGGCAAGCGGTGATGAAAAGGATCAAAGCTGGACAGTTGGAAGCAAAAGAAATGGATCATCCTTCGGTGAGAGTGAGAGTGTCTTTTTTGGTTAACCATGACATATATGACGCAAGCAAAAAAACCGGACCATGTGTATTTTGAGCTGAGGGGTACCGTTTATTTATTTTTTTCTACTTATCCACGGTTGGAATAAGGATACCATTAGGAATATCAGTAAGATTTGCTTTTTGATGGCTGAAGCCAGCATAGTTGGATAGGTGGTAAAAATGGGCCTTGTTATCCCTTACTATCACCTCTTCTGAAAATGATATGAACTGCTTTGACTTTCATCCTCTTCATTTAAATCTGTGTAGACTACTTAACTTAATGCCATAATATACTTAACACATATTATGGAATAATAAATCATAGTATCGATATCTTCATGTTAAAATTTCAGTAAATCCCATTATGTTTCATTTGGTTATATGAAATAAATATATCAAGGGAGATATTTATTGCTTTTACTATCCCGCGCCATGCTTTTAAAGGCATTCCCCCAAAAAAGTGAGGAACTGTAGTTGTAGTAACATGTTTATCAGATAGATAGCTTATATTTCTGTCCATTAATTTGTGTTTTCGGATGCAAATCGGGTTGTCTATGCACAATTGTGAAGAAAATTCTTGAAGTTATCCACAAAACAAGCTCCGGAAAACAAAGTTATCCACACCGGCAAAGATTCTTGGCGTTGAAAAATATAGCATACCTGTTAAATAGAAGGTCAATATCGGAAAAAGCTGTTATTTCTTGCTTGGATTTGTTTTTGAAGCTTTGAGTCAAGATTTGCAAATTAGCTTCATAAAGAGGATATCTGGAGGCCAAAAACCTGCAAAATCTTGGACAGAAATATATCTTAAGAAATTGCAATAAATATCTTTACAAAAACGACGCTCCCGTTATCTTGGTCTTGAAATTCAACCAATAGGAGCGTCGATATGACGAAGACAGAAAAAGAAACCAGCAGTTTTATGCAAGCAAAATTATCGAACCTGGTCAACAGGATTAGCCGGGGCATGAGCAGACCAGTGAGCAAATTCATCCGGGACATGCTGTTTGGCATATGTGGAAATGGCACGGCATCGGTTCACAAAATCGCCCAGAATACCATTGATGGGACCAGCACCAAGAAGACCAGTGAGCGCCTATACAGGAATCTGGGTCGGGAAGGTCTGGATGAACAATTACGTGAAGCCCTGATGGATATTGTATGTCCCAAGCTTGAACAGGATTCCCTGATCATAGTTGACGAGAGCGATATTGAAAAACCTTACGCGAAGAAAATGGAAGGCTGCAAACTGGTACACAATGGCAGCAAAGCAATACAAACCAAAGGTTATAACCTTCTGAATATCTTGGTCTGTCTGGATGATGACCAAGGTTATCAGTTGTTGCCAGTGAGCAGTGATCTCATCTCCACCGATTTGGAGCTTGATTCAATCAAACAGCTTATGCATGACCGCTTGATTGATATCAACATCAAGAGCAATGGTCGGGGCTTGTTTGTCTTTGACCGGGGTTATGATGACCGCAAGACGATTGGCTTTCTGGTTGAAAATGGCATGTCTTTCATCGTCCGTGGCGTTGGGAAAAGAAACATCCTGGAAGACACAACGGAAGTGAATTTCAAGCAGGTAATAAGCAGTATTGACCTTGCTTTCGAACTCCCGGGCTTCAAACCCAACGAGACCTTTCGCTGTGCCACGCGGCGCATCGGGGTCCGGACAGACGATCATCCCTCCGCCAAAGCCAACAGTGTAGAGGCCAGCCTGGTTATTTGTCGCAAATTTGCCAGAGGCAAGCAAAAGGGAAAGGACTTCTATCTGATTTGCGACTTTGGCGATCCGGAACTGTCGGACTTGGAAATCATCCAGCGGGCAATCAGCGCATACCGCAAACGTTGGAAGATTGAAGAAATGCACCGGCAAATGAAACAGGACCTGCAATGGGAGAAAATGCGTGTGGCCAGCTACGTCAAACTGAAGAATCTCAATATGTTGATGATCATTTCGCTGTACTTCATCTACTCCTGTAAAGATGTGATCGAAAAGATTGCGGAGGCCTTCCCAAAGATCATCTGTTTTAGAAAAAAGGACTGGGCTAAACTACGCCAGTTCGTTTACTACAGGCTTTGCCAGGTACTGAAAATCTGCCTGCAGCGAACTACACACTATAATACATCTCCATATAGACCTGATTTGACCGATCCTTGGCAAATGAAAATAAGACTGGTTTAAAAAATGGGGGAATGCCAAATGCTTTTATTCTTGACAATTTTTCTCATGATATCCAAAATATATTCGCAGTTCAGGATACTATTAAAAAAGCTGCAATTGTCGAAACAAGTGCCAAACAGGAGATGAATGACAATGATTTACAAACCATATTTCCCAAACGGCAAAAGTATAATGGTGAAATACCTGGCGGGAAATATGTGTCCACAGATCGTAGTCGGTCTCCAAGCACAGACCATTATACACACCTCTATCCTTTCAATTTCGAAAATGAAAAATAAACTTGCACGCTCGGGCGGAAAAAACCACCGTAATCATCGCACAATTACGCATAATCACGCCCGTAGTCTTATCGGTTTATCTTTCGACATCCTAGTTCATTTCACAATCAAACCGGGCCTGTTTCTAAGCGTAGTCGGCAAACCCGGATAGAATCAGGCCCATCATCCCTTACAGACCAGCTATTTCAAAAAGACACTTTCAAGGAGACAAAATGATGAGAAAAATCATCTTAATGGCATTGGCCTTCATAGTCATAAGCTTTTTGTACGCCGATATCCACACTATCGGCACAGGCCAATCAATTTCTGGCATACCTTTTTACGGCAACTATGACTATGGTTGGAGCAAAGTAATTTACACAAAAGACGAAATCAACGCTTCCGCATTGTTCACGGCAAACAACATCCTGGGTGTGTGTTTCGAAGTATATGGCAATCCCCGCTATTATACGAAACATGATCAACGCATCTACGTGAGACACACGCTTGCAACATCCTATGAAATGGAAGACCATGAACCAGACCCCTATTACCCCGGTTACGCAAATTTCCAGCTGGTATATCAAGGAAGCATAACTTACGAAGGTGGAGGTTGGTATTATTTTGAATTTTCCTCACCTTTTACTTGGAACGGAACACAAAACGTCGAATTTCTTTTTGAAAACTGGGATGGAACGGATTTGCAAGGATATCCAACCTTCAAAGGTTCCAGCACTGAAAGAAGCTGTGCAGTCTTTGCTTATCAGATGAATTCCTTCCCAAATGATATGGATGGAGGTCTCTATGAAGTACGTCCAAACATACAGTTGGTAACGCCCGCAACCACAATACCTCCGCCTGTAACTCCACTATATCCGGCAAATAACGCAACAAACGTCCCCGCAAGCTCTCAGCTCAAATGGAAATATTCCATCGGAGCAACCGGATATAAACTATATCTTGGCACAGATAATCCACCAACCGACATTGCAAACGGTATCAACTTGGGCGATGATTTGACCTATGACCATCCGCATGGCTATGAAGCCGGCGTTCACTATTATTGGAGCGTTGTTCCATCCAACGGCTACGGCAACGCTACTGGAAACACCATAAGCAGTTTTACGGTTGCGCCAGACGGGGCTATTGTATTGGGAACCGATACATTTACGCAACGCTTCCCTCTGGGTTCATACCATGCCTATGAGCGTAGTGCTGCTCTCTATTTGGCAGACGAATTAGGGCCGAATAACTATCGAATTTCATCCCTCAGTTGGTATGCAACCGTAAATAGAAATGCCTCCGTTCCCACAAAAATCTTCCTAAAAGCTTATGCGGGGGAAAACTTGGTAAACACTTCCTGGGAAATTATGGTTGCAGGAGCCACCCTTGTCTATAATAATACTCATACCGGAATAACGGCCAACGCTTGGAATACAATAGCTCTGGACAATAGCTACCTTCTGGGGCAAAATTCCAACCTGCTGGTTCTTGTGGAAAGAAATCTTGGAAATCCAGGTCAATATTCATCCGGAGGATTGTTACGCTCAACCCGGGCAGAAGGAAAACACCTCACTTGGTCGCAAAACACCATGCCAACCGGACATGGAATAGTGTCGGACATCCGCCCAAATCTGGTGATTCAAACTTCCATTGAAAATCCGGGACAATTTCCCGCCCCCGCAACCCTGATGTATCCTGAAAACAATGCCATTCTGGTTCCAATTGATGTGACTTTGAGCTGGGCCAGCGGTGGAGGTGGTCCAACCGGCTACAAACTATATTTTGGAAAGTTTCCCAATCTCGAGTATATAGGAGATTTGGGCAACACCCTGTCTTGGACGCCACCCACCCTTTCCCATAGCACGGAATATGGTTGGCAAGTGGTACCTTATAATATCATTGGTGATGCAATCAACTGTCCCGTATGGAAATTCAAAACAACCCTTTCCTCAATAATCACCGTTGGTGAAGGAGAGAGCCAAAGTTTTCTTCCTTTTTTCACCAGATATAAAGCCGCCCGTACCCAGATGCTGTTTTCGGCAGATGAACTGAATGCCAAGGGTGTTCGGGCCAACAAACAAATTGAAGGCATAGCTTTCAATGTGATAACCTGGCATTTAAACCCTCTGGATAACCTCATGTTCCGCATAAAACATACGTCGGCAACCACCCTGACGGGTTACGACAATGATGTCGAAAGCTTCCAAACTTGTTTTCTTGCCTCCCAACCCCTGGCTTCTCTCGGATGGAACTACTTCTGGTTCGATCAGCCTTTTGTCTGGGATGGAACAAGCAATCTGCTCATTGATGTTTCATTCACGAACCCGGCTCGAGCCTTCCCTGAAAGCGCCATCGCCGCAACGTTCCTGGAAAACATGACTTGGGGCGGAGGTTCGGATTTTGATGAAGGTGCATCAATTCTTACAGGAGAATCCAGGAGATGGCGCCCCAACACACGCTTCTTGATGGAAGTCCACGTCCCCCAACAACTGAACGTCCCTTTTGTTGAAGTCAATTTAAACGCCTTGGGGCAGCCCGTCTTGAATTGGAACGAGGTGGACGGAGCCCAATCTTACATCATCCTGGGTTCCCCCGATCCCTATGCTGCCGGCCCCTGGAGTGAATTGGCTACCGTTTCAGACACCAACTTTGTTTACGAAGGCACCGAAAAAATGTACTTCTATAAAGTTATAGCTAGCAGCGAACCAGAATGAGCTGAAAAATCACATTAACCAACAGTCATAACCAAGCTAAAAATGGACCCTCGCATTTTGCGGGGGTCTTTTTTCTGCCAATGCAGAGAGCAAATATTTAAGCCCGGCATATCAGAACCGGGCTTAAATATTTTGGATACATGGTCTTTATTATTTCATCAACACCGCTTTTCGTACAAAGTTGTCTTTGCCGGCTTTCATGCGGATGTAGTATACGCCGGTACCGCAAAGGCGTCCTTGGTCGTCGCGGCCGTCCCATTCGCTGCGGTGGTGCCCGATGGATTTTTTTTGGGGGGAATCAAACGCACCAGCTCTCCCTTGACGTTATAGATCTCAAACTGGACTGAAACGCTTTCTTTCAAGCTATAGTTGAAGAAAGCAGTGGGATTGAAGGGATTGGGAAAGATCGAGCTAAACTCGGTGACCAATGGAGGAGCTGGCACTTCACCGTTGGAAGCCACATATTCTATGCTTATGGGGCCAAAGAAATGCACTGTGCCGTCAATATCTGAACTTTGCAGCCAATAATAATAGATGCCGTCATCATAAAGTTCGCTATCCGTATACAAATAAACCTGTTGCTGCGAACCATTTGTGGCGAGAATCATACTACTGATGGCTGCTGCACTGGCAAGATCATCTTCATCATTGCGTAACACGTAAAAACCCGCTACCCCAGTTTCGGATTGAGTGATCCATTTCAGATTCACAAAATTGTCCACGGAAATGGTGGCGGTGAAACTGGATAGTTCCACAGGCACGTGTCCACCTTCTTTTTCATGCAACTCAATGTCATCAATATACCAACCATAAGTGTCTCTTATATATCCATCGAAAAGCCAGGATATCTGAAATGTTCCGTTAATTCCAGCTATATCAATAGTTTCGGTTGTACCGGGGCCCACATCCTCCATAGGGTCCACCAAAGACCAAAGAGTTTGCCAAGTGCTTCCATTATCGGTTGAATATTCCACCGCGTAGGTGGCGGTTCTTGTGGTAACTTGGACCCAATGTTTGAAACTTAAAGTGAAGCCCGCGGCATTGCCCACAAAATGGGGCGTAACAACCCTATGTTGCTTAGTTTCCCAGGGTATAAAAGCACTAATCGACAGTTCGGGAGCACTCTCTCCGCCGGCAAAATTATAGGGTACAACTCTCCAGTGAACGTCATTTCTATCCCAATCCTCGGGTATATTATCTTGGGCAATACCGGTAAAATCTTCCATCCACGGGAAACTGTTTATTGGTGGGGCAAAAGTTGTCGCATTACCTGTTACACCGGGAGAATAATCGGTGGAACCCACACCGTCGTCACGTTGTGACCAAATCCTGTAATAGTATGTGTCTTTTGGGTCTCTGTCTTCGTGTGTGAAGCCGGTTATCGAGCTGTTTGCCAGCAGGACAGTGCCTCCTCCGGTGATTGTGTTACCCACCGAATATGAACCGGAAGGCGTGCCAAAGTTGTCCGAATCGTTCCAGGCCAAAAGCACATTGTCGGAATTCGCATTCAAACTCCAGTTCAAATCGATTCTCACATGGCTGGATGGGCTAACAACAAAGGGTTTTGGATTGACAGAATCATATTCGTACACGGCAATATCGTCAACGTACAAATACCCCGAATTTGCAGGTGTATAGCAATGCATTGCAAAGTAATATGTGCCTGAAGTATCGGGAACGAACTCTTCTGTAACCCTCTTTTCATAAGTGTCGCTGCTTACATCTTCCAAAGTGAGAAGAACATTGGTCTGACCGGCACTGGTCTGGCTGCTTCCCACCGTCACTTTCATATTTTGAGCTGCTGATCTGGTACGCTGATAGAATTCAAGCACATAGGCTTTGCCGGCAGTCAGGTTAACTGCCTTCGTAAAAATCCAGGCATTTGATGCAACATAACTTAGTCCCCGATGCCCCAAACAATTATTTGGGGAATAGGAATATGTCGCGGTTGTGTTCCGTGTCCAGTCGTTACTGGAGCCGGTTTTTTGAAGCTTCCAGCCTGTGGGAACAAAACTCCCGGTGTCAAAATTTTCCGTGAGTATGACCGTACGTCCGCTTAACCCAGAAAGCAAGCATAGCATTAGAATTAAGGCTAATACAAAAAGTGTCCTTTCTTTCATGATCTTCTCCTTCTTATTATTTGGTGTGTGCTCACATCTAAATCCGAGGGTTCGTGCTCTATCAATCGCAATAACAGCACACGATTGCATAATTTTTTACAATGATTTCGATCTTAACTCAAAATAGACATGGTTTTCAAAAATTGTCAAGCCAAATAAAATATAAATAGAGATAAAACAAACTCCAACCCACTTGAAGACAAGCTTGACCAAATTTCATCGCGTTTATAATGGCTATGTGGGGTATCCACTTGACAAAACAAACGTTCTCAAGAATTGGAAATGATATGAAAAAAAAATCGCAACCCAAAACGAATGAAGCTTACACACTTGGGCACAGCGCCCAATACGTTGCAAAACATTTGGAGTTGATAAAAGACTATTGGCGAACGCTGTCTCTGATTGACGACAAAATTCTTCACGGACTGGAGCTTCCTGACAGGATGGATTCGCCAATTGCGAAAACCAAGGCTTGTCATTTGTTGATTTGGGGTGTTTTTTTCTATCTGGATGGCAATATGCTGCGAGGTCGGCAATACTTGATGGAAGCAAACGATTTGCTCCGAAAAGAGATTCGCCAACCGAGCGGTTATCTGCCTCCAAATGATTTATATTCCTATTCTTTATTTGAAATTGCCAGCCTCCACTATCTCCTGTCCGACATGAAAAACACAAATGAATACTTGGATCAAGCCTATTCCTTTTCGGTGTCGGAAACGTTGAAGGTTATTATTCGCACCCGAACCGCGCGGTTTGGCACAACCGCTTTTATATGGACGTGGTGGAAGGAGACTTGAACGAATATGACAATTGCTTGGACTATCTTCGCAAACACAAGATACACTATGCTTTGGTGCTGGGTTTGTACTACCGTTTGGGGATAAACGTAAAACTGGATTTGATGGACAAAGCTTTCGACAACTATTTTGAGGGCAGCCGGATATGCAAAAAAATGGGGTTGGACAGTTTCCATGCAGCATTTCAACTGGCTTTGGGCATCTGGTATGCCAATCACAAGGAATGGCAAAATGCGTTGAACTGCTACCGTGAAGCTTATGACATCAGCAAAAACCACTATCGACGCGCACTATGCTTGGAAAACACAGCTTCCCTTTACGAGCGATATGGCCAAAACCACAAGAAGCGCATAGAAACGCTGCTCACCCTGCTGGACTACTGTGAAAAACACCAAATCGTCCAAAAAATTCCGGTTGCCTGCCTCTATTTGGCGCAGCATCAATTTGAAGAACTTCAGGACTGGGACAAAGGCTTGTATTTCTATAACAAAGGCTTCGAAGCCGCCACTTTGATGCAAGTTCACGGAATTTATCTTTTTTCCAGAGCCGCAAGGATAGTGAGGGAATACCCCCTGATTTTAGAAAAATATGATGCCAGCGGCTCAAAATCGAAAACTGAAAAGGGAGTATTCGAACTCTGTTTGGGTAAAGACTGGAATCAGATAAAAAACATGTTTGAATATACTTTATTAATGTACCACAGATATCAAACCGAAGATGCAAACATCCTTTCCAAACAGCTTGGCCTAAAATTGCGCACCACTTATGCAATAAGAGAAAACCTCATCGAAGCGGGCTATGATATACCTGACCTACGCTACAGCTATGCTCGCGTACGCAAGCTCGAACTGAACCCCGATTTGGTTCGCTATTGCCACGAAGTGGGGGACCTTGACTGGAAAAATGCAAACCGCCATTTTCAAACAGATATTTTAAATTATCTGTTCAAGCATCATAAATTCAATAAAATGAAGCTGAGCAGACAACTGAATATAAGCTACCCAACGGTTTTAAAGTTCCTAAAAGAATTGACTCAGAATTAATCTGC
>Ga0123335_1001400_pt1 | contig 39365 bp, 35 predicted proteins | sample BiotimSIPDNA_2_FD_89707 | JGI IMG/M metagenome (GOLD analysis project Ga0123335, IMG submission 89707) | Anaerobic biogas reactor microbial communites from Washington, USA - Biogas_R2 time_0 SIP DNA | ecosystem: Engineered > Bioreactor > Anaerobic > Unclassified | place: Washington, USA... | reverse complement strand
TTTGTATTCATACTTATCATTTTTTATTCTTCTCTCATTTGTGAAAAATGAGTGAAGATAAGCATTGATAAGTGGTATGGTTTTCAACTGAAATTTGGTATGGTTTTCAACCGGTATATACATCAGATCACAGCAGAAAACAAGATTGTGAAAATGTTTATATTAGTTTTAAATCAGCGACATTCAATAGATCATTAACCGCTTAAATCCCAACTTATGAAGACCATTAAGTTCATCATTTCGATTCTTTCTCTTCTTGCTGTTTCTTGTTCAGATTCACCTTCTGATCAGGTAAAAGAGTTAGGCAGTCCAGTCAATTTTATGATTTTGCTGGATCTGTCAGACAGACTTATTACTCAGGGGCAGCCGGAGAGAGACATTGAGATAGTTAAAGCAGTTTTTGAAGAGTTTAACGCTAATGTCAGAAGGAACCTGGTGATAAACTCAAGAGATAAATTCCAGGTTATAATAGCACCTCAAAAAGGGGTCCCTTACAGTTCCAGTGATTATGAGAATGCAATGTTTATCGATATGGGATCACTTAGTTCTGGTGTTAAGCTTAAAAATTTGGTTGAATTCGAAAAGCGACTAAATAATATACTTCAGGAACTCTATTCAAAGGCATATCTTGGTTCTTCTACATCCTCCTATCCAGGTACCGGTATTTGGCAGTTCTTTAATGAAAATCTTGAATTTCTTTCCGGGAAGAATTATGACAACAGACTGGTTGTTCTGACTGATGGATACTTTGATCTCGAAGATTATAGCAGGCAATTACCTGAAGGAAAGAGATATCCGACTACAAGTTTCCTATCATCAGTCAGGAATAAATCTGATTGGAAAAAGATAATTGAAAGCAATGATCTGGGATTGATTCCGGTCAAGAAGGAATTCTCTGATATAAAAGTATTCGTAACTGAGATAAATCCAAAATACGACTTTCAGTATGAGTCAGATATGCTGGTTTATATCTGGGAAAAATGGTGCCGGGAAATGAAAATAAGTGTGACAGAAGTCCTGGTTAAAACAAGTCTGCCTCAAACCACCAATCTCCTGAAAAGCAAGTTATCTGCCAATTATGTGTCTGACAGCAAGTTGATCTCACTTGCAAAATAGCTAAGTATTATGAGCGTTTTTGAAGATATGCATCAGACTATTTGTACCAGGGGAATTACATTCACCAAGGATCAAATGGAGGTATTCAGAATAAAGAGAATATTTAACTCAGTTGGAGATCCAGAATATCTTAATGATTCCGATGCAATGCAAATGCTGGATAACTTTATTTACAGAGGTGAATTTTGTCTGCTTGAGGCTGCAAACGACGGCAAAGTGTACAAGATAAGCCTCTTGACTTTTGAAGATATCTGGAGTAGAAACTTATTTGCTTTAATGAACTTCGAGTATTATGAGGGTTTCCCTGATCTTATTACACTTTATAACTGAATCTTAGAATCTAAGATGAAACAGAGGCAGGAAATATTAAGTAGCATATTGAATAATTATTATGAGGCAGGAAATAATCCCGGAAATTCTATTTCTTCTAATGATTTGAAAAAAGGAGGTCTCACAAATGAAGTCTACAGGATCTGGAAGAAACTTGATGGCCAGAATGATCTTTATCCTCTTGAATTTGGAGGTTGGGATATGATTCTTGAGAAATTTATTCTGGAACTCGATGAAGAGCAGCATTTTAACCGCTATAGAGGTATCACTCTTGAATCCTTTGCCTACCATGTTTCTAATTGTTTTGAGATATCTGACTATACAAAATTCTGCTCGACCAAGGAGCAGGATTGTCTTAAGAAATCATTCTGGGGGAAATATTGGACCAGCCCATCTTCGGAACTACAATTCGGCAAGCCGGGAATAAATGGTGATCTCAATGGAAATGGTTCTCCCAGATGGCGTCAGAGAGCCTATTATGACTACCTTCGGGATGTTTTTGCCATTGTTTATCAGGTCAGACTAATCCGTATATCAATTTATGACAAATTGATCATCAGCGGAAGGATCAGAACTATCGGGGAGCTTCTGGATGATAATTGTCAGGGAAATAATGCGGAAATACTTAAATTTATAGATCAAAAAATAAAAGTCATTAGATGACATTACATGAGGCCATAGTTAAAATACTGCAGGAAGCAGGGAATCCCCTCAGTGCTTCTGACATAGCCAATCGCATAAATGAAGCAAAACTATATACCAGAAAAGATGGCAACCCTGTTCCTGTAAATCAAATCCATGCGAGAGTAAAGAACTATCCAGCTATCTTTTATCAAGAAAAAGGCCTTATTAGTTTGCATCAATTAACTGAAAATAAGAATAATCTGACAGCTAAGTTGAATGAAGAAATCATAAAAACATTCTTTAACCAGGTTTACACAATTGAGAAAAATACTGATTTGAGAAATGATCTGTCAAAATTTACCAATTATCTATTATTGAAGGATATACCCAACAAAATTAACGTTTCAGATATAACTAATTTATTAAACGAAGAAGACCTTGTTTCTATCCGAAAAAACTTAGTACTAAAAATAAGACAGGAAATTAAAAAAAGAGGCAGGGATACAATTGGCTATTTAAGCAATGAGGGGTTAAGAATAGCAGTAGCTGCTAGTGCAATCTATGAGGAGCAATATGGACTTCCTGGTAAACTTAGAAATGCCATAGCTCATGGAAGAGGGCCTGAAAATGTGGTAGATTTTTCAAAAAATGAGGACTTAAAGAATCTGCCACTTGAATTGATAAACTTAATAGTAATTTATCTCTCTACATATAAAGTATTTAAAGGGAAAGATTTGGTCCAGTTCTATCTCGATCTGATCGAAGACTGGGGTCTTGTCTGGAATGTCGCAACTCCCCTTTGGATAAGCAAGTTAATGGCACGATTAGCCAGTCCAAAAGTAAATGATAAAGTTTGGGACCCAGCTACAGGTACAGGCAGAACATTACTGGAGATTCTGGAAGTAAATCCTTTCGCTGATATCTACGGATGTGAAATAAATCCTGACGCTTACAAACTTGCAAGGGCAGTTTTAAGTCTTGAGAAGGTTGTTTCATCAGGTATTTTGAACTGTGACGCATTAAATTCTGGTACAGGACCTTATGAGATTGTGATCTCAGATCCACCGAAAGGGAAAATTCAATATAAAAATGCCAAAGGAACGGTAAATACAGATCCAGATGGAGCTTTAACCTTCTTAAAACAAATGGTTTCAAGGACTATTGAAGGAGGTACTATCGTTGCTCTAATTACAGATTCCTCACTGCTGAGGAGGTTTCGCCTTCAAATCTTACCTGAGGTGTGGATCAAAGCGATAATCTCATTGCCAACTGCAAGTTTTGGATCGTACACCTCTGCGACACACTCTTTAGTTCTGCTTAATAAGAAAAAAATCGATGAAAAGGAAGAACCTTTTCCTGCCCGATTTCTAGACAGTGAAGAAATAATTAAACAAATTAAGATTGATTTACCTGGCATTGACGAGGCTGAAACTTACCAGGAACTGAATGATAGAATTGAGGATTTAGTCAATGTAAAAAGCCTGTCCTCGTCCAGGATTGGTAAAGATGTCTTTCATAACGACTTGTTTAGTATTGATGTGTTTACTGTTAATTATCATCTGTCAGATTCATGGGATACTATAAAAACACTTGAGGGAAAAGGTGAAAGATTATTATCACTTTCAGATGTATTAACCGAACCTAAAACAAGCAAATATTCCAAGGGACTTTTATCAGAAGAAATATATATTATTCAACCAAAGGACTTATATTCTAATAATCCTATTCAGGATTTAATTCTCAATCCTAAAAATACCGATTATAATGATCCTGAAACAATGATCAGAGAGTTAGAAGAGTCAGCTATCCTTGTAAATCGAAGAGTTGATTATTTTGCCCCGACTTTTGTAGAAATAAAAGAAAAAAAGGCAGGTATTAATTTAAATATTTTTGCATTCGGTTGGAACGCAAATCTTGTTATTCCCGAATATGTCGTATACCAGCTAAAATCCGTCTTGGTTAAACAACAGCTTGAAGCAATGGCTGTTGGAACCACCTACAGATATGTTCAGAAGAAAGATATTCTAAATATAAAGATCCCGGTTCCTTCTCTTTCAGAACAATATGAAATATTAAGTAAATCCGAAAAAGATAAGACCGAAAGATCTGAGATAGTCAAATTCATTTCACAGATACAACTTGTCGAAACAAGGGATCAACTGAAAAAAGAGCTTGAAAGATATGTTCAGGAAAACCATTTCCATAATGGAAATCCCAGGTTTCAGACTGAAATGGACTTTAAAGTTTTCCCATTTACTCCTGATGAGATTCAAAAGAACACATGGTTTAAATTATCAGATGATAAGCATTTTGCATATATCTTATTGTTATCTGATAAACAGGTTCTTGGTGTTTTGATACTGGAAAATGTTGATAGGATTAATTTTGAAGTATACAGCGAAATCAATACCTATGCAGAATTCCTTTTCAAACTAACCAGGCATATCCTTTCTTCAACTGCCAGCAGCAATCTGGCCAAATTTGCCCATACCACAAAGAACTTCCTGCTGAATTTACACGAACCTTTAAAGGCAATTGCAAACACACAAAACCAGGAATTAAAGGATCTGTTATCCAGGCATTATATTGATACAGAAGAAGCAATTGATTTAATGATCAAAGGAGGAGAAGGTAAAAAAGAAGACTTCCTGGCAATAAATGTTTTGCAGGATGCTCTGAAGCGAATCTCGCTTTACACTTCCTTCTTTAAAAAAATCTCTGAGATATATCATCAGATAGTTAAAGATAATCTTGAAAGAATCAACATTATTGATATTATCAGGGCAGCAGATACTGATAAAGCCGTTCAATTATTGGATGATAAACAAAGCGTATTTGTTTATGGTAAACACAAATCAATACTTCTTGCTTTCACAGATCTTATCCAAAATGCTTGCAAATACTCACCTGACAGAAAATGCGAAATCCAGGTAGTTGAGGAAACCTATCACGTAGAGATTATCATAAGTAATAAGGTCAAAGAGCACTGTATGATGGATAAAGAATTTTACGAAAACCTTGGGAAGGACTGGGTGACCAGAGATAGCGGGACTGGAACTGGCAGTGGTTTTTTCTCTGCAAGGCAAAGTATTGAGGATAGTAATGGAGAACTGCATAAAGCCCCTTTCGAGGAATATGTAATGAATAAAGAATTTAAAATTGTTATTAAGCTTAAAACTAACTAATTATGAATAGTGCTGCAAGAATGCCAAAAGTGCTTATTGTGGAGGATGAAGTAGAAATCCAGAGAGGTCTGGTTCGAATTTTAACTTATACTGGAAAACTGCCGGGTGGGTATATTGATCTTGCGGGTAATTCAACCGATTCAAAAGAGAAGATCGATGACTTTGAACCTGATATTGTTTTACTTGATTTGAAAATACCAAGAGTAAAAGGTGATACTCCGGATGTTATTAATTCTAATGATGTTCTGAATCATATAGAGTTGACCAACTTTAAGTTCAATAAGAATATTAAGGTTATTATTATTTCTGCTTCAGTCAAAGACAAAGGAACTCAGAAATTAATCCTTGGTGATCGCTCAAATATTGTAAAATTCCTGGATAAAGATGAAAGAGCAATTGACAGCGAAGAGTTTGGCAAAGAACTTCTGCGGCAGATCGATAAAGCAATAAACGAGGAACCCGATGAAAAACGAATGGATTATTCAGCCATTCGTCGTTCCATTGTCCGTGATTTAAAAGTGCTTAATCCTGATTTGTTCAATAAAATAGACAAAGAGATTTTGGATGAATTTGAATCATTAAATTCCAAGGATGCATATATCCATAAAATATCAAAAAATGTGATTACAACATGTGGTGAGATTGTGGAAGATATTATCGCACTGCTGAAATCCAAAACAATAAAACTCTCAAATATTGTATATACTGATGGTGAATTCGAATCTGTCAGAAAAAAACTGACATCCCTAACTGGAAGGAGATTCGTATCTAAAGAAGAAGGATTTGAAATTACTGGCGATGAAATAATCACCAGAATTGCTGCCAACATGGCCATTCAGGCCTACGTTTTACGCAGTGAGGCAGCCCATGGAGGCCAGGAGGATGATCCAAGAAATGAAAAGTTCTTCGCAAACAAGTATATTTTTACCCGCGAAGATGCTGCCGTATCCGTAAACCTGATTATGCCACTTATCAGGGATTATATTAATTATTTAAAAAATCAGAAAAAGGCTAAATGAGCAATCCTCTTCTTGACATATTGAACTTACCAAGAACTGCTGAGGAGATCTTCGAAAAACTTGAGGAAAAAGGCTACTCCTGGTCTGTAGATCAACTTAAACTATATGCTGAACTGGACCATGACGTTGTTTCCCGGGATGGGGAATATTACCTTGAAAACATCAGCAGGGCAGCAGTAATCTTAAGAGAGATAGATCGCATCATGGGTTCAGAGGAAATAATGCCTATTCCCAGAATCAAGAACGACATGCCCCAGTCAATTATAACAAGCAGGGAAGAAATTGCTTCTATAGTGAAACACTCTGGGGAATTTGAATTACTTCCGAACAACATTACTATAAAAAGAAAACCTAAAGATAACTGAGCCAGATAATTATGAAAGACTATATCGAGAAGATTAAAGCAATTGGCTATAGTGAGATAATTGAGGAATCTGATGATCATGTTATTGCAAAAGGTGGAGAGATCCTTGTGCATATCATCAGAACCGATGAAAAGGAACTCACCCCAAGACTAGTCAATACAATAGTTACAAAGCTGTTAGTGCTGGATCCAGTACCCAATTATGCATGGATAACCAACGGTGAGGCTAATTCTTACCAGGATGTTATGTTCGCCAAGGCAATACCTGAAATTCCTGCGCCTTTAACCAGGGAAGAAGAGAAACTCTTTGGCAGGAAGGAGATAACAAAACGCGACAAGTGGTCTTACCTGATGTATGAAAAGTTACAGACACGTTTTGATCAGCTTCATCAATTAATATATGATAGCAGAGATTCGGTTGATAATACAAATGATGCAATTGATGAATTCTGCAAGTTGATATTCATGGAGGAATTCCGAATTAACCATCCTGATTATAAGCTTAAAAAGGGAGTGCTTTCAGGTAAGAAAATCAAGGACCTTCTATGGCATGAGAGGTTTGAAAAAGATGATGCAGATAAAAAGGCAATTGTCGAGGAAATCCGGACTGCATTTAAAGAAATTAAAGACCATCCTGATTATGTAGCGCATCTTGATGATGGAACGGAGGCACCAATTTTTGATCCTGATTCTTATCTTAAGCTGGGCAAAGCTGAGATTTATTACAAAGTTCTGAAGGCACTGCAGGATCTTGGCGATATTTCAACAAATGGAACAACGCGACAAGCAACACTTAACGATCTTTCAGGTGATGTTCTGGGAAGAGTCTTTGATGTACTTATCAGAGGTAAATTCGAGAATAAGGGAGGCATGGGTATCTATCTCACACCAAGACAGGTTACTGAAGCAGCTGTTGACATCGTAATGCATGATTTAAAAAAATCCCCGGGAAAGATTACTAAGCTTGACATACATAATAGACCAGAGTTTAAAGTATTGGATGGATGCTGCGGATCGGGAGGTTTTCTGATTAAAATGCTTGAAGAGTTGAAGCAGTATCTTCTGATTGAGCTTACCGGTGACAGGAAACAGTGGGAAGAACGTTTTGAAAAAATGAAAGAACACAGCATTGTTGGAGCTGATAATTCACCAGGGATGATATTAAAAGCAAGAATAAATATGGCTTTGCATGGCGCAAACAGGGCCCAGATATTTAAAACAGAGAATTCGCTCACTTCTCCACAGCTTAAACCTGAAACATTTGATGTGATTTTAACTAATCCGCCATTTAAAAGCGGTGGCATAAGCGAAAAAAGTTCAGAAGGAAAAACTACTCTTCAGTTTTTCAGAAATGACATTGAAGACGGAGTTAATCAGAAGCGTTCAACCGGCCTATCTCTTGGATCTAAACCAGATGGTAAAGGGAAGTGGAAACCCGTAAGTTCGATGGATCCTGCTATATTATTCATTGATCGATACCTTCAGCTGCTTAAACCAGGAGGTTTGTGCATGATGGTTGTTCCTGATGGTGTTTTATCTAATTCCGGAGATCGTTATGTCCGGGAGTATCTGATAGGCAAGAAGAATGAAATAACAGGTGAATTCGAGGGGGGCAAAGCTATACTCAAAGGAGTAATTTCTTTGCCTCAGGAAACATTCTCTCTTTCAGGAGCAGGGGCAAAGACATCACTGCTATATTTTAAAAAGAAAGAGCATCCGGGAGAAAAACTTGATTCAGTATTTATGGCCGTAGCTGATGAAGTTGGTTTTACAGTAAAAAATAAAATAGAAGTCCAGTTAGGAGATGATCATAATTCTTTACTTAAAATCATTGATGCATATAAAAGGGGACACTAGTTATTCAATTTTATTATTTACCTATTCAACCATTTATGAATAAAGATTATTCAATCATATGTTCTGAACCTGAAGCTTTGAAAATTGAGCCTATATTGCTCTCCTCACGAATTGATTGTACCCCATTTAGAATAGACTATATTAAACGAGAAGAAAAGTTAAAGGATTCAGGTTTAGAATTACACCCCATTGGCAGTTTGTTGCGTTCAAGAGTTGATCTTACAGGAGGAGCAACTCCCTTAGGTGCCAACTATCTTATGAATGGTATACGGTTTGTAAGAACCCAAGATGTTGATTTTAATTGGATTAATATAGACAATTGCGTTTTCATTTCTGAGTTGGACAATAAAAAGTTGAAAAGATCACAGTTAGAAAATGGAGACATCTTACTTACTATAACTGGGGCTAATTTTGGCAAGAGTGCAGTCGTTAGAGATACTATTTTGCCCGCAAACATAAGTCAACACTCCGTCAGGATACATTTTAAAGATATTTTAGATCCATATTTTATTTCCACATACCTTAATTCTACCTATGGTCAATGTCAGGTATTTAAAAACACTGTTGGAGTAACAAGACCAGCAATAGATTATGAAGGTATTAAGTCGATTCTTATTCCCAATCCACTACCAGAAATCCAGAAATACATTGGTGACAAGGTTAGAAAGGTAGAAAACTTAAGGAACACTGCAATTCAGCTTTTCAAAGAAGCTGAATCCTTAATCAATGTAGCCCTAGGGCTAAAATGGTGGGAGGATAAATTTTCAAAAAAAATAAGTAAGGTCAGAAATATTAATACTAGTAATATAGATAACAGAATTGATGCTCAATTCTATATAAGTCCATACTATGAACTGTTAAATTATGCCAAGGAGGAACAAATTCCATTAATTCAACTCGGTAAAATATCAAGAATAGGTAGCGGGTTTCCAAATTCATTAGATCATGGTACAATCCCTTATATTAGAATCTCTGATATTGACGGTATCCATATAAACTATGAAAAGGTCATTAAAGTTACCGAAGAAGTTTTCGCTAGTAAGAAACAAACTCACTTAAATCAAAATGATTTAGTGGTAGCAATAACTGGTGCTACAATTGGAAAAACTGCGATATTTATGAATAATAAAATCAAGAAAGCAACACTTTCAAGTGATACCGCTTTTATTAGATTTAATAATATTGAAGATGCATTTGTATACTTATTATTCTTTCAAACAGAAATAGGCCAATTCGGTTTAAAGAGAGGAGAGACCGGAATTACCAATAAGCATCTTGCCACAGATTATCTCAAAAAACTTGAGATCCCTAAAATAAAAGCAGAAAATACTAAAGAAATATCAACCAAAATTATCTCTGCAACCAATTGCATTCTTGAATCAAATGAACTTATTATTTCTGCAAAAAAGGATGTGGAAGATCTTATTGAGGGCAACTTTCTAATGAAAGAAGAATACAAGAACCTGAACGATTAATGAGTTTTCAACTAGCAAATATTACGAGGTATATTAAACTCCTTTATCAGGTCGGAGAATATCCGTTTACTGATGAATTAAATTACCTCGTTAAAGAAAATCTACTGATCCGCCTTGATAACAAATGCATAATATCTGAATCCTGGATAAGACTATCCCATCAATTAGGTGAAGATGATTTTATTAAAACCCTTCTTGCTGTCAATCCTGATCTGATGCAAGCTTTATTAGCAAAGTCAAAAAAGTATGCTATTGAGATAGCCTTAAAGAACGATAAAAAAGAGGTCTTCGATTTTGTCAATTCACTCCCGCTTTTTGCTACCAGATTAATTAATCTGAAAGATGTCCAGATCGATCAGGAAGATGCTTTACAGTATCTGTTTAATGGCAATATGTCATACCAGTCAATGATCAGGCTGCTTAAAAATATTCAGCTTAAAAAGAAAACTGAGACTGTAACAGTTCAACCTTTATCAGATGAACCTGATTATAACTGGATTAATGGTCGTATTGTTTCCGCTTTATACCCTTCTGAGAGGTCAGATTCGCCAAATAGATTCGTTCTTACCACTTTGGATATCAGTCATGAAAAAACATCACCTGAAACAAAAGCAATTCTTTCTCAACCATGGGAAACTTTCCTTGTAATCATTGGAATGATTAAAATGGAATACCGAATTGAAAATGAGGATGGATTTTTCATTAGACCCGGAAAGCCGGATAATGCCATGGAGGAGCTGGATCTATTCGTTACCCTGTCATCTCAATCGGGTAAAGTGAAGGAATACGGAAATCTTAATGCTTTTGCTGCTGAGTTATGCACACGCCTGGGAATCTTGTTATTCCCAGGGAATGAACCGCATACTGATATTGCTTTATTTGCTTTGCTTCGAAGGTCAGTATTCGTTTATAATGTGACAGAGTATCTTTTGAGTCCGGAATGGGAGGATAGAATTTATACCAAAGAGAGATTTTTAAAGAATAAAAGCAGATCACTCAGGAAGAATTTAAGGTCTGCAATTGATAAGTTGAGGAGTGAGATATGATAATAGAACTTGCTAAAGAATATTACTGGGAATCACCTGCTCATTACCAGCGCTGGCCTGAATTGCTATTGAATTTTCCTGATACCATGAAGGAGAGATCAAAAAACAACATAGCAATTCGTTACGGAAATTTCCTCAAGGATAAGAAAGGCAGAGTACATTTTGATGAGTTTCATAGCCTGTTTGGTGCAGAACCTTCAGATAAGGGTTTCAGAATATTTGGATCAAACCTGATTAAGAGTTCAGATCAGGGATTTATTAAAACTAAGGAAGCAAAGGAACTTGAAGAGGCTTATAAGAAGGGCGAAAGTTGGCAACTGTTATTGCTGCAGCAGGTTCTTAAATATTCTTTGCGATTAAGATCAGTTTTTGCTGCCTTGTTGGATGATGCAGTAATAACGTTTCCCTCAGGCTTTTTAAAAGGTTATAATGAAGCCTGCCTCAGATATAAGAATGTAGATTATTTTATTTTCAGTCCTGATAAAAATAAGGCCAATTTAAACAATCTTATGTGGGGTAACCCAAATACCACATTAGGAAGATTCTGGATGGATGATTGTAATATACCGGAAGATGAAATAATTGTAATTACCGGGATTAACAGGCAGGATCCATCACTTCATTCCATTTCTACTTGGTTAAGAAATCCCATTTATCTGGCAAATGAGCTTGGCTTGTTTACTGAAGCAACCCCCGGGAACTTTACTTTAAATTTTCAGGAAATAAGGAGGGTCTTACCACAGTCATTACTCGACAGTTTCGGTGGCGTTATTAAGCTGGATGAAATAGCTTTTTTAAAAGATCTTATCAAAGAATACCAGGAGATAAATGGTTATTTCCCGGTTTCAGTGGTAGGCAACATTATGAAACAGACATTTATGCCTTCTGATAAAACAGAACTGGCTGACTGGATAGACAAATACTTTATGACAGGAGTTAAAGAAAGAAAATTTTCCATAACAGGATATCAGCAAGGTCAGCCACGTCATGGACGAGGTCTGCTGGGTAATATAGAAAAACAATTAATAAAACTTGAATTTTAATCTCACAGATATGAAATCAGTCTGGCAACCATATGGTTTAAGCGACTTTCCTTTGAAACACCCGATGGTGGGACAAGATCCACTTTATCACGCTTTTTCCGATTTCCTCAAAAGCTATCAGCGAAGATCAGATACGGCCAATATTTTCGCTGTCATAGCCAGATGGGGTGTTGGCAAATCCCGTTTTGCCATGGAGGTTGTTTCGCAATGGCTTCAGGCGTCAAAGGGATGGATACTTCAGGAAAGCGGTATGTCGAGTACCCCACTTAAAGAATTTGGACTGGATACCCGAACATTACCCATTTACCTGAGTTACTCTGATTTTTCACATCCGGATTCAGTCGGCGACAACTGGTTGACATATGGCATTTACAGGTCACTTGAGAAAATTGCCCGTGATCCTGATAATAGCATAACCGGACAGATTATCGATCAGGTCCAGAGTCATCTTCTGCCCAGGGGCTTTATTTATAGAAGACTTGCAGCAAAACTGGAATCAGGAAAGTACACCTCTGAAGAACTTCTCGATAATGATGTACTACTTGACAGACTGGTCAAATCAGGGATGGAATACCTTAAAGAAGTCAAGATTAATGATCTCTTGATTTTTGTTGATGAAGTAGAAACGATGACGGAGATCGTAAGGTTGGACCAGTCTCCTGAAAAAGAAGAGGAAGCATATCATATTGATAGTGAAGGTCTGCAGGTACTTGGTCGTGGATTGAAAAACGACAGTGTAAGAAAGAAATATCCATTCGCTAACATTGTGCTGCTCTGTTCTCCGGTAGTAGGCAAGAGCATAACTGAACTTGGAGCACTGCAGAGAAGAACTCATGTAATAGAACTTGATCAAATCTCATTCTCAGATGTCCGGCATTTGGTCAAGAAACTCGAAGAAGATAAAATTATAGACGAATACCCTGCAGGTCTTGTTGAAGCTGTTTATAGTCTTTCAGGAGGGAATATGGGTTGGTTTAATGTTATCATGTATGATGTCGAAAATTACTTATCCTCTGATAACAATGAGAAAACCCTCGAAGCGATATTTAATCATCTGGTAAAAACAAGCAACAGGTTTAAGAGATACATTATCAATGAAGAAGTTTTGAATAATATTCAAACAGAAGATAAATACGAGCATTTCGTAAGAATGGCCTTGCTTAAACAGACTCCCCTCGCTGTTAACCATTATTCAAAAGAGCAACTATCAATACTGGATGGGGCGAAAAGTTATGACGGTACTGAATTATTTAAGCCATATGTATCGATTAAGATCAATCATAAGTTATTAACCGGATTTCTGGTTCGTCAGGGTTATAAGCATGAAACAGAAAGTGTTTATACCGACGATACAGGAAATAAAATTGATGTTAAGATTCTGCTGAGATCTTTATCATTGTTTTCTTACCTGGTTGATAACCAGAAGGATCATTGCCTCGTGGGTACTGATGAGCAGTCTATTGCCGATCAGATTCAGATGTTGTACCCGGTTGAAGGAGCCAGTCAGCTGGCAAGATTGGGTTTTGAATTTCTCAAAGATGAAATTGAAGGGTATAAAGGAATTCAGTATATCGGACCAAATTTTGCTATTCTTCAGCAACTTAACAGGATGTACCGGCTTGAGAGTCCCGTTATCGGTTACTTAAGGGATACTGCAGCTAATCAGGTCGTAGAAGAAGCAATAAAGAAGATATTATCGAGGCCGCAACCAGAATCCTTGTTAGTTGGAATTTCAAGGCTTCTCGAACTAAACTACCCTGAGATTTCTCAGTTCGAATTAAGTGGAGTACCATGTCTGCAAACCACTGTGCAGAATGGACCATATCTGGATGTACATCCAAAAAACAAAGTGACTCTTATCTGGGGAAAGGATGAACAAAAGTTAATACAAGTATTAAAAGATAAGAAGTTACTGAATCAAGGTTTTCATCCGGTTATTGCTGTTTCAGACCAGCCATTTGATAAAAAGTTTATTGAAAAATTCTCAGGCATGGGCTGGGAAGGTATTGGAAGATGTCTCATATTCCTGGAAATATCCAGGCTAAACAGAGATACAATATTTGCTGTCTCTGTTGAGAAGAATTTTATGGATATCAGACCAACAAGTGCTCAGCTAACAACAGTTTTTAAGAATAAGATTACAAGAGCTAAAGATCAACTTACTGAAAAAATCAAGGAGTGGTTTGATATACAGGATAACAGAGGATGGATTCTAAGGCCTATACTTCAAAAAAACGCAAGTGACCATGAGATTGAGCTCATTGCAGATGGTTTCAGGCGTATGCTGATTCACCTTACAACGGCTGCAGAAATAGGTGTCAATCCTGAGTTTAAGATGAAAAGTGCAGATTATGAAGAATTCAGGAGTCTGTTATCAAGAAGTGTTTTTCTTGGTCAGGGGGAGAAAAGTAATAACTACAGGGAAACAGGTCTTTTTAACCGCCATAATGATACTTATACAGCAAATATTCCGCCATCACTGATCAGGTGTCTTGCATTTCTTGAAAGTTCAAATAAGCAAGAGATTGAATTTGAAAACAAGTTCTTTTTCAGTTGTACACAGAAAGTAGCTTATAAAAAAGTTATTGATCAGTGGATCCAGTTTCTTGGTTTCTTAAGACTGGTCAGGGATGAAAAGGGATTTATTACAAGAGTTAGTTCAATCGATCTCGACAGGAAATATGAACTGGTCAGGAACTGGTTTGAACAAGACTATCCTGAGATGCTTAAGAGATTGGATAAGGAGATTAAAGGAGGTTCGGTTATCAATTTATATAATCAGAAACCATATCTTAAGAAAGACCTCGAAATTGCTCAGGACACAAAAAACAAGATTGATTTCAAATCCTTATTAGTTTTTACAGAGGATCCCGAAGAAAATTGGTCAGGTGAACTTCAGAATCTGGATGTATTTCATGAAAAGTGTGATTTTATTTTTAATAAGGAGCGCTTCAATGCTATAAAATTCGACGAAGCAGTTATCAGGACTTTAAAGATCGAGGATACCAAAATTGAATTGTGGTACAGGATCGGGCATGTATTTGAACTGATAAAATATATAAGTTCAGTGAGAGATAAGTCAGTAGAACTTATAGTACGTAAAATTGATGAAATAAAGTCAGGATCCACTTTTAAGGAGTACCAGATACCTGTCTCTCCTTTGATAAATATACTTAACCGTTTTAAAAATGAACTTGAATGGGCAACTGATTTTGATTCGACATCAAGTTTGCCAACTGTGGGTGATGTCACAGAAACATTAGCATGCAGCTTAACTAATTACAGGTTTGAGGAAGCATTGAACAGGTTAAACAGAATCTTATCAGATTGTGGCCTTAGGAAACTTGATAATGCTGATGTGGTCTGGGATGAAACTATTGGGATTTGTAGTAAATACAAAAAATGTGCGAATTACTTTGTTGAAGCAGTAAATTATCTGATTAATAACCATTCTGAGATTGAGAAATGGATACTATACTTTGATGGCTCTGAATTTGCTAATCATCAATGTGTAAAAAATGTTGCTAAGTATTATGATCAGTTCAGGACTGATTTGGAACAGGGTCTGTCGGAAAGAATTGACGATAAACAGGAAGATCTTGAAAATAAGCCTTTTGAATTTGTAGAATTACTTGAAAAGGAATTAAGAACATTATTTGAAGAAGGGAATATTATTGATGCAGAGTTAAAATCTATCAAAGACCTGGCAACTCAACAGTGTAATTCGCTGATAAATAACTCACTGATTACAGCTATAAATAAGATCAGGCGAAAAACGAACCAACAGGAATACGCAATTCCGCTGGAAGAATACTTAAAGCAATCTACTTTCCTTAAAACAAAGAACCACTGGAAGAGCCAGGAAGAATCTTTCATGGCGGAAGGCCAAAGCTATTTCATTGCAAATGGAGTAAATACTCTATTCGATTTCTATATCAAGGTCATTGAAATGAAAGGAGATCTTGACTGGGATAAATATGAAACTGAGCTTGAAGAACTTAAGAGGTTAGGCCTTGTAAAAACCAGGGTTGAAATTATCTGATATGGTTACATACTTAAATTGTCATAAGAACCGCACCGAATTCAAAATGCTTCAGCAATTGACTGATGTGATGCTGGTTGATTTTGACAGTTTAGAGCAGGGATCTCTTCTGATTCCAGGTGTCGTGCTTAAAAGTCTGTCGAAGGAAAATACCTTGGAGTTATCAAAATGGATTTCTTCCCGGGCTAACCATCTTATTCTGACACCTGCATGGATTAATATAGACCTCAATAAAGTCCTTGCTATCAAACCTGAAGTAAGAATAGAGGCAAGTTCATCGGGTGATACCGGTTACTATAACATAACAACTTCAGTTAATAGAATTTTTTACCAAGAAGGAAGTATTAAAAAGGGAATCAGGTTTCGTAATAATACATCTTCGTGTCTTATTACGGTCACAACATTACCAGTACTTGATTATCGCCACAGTATATCTGAAGATCAAAGAAGAGACTGGTGGAAAATGATAACTTTCAATGATTCAGATAGTGTTGAAGATTTTAACAGAAAGCCTGAAGCGAAAGATCTTCTCAGTGTTGAAGATAAAATGATACTTCTCCTCTTTGGAGCCAAGATTCCTTTATTCAACGAACCAGAAAAGGTCATTAAGAAGTATTTCGGAACTAGCCTTTCCGCTGGGGTCATTAAAAGTTCTGTGATTAAACTTGAGAAAATGGGTTTGGTGAATGAAACAAGTCTTACTGTCGATGGACTAAAATTGATACAAAGTCAGAACCTTGATTCTTTTAAGGATGCACTAATTAAACGTAAAGAAAACTCAGATGGATGGGATTAATAAAGAAACTTCACTAGCTCAAAGTCTGGTAGCGTCAGTCCAGTTGAACTTACCTGGAACTGTCTCAAAACTATCCGCCAAAATGAGGTTTATAGATAAGATTGCTCCAGTTCTCCGAAATGCGGGGCTGGTAAAGAATATTGCTCCAATTCCCTCTATTTCTGTTAAGGTGACTGGCATAGCAACAGCACATCGGGCAATACCAGCATTTGGAGGAATTCTTTACATAAGTGCGGCAATCAGCCAGGATGTTTTTATTAAAAATGGATCGATCCATAAAACCCGACAGGATAGTAGTGTTGAAATGGATGAGATTGACGATTTTGATTATAGTAAAAAAATAAGACTGATTGAAATACAGAATGCTTATGCCGTTTTGACAAGAACACTTGATAATCCTGATTGCTCGGAGTTTATTCTAATTGAAGCACCTATTATGCTTGATCGTTCCGACGTACCTCCCACTGAAAGAATTGAGGTAGTTGAGCAATTCTCGAAGACAGTGAAAATAATTGAAGACTTCTGGATTAAGTACAAATCAAGGATATATCCGTTTAATAAAAATGGTATCAGGCTCATTTCTGTAGGTTCCGGAAAGCTTGGGGCAATACTATTTGCCTTAGGCACAGAGCATCGTGATTTTATAGTTGATATGATTAACTATGAACAACTAACAGAGATCGTTGAGCCAAAAATGATCGGGAAAATTAAATCACTTGGAGTTAAAAGACTGGTAAATGGAATTATGAATGAGTTTTGCCGGAGTGCAGCATTCCAGGCAGAAGCAATAAATCCTGATACCCGATTTGAACCTGAAAGTATTCGTGCACTTGGATTAATGAGCATGCATGTAAAGGCAGGATTAAAAACACCGCCCGTACTTTTAGAAATGCTTGGTACTGTAAATAATTGGACCAGTGGCGATTTGGATGATATTGCCTCAATTTATACCTCGTTATTCACACTTGATCAGGCAAGAGCATTGCCCCTACCCCTATGGTATGCAAAATATGCACTTAAGCCTATAATCTCTAAACCTGGTATTCTTGAATACTATAAAAGTCAGGCCAGAGAAATGTTGAATAATGAGGAAATTGATAAGATCTGGCAACAGGATCTTGAATTATTTGAAGATTAAAACAAGATAGATATGGAAGAAAAATATATCGGAAGACTAATTGGCAACACTGGAAATCCACATGATCTTAAAATAGTCCTTAACGATTCATTTGCTGCCAAAAGGGGTGAATTCGTGAAGATCAGGCATGTCGAATCGCCAGAGGAAGGTGAAATTTATCTTCTTGGAAGAATAGTAACTGTTTCAAGATCAAATATTCTATATAACTCAAATATGGGTGAAGGTCTCAACGACCTTGAGGTTTTTCCGGGAGCGCAGGTTTCCGGGGAGAGTTTATTTGGAACTATTGAACTTGTTGGATACAGTGATTCATCCGGCAATATTAAAATGCCAAGGAGACCCCTTGACCCAGGTGAAAAGATTTATGGGGTGAACTATAATTTTCTTGCCAGCTTTTACAAATTTGACGAAAATGAAAGCATAAATATCGGGAATCTTATCGGCTACGAAAAAGGAGAAAATATTGTGCCTGTTTACCTAGATGTAAATAAACTTGCAACTGAGCATCTGGCAATTCTTGCAATGACAGGTGCTGGTAAATCTTATGCAGTCGGAAGGATAATTGAAAGGCTAGTCGCTGAAATGAATGGCACCGTAATCGTGTTTGACGTTCATGGTGAGTACGGCAAAGCTTTCGCTAGCGGGACTCTGCATTTCAATGAGGGAATTGATAAATTGGAAAATCCTTCTGAGATAGAAGATCTAAAAATAATAATAAAGCAGTTTGAAATATTACAGGCTGCTGGTGGCGGTATTGAAATATATACTCCTCAGAGTGAAAGTTTTGATTTTAAATATGCAGGTAAAAATAAGCATCTGGCTCTTCAATTTGACAGATTTGATATGGATGATATGACTTCTGTCTTACCAGGATTAACTGAACCACAGCAAAGAGTACTTGGGGTAGCATTAAGATATTGGAAAGCAAAATACGAAAACCAGCTCCGCGATATCCAGGATCTGCTTGATCTGCTTGGTCCTGAAGGAGTAGAAGAATTAAGAAACTGGAGTGAAATTTCTTCCGGAGAAGCTGCTGCTCTGAATGATAGAAGTGCTGCTGTTGTAGCCATGAAACTGGCCCGATTAATATATGAAGCAGCCAGTTTCTATTCAGTAGCAGTGGGAGAACCTACAGATATTTATAAAATGGCTGGTGACAAGACCAGTAAAATAGGGAAACTGGTAATTATTGACATGCAGGGATTATCAGACGATGCCAAGCAGATAGTCACGGCTCTCATTTCAAGTGAGATAATGAGGGCAGCAATGGATAAAGAGAGGCAGACGAGACCTGTTTTCCTTGTATTCGAAGAAGGACACAATTTTGCACCTGCCAATACCCCTACAATATCGAAACGGATTATTAGAAAGATTGCCTCTGAGGGTAGAAAATTCGGTGTTGGATTTTCCATTATCTCACAACGCCCATCCAAACTGGATTCAGATGTGACTTCTCAGTGCAATACTATTATAACAATGCGTCTGAAAAATCCTGATGATCAAAGATTTATTGCAAAAACATCTGATCTGTACTCGAAAACTGATATTGATGAACTACCATCATTGTCAACCGGGGAGGCTTTGATTTGCGGACGTTCAATACCTGCTCCATTATTGGTTAAGGTCGGCTACAAAGCACTGATTCACGGAGGAGAGTCTCCCAATGTTCTTAAAGTATGGGGTAAGTATAATGGATAAAGATCTTCTATCCGGTTTTATAATTAATGAGTTCCATTATGGAAAAATCAGGGAAACATATTTTCCTATGATATGCCAAGGTGGTGTGGCAGACTATTCAGAAATGGTTCATTCAATCGGATTGAATTATATAACACAAATTGGCCGAACAATTAAAAATGTTGTATCAATATCTGAATGTCCTGTAATTCAGCAGAATAAAATCCCAAGGGAAATCAGGGCGGATTCGATCTGGTTCGAGAGAAACAATTTTAAACCTGTTTTAATAAGTGAGTTTGAGAGGTACGAGAATACACGAACAAAGAAAACGAAAGTAAGGGAAAAGGCCGAGAATCTGCTAATAGGATATCATCAGTTCAACAGAGATCTTCAGGTTGTTCTTTATGTTACCTGGGGAATAGGTCTGGCAGTGCCTCAGGAAATGGAATCAATCAAAGCATTATTAATTGATGGATTCCAGTTTAAAGGATCATGGCTTTCTGGTATTGATTCAGGAAAAACTTCACTTCTGATTTTTCATACAATTGCAAGTAACGTAGAAGGAAAACTATTGTTTAACAGGTGGGTAAGAATCCATTGATAATTGATGAAAAAGAGACTTGATTTTCAGCCTAAAGAAGATATCTGTATTGGAGATAAATACAGATTAAAAACTTTTATTCATACTGGTTCATTTGGGTCAGTATGGAAAGCTGAAAATCTTATATCAGGAGAGATGGTAGCCTTGAAAATACCGATTAATCAGGAGAAAGCAGACCATACTCTCTCTGAGGGCAAGCATCTTATAGGTGTCAGACATCCAAATCTGATTACCCTGAACTGGATGGGAAGGATTGAAGGCCTTTTTGTGATCGAAATGGAATTATATGAAGGCAGCAGATTATCAGATTTAATGGATAATAAAGGTTTTAAAGAGCCAAAAACATTTGATGAAATAAAAGATATTGCTATACAAATCATTGAAGGGATTGAATTTATTCATTCAAAGAAAATAAGTCATGGTGATATTAAGCCGAACAACATTCTGCTTCGCAATAATAATATAAAGCTGACTGACTTTGGGACAAGTAAGTTTATTGATGATGTATATGTCGACACACCCTATACTCTCGGAACATGGGCATATATTGCCCCGGAAGTGGCGGGAACACATAAACGTTATCTTAATTCGGATATATATTCATTAGGAGTATTACTTTACCAGCTTCTGACAGGCAGAACTCCTCATCAGACATCCCTTCAGGTTATAAACAATTACTATTATCCATCTCCTAAGGAAATAAATCCCTCAATTACTGAGGACATGGATAAAGTGATTTTAAAATGCCTTGAAAGAAATCCGGAAGAACGGTACCAGTCTGTAACTGAATTAAGAAAAGACTTCATTAAAGCCTGGAGGTCTTTGAATATAAGGAGGTTTAATGAGACCAAAATCCAGGAGGTACCCAAAGAACAAGATAAGGCATGGATTGAAAAAGTTCAGACATTAATATCTGGAAATCATTTCACTGAAGCTGATAAAATACTTGATCAGCAACTTGTTGAAAGTCATAATCCTGATGCCCTGTTCTACAAAGCCATTTCATATTATAAACAAAGGTTAAATACACTGGCTCTTGCATGTCTTGAAAAGATAAATATGGAAGAAGTTGAAAGCGTAAGGAAAGATGCATTCTGGGAAGCTATTGTAAACCTTAAGGGGAAAATATATCTGAAGATAAAGAAGTATGATATTGCAATTTCTGTTTTCAGGAGTTTGGTGGAAAAAAATCCTGATTCAATTGACTACTCATACAAATTAGCAAGCACTCTGGCACTGATGCATCACGAGAAAGAAGCTATTTCAATTCTGCAAAAAATCAACGTCGATACGCCTGGAATTTTAACAGTTATTAAGAAGATAGGATATGCCTATGATCAGATCAGGGACTTCAAAAAGGCCAGATCATATTATTTACATGCGCTTACAATTGACCCTGAGGATAAACACCTAAAGAAAAGACTTTCAATAATTAATACCTGAAAAAATGTGGCTAGCTGAGAAGTTTTTCAACCTAAACCAGAAAAAGATGCTTGAATTTATTGAAAACTCAGACTTGACAGAGGATGAGGTGGATATTTTCAGAATGTTCTATCTGGTTGATAATTTAGATATTCAGAAACTCATTGATAATACTGAAGCAAACTCAAAGGCTGATCATATATTCAAACTGGATGATTGGGAAAGGATTAACAGATTATCTGCTGATCCCATTGTAAGAATGACAAAAATCAAATGCACTCCAACCCTAAAAAAACTTTTAGATAGTAACGAACCTGTTCCAAGTGGGTTCCCGGAATGGTTTTATATCGCATATCCTGATGTGACAGTATGGATAATGGATAATTCAAAAAGTATTGGTAAAGAATTTGAAGGGCGGGAAGATGAGATTATTTCTGAAAATGGACCAAATCTGAATTTCTACAGGAAAATGATTGACCGGTACAAAAAGAGAGTCGGCAAGCTCGAATGTTCAGTTTAACAATCAAAGTATCTTATCTGTCGATATCATATAGAATACTCTGATGCTTCATTATTATAAATTTCATTGTTACTGCTATAAACCTACGCAGCCACTCTACAATTAAAAAGATTCATCTATATGGACTTCTTTGAAAAACAGAAAGAACAATCGCATATTAAAAGTGAGATTGTTAAAAAGTATTTCTGGGCTTGGGGTAAAATAATAGGTTGCCGAGCTCCTAAAATCGCTTATATAGACCTATATTCTGGACCTGGAATATATATAGACGGAAGCAAATCTACTCCAATTCTAGTTTTAGAAAATGCCTTGAGAGACGAGTTAATGAGCCAGAAACTAGTGGCAATTTTCAATGATACTGATCCAAAATTCACTGTATCACTTGAACAAGTAATCTCAGAGATACCTGACATTTCTAAGCTTAAGAACAAACCGACTGTTATGAATATCACAGTTGGTCAAGATCTAGTGGATGAGTTTAAATCATTGGTTTTAATTCCTACTCTATTATTTGTTGATCCTTGGGGATATAAGGGATTAACACTGGAACTAATTGGCTCTGTTCTGAAAGACTGGGGGTGCGATTGTATCTTTTTCTTTAATTATGTCCGAATCAATGCTGGATTGAACAACGCCAAATTTGATTGTCATATCGATTCTATTTTTGGAAAAGAAAGAGCACAAGAACTTAGAAAAGTAATAAGCAAAACAAGACCTCATAAAAGAGAGGAAGTAATTCTTACGTATTTGAAAGATGCCTTAAAAGAAATTGGTGGCGAATATGTTATAAGTTTTAAATTTTTCAAAACTGAGAAAAGATTAACAAGCCATTTCCTCATTTTCGTTTCGAAAAGTCCACTAGGATATAAAATAATGAAAGGGATCATGGCTGAGTTTAGTAGTCATAAATATCAAAATGTGGCAACATTTGAATATAATCCACACAGAGTAGACTACGGATTTTTTCAACCAACACCACTCGATGACTTAATACAGGATTTATTATCCAAGTATTCTGGTCAGCGGTTAACAGTTGAAGAAATTTTTCAATCTCATAATATTGGGACACCTTACATTGAATCAAACTATAAAGAGGCTTTGCTTTCTTTAGAGGAATCTAATATGATATATGCCAATCCTACTTCTGACAAAAGACAGAAAAGAAACGGTAAGCCAACAATGTCAAACAACGTAATAATCACTTTTAAAAAGCCACAATAAAAACTATAAGACTATATTTGCGCCCCAAGAACCTGAACTTTAATGACAACAATAAGAGATAATAATCTTAACAAGGAGAAAGCACCAAAAAGACCTTTCGGAACAAAAGAATGGGCTGATGTGAATTTCAATTTCATAAATGGCTGTTCCCATGATTGCAAATATTGTTACAGTAAAGAAATGGCAATTAGATTTGAAAGAAAAAGTCCAGATACGTGGAAAGATGAAGAATTACGAATAAATGATCTAACGAAGACTATTTCTATAAAGAATAAGCTTGTCATGTTTCCATCATCACATGATATAACTCCAAAATACCTCAATGAATCAATTACAATAATTAAAAAACTTATTGACTCACAAAACAAAGTACTTATTGTAACCAAGCCTCATTTTGAGTGTGTTAAAAAGATTTGTCGGACATTTGATAAAGAGAAGAATAACATTCTATTTCGTTTCACAATTGGATCATCGAATTCCTCAATTCTAAAATTTTGGGAGCCTGGTGCGCCATCATTTCAAACTCGAATTAAAAGTTTAAAATATGCCTTTGAAATGGGATTTACGACTAGTGTATCCTGTGAACCAATGCTTGATTACAATATTGAAAAGTTAATACAAAAGATACTCCCATTTATAACAGATTCAATTTGGATTGGCAATGCGAACTTTCTTATTAAAAGACTTAGAACAAATGGGATTACAGATCAGGAAACTATCAAAAAGGCAAATGAATTGGTGATTTGGCAATCAAATAAAGATAATATCCTGAGAATATATGACTTGTACAAGAATAATAAAAAAATAAAATGGAAGGACAGTATTCAAAAAATACTTGATAAACATATTTAACTGATTATTAAATAAGTACAACCACTAACACGGACAAAATGGGTAAGTTGTTCGTCACAGTTTTTGCTTTTGCTCCAACACTCAAGACAGCTTTGTAACGGTTCTTGCACCGGGACACGCGCATCTTCCCTCAATAAAAATCCAGTATACCTTGACAGTTTTCTGGCTCCGATCAAAATTTTACCGCGATAGCGCCAGAATTCAATAAAATTTGTACTTGGATACCAAAAACACGCGCCAAATCCTCCTTGCACCGTGATAAATTTCTTGCTAAAGTACTTGGATTCTGCTCGATGCTTGCTTCGGATTACACCTACTAAAACATACCGCCGGGCCGGTAGAATAAGGTACGATTGGTTTATAATCATATCTCATTTAAGAATCTGAAAAAAACTTTTAAAAGTTGGGTTACCTTTTTCATAAGTGGTTATTAAAAGATGGAAATCAATTATTAATCTTTTAAAACTAACTACAATGAACACTTTACAGAGACAAATTACCGAGATTATCGATTCTGCAGATGAAAAAATTCAGATTGCAGTATCATGGTTTACTGATGTAACTATTCTCAGGAAACTAATCGAAAAGGCATCGAGTCTGGAGATCGAGATCCTGCTCAGCTCTGATGAGATCAACCTGCTTAGGCATAATTACTTTAGGGAGTTGATAGATCTTGGCGTTACAGTCAAGAAAGTAGGTTCAAGTTCACCATTAGACGGAGACTTCATGCATAGCAAATTCGTTATTGTTGATAACAGCTATGCGATAGGTGGTTCCTACAATTTTACCACGAATGCCAGGAGCAATTATGAAACATTTAAAAGGTGGGATAGATCCGAACTTAATGGAACAATAAATGAGTACAAAGAATGGATTTCCAAGGCAATTCATTTCTTTGACGGGATAAATGATCCGGATTCAATCGTAAGAAAACTTAAGGAGAAATTTGTTCAGGAGCAAAAGAGAAATTTAAACCTTCTCAGAGATATAAGAAACTTTGAGTTTTCAGAGAAGGAATATATTCAGAAAAGGGAAAGCGACTTAAACAAGGTCGCCAAAACCAACCTTAATACTGATCAGTCGTTTGTAAAGGAAAAAGCAGATATGATTAGGTCAGTTGCAGAATCCTTCAGTCATCAGAATACTGTTATTACAAGTGCTGCAACAGTAGGATCCACCGGGATTGGAGCAGTAAAACCTCATAAGTTTCATGGTGGTTCTGCTTTAACTCAATGTCGCCAGAGAGTTAAGAATCATTATGCACTTTCTTCTTACCAGAAATACCATATTGACAAAACATATAATTGCTTCAAAACAAGGATTAATGATGGAGTTCTCGTTTGTACAGGAGAAATTCAGCCAGATCCTTCGTGCAAATCTTATAAAGTAAGAATCGAATATATGGCAGGAAACCAGCCTCAGGTTTATATTAAATCGCCAGAATTGATTGAAAGTAATCAGATACATGTATACAGAGAAGGATTCCTTTGTTTGTTTGACCCTTCAGAAACCAGGTGGAAAGACAACATGAAACTTTCTGAATATACAATTCCCTGGTTGGTAGAATGGATCCTCTACTATGAACTCTGGCAATTAACGGGCAAATGGGAAGGTCCCGAATCCAGCCATACTTTACCCAGCTAAAGCAAATCCCTGTAACTTAGAAAAGACGTTCTTTAAAATTCTGCATAAATACAGAGGCCATTTCTTAAACCTTCATTTCAAAAAGTTAGAATTGTTCTATCTTTATTGAATGGATCCAGGAGAAGTACCCATAAAGACAATTCTGAATGAGAAGGTTATCATCCGGTATTATGATGATTTGAGGGCAGCTTTTGTTTCGTATTTCAGGAAGAAATATAATATCGACACTGAAACAATTTCAGACATCTATCAGGAGACATATTATATAGTGTTCAAAAAAGTAAAACACAAACAGCTTGCTGCACTAAGTTGCACTCTTAAAACCTACGTATATTCAATCGGGTCTAATCTGCTTCTGAATGAATTAAGGAGTAAGAAGTTACTGACTGACAATCTGGAAAAATCACTGGAGAGTGAAATTTCTCTTGATAAGAATGTTATGGAGGAAGAAGAAGAATATATTAAAAAGACATCAATAATAAGTGAGGCTGTTGACAAGCTGACAGATATTTGTAAAAGCATTATTAAAATGTTTTACTGGGAAAAAATGAAATTGTCAGATATATTATTTAAGCTCCCAGGACATCAATCAATCGATGCACTTAAGGTGCAAAAATATAAATGCATGAAGAAATTAGAAGAGTCTGTCAAGGCTCGATTTAATGCAGAGGGATTGAATTAAAAACTCCGTCATGGAAAAAGAAATTACAAGGCAGGAGAAGATTGATGCTTATTTGTTAAACCAGATGAGTTCATCTGAACGTGATGAATTTGAATTACTGCTTGATTCTGATCCGGAACTTCAGGAAGAAATCAGAATACGGAAAATGATCGTTGAAGAAATTAATGATAGAGAATCATATCTTTCATTGATAGATCAAAATATGAAGAAGAAAGTTTTAACGAGAAAAATTTGGAGAGCGATATCAATAGCTGCAGTATTTACGGGATTATTGGGATTTTTTATTATTCAACCTACTACAACATCAAATAATGAGATTTATTCAGCATTTTCAGATATTCAACCCGGGGAAATAGAAAGAGATAAAGTTACAGATCCATTAAGAGGAGAAGAATATATTATCCCTGGCCTACCAATGACAGATTCCGAATTTGGCATCAAAGGGTTGGACTACTTTGAGAGAGAAGAATACATAAATGCTGCAAGTTCATTGCAACAGATAAAGAATATTAAGGCATATCCCGAATTAATGCTATATATGGCAATTTCACAATTGAAATCAAACCAATCTTCCAGTGCTTTAATAAACCTTGAATATTTATCAAGTTTAAAGAACTTTAAATCTGCAGAATTGGCTAAATATTATTTGTCACTTGGGTATATAAATACCGGGAAGGTATTAAAAGCCAGGAAAGTTCTTAAAGAAATAGCCAGAGCGAAAGGGACATATTCGACAAGAGCTTCAGAAATGCTCTCTAGTATGCGTTGGTTTTAAATTACAGGTCATGATATATTTTTTAGTCGCATTAATTTGTTTTATCATTTATAGTCTTGTTGTAGACTGGCTACGGTTTAAGGGTAAAGGTGAAAGAGCATCTTATGAGGTTGATAAATATAATTACCTGATAGAAAAGGAACCATCAAATCCAATTTATTACTGCAAGAGGGGCACAGCCTATCAGATTAAACAGAATTTTATAAACGCAAACCTCGATTTTAGAAAAGCTTTGGAACTGATAGAGGAAGGATCTTCTGTTGAAAATAAAGATATGATAATTGGTAAGCTGAAATTGAATATTGCATATACAGCTAAACCATTATCATGGTCAAAAAGTGGTCCGAAAGATCATAGTAAAAACTTTTTAATGTATTCTTTAATTGACAGATTAGGGAACATGCGGTATAATTTTTAAATCTTAATTTATGGTCTGGATAGTAATTATTTCTTTCCTGGTATTAATTATCGGTAAATTCCTCTGGGATCGTGCAAAAATGGAACGCAGGATTCTAAGAGAAGGCGGGATGAGAAAAAAGTATGAAACCTTTATAAATCTGATACTTCAACAAGATAAGGAAGCCAGAGTGGTTAATGAAAAACCTTCCGACATCAGTATTGTCCTGACTACAATGAGTGGCAGAGTAATTATCAATATACTGGCAACATTCAGATCAGTTACTGTTACCTGGTTACTGGATAGTTACCTGCTTGGTAATCATAAATTAATGTGGGAGTTTGACAAAGATGAAGATCAGGAATATATGTTTGAAAGAATGAATAAAGAAATCAATGTATATATGGAAAACAAAGATTTTGAAAATCGTTTGCAGGAGGGTATAAGTAAGGTGACAAGAAAATACCTTAAGGATCAATAAATATTAGGCTTATAATGCTAAGGATTAAAAATTTACCCCTGCTTCTGATTTTCTTCTGCCTGTTGTATATTTATTTAAATCTGGAGCTTCTTATCTGGGATATTCTTAACCCCGGAGGTTTCTGGGGCATTATCTGGTTCTATCTGCTTTCATTTCTCCTACTGGCTTCCTTTTTTATTATATGGGACATTCTTGATTTTGTCATAATGATGAGGAAGATTGAAAAAACCAAATTTCGAAATCTTATATGGGTTGGAGTTTTTCTTCTTTTAGGTACAGGTATTTATTATGGAAGCGCTATTGCACTTCCGTGGATTTTCTATAACAGGTACAAATATATTGAGAGATCAGAGAAATTCTTTGATAAAGGAAAATATTCAGTTGCATTGGATTATTCTGTTAAAGTATTAAAGAAGGCCTCGCTGGAAAATGATCCTCGTTCAAAACTGTGGATTGTACCTTATATGTATGACAGATCAAAAAAGGGTATAGGGAAAAAACACTTTAGATATTATCAGGCTGCTATAAACAATGCATACTGCCTGCAAGCAATTGGAAATCAAAACAGCAAAGCTGAAGAGAGATATGATGGAATAATTGATTTTAGCAAAGAATACTTTCCAGATAAACCGCAATATATCATTTTACCACTAATGGGCAAGGCAATGATTTATCTGGCTGAAGGCAAAAATGTAGAATCAGAGAGATGCTTTAACGAACTTACGACATATGTAAATACAATAGACAGAAGTGATGTTGATAATATGGTCCGAACTCTCTTATTCTATTCTTTTTATGCTCAAAAAAATGGCGACTATGATAAATCTTTCAAGCTCAGAAAACAAGCGCAGGAAGTTTATTTAAATTCTGGCAAAGCACTGGAAAGTACAACTTATTTATCACTTGTTCTTAATGCCGCTTCAGATCTCATAAATAATTCCAATTACGAAGAAGCAAAAGAGATTCTCAAAGAGAATAAAAAGACTGCAAGGCAAAGAAATGATCGTGTTATTTATCTTAATTACCTTAGGCTGGAAGCCCAAATTTCAGAACATGAAGGAGATTTAATTCAATCAGAAAGAATACTTAAAGATATTCTCAAAAAAATCAAAAAAAATCAAGGTATAAAGCATCTGGATTATGCAAAAAGTTTGTATGACCTGGCTTTATTTGATTTTCGGAATGGTAAGATTAGTTCTGCTTCTGAAGAATTCTCTGAAGCTCTTAATTTGGTAAAGGAAAACAGTCCAACGAGTAAACCTGTTTATTATAAGATTCTTTTAGGCAAAGCTTTAAATGATTTTGCGGAGAGTGATTTTGATGAAATAGAAACGAACCTGAGTGAGATAGAGAGTTTCTTATATGATCAAATCAACGAAAACTTTTCGTTCCTGACAGAGGATGAGAGAGAAAAGTACGTGCTCTCACTTTCCGGACAGATTGATTTAATTAATTCAGTTTATTTAGGTATAAGCAAGCGGGAATTAGCCAGTAAAATTTATAACAATATCTTATCCACAAAAAGCATTGCACTTCAGTCAAGTCAATATTTGAGGAGGATAATTTTAAATTCTCAAAATAATGATTTGATGCACCTATTTGAAACAATTGTCAAAGAGAAAGAGAAATTATCAGCCATAAAATTTTCGGATCCCAAGTACCTTTCAGATTCCAGCCAACTGGAACTGTCATTATTGAAAAAGGAAAAAGAACTAATCAATAAAATTCAAAGACTTCCGGAGTTCAGACAGTATGATGTAAATGCCGTCTCCTGGGAAGATGTCCGATCTTCTCTGAAAGAAAACGAAGCAGCAATAGAGTATATTAACCTGCCCTCAAAACCAAACGATTATTCAAAAAAAACATACTATGCACTTATAATCAGGAAAGAATACGATATACCCTTACTAATAAAACTATTTGATGAAGAAAAGGTATTATCGTTGTTAACCAGAACTGGAAGCACAAAAGAAAGAATTTCCGCAATTTACAGTGATAGTAATATAAAAGATCTTTATAACCTGATTTGGGCACCTATTGAAACCCATTTACAAGGAATCAGTAAAGTTTACATTTCACTTTCAGGAATACTCCATCAAATTTCTTTTCCAGCAATTTTAGCCAAAAATAGAGAAGAAATAGTCTTCCTGGGAAGTACGAGGTCAATTACTGAAAGCAGCGCTAATGGGTTCATTAACAAAGAAACCTCTACCATCCTTTATGGGGGTATAGATTATAATTTTGATTCAATCACAACTTCAGACACATTGGTAGATAGGCCTCCGCTAAATGATCTTCAGTCTCTGATTTCCAGAACAGGTTTTGAGAATCTTCCAAACACTATAGATGAAATTGAAAAGATATCAGTTCTATTTAAAGAAAAGGGGGTTCTCGTAAGTCTGATCTCTGGAAGGGATGCAACAGAAGAATCTTTTAAAACACTCTCGAATAAGAATGTTGGCCTAATCCATTTTGCGACACATGGATACTACTATCCGACACAAAATAAGTTAGAATCGTTAAGTCCGGTTTTACGGAATGAGGTCAATTCTGAGATGCATAACCCTTTATTCAGAAGTGGGCTTTTACTAGCTGGAGCAAACAATCCTCATAAACCGGGAGGTAAAATGGATGGAATTCTTACAGCTTTTGAAATATCTAACAGCGATCTGCATACGGTTGATTTAGTTGTTATGTCAGCCTGCGAAACAGGACTGGGCGATATAAAAGGTAATGAGGGTGTATTTGGACTTCAAAGGGCATTTAAAATGGCTGGTGTAAGAAGTATAATAATGAGCCTCTGGAAAGTCCCGGATTTACAGACTTCAGAACTCATGGAATTATTCTACAAATATTACATCTCAGGAAATTCCAAACAGATATCCCTTACTATGGCTCAGAAAGAATTAAGAGACAAGTATGAAAATCCTTTCTACTGGGCGGCTTTTATCGTTATGGAATGATTTATTACCGGTGATTGAAAAGTTGAATTACTCTGACGGCACTGGATACAAGAGTCCTGGATAGGATTTTAAATAAATGGTTATGGCCATATTTATGAATTAATATTGGAGATATCTCATAATAACTATCAATAATAAATCTCCCAATTTTGCTGTTTGATAAGTATTTGTCCCGGAAAAGTCTCAATTCAATGACTTCAGATGAATCATAACTGCCATAAATGTAAGTTGAAATAAAACACCCTGTAGTTGGTTTGAATCTTTTCTCTATCTGAGAAATTGTATTTAATAAATTGGCTATTTGAGATCTTATGTCTTGGCTTAATTCCAACTGTTTTAAAGATGTTAGTACCCAGGCAGATTCTGAAAGGTCTTTCTTAATTTTTTGGACATCAGGATCGCGGAGGTGTTTTCTGAAATCACTCGCAAAAGTTATCATTTTTCCATTGTTGACTGGGAAATTTATTATCCCTATCACTGCAAATGCCACCCCCTCACTTAACTCAATAAATGAGCTATCGCTCGTATTTACCTTTTGCCTTAGCCTATTTAACCTTTCCTTATTCCGGTTCAGGAAATCAATTGCCAATGGTATAGGATTTTCATGCAATTTCATGGCTATCTCATACGCCTTTTCTTTGTCAGCATTAGTTTCAGCACCCATCATTGCACCCATCGATTGACCAAGTTCCTCAACATCATCACGAATTTCATTTGCAATTCGGTTGGTCTCAGGATCAGAGTATATTATCATAATTTAGGTTATATAAGTTATTTATTGAGAATATCTAAGTTGATCATTGCTTTACACTTAATCAACATTTATATTGTACTGCTTTATTTTGCCGCGAAGTGTGTTGATAGAGCCATATCCTAAAGTTAACCATGCCTGCCTTTGATTCCCTTTTTTAAGTTTCAAAACTTTCTCAATATGCCTTTTTTCTACATCTTCCCATTTCAAAGATTCTTCAATTGGCACTTCTTTAAATCTAACTGGAATATCAGATTCCTTTATAGTTCCTGAGTAACAGGCATATAAACTTTCAATAAGGTTCTCAAGTTCACGAACATTTCCAGGCCATGGGTAACTTAAAAGAAATTGATGCACCTCATTACTTAATTTCAAGGGTTGATTCTTTTTCATATCCAGTTGTTTCTTTTTAATAAAGAATCCTATTAATTCATCCAACTCTTCGGATCCTCTTTCCACAAGATCTGGAAGTTTAAGTTCTGTAACGACAAGTCTGTAAAAGAGATCCCAGCGAAATTTTCCTTCGCGACACATATCAACCAGATTTTTATTAGTGGCGGAGATGATTCTTACATCGATTTTTTTTGAAACTCCTCCGACTGGCTGTATCTCTTTCTCCTGTATAACCCGGAGAAGAGATTGTTGCATGTATGGAGATATATCACCAATCTCATCGAGAAAAATGGTTCCTCCGCTTGCAAGCTCAAATAATCCAGGCATATCTTTATCAGCTCCAGTAAAAGACCCTTTTTTATATCCAAACAGCCGTGATTCAAGGAGATTATCACTAAAGGCAGAGCAGTTTATCGTTTCAAAGGGTTTCTTTTTCCTGGGTGAATTTAAATGTATAAATCTTGCTAAATGTTCTTTCCCAGTCCCTGTATTTCCTTGAATATGCACTGTTGTTAAGTCATTCTGTGCAAGCAATCCTGCTAAATCATATACCGGTTTTATGGACTGTGTTATTACATAATCCTCTCTCATTCCCCTTTCCTGAAGGATTTTTTCCCTAATTACCATACTTATGGGAGCAGAGGACTGTTCAACATCCATCACAATAAGATCCGGTTTGCCTGACTTTGATTTTTCTGCTGGTCTTGCTTGAATAATTTTTGTATTTAGCTTCAAAGTAGTGTGGCAGATGTACCATGCTACCTGCATTGTTGGCGTACCAGGAGAAGCAAAAATATCTATCTCATCCTTACCAATTTCAAGCAAGAAGTTCTCTACTTTGGGTTTGATCTCGGACAAGTTTATTGGATCATCTATTCCCATCTCAATTTTATCTATCTGATGATCCGGATATTCCCTTTTTATCTCATTAATAAGCATTTCTGCCCCGGTTTTATCGCCTTTACCAGAGAACAGAAGCAAGTGTCTGTCGTAATTCCAGAAATGCTTATGCATATTGAAATTTGGACCATTTTTTTTCACTCCCTTAAGTGCACCATTTTCTATAGAGCGGTCAAAATCATTGTTGTAAGCAAGCCAAGATACGAGTGTTTTCATAATATCATTATTTGATATAAATTTACATTATTTGATTACATATTAAATAACATACCAGTAGTATTTTTCAAACATCTCGTTCCCGGGGAGCCAGAAAATAGAGTGTTATATTAATAGTGGCTAGGTTAGCCTACTTGCCCTTTAAAACCTGATTTAAAAGGGTATAGTTATTGCCTGACAGTGATTAAATTCAATTTAAAATTAAACCAGCAAATTATGATCCCAGGTCCTACACTAATAATCCCCTGTCCCCAGTGCGGACATCAGAGTAAAAAAAGAACACTAATAAGCGGGAATACTTTCGGAGCTGAATTATGGTCCGATGGCAAGCAGATAGCCCCTATGCTCCCTAGGTTCCCATGGCTTGTGAAATGCAAAAAATGTGGGCAATTCTTCCATACAGAAGAAAACATGGCAATAAGAAAACTTAATTGGGATGACGAGGATAAGCAATTGTATGAAAATGTGAATTTTTTTGAATTTCCTTCATTTAACGAGTACTTTGAAGCTCTTGGTGTAGAAGAGGACGAGCAATATCTCAGATTCATGATCTTTACGAGCTTCAACGATTATGTCCGTAATAAAAGGGAGGAGCAGATTACAGAAGAAATGCAAATGCTTTACGAGGATAACCTCAAATCAGTTCTTTACTTGATTGAAGAATCAGAAAAACAGGATTTCAACACTCTTATGACTAGGATTGAGATCAATCTGGAGTTGGGAAGGTTTGACAAATGTTTTGAACTTCTTAATACTATCACTGATGAAAAATATAAGGATATTAAATCAAAGTTTATGGATGAGGTGGTGAGGAATAACAGGAAAGTGTTCCGGTTATTCTGAATGATTCATCCAAAATTAATGATGAATTAGGATAATCATTAGTTCAAATAATTATAGATCTTTTGTAAATTTACAGATAATCAAAGATTTAAAGTATCATCTTTCTTAAAACTATCAATAATGAAATTCCATTCGGATTACTCAAAGAAATATGTTCAAGACATATGTGATGCTTTGAATGCAGAAGGTCTAAGGATAAAAGTCGGTATGCATGAGACAAAACCTTATGCTCCTGAAAACTTTGAAAGCCTTACAATTTTCATACAACAGTATGTTGTTGGGCCGTATAGTGTTTATACATACCTTGATCAAATGGGGCTTGTTAATACCGGTAGATGTCCTTTTACAGGTTTTCCCATTGACAAATCATCTCCTACCTGGACTTATATGGGAACAAGAAGTGTTCATGTGTCAAAAGAGGGTCTTCGGATTATGCAAAGGGAAGATGATGAGGATTACGAAAGAATTTTTGGCACACCTCCTCCAAAACGAAAGACAAGTGCTTGTTACATAGCTACTGTTTGTTATGGAGATGAATTTGCCCCAGAGGTTGTCGCATTAAGAAAATATAGGGATGAAATACTATCTAAAAGTCTACTAGGGAGAGCATTTATAGAAGTGTATTATTTGGTTTCTCCTCCTATTGCAAAAACTTTATTTACCAGGAGGAAATTGAACTCGTTAATTAAAATTAAGATACTTGATAAACTTGTGAAGAATATCCATAGATATTATGTCAAGTAATAAATGGTTTATAAAATGAAAGAAGACATCTTAGAGCAGATTGCTGAAGATTTTTTTAATAATAAAAAGGGATTTTTTACCAAGCACAATATTAAATTTCGTCCGGTTTATACTGACACAGACTATGATTCTAAGGCAGATTCTGTTCATTCGGATATAGATCTTATTGCATTAAGTATTCAGGAAAATAGTAAATTATATGCTGTTAGTTGCAAATCATGGCAAGGTGGATACAATGCAACAAAATCCCTTGATGAGATTGAAAATGCAATAAAAAAACAACCTGGGAAAACTAAAGGAGAAAGAGATTATTGGTGCCTGTTTAGGGAATTATGTATTAAAAAGTGGAGAGATTCTTTCCTGAGGGCCATAAGATTAGAAACAAATAAACAGGAGAATGAACCAATTGATTTAGAATACTGGATATTATGTACTAAAATTACACTAAGGAGTGTAGAAAATAAAGATAAGATCTCAAGTTCACAAGCTTTACTAGATTTCTTTAAAGAGAAAAATGTTGATCTTAAAATTAAGGTAATAACAATTGATGAACTAATAGACCAAATTAAAAAATCTATTGAAAATAAGGAAACACCATCTGTAGAAACAACGCACTTTTCTAGAACACTTCAATTAATTATTGCTTCTGGGTATAAAATAAGTAAAGACAAATAACCAAGGGAAATGCTATTGATTAATCTAATAAAATTTAAATGATAAAAAATCTTAAGAGCAAGTTATTGTCAGATTTTATAAGTTCTTCATTCATCATCTGAAGGTTCAACATCATAACTCCCGTTTTTTTCTAATTCATCCGGATTAATATCTTCTAACTTTAATAGTCTTTCAGCTTCCACAGTAGGTAATTCGTGCACATTGGTTAACTTACGCTTAATAGCTCTTGTACGTGCGCCAACAAGTTTCTCAAGATTGCCGCTTGCCGTATTAATCTGTCTTTGAGCAGCATCAAGAACTTTCTCAAAATTGCCGAATTCTGTTTTTACTGCGCCAAGAATATTCCACACTTCACTTGATCTCTTTTGAACAGCAAGAGTACGAAATCCCATTTGAAGACTACTCAGAAAAGCTACAAGGTTTGAAGGACCCACAACAGTAACATTAAAATCGCGTTGCAACTGTTCGAAAAGGCCTGTTCTGGTAAGTATCTGGGCATAAAGACCTTCTGTTGGGACAAACATTATTGCAAAATTTGTAGTTACAGGAGGAATAATATACTTTTCGTTGATTGTTTTAGCCGATTTCCGGACACTATTATCAAAAATTGATTCAGCTTTGTTGATCTCTTCCTTTGAATAATCGGAAATATTTTCATATATCTCAACTAATCTTTGGTAATCTTCCACAGGAAATTTTGAATCGATTGCCAATAAGAGAGGCTCATCGGGATTTTCATTTCCCGGCAGTTTGACTGCAAACTCAACGCTTTCCGTGCTCCCTGCTTTGATATTCGCATTCCTGACAAACTGATCAGGTGATAAAAACTGTTCAAGAATGCTGCCTAACTGAAACTCACCAAGAATACCTCTTGTTTTAACATTGGACAATACCTTTTTCAGATCTCCCACGCCTACTGCCAATTTTTGCATATCCCCCAGACCCTTGTATACCTGCTCTAACTGGCCCATTACTACTTTGAAAGATTCAGTAATCCGATTCTCGAGTGTTTTTTGGAGTTTTTCATCAACAGTATCCCGCATTTTCTCCAATTGAGCATTATTATCGACTTGAATATCTTTAAGTTTGCTTTCAATGGTCTCTCTCATCTTTTCGAGTCTTCCTTCGATGGATCCAAGTGATTTTCCCAATTCGTCACGGTTATCTTTAGCAACCTTTGAGGATTCGTCTCTGCTTCGTTGAAATTCATCTTTAAGCGAATAGTCGACCTTATCAAGGCTATTCCGGAAAACTGCCAATGATTCCTTTATTACCTGGAATTGTGCAGGATTCTTCTGAACTATTAAAATCCAGACAAGAAGAAAAATAGTAATTAGAAATAGGATCGTAATGATAATTATTGAGGTTGTTGTCATAGATAAATATTTTATGTTTATGAATAACATGCCTTTCGGAATCAGTAATAGATTTTCAAAATGTAGGCCAATTTGTAAATAGCTGAATATAAGCAATTACAAATATATTATAATATCAATAAATAATTGTATATATCAATATCAGATATTAGTATATAAATATCATATATCAATAATAAAAGTTCCACGATCTCTTACTAGTTGTAAATTGTAAAATCTTTTAAAGAAAATCTTCTTACGAAGGACAAGTTTTTACACCTGGCTTTTTAAAATGGCAGTTCTTTATTTTCAAGTATTATGTCAGTTTCCGGGATATTTATGCACCAGGCCGCAGGGTAATTTTTCTTAAGTTCTGTATTATCAATCTGAATACGATATGTTTTCTTTCGTGGCAAATAAAATAGACTTCCGATGCCGCCCTTATTATTAATGCACTTGTTTTTCACATAGACATAGGCGATGTCCTTGTATCCAGCAGCTTCAAGTGCCTTAACACGATCAGCTAAACATGGATTGTCTTTTATGATTGCAGTTATTACAGATTCCACTTGAATGATTGTCTTTTTCATAACTATGCTGTTTTTTGAATGCTATTTTTCGGTTAACTAACCACCATCTTTTTGTACTGTTTCCTGCATTCAATTACTTTTTTCAAGTGCATTAAATTCCACCAATAATGGTTGCAGTAATAACATATTAATTCATACCAGCGTTCTGTTCTTTCGTGGCGGCATATATGCAACATACCATTACTGTCTGCCAAATCTTTATTTTTGGTCACACCAGAATAGATATAAACAATTCCGGCAATTGTGGTACCTACTTCCCTAAATGATTTAACGGAAAAAGATTCATACATCTCATCATCAAAGTAATGCCATGCCCAATCTTCTGATTCTGCGAAAATGTAACACCAGTTACCACTTTCAAACTCTGCTTTATAAACTTTCATTTCTTGAATATTTAATGCTCAACTTATTTATTTATCATAATCATCTGTTCGGCTACATTAATAAATAGGTTGGTAGACGAGCAAAAGGATAAATATTAATATAATTTAACATTTGAGTAAAAAAGGTTTCGTACCTAATCAGGATTTATTCAGTGATTTAGAGATTAAGAAAATGGGGGAAATGTACTACAAACAAAAATGACTTTGAAAATATTTAATTTACAAAGCCATTTGTATTAAATAGAAAGGGGGAGAATTTTAAAATTCGATTAATTATTCTAACAAAACCTTTCTATGGCCCCCAATCCAAATAATGCAAAATCATACTTAACTGGATCTTCCGGGTCAAAACTCCTCAGTACTCCATCCAGCTCGGTAACTGCCTTTGCATCGTTTTGTTTTCGCTTTAACAGGTCTAGTTTCCTTGCAACATTCCCGGAGTGGACATCAAGAGGGCAGGACAGTATTGATGGTGATATTGTATCCCAGATGCCAAAATCCACACCCTTGTTGTCTTTCCGAATCATCCACCTCAGATACATATTTAATTTCTTTGCCGATGATTCTTTATAAGGATCAGACACATGTCTTTCAGTTCTTTTTTCATGTGGAAGTTCAAAAAATATCTTATGTAATTCATGTATGGCAGGTTGAAGAGAATCCGTTGTTTGGTAAGTTCTGAATATAGGTTCAAGGCCGCCTTTATTCTTGTAAATGTGCCGGAGTGCTTTTAGGAAATAAAACAGATCTGTGGAATTAAATGTTCTGTGTACAAAACTTCCGATCCCCTGGAATTCAACATCACTTGAATTCATTATGAATTCGTAAGGTGAATGATCAAGCAATTCCATAATCCGGTTTGCACTTCTGAGAATCATCTTCCTGTTTCCCCAGGCAATTGTAGCTGCAAGAAATCCAGCTATTTCAATATCATGTTTCTCCGTAAACTGATGTGGAATACTGATGGGATCACATTCAATGAAAGAAGGCCGGTTGAATTGCTCAACCTTTTCATCAAGGAATTCCTTCAACTCGTACCTTTTTAACTTCATTTCCTTAAATTCGGGATCATAAAAATAAGGAAATATGATTAAAAATCATGCTACCTTAATTATCCGCAGGAACATGTTTATTCTCTTTGCAGCTGATCCCTTTAGCGGGTCGGAGATGTGTTTACCTGTTCTTTTTTCATGAGGGAGTTCAAAAAAAATATTTCTGAAATGGTGGATAGCCGTTTGTAATGAA
>Ga0123335_1001399_pt1 | contig 39371 bp, 34 predicted proteins | sample BiotimSIPDNA_2_FD_89707 | JGI IMG/M metagenome (GOLD analysis project Ga0123335, IMG submission 89707) | Anaerobic biogas reactor microbial communites from Washington, USA - Biogas_R2 time_0 SIP DNA | ecosystem: Engineered > Bioreactor > Anaerobic > Unclassified | place: Washington, USA... | reverse complement strand
GTTTGCCGGTCATAGGACTCGGGTTCCACCTGATCCCGTTCCGAACTCAGAAGTTAAACCGTGCTCCGTTCCCAGCTGTAGTGTGGTCTTCGGCCACGTGAACCTGGGAAAGCTGGCAGCCACCTATTTATCATTTTACTGGCATAAAACCATGCGAATTTAGCATATCCTTATAAATGACCATTAATAGTTTTTGGGAAGTGGTGTCTACACATTGAGCTTAGTTCCTGGATCAGATTCTCTAACACAAATCATTAGCTTACTAACGTACGCTTTCTTCATAGTATTCATCTTCTACGGTCAACGTATCCAGATGTACATTATGGTTCGCGAAGTTGAAAACAACCTGCACAAGCTGCGGGTCATAAAAGACGAGGGCCGCAAAACGGCGATAGAAGCCTTAAAAGAGATGGGCAAACCAACAAGTGACCCATCTGCACGCGTCGACCGCTACTTAGACTATTTTACTATTAGCCCACAAACAATGGATCCATCGGGTATAGTCTACAAACTCGACCACATACTTGACATGAGAGATGAACGTCTAAAAGAAGAAGTTCGATTAATGGCTCCGGCTGCAGCAGGCGACGAAGTCCAGATAAACAACTTGGAAAACACTCTTGAAGCTGCCATGGCACTCAACTACATCTACAAAGTTGTACGCCACTACTACATACAAGGCAAAAAAACCCTTAGTCTCTACGTGATCATGCAGCTACAGATGATTCTGCCTATGGTTATGAAAGAGGCTGAAGCGTATGGCAGCGCACTTAAAGCGTTTGCGTATGGTCAACCAATCGGAGACAGTGTCGGTCCACTCATCGCCTCCAGACTCATGCACGGATATGAAGCGCGTAAAGTCTACAAGGACTGCGTCGTTGCATCCGTTCCCTTCGAAGGCCGCACAGCGCTCGTTCTGAAGGCTGAGGGTCCAGGAGGAAACGTCGGCAAGCCAGGTGATGCAATCGAAGGCGTGATTGAGGAGCAGCAGGGTAAACTCGCGATGGTTATCATGATCGATGCGGGTTTGAAGCTTGAGGGCGAACTCGTCGGCGAAGTGTCAGAGGGCATCGGTGCCGCGATCGGCGGTCCAGGTGTTGACGCTTTTAAGATTGAGGAGAAAGTCACAAAGTACAAGCTGCCTCTCTACGCTGTAATCGTTAAAGAGGACATCGGCGATGCAGTTTCACCGATGCGACGCGAAATCCACGAGGCTGCTGATAAGGCAATTGAGCGTGTCCGCGACATAGTTAAGGAGCGCACAAAAGAGGGCGATACCGTGCTGATTGTCGGTGTCGGTAACAGCATCGGAGTTGGTCAATAATGAGGATGAACACATTGAGCAGAAGCAAGCAAACAAACTCCACTTCAACCAGCAGCAGAATAAACACTTACCTGATACTCATAGTGCTGGTGGTGTTGGCGCTCTCCATCGTGGCGTTGTTCGTTGCGGCGCAGGTCCTGTTAACCGGTGACACAATCACCGCAGGGTTGTTCGCTGGCATCGGCTTGATCGCGATGGCTATGTGCGTGTTTCTGCTGTTCCAGTCTCGTAAGCAGACGGCTGAAGTTAAGCTGGATATTCCTAAAGTGATGACTATCATCGAATGTCAAAACAAGGGCTGCGCAAACAAGACAACACGCGAGTTCCAACGCGGCGACTACGTCTTTAAAGACTTAGATGTTGCGTGCGGTAAATGTGGCGGCAAACAGATGATAACTGGCATCTATAAGGAAGTTAAAGAGAAAGAGAAAACCTACGCCGTTTAAGCGGCTACGGTTAAACATTTTTTTTGTTTTTAGTTGTTTATTTATTTTTAGGTTAGTACTTCACATCCGTTGTCTGTTACGAGTAGTGTGTGTTCGGCTTGAGCGACTGGTTTTCTGGTCATTTCGACGAAAACTGGGTAAGCCATGATTGATTTGGATGCGAGTAGCTCTTTGAATGCGGCTTTATGCTTCTCTACTGGTAGGACGCCGATTATCCATCTTTCCGCGAATGGGAGTGTATGAAACTCTTTTTCGATGTGCTTGATTAGTTTTTTAGCGGAGTCGGTTTTTAGCGATTTGGCTTTTAGGAAGCGGTAGATGGTGGTTTGCGGGGTGTCTTCGATTATTCCTTCTGCGTCTGGCGATGTAACGAAGGGTTCAACGGCGTAAACTCCGCCGACTTCGAGTTTGCGTGGGTTCAGTCCGGCGACGCTTGGGATGGATGTGCCTGCGTGAATTAGGTATCTTCCGACGCTGTGGCCTGTTAGGTTTGCTATTGGTTTGAAGCCTCTGTTTTTGATGGTTTTTTCGACGAGTGCGCCGATTTCGCCGAGTTGGATTCCGCCGTGGATGGCGTCGATTGCTGTTTTTAGTGCGAGTTCGGCGGTTTGGGTCATTTGGCGTCCTTCGGGGTTAAATGCTGCTGTGAATGCGGTGTCGGTAACATATCCGTCGATTTGGACGCCGATGTCGATTTTGGCTGTGCAGCCTACTGGGATGATTGATTTGTCTGCTGGTACAGCTGTGTAGTGTGCGGCGACTTCGTTTATGGATACGTTGACTGGGAAAGCTGGTTTGCCGCCTTTGCTGCGGATTAGGTTTTCTGCTTTCTCGCAGATATCGATGAATGGCATGTTTTCTTTGACGTAGGCACGCATTTCCTCTCGGACTTCGCGCAGGATTCTGCCGGATAAGCGGAACTTCGCTAACTCTTCACTGTCATATGGCATACATGTTCACTTGCGATAGTTCTGTTAATGCGGTTAACCAACTTAAACTGTTCTAGAACTCAACTGCGATTTTTTCTCTAACCCCCCTTATGTATAGACTCGACATCTGCTGAATGAAGGGAACGTGTATGCATGTGACTGCTGATTAGGGACTGTGGGGTTTGTGTGGTTGCTATGTGTGGCTTGGCTTTTCTGTGCAGTTGTTTCCGGGGCCGGCTTTTTTGCGGTTTGGATACGTTTGTTGCTCTCAAGCTACCTCCTCCCCTTATATAAAGCGCCTAAACAGAACCTACCCGTCTCAGAAGCACCTCCCCTTCCTTATTTAAAGGCAAATACCACTGGTTAGCCGTAAACATTATATGAAATCCTCCCTCAACCAATAGAAAACCCGTGACCTAACATGTCCAGTAACGAACCAGAGAAATTCCAGTTCCTCGTCAAACTTGCGCTTGAGAGCGGCGCTGCAGATGCCAAGATCATCCCTGCAAGCCAAGTCGTTGTCGAAGACCGTGTCGTATTGAAATGCAAAGTTGGCTGTAACCACTACGGCGAAACCCTCGCCTGTCCACCGTATGCGCCGGCGGCTGAGCAGTTCAGAAAAATCGTCTCTGAGTACAGTTACGCGATGTTTATGAAGTTCACGACAACCGCATCCGCGGACAAAGAAGTCTACCCCTACCTGATGACATACCAGACTGACCCGAATGTGCCCCAAGAGATTAAGGATAAGGCTGCGGCGTTCTGGCAGGGCTGGAAAGACAGCAAACGCAAAATGCTCGACTCCGTAGTAGGCTTGGAGAAAGCAGCAATGAATAAGGGCTATACTCTTGCAATGTCTTTTATCTCGGGTCACTGTCAACTCTGCGAAAAGTGCAATACTGAAACAGGAATCTGCCGTCACCCCGAACTCATGCGCATCAGCGAAGACGCAATCGGCGTGAACGTTAAGAAAACCGCCGCCAACGCAGGCATCCACTACCAGTTCCCTTTCAGCAGCAGCGCAGACTCATTCGCACTCTTACTAATCGAGTAAGCCCACTTTTTGGGCAAACCCTAAAATTTTTCCCCGTTCACTCTTTTGTGGTTGCCATGAAGCTTTTACTTGACGAAATGTACGCAGGATTAAAAGAGTACTTTGAGACGCTTGGCTACGAGGTCATAACCGCGCAGGAAGCGGGGCTCAAGAGCGCAAAAGACCGCACTGTAGTCGACTACGCACAGAAGCATGGTCTGTTGCTGGTTACGCAGGACCAGAAACCCGCTGAACTCGCCGAACTCTTAGGCGTAAAATGCGTTTTCATCTCTAACTTGCTTATCGCGCAGATTGTGGATCAGAAAATCAAGGCGCTTTTCAAGTAGCTAAACCGCTAAGTGGCGCAGGTACTTGTTCCAAAGGTATGCTGTTGCGTATCCGGCTGTGACGCCTGTTGCGGGACCCATAAACAGCACAAGCATATCAAGCATTGGGCTGCGCTGAAGGAACAATCCAATGTAGGTTATTCCCTGCGCCGCGAAAATATCTGGGAAAACAGCGAAGGCGGAGTAGCTGGCGACCGCGATGCACAGCGTGCTAAGAGCCATAACCGCCATCAACCTGTTGCGGTTTGCGCCCTGACGAGTACCTTTAACTCTGAAAACCGCCATAAACGCATCCACGAATACGCCGTAGAGGAATGCGAAGAGAAACGTGAAGGGCCCAAGTGAGGGACTTGCCAACGCGGTAAGTAAGCCGCCGACTGCACCCACATACATGGCGCCTACTCTATGAATAAAAAGCGACGCCAACGCCAAAAGCACCGCCTGAACAACCATCATAAGGTAGTTTAGCGGAGGCGGCAAAAACAGGTTGCCGACGAAGATGATGGCGCCGAATAATGCGATGATAAATAGCCGCTGAAGTCTCTGCAACCTCGAAGTTCCCCTTTTAATATAGCATTCAGCTTTGAAGCTAAAAAACGTATATCATCGAATGGAAAAGAAAATAAGCTATCAATATAGTAGCAATTCAGAAGGGAAATGTATGAACTGTGAACGATGTAGCTGTGAACTTCGGGAAGAAGACATCGTCGTCTACCAGAACAAGCACCTATGCGAGGACTGCTGCTTCGACTTGATGAATCCGCCTAAAACCTGTGACCCCACCGCTGTTTCATCAACACTAAACGTCCGTAAAGAACTCGGACAGAGCGGCACAGAAGGCTTAAGCGAATTGCAGAAGAAAATCTATAGCCTCGTAGTTGAGCGTAGCCCAATCAGCCGAGAAGACCTACTCGCAACCTTGCAGCTCTCGCCCTCGGAGTTTGAGCGTGAATTCTCCGTTTTGCGTCACTGCGAGCTGCTAAAAGGCTTCAAAAAGGGCAGTACCGTATTCTTCACAAAATATTAATTACGGCGCATGCATATTTTACTACTCTTAATTCAACAACACTTTTGTAACGGAAAGTTATAAATCTCCAAGCAACATTAATAGCAATCCATATAAGATTTGACTTAGAAATGTATATTGGGAGTTAACGGTAATTGAGCACTCACGCGGAAGACCTTAAACTAAGGTTAATGACAATCGAGCTTCTACGTACTGCAAAGTACAAGCGAAACATCACATACAGGGAATTAGCAACAAAAACAGGCTTGCCAGTCACGGTACTGAGCCGCTACGCAAAAGGCCACGTGCTCCCAAACACCACACGAGCCAAACAACTCTGGCGTGTACTTACAAAACTCGTCGGTCTCGAAGCTGAACTGCGCAGCCGCATCAAATTCGACGACATCGGATACTTCGATAACACCGAAATCGTCGGCGACTACAACATACTTCAGCAAGCCGCCAACCACGCGCTCGCCAACTTCGCAGGCAAACGCGTCACAAAAGTCCTAACAGCGGCAACAGACGGCATCCCACTTGCCACCATGGTCGCAAACGCGCTCGGCGTAAACCTAATCGTCGGCAAACGCAACAAAGAAGTCGGAGTAAAAGCATTCCTCGAAGAAACTTACATCCTCGGACGCGACTCCGGCGTAACAGTCACCCTCTATATTCCCAAAGAATCCATCAAAAAACGTGACAGTGTACTCGTCGTTGACGACATGATAAAAAGCGGCGAAACACAGGAGGCGCTCGTTAACTTGGTAAAGAAATCCAAAGCAGAAGTCTCTGGAATCTTTAGTCTCATCGCAGTCGGCGAGGAATGGAAGAAGCGGCTAAAATCAGGCGAAGACAGCCCAGTCGAAGTGGTAACTCACCTGAAATCCCCCTTCGACAACTCATCTTAGACAAAGTTTAAGTTAACTTCCACTTTTCTAGCTATCTGCTGGAGTGCCATTGAAGATAACAAGCTTCACAATACTCGTGGAGGACGTTGACAAAGCCCTAGAATTCTATACGGAAAAGCTGGGGTTCACCAAAAGAATGGATGGAAACATCTGGGTTGGAATACGCTGGGCTACTGTTTCACCCAAAAACCAGCCGGACATCCAGCTCTCTTTTACACTGGCAGACGACACCACAAAATTTTTGGCAGTGGGAAAACAAGCTCCCAACAGTCCCCTGATGTTTCTTGAAACCGACGACTTAAAGCGTGATTACACCGAAATGAAGGCACGAGGCGTCAGCTTTTTGTCATACCCCGAAGAACGCGAATGGGGCACCGAAGTGGTGTTCGAGGATCTATACGGCAACGTATTCGTTCTTATTCAGCCACCCAAAAAGCATCTGTCAGTCAACACTGAAAAGGTACTCGAGTCTTGAGCATAACCTTAAGTTTCAAGTTGTTCCAGTAATTGATGGGGCGTATCACTTGAAGATGGGACATATCACACTCTTAGTCCACGATCAAGATGAAGCACTAAAATTCTACACTGAAAAACTGGGATTTATCAAGCGAGCAGATTATCTGTCTTGGCTGGGTATCCGATGGGTAAGTGCTTCGCCCAACAACCAGCCTGACGTATCATTAACATTCGTCAAAGCCGACACTAACGAAAAAGAAGCATCGGTCGGAAACCAAACCGCAGGTCACGTCTACCTATTTCTAGAAACAGATGACTTAGTGCGCGACTACAAAGAGATGAGTGCCAAGGGCGTGACTTTTATAAAACTCCCCGAAGACCACCCGTGGGGAAAAACCGCAACTATACTCGATCTATACGACAACATCATAAACCTTGTACAGCGCCCTAAAGAGCCACAGGAAAAACTTTAACCAAGCATACACTAATTCTGTGCATTAAACAAAGAAGGTAGACCTATGCGGATGATTAAGTGGCAAAACGGCACAGTCATAACTCCAGATCAAACCAAACTTCCACTCCAAGAAGTAACCTTAGAGATAAAAACAGTCGACCAAATGGCTGAAGCAATCAAAACGCTCCGAGTTCGAGGTGCACCGTTGCTTGGCGCAGCAGCAGGCTTCGGCGTCGCCATAGCAGCATATCAAAGCAAAGCCAAAACAGCAGCCCAGTTCCTCGCGGAGATCGAGGTGGCAGGTACACTTATCAAGCGGCAAAGGCCCACGGCAGTTAACCTGTTCTGGGGAGTCGATCGCGTCCTCAACAAAGCCAAGGCCGTAAAAGGCACCGTTGAGCAGCTTAAAACCGCAGTAATCCAAGAAGCGCAAGCAATTGCGGACGAAGACGCCGCCCAGAACCGTGCAATCGGTAAACACGGCGCTGAACTAATCAAAGACGGTGACACTGTTTTAACCCACTGTAACGCGGGTGAATTAGCAACCGTTGAATACGGCACCGCGCTCGGAGTTATACGAGCCGCATGGGAGCAGGGTAAAAAAATTAAAGTTATCGCCGATGAAACCCGTCCGCTACTCCAAGGTGCACGACTCACAGCCTACGAGCTGAAGCGCGACGGCATCCCAGTCACTTTAATCACTGACAACATGGCGGCACATGTCATGAGTAAAGGCATGGTGAACCTTGTCGTCGTTGGAGCAGACCGCATTGTACAGGACGCGGTGTTCAACAAGATCGGAACATACGGTGTCGCAGTCCTCGCCCACGAACACAACATACCCTTCTACGTGGCTGCGCCGAAATCAACCTTCGACTTAACCCGCAAAGCATCAGAAGTCGAGATAGAGCAGCGCAAGCCTGAGGAAGTAACACATGTGGGTTGCCAGCAAACTGCCCCCGACGGCGTCGCAGTATACAACCCCGCATTTGACGCTACACCACTCAAGTACGTTGCAGGCATCATTACGGAAAGCGGGGTCTACACAAAGAAGCACTTCTCAAAATTCAACCCCAAATTCCTACTCTAAACCGCTAAGTAGAGCATAACGTTAAAGAACAGACAACAAATAACTCAACCAGCACAGCTGATCCATATGAGTGAAGCCCAAAAAAAGGCGCCAGTCGAATTCAAAACAAGCGGAACAATAACTGAAAACGGCGTAGTCGTAACGGAGCAAAGCAGCATCGACCAATTAACCAGCCGTGGATACGGCACCTCTGAGGGCAAAACCTTCACCGTAGCCTTCTTTGAAGCACTCTACCTCCAAGACAAAGAAATGCTAGAAGCGAAAACACCCGACGGGCAAACACTAACCTTCCAAGAATTGCTCCACCGCTATGAAGAAAAAAACGAGAACGCTTGGGTGAACTACCTTGTCTACCGAGACTTACGCAGTCGTGGATACGTCGTCCGCGAAGGCTTCGGCGCAGGGATAGACTTCCGCATATACGAACGCGGATCCTACGGCAAAGACACCGCACCGTACCTCATCTTAGTAACGCAGGAAGGCAAACCCTTACCCATAGCAGACTTAGCCGATGCACTGTCAAAGTGCCAGACACAGAAAAAAGAGTTAATCCTAGCAGTTACTAACAGGCGGGGCGAAATCGTCCATTACTCAGTGGGCGAAATGCATTTCCCCGTCTAAAACGACGAAGTTCTGCCTTCAATCAGTTCCCTAACAGTCATCATCTCAATGTTCAATCGGTAGTTAGTCCGTGCACGCACTTTACCCCGTATGGCATCATCGGCGAAGCCGAACGCAACCATTATTCCGCCTGTAGCGCGATTTCTCGCCAGCGACGCCGCAAACAGATCAATAGCGTTCATACCAACCGCATCGGTTTGCTTAATCGAAATCGGCAGGTTCAACCTTGAAAAGCCGTCGATGCCTAAAGCGGTATCCTTTGATGATCCCGGTTTTCCGTCTAAGCGCTTAAGCACCCACTGCTGAAAGTCGCTACTTGAGAGCCTCCTAAGGCTCGATTCGCTGACACGTCGCTTCTTGACAAAAACAAACCCTGCAACGCCAACAAATACGCCGGCCACCACAACCGCTGTGACTGTGCCGATTAGACCCCAATCTAAGCCATCGCCTTTTGTGTTGGCTACTACTGCTCCCTCGGTTACGTAGCCGGAGCCGCCGCAGTCAAGGCAAGTAATCATCCCGGTACCGTCGCATTCGCTGCAGACTGTTCCCTCTTCAACAACTCCTGTTCCGTCACAGGAGCTACAGGTAATTTCATCCGCGTTTACCGTCATCTGTACTTTAGTCAATAACACTGTGCCACTGTAATAGGTAGTAAAGGGAATTGATAACGCCACTGTTACCTCCTGACCCGGAGGAAAAGTTGTTTCCTCAGAGGTTACGCTGTGTCCTTCTAAGCTTGCAGTAATCGTTGCAGTAATTTCGCTGTCTTCTCGGTTGATGTAAACTGCATTTACATCGGTTGTTGACGCCATTTTACTGGCAGTCATGGTGCTCATAAAAAGGTTAGGCTTACCCTGGCCAGTGCCGCTACAGCGGGAACACTCTACAGTTTCTACGTCGCCGATGAAACCTGTTCCTTCGCATTCCAGGCACTCGACCTCGCCGGCGCCGTTACAGGTTGGGCACTTTACTTTCGCTGCCTGTACAAGACTTAAACATGAAAAGACTAAAAGGCTAATGAATAAAGCGCTTAGCAATTTATGTTTTATTTTTAATTTACCTTCCTATAATATGCATTGAATGCTTCCACGCTACTATGCTAATGCAGGGCTCTGCTTATATAATTTCGCAAAAGACAAATGCGACCAAAAAAAGTTGCAATAGAGTGGGGATTATTTCGGCGTATAGTACGGAACCCACTTAACATGCACTTCATCCTCTACTGCGCTGACTTTCTCATGAATAAGCCTCTGCTTACTTAATTGTCTTTTAAAAAATTATTATACAAAACGTCGCGTCTCTAAAAAAAGTTTAACTCCTGGAGTTCGTTGGAAAAGTGTTATAGCCAAGAAAGCCAACCCACTTCATACCCAAGTGAATCATATGATAGTCGCCGGCGTAGACGAAGCGGGAAGAGGATGTGTAATCGGTCCATTAGTCGTCGCTGGCCTAGCAGTAAGAACCGAAGACCTACCTCAGCTAATCTCGCTTGGCGTCAAAGACTCAAAGATGCTCACCCCAAAAAAGCGGGAAGCGCTCTACCCAGAAATTATAAAGTTAACCCATAGCTACCACACAATCAAAGTTTTACCCTACCTGATCGACAAAGCTGTACGCAGTAAACGCGCCCTCTACAAGCTAAACCGACTAGAAGCGCAGACAATGGCAAAAGTAATTGAGCAACTAAAACCTGACCAAGTCTACGTTGACGCCGCCGACGTAGTTCAGGAACGTTTTGGCCTTCACATACAAGAATGCCTAACGTTGAAAACTTCGATTGTGTCTGAACATAAAGCCGACCGAACTTACCCCATCGTTTCGGCTGCTTCAATTATTGCTAAAGTGGAACGCGACCGAGAAATCGGAAGCCTTAAAGCAAAATATGGCGACTTCGGCAGCGGATACCTAACTGACGAGAAAACCACAGAGTTCTTGAAGCGGCAACTTGTGGAGAACGATGGCGAGTACCCAAGTTGCGTCCGCAAATCCTGGGAGCCGGCAAGGCGGGCTAGAGCGGAGTATGGATATAGGCAGAAAACCCTCGGCTGAAGCGACTTAGCGCTTTTTACTTATTGTATTTTGTTGTGTCTAAAAAGATACAATTTATTAACAGCTAATGTGTAATTTGAATGTAGACACTTCGGTTTTAATGGCGGTTAATTAATGAGTGAAAAAGACGTAACTAGGTTTCTACAAATTTTAGGTTTGTCAAAACGTGAAATCCAGGTTTATATGTTCTTAGCTAAGAGCGGCGTGCAGTCAACGAGCTTCGTAGCCAAGCGGCTGAAGATGGAGCGCGTACAGGCTTACCGCACCTTCAAGAAGCTCCAAGAGAAAGGCTTCATTGAAGCAACACTGGAAAGACCCACCCGCTTCACAATTGTGCCGTTCTCAGCGCTAGTGGACAACTACATTACAGCCAAAAAGAATGAGGTTGTGAACCTAAACGATCAGAAACAGAACCTGCTAACCGCCTGGCAATCGATCAGTGCACCCGAATCTGAGTATCCAGTAGCTAAGTTCTCGATTATTACCGGTAAAAAGAAGATTCATTCAAAAATGCTTAACATGATTGAGGAATCCAAATCCGAAGTCATCGTTTTAACGACCTCGCTGGGTTTAATCCAGGAGGACATCGCCGGCGTATTTGACGCTGCCATTGCGCCTTCACAGGAACGTAACGTGCAGGTTCAAATCATAACCGACGTCTCGATGGAGAACCTCAAAGTCGTCGAACGCCTTGACCGCAATATAGCGGAGGAAAAATTAAACATTAAACTTCACCATATAAACATGAGTTCCAAAAATTTTCCAAGGTTTCTGATTAAAGATGAGGAAGAAGCTATTCTCTACGCTCCGTTTGGAAACGAAGCCTCCGTGCTTAACCTCGAAGACGAAGGCCTCTGGATCAACGATAAAATGTTCATCTCTGTGCTTAAAGCGTTCTTTGTACAGATGTGGCAGAGTGGAGTGGACGCATCTAGACGAATCGACGAGCTGAAAAGCGGTGTACCCATCGGAGAAACCACAGTTATCAAAGGCGTCGAAGAGGCATGGAATAAAGTAGTTAAAGTTATAGAATCAGCCAAAAACGAAATCGTCATTATTACCTCCTCTCAGAGCATTAACAGACTCGCAGAAAACGATCCGTTAACAAAATTCTTCCGCAAAGGCCTAAACGTGCGCTTAATGGCATCCATCGACCTTGACAACTTGGAGCCCGCGCAGAAGCTGGCAAAGCATTATGAAATCAAGCATGTGCCCATCAGCTACATGATTATGATGCTGGTGGACAACAAGCATCTCTTCATGTTTAAGAGTCCACCACTAAGCGATGTAGGCACAGAGTCAGCTTTCTATCTTGCCGACACATTCTACTCAACCGATCCTAGTCAGGTGGAGCGTGTCAGCGAGATGCTCGATGACATTTGGAAACGCGGTATCGACATAGCGGAGATCACAAGCCAAGCAGGCACTAAGCTGCCCACGGTGGAAGTGGAGACCTGCGAGTCAGTAGCCTGCACGGTGGAGCGGATGCTGCAGAACAACGTTAACTCCGTGTTGATAACTGAGCATCACCTGCCGCTTGGAGTCATAAGCGACCGCGACATTCTAAGGCAGATCATTGGGGAGAACCGTGACCCAGCCGAGATGGCTGCCAGCGACCTAAAGTTTACTCCGCTTATTATGCTTGAAAGCGACCAATCAATGATTACAGCTATGAAGATCATGTCTGAAAAGGGCATTAAACGCGCCGCCATGGTGAAGAACGGTCAACTTATCGGCATGTTAACTGAGGAAGCCGCAAAGAAGGCAGCGCTTAAAGTAAAAGCAGCAGCAACTTAGCGGGCAACCTATATCCTCTCTGCCTTTTTTGCATGAAAAGTATTATTAATTAAACGACTTTAAGACTTAGCCGAGGAACAAGCCTTGAAGCTTCAATCGCCAATGATTATTGTTAATTTTAAGACTTACCTTGAATCAACTGGAAAAAACGCTCTCTCTCTTGCCAAGCAGGCCGAGAGAGCCGCTAAAGAGACGGGTGCATGTATCGTTGTGGCGCCGCAAGCCGCTGATCTAAGGCTTGTAGCGGAGTCAGTTGAGATCCCCGTTTTCGCTCAGCACGTTGACCCCATTAAGCCGGGCAGCAGCACAGGGCATGTTCTTGCGGAGGCAGTTAAGGAAGCCGGCGCCGTAGGTACACTCATAAACCACTCTGAAAGGCAGCTGCGCCTCATAGACATAGACGCAACTATCGCTTTATGCCGCGAGAAGGGGCTGGTTTCATGTGTTTGCGCCAACAACCCCGCAGTCAGCGCCGCTATCGCCGCCCTCAAACCGGATATTACCTCGATGGAGCCGCCGGAACTCATTGGAAGCGGCATCTCAGTATCAAAATCCAAGCCTGAAGTTATAACTGACACAGTGCAACTGGTGAAGCGGATTGATTCCAAGATGACGATTCTATGCGGAGCTGGAATAAGCACAGCAGAAGACGTCTCGATTGCGCTTAAGCTTGGAACGCAGGGTGTACTCGTCGCAAGCGGCATAGTGAAGGCGAAAGACCCATATAGTGTGCTGAGGGCTTTTGCTGACGCGACTACGTGATTTCACTTGAAAGTTGAAGCAGAATGCGAATCTTGCCTGCTTAGCAGGGCGCAGATCCAGACTTATCAGGCTACAACTAACCCTGCATTGCGTTTCAGGTGCTTAGCCGAGATTGTGAAGCTGCTTAATAGGGAGTTTAAGCCCACTTCATGCGCTGCGGAAATCGGCACAAAACGTGACCGCATCATTCGCCAACTCAGCGGCTGCGACGACCCTTACAAGTACACGAAGAAACAGGCTAACCAGAAAGCCCTCAAACTGCTGCCGCATGCGAAGAAAGTGGTGGCGTCTGGTTACAATCAACAGGAACGTTTCAAAAAGGCGGTGCTGTGCGCTATCGTGGGGAACATTATGGAGTTTGATGTTCCTGGCCACAACTTCACTCTGAATAGTTTAGCGACGGTTCTGCGGGACGCAAGCAAAGACCTAGTAATCGACGATATAGACGCTGCCTACGAACTGGCGAAGAAGGCGCAGAGTGTGTTGTACTTGGCGGATAACGCGGGCGAAATCGTTTTTGACACGCTGCTGGTTGAGCAGCTCAAGAACATGGGCTTAAAAGTCATATACGTCGTTAAAGGCGGGCCGGTTATCAACGACGCCACGATGGAGGATGTTGAAGTCAGCAAGATGGATCTCCTGGCAGACGAGGTTATAACCACAGGCGCAGACGCGGTGGGCTTGCAGAAGAAGGAGGTTTCAGCGGAGTTCCTGAAAGTCTACGAAGCCGCCGAGTTAGTATTCGCCAAGGGCATGGGATACGCCGAGACGTTAACGGAATACAAATTAACCAAACCGCACCTATTGATGTTTAGAACAAAGTGTACACCAGTCGCGAACTATTTCTGTGTACCAAGAAACAAAAATGTAGCAAAGTTGATGACTTGACATGAAATTGCCTGCTTTAATCTACCCAAAACAGTCGCTTGAACGTTTTGGCGAGGTTATAGCGCAGGAATGGATAGTAACCAACGGGTTAGGCGGCTACGCCAGCTCCACTGTGCCCTCTGTTAACACACGCAAATATCACGGTTTGCTGGTGGCTGCACTCTATCCGCCAGGTGACCGTACGGTTTGCCTTGCTAAACTCGACGAGGACTTGCTCTTCAGCAGCACGATTCTGCGTTTAGGCGCAAACGAATTCAACGGCGGCTTTTTCCCTCATGGTTACCAGTATCTAAAAGAATTCAAAGTTGATCCATACCCAACCTACACTTATGAAGCCGGCAACATAGCTTTACAGAAGACTATTTTCCTATTGCAGCACAAAAATGCAGTTGCAGTACTGTACAGTGTCGCAAACAATAATGCCTCGGATGTTACAATGCGGCTTTACCCTATGCTTACCTGCCGATACTACCACACCGTCATCGACCGGAGCAGAATACCGCTTAACTTTACGCAGGAAAGCCAGCAGAGCAGCTTCCAAACGCATTTCAGCCGCCCCCAAGCAACAGTCGCCTGCCGCGTCACCGAAGGCAAATTCGTCAAGGCCCTTAACTGGGTTGATCGCCTACATTTCCGCGATGAAGCCGCACGTGTCGAGGCTGACCATGACGACTGCTTCCAACCCGGATACTTCGAATTAACTATCCCTGCTCAGTCCTCCAAGACGTTTACATTCACATGTTCTGCAAGTACGCAAGCTGCGGATGCGGTGCGCACTCTTGATTCAGTCGGCAACTCAACCCAAAATGTAGATACATCACTTTCTAAGGAGTTGAACCGAAAAGAAGCGATGCTCGACAGCTTCTACAATATGCATCCTGAAGTGCCGGTGACTGATTGGCTGAATTGGCTGCTGCTCGCCGCCGACTCCTTTATGGTTGAGAACGCTGAGGCTCATAAATCGGTGATTGCCGGTTACCCCTGGTTTGAGCCGTGGGGAAGAGACACCTTCATCTCGCTACCGGGGTTAACGCTGGTTACCGGCCGCTATGAGGACGCGAAGGATATTCTGCGGACCTTCATGCGTTACCTCAAAGGCGGCATGATCCCTAATTTCGTCGCTGACAAGACAGGCGTCCCAGTCTACAACACCGTCGATGGTACACTCTGGTACGTTAACGCCGTTTACCAGTACCTCAAGTATACGGGCGACTATGGTTTTGTGAAGTCGGAGCTCTGGGGTAACCTTCAATCGATAATCGAGAATCACGTACATGGCACAATGTTCGGGATTAAAGTTGACTCTGACGGGTTGCTGATGCATGGCCCAAGGCTGAGCTGGATGGACGCAGTCGTTGAGGGTGACATGATAACGCCGCGGGCGGGGAAAGCTGTTGAAATCCAAGCCTTATGGTACAATACGTTAAGGATCATGGAGGCTCTTGCCAAGCAGTTCGGTGACCCTTCGCTTTTGGTGCATTACGGCGCTATGGCGGAGCAGACCAAGAGAAGCTTCAACATGCATTATTGGAACAGTAAACTCGGCTGCCTCTACGATGTGCTCGAACCCAACGGTTACGATGAATCGATTAGGCCTAATCAGATTTTCACTGTATCACTCGAATACACAATGCTAGATCGCGAGAAAAGCCGACGAATTGTTAATTTTGTTAGCCGCGAACTCTTGACGCCATACGGACTCCGTACATTGGCGCTCGATGACCCCAAATATGTGGGCAAATGCATGGGTGACCGCAGAAGCCGCGACACCGCTTACCACAACGGCACAATCTGGCCATGGCTGCTTGGACCCTACATCACCGCTTACCTAAAAGTAAACGATTACAGCCCAGAAGCACGCAAATACGCGCTGGATAACCTTGTGCTGCCGCTCTGCACAGTGGGCATGCACAAAGGCGGCTTAGGTACAATCAACGAAATCTACGACTGCGACCCGCCCAATGAGCCGCGGGGCTGCATCTCGCAGGCTTGGAGCATAGCTGAACCGCTAAGAGCTTATGTGGAAGAAATACTGCTGGTTAAACCAAAGTCTGAATAAGTGCCACATAAGTTAGCAACATAAGTAGTCAAAAAATAGGCAAGTATTCATACTACCTGATCTAAGAAAATACGGTTCGCTTCGTTTACCTCTTCAAAAGGAAATCAACTTTTTAGAAGTGGATTATGAAAAAATCTAAAAAGGCATAAAGCCAACTAGTAGGTAATGGTTTCCGAGCTTGACTCGCTACATAAAATACTGAATGATAAAACGCGAAGAAAAATAGTTCTTTTGCTAAATGAGAAGGGCAGCTTGAGCTATACTGACTTGAAGAGTAGCTTAGAGATTACTAACAATGGTCTTTTGAACTTTCACTTAAAAGCTCTAGTCGACCTGGTGACAAAAAATGAGAAGGGACAATACATACTCACTGAAAGAGGCAAGTTTGCTTCAAAACTGTTGAGTGAATTTACCGAAGAAGACAATACGTTTCATGCTAGAAAAAAAGGGTGGAAACGGCTATTTGTTGTAGTGCTTGCATTAAATATGACTTCATTTTCGTTACTGTTGTCATTGACATTTTTGGGCTATATCGATGTGGTTGAAATGATCAGCGGTATATTCGGCTTTTGTGCTTCTACTGTTTGTCTATTTTTTTTCTTTAAATTGATTCTACCTGAAACTAAAAATCAAGCTCAGACAGGGCAAGTAAGAACTATTCAGGATATTTTTGTTTCAGCACGACAAATAATAGAAGTAAAAGAAGAGATACAGCGCTGGGTAAATGAAGAGGGAATTGCTATAGAAGTGGAACGGGAAGGTTTCATTAGAGGTCGCATAGGTGTTCCTAGCGGTCGGGGATTTAGCCTCCCGAAATATTTTGAGGTTTCTTTCAAGCTTCACCAGAATGGTGTGCTGGTTCATACGGAGGGATGGATAAGCGTATTTGATGTAAGCCATAGAAGTTTCTCTAAGACAGTGCTGGCCTATGCGGGGGTACCGAGAAAAAAGGCTGGGATATCATGGAAACTCTCTGGCAACGACTAAAAGTGTTGTCCGCATAATTGGTTTTCTCAATGAGAAAAAAATTTATGATAAGTTCGTTCATTAAGCACCTCTACTTTTTACCCTATAATTCGGTTCTAGTTAATCCTCACTAGTTCTTAGCTGGATATGTTACTAAAATATCCCAAGCAAAAGGGACAGTAGATCAGTCGTTATAACTACCCTTAGAGGGTAATAGTTGGTTATCAATCTGCCAGTGGGAAAAATCGTTCCTGTATTTTTTTACTTGCAGGTATTCCAATCATGAAGCCAACGGCATATCCAAACGAAAGAATTAGCAAAACATCAAATCCTTGAACAGGGACTCCAGTGATGGATCTAGCCACTAAAGCGACGACAACTAAGATTGGAAACCCCACGGCTATTCCAATGCAGCACGCATAAAAGATTCTGATTTGTTTTGAAGAACCCTGCGTTTTAAGATAATAAACACCGATTATCAATACCCCCGATAGAGCTAACACAGCGATTGCAGCGGTAGTTATTTCACTCGCCGCTGGCCAAAGCAAGGGCACCACAAATAGTCGAAGAAGAATTCCAGTGATGAAAATAAGAATAAAGTATGCACCTAATAACTTTGATTTAGACATTTTGACTCCCTCGTAAATTAAAAGTTACTATTTAAGTTATAAACACTTTAGATAACGAAAATTATCTTCTATTTTTCTAACGCATAGAGCTTAGTACTTTTTGTAGGGATAACTTGTTTGGGGGATACAATCAACTGATTAATAATCAGCATCCGATAGCGTGGTATAACAGACAAGGAAATAACTCGAAAAGATATGAAACCATCGCTCAATTAATTGCGAAACGTACTCTTAATCGGAGAAAGGAACGGTATACAACAAGAGCGCTAAGTAAGAACATGACGACTTTGCTTGAAGTTTTAAGACAATGTAGCAAGAGCGATATCATACGCTTTAGGTGTGTTGGCTATGGGTAATCATGAAAAGTCCTCTTATGAAGCAGCAGTTTTAGTGCTGCTCAGTCTATCTAAAGGTGCTAAATCAAGGAAAAATATTCTAACGGCATTGCTTTCAGGTCCAAAGAATTGTGCCCAAATAGCGAAAGAACTATCGTTAGATTGGTGGACAGTTCAGAAACATATTCAGGTTCTTTATAGGGAAAATATGGTAGTACACTTGGATTTTGGACGTATAAAGTTCTACAAACTTACCGCAAAAAGCGAAGAAATAATAAAAAGATATTCAAGCTAGGCCAAGGAACTTAACTAGTGGATATTTATAATCGATTTCTTGGATTGCGGGTAAAAGCACTGACCGTGATATTAGGTCTCTAACCTAGCATAGATCAAAAAATCGGCCGCTTAGATATCGGAACTTGTAGAAGATGCCTCAACCAGCCAGCGACCCAAACCAGCCGCAGAAGCAAAAAAGCAGGCGCCTACAAACCCCTTTGGTAGAAGATAATTAAAGAGGGTACCCAGCTATTATCTTATAATTTGAAATTTTAGCCGCATAACAATCTATGTCTAGCCCAGACTGAACTACCTTGTGCAATGCCCACAACCAGCCTGCAACCCAAACCAGACCCAGAAACAAAAACAGGCACTTCTGCAATTAACACTGGAAGAAGAAGTAATAGGGCTGGATTCTCCTCTTCTACTAATTTAAAAATAAAACCCCAAACAAGTTTGATCTACTGTTAGGGCTTTATTGCTTTTTTGAGTGCTTCAGCCGCTGACTCTGGTGTTACGGTGTTGATGTAGACGCCTGTGCTCTTCTCAAACCCCGCCCAAGTGGAGAGTTTGGGGTAGACTTCGAGATGCCAGTGATAGCCTTCCTCTATGGTTTGGTGGATTCCATAATTGTAGGGTGGATCGTTAACTAAGTCCTTTAGCGCTTTTAGGCTCGATTTCAGCGTGGCTGCAAGCGATTTAACTTCTTCAGGAGTCAAATTGCCGATGTTTGGTGCATGCCGCTTGGGCAGTATCCAGAACTCCATCGGATTAATACTGGCGTATGGCGCGATGACTGCAAAATCTTCGTTCTCCATGATCAGCCGCTGGGTTTTTACTTCTCGCTCGATGATGTCACAGAAGACGCATCTGCCCTGCTCCTTTTGGTAGTTGTCGGCAGCTTGCTTTTCCTCTTTAATCATCGTTGGAATCATGGGTGTGGCGATGATTTGGCTATGAGCATGAGATAGCGAGGCGCCGGCTTCTAAGCCATAGTTTCGGAAAATCGAAATGTACTTCACATACGATTTTGCGGCAAGAGCCCTGAACCTGTCAATATATGATTCTATAACTAGTTCCAGCTGCGGCAAGCTTGCGTCCGCTGGACCCTCCTCATGGATAGGCGACTCAACCACTACTTCATGGAGGCCTATGGCGTAGCCGAAGTCTGCTGTACTAAAAATTTTAAGTGCATCTTCGGAGCGCTGGGGATGAGTGAAAGCTGGGTACATGTTGGGTATGGTGCGGACCAGCCAGTTTGTTGGACGCTGCCCTTCCGGTGGGTCATGCCCACGCTTCACTTCGCCGTCTACACTCTGCAGGAGCAATACAGCGGGGGGTGTCATGTGCTCGTTTCCGACGCAGAGTGGGCAAGCAGCGGATTTAGCGGCTTCCGGTCTGGCTTTGGCGAGGTCTGTGGGTCTTTTGCTGCGTTCCTTGGCGATGACGACCCAGCGGTCAAGAAGATAATCCTTACGAAGTTCATTATAGGGCATAAGTTAAGCGCCTGCACTAGTTTTGTGGCTGTATTCTTATTTTAGGTTTACTTGATGTCACCGATTGGTTTGAACTTAAGCAACTTTTTGGGAATTTTAATTTAAACTAATTTGGTCTTGAATGATAGTAAATGAACTGTGCACTGGCATGATTAACTTTTATATGCATACAGATGGTAAATAGTATGGCTATCTGCGCTGTGACTCATGTCTGTCCCTATCTTTACTCAGCTAAGAGCAGCCTTAAACAAGTGGCGGTTAGCCTTTGTCGGTTTCGCGTTAGCTTACACCTTGATTCTTCTACTGCTCGTTGACTATCACCCGATACAGTGGGACGAAGTCATCCACCTTAACTCGGGTAACTTCCTCTACTGGGGTCTCTACGACAAATTCATCCTAAACGCGTTCTATCCACCCCTGTTTGATGTACTGGAGTTCATATCCTTCGAAACATTAGGCGTAAGCCTGTTTGCAGCAAGACTTGTGCCCGTATTGTTTTCAGTCCTGGCCCTCTGGCTTGTGTACGAATTGGCCAATAGCATGTACGGCGGCAAAGTCGGTTTGCTTTCTGCTGTTTTCCTAGCGGTGATGCCAGGTTACTTCTGGGTATCACAGAGTGCAATGCTGGAGTCTTCGCTGGTCTTCTTCGTAGTCGCTTCGCTACTGTTTTTTTACCAGTGGCTGACTACCCGCAAAGACAGAATGCTTGTATTCACAGGTATAGCATTGGGGCTGGGGTTCCTCTGTAAATACCAGATAATCGTGGCGGCACTCATACTGATACTTAGCATCCTGTTTCTGGCCAGAAAACAGCTAAAACTTGCCTTCAAGAAATTCACAATAACTATAGCCGCCGCCGTGTTGGTTGTCTCGCCATGGCTGATTATCACCTATCAGGTTTACGCCTCCCACTTTCTCAGCCAGTGGCTCTATGCACTGCAAGTCGGTAATCCCGAGCGGTCAATTTACAGCGAACGCTTCTTCCAGCCCATATTCTACCTCATCGACGTAGTCTGGCCATACGACACCATCCACCCCATATCCCTCCTCATGTACATCGCGGGTTTGGCGGGGCTTGCCTTTTTCGCTTGGCGACGAAAACCACAAGACAAGTACATCCTCATATGGTTCATCGTAATCTATGTGTTTTTCACGTTGATTTCGAACAGGGCTTGGCGTTATGTTTTACCCCTGTTTCCCACATTGGCTATTTCTGCTGCTGTACTCTTCGCTACGCTCTTTGGAAAAGCTGAATCCGTCTGGCACAGCGCTCACTTAAGCATGAATAGGAAGCGGCTGGCTAAAGCGGCTGCAGGCGCTCTTACTGTATTATTGGCTTGCACAGTCGCCGTCAGCATATATGATGCATATGTGATTGAGAACCAGAACCACATTGACATCGAAATAGAAGCCGCCACCCATTATGCATTCACAAACCTAAACGGCAACAAATCAATCATGGTACTCTGTCCCTTTGACTTGCTAAGCCGAGAAATGGTCCGCTTCTACCTCTGGGAAGACGGTGACAACACCATACCCGTGTTCCAGTACCCACGGCAGGCAGTGGACGCTTACACACCCGACTTTAACATAGCTGAACTAATTCGTCTGTGCAATACGCTTAAGGTACAATATGTCTTCACATACGAGTACGGCGGAACTGTACCCTACTTCAACTCGACGCTGAACGCACAGCAGGTTTTTGAGCAACTCTACAGTTCAGGCAACTTTACACACATTAGCAGCGAAGCTACATTCGGTGAGAACCCAAGAAGAATATTTGTACTAGAGTTCATCGGCTAATAAAAGCCCCAACTGTTATCCAAGCATTATTAGTATACAGAAATAAACCTCAAAAGGTTTCATCGGTACAAAAATGCCATATCTGTAAACTTTACTGCTGACAAGGCTTCTCCTGTAAGCCTATCTTTCTATGAATATTTTACATATAAAAAACGAATAGCCGTGACATTTTTTCAATAATTTAGATTAAAATAAACCACTTGTTTCGTAAAATCTTCTTCTTAGCGATCTCAATCGGTCACTTGCCGCTTTATTTTCGGTAGCTGCTTATAATGCTGTTATAACGGCCTGTACAACGCGTTATTAGTTCTTTAAATATCAATATCCGATACCCCTTGGACAGAAACATAAAAAGGAGAAAGAAAATTGCAGATATCAAAAAAGAAATACGGAATAACATTATTCGTCGCATTAACCTTACTAACCATCGCTACCCCGATGTTACTTGCACCTACCGCATCGGCTCACACACCAGGATGGAACATACCGACCTTCGCATACGTCGCTGCATCACCTAACCCATACGGACTAGGCTCATCTCAACCAGTACTAATCGTCTTTTGGCTCAACGTACCACCACCAACCGCTCAAGGCACAAGTGGTGACCGTTGGAGAAACATGACAATAGACGTCACTTCCCCATCCGGGCACGTCGAACACTTCGGCCCAATCACCTCTGACCCAACAGGCTCAAGCTACATCCAGTACACCCCAACTGAAACAGGAGACTACAAAGTAGACTTCAACTTCCCAGGCCAAACCCTCAGCCGCACTGGCCCATCAGGAATCCAAGGCCCAGACAACGTATACGTCGGCGACTACTTTATGCCAAGCAACACATCAACAACATTCACCGTAAACAACACTCCAACCTCCTACTACCAAGAAGCACCTCTACCAGTCAGCTACTGGGAACGCCCAATTAACGAAAACAACCAATTCTGGTCTGTCTTAGGCAGTCACTGGCTAGGCCAAAACGAGTACGGCGCAACATACATGAAGTACAACCCATACGGCAGAGCACCAAACACTGCACACGTAATCAACACTATCCCACTCACTTGGGGAGGAATAGTCGGGGGAGGCCACGCAATTAACGACTACATGAGCTTCTACTCAGGCAGCCAATACCAACTGAAATTCTCTAACCCAATCATCATGTACGGCATTCTCTACTACAGCAATCCAGTTAACAACGCAATAAACGGAAACGGAGTCACAGCAGTAGACCTGAGAACCGGTGAGACACTATGGACAAACCCCAACATTAACACAGTAACTATTGGACAACTATACAACTATGAATCACCAAACCAGCACGGAACCACAGGCAACTACTTATGGACAACCGGAACCGCCATCGGAACAGGCATCACTAACCCCGACCAAGCAGCAATAAACCAGTACTTAGGCTCAAGCACCTTCCTAGGCAAGAGCTACGGACCAGAATACAACCTTGGTTCAGTACCAGCAATCAACGCAAGAACACAACCAGTCAACGCACCGGGCAGCTGGATCGCAATCGACCCACAAACCGGCAAAACCCTATTCAACGAAACAAACGTCCCCTCAGGCACACGCGCATATGGCCCACAGGGAGAATGGCTAATCTACGGTATCGGCAGAGCAAACGCAAACTCACCATTTACTTACCTATGGCAATGGAACAACACCAAACTGCCAGGCAACGACGCAGCCGGCGGAATCTCACAATGGCTACCCGGCATCAATAACTACAACATGAGTGCAGCATACGACTGGAACGTAACACTATCCGAACCACTATACCCAACACAATCAACCATAGGCGCTGCAGGAATGTTCGGTGGATCAGCTTCATACAACGCAACCACAGGTCTATTCACAAACAACCCAACAATCCTCAGAGTATTCCCAGGCAACCTAATCTTCGGTCAAAGCTCAGGTCTACAACAGACACCCGGCACAAGCTCAGGCACATGGGGAACACCAGACCCATACACACTATGGGCAATCAACATCAATGCATCACGCGGAGCAATCGGTGAAGTTATGTGGGAGAAGAACTACCCAGCACCAGCAGGCAACATCACCTCATGTGTCGGCATTGCTGACGGAGAAACCAACGTAGTAACAATGTACTACCGCGAAACTATGCAATGGACAGGCATCGACATGCTCACAGGCAACGTAATATGGGGACCAACCGCAACAGAAACACCCGCATGGAACTACTACACAGGCACAACAGGCCTCACAAACCCAATCGGCATCGGCTATGGACACATGTACGTAGCAGGCTACGGAGGAGTTCTAAGAGCATACGACCTTAAGACTGGAAACGTCGATTTCACCTACGGCAACGACCCAAGCAACCCAAAGAACAGCACCGCAACAACAGAAACAGCATACGGAACATACCCAACTCAAGTAGCGGCAGTCGCAGACGGCAAAGTCTACCTAGTCGAAGAAGAACACTCACTCAACGCCCCAGCATACCACGGTGCAAAGACACGCGCAGTAAACGCAACAACAGGCGAACTCCTATGGGAAATGTATGGCATGAGCTCATGGCAAGAACAGGCAGTTGCAGACGGCTACTACACATGGTTCAACATGAACGACCAGAGGATCTACATTAACGGTCCAGGCCCAAGCAAAACAACAGTTACAACTTCAAACTCCGTAACACAGCAAGGCGGCAGCGTACTAATCACAGGCACAATTACAGACGAATCACCAAACCCAGCTCTAAAGGGCACCGCAGCAATCTCTGACGAAGACCAAGGACGATGGATGGATTACATGGTTACAAAGACCACCACTGAACCCACAAACGTGAAAGGCGTTACTGTCGTACTAACAGCAGTCGACCCCAACGGCAACCCAGTCACCATAGGCACAGCTACAAGCGACCAAACAGGTAACTTCAAGAAACTCTGGACTCCAGACGTTGCAGGCGAATACACAATCTACGCTAAATTCGAAGGCACACAATCATATGGCCCATCATCAGCAGGAACAGCATTCGCGATAGAAGCAGCACACGCAACATCAACACCAACAACAACCAATGCATCAGTCGACAACACATACACAATCGTCGGCATGGGCATCGCAATAATCGCTGTAGTCGCAATCGTCGGTCTATTAATCCTAAGAAAGAAATAAGCAACAAATCCCCAACCTTTCTTTTTTTCTTACTTAGTTCTCAAACAGGCCAGACAATGTCAAGAACCCCTTATGCATGCTGCCAATAGTATTTTTTTGGGAGCCAATTCTCAGTAACATGCTATCTATAGCTGTTTATCTATCTGCTCTATTAACAGTTGTATGCAAAAACCATAGAGGGGGTCTCTACGCCTTTGATAGGGAGGGGGTCCTCACTTTGAGACGGGTAGGTCCTATTTAGGCGCTTTACATAATGGATGGGAAGTAGCTTGAAGGTAACAGAAGCTGTCGCCGCCGCATTAAAAACCGTACCAAAGCCGCTTTTGAAAACGCCTCAACCAAAAAGCAACCCAAACCCGACTTAAAGCCAAAAACATCTGCAAAAAGTTTAGGTAAATGAAGTAGCAGGGCGGGAACCTTTTCTTCTAATTTGAAATCAAAAAATCGTCTAAACACGCGGTAAGTCGCATAAAGCTTGATGGCAACATTTTAATTCTATTTACAGCCTAAGAGGATAAAACAGGTAATCAAGTTTGAGCAGCGAAGCAAAAAGCAGCAAACAAGCATGCGACAAATTCGTCGCAGTCAACGAACTCGCAAAACGCAGAGGCTTCTTCTGGAGCAGCTTCGAAATCTACGGCGGCAGCGGAGGATTCGTCACCTACGGACCACTTGGCTCACGCCTAAAACAAAACATCGAAGCACGCCTAAGAGACCTCATGGTCAAAAAAGTCGGCATCTACGAAATGGAATCATCAGTAATCGCACCAGGCAAAATCTTCGAGGCATCAGGCCACGTGGACCACTTTAAAGAGCCCATGGTTGAATGCCAAAAATGCCACATCCGATTCAGAGCAGATCATCTTCTCGAAGAGAAAGGCATAAGCTCAAAAGACGCCGAAAAAATGACCTTAGAGGACGTTAAAGCTGAAATACAGCGCCATGAAATCGTCTGCCCAGACTGTAAAGGTGCATTTGGCGAACCAACACGATACTTAACCATGTTCCAAACCACTATCGGTCCATACAGCGGTGCAGTCGGCTACGGCAGACCCGAAGCCGCACAGAACATCTTCGTGGAATTCAACAGGTTATTCGCTATTTCACGTGAGCGTCTGCCATTCGGCGCAATACAAATCGGCCACGCACTGCGAAACGAGATTTCACCACGCCAAGGATTAATCCGCTTGCGGGAATTCACAATCGCAGACTTAGAATTCTTTTTTGACCCAGAGGAACCAAACTGTGAATACATCTCTGAGGTCGCAGACGAAGTCCTGCCAATAGTACTTGCAGAGACACGCCAAAACGACCAGGAAACCCCAACACTACTATCCGTACGAGAAGCACTGGACAAAAAAATCATCCGCTGCGAGTGGCAAGCATTCTTCATGGCTCAAGCAAAGCGGCTACTGCTCTCGCTGGGTGTCCCAATGGAGAATCAGCGCTTCATCGAAAAGCTGCCATGGGAGAAAGCCCACTACAGCAGCCAAAGCTTCGACCAAGAAGTCCTAGTCGATCGTTGGGGCTGGACCGAAGTATCAGGACACGCTTACCGCACTGATTTCGACTTGTCATGCCATATGAAAGCAAGCGGAATCGACATGACCGTTTACAAAGAGTATCCCAACCCAGTGGAAACCGAGGAACTCGTAGCCAAACCAATCTTATCGAAGCTTGGCCCAGTGTACAAGGGCGAAGCAGCCAAAGCAGCAGCGGCAATCGCTAAAGTTCCCGCTAAGGAAGTGCAGGATGCACTCGCAAAAGACGGCTACATAACCGTAGAAGGCTACAAAGTCACCAAAGACCAAGTCGAAGTATGCATGCAGAAAACCACAATCCGCGGCAAACGCTATATCCCCCACGTAGTCGAGCCATCTTTCGGTTGCGACCGCTTATTCTACGTAGCACTCGAATATGCATACCGCCAAAAAGACGACCGCGTGGTTCTAAGCTTCCCACGGAGCATTGCGCCAATCCAAATCGGGGTCTACCCGCTGATGGGCAAAGACGGCATGGACACCAAAGCCAAAGAAGTCCAGCGGCTACTCGCCTGCGAGGGCTTCATGACTGACTACGACGAAGCAGGCTCAATAGGCAGACGCTACGCACGCGCAGACGAGGCAGGCGTGCAGCTAGGCATAACCATTGACTACGATACATTAACTGACGGCACAGTAACCATCCGTGACAGAGACAGCTGGCAACAGGTTCGCACGCCCATCAATGATTTACCCAAACTGCTGCACAAGTACTTTGAATGCAAAGCTAACTTCACCGACTTAGGGAGCTTAATCAAAAGTTAAGTAGCTACCTTTTTTAATACATACGTGTTAACTTTATGATTCAATCATTCATGATTATAGCGGGGGACACAGAATAGTACTTCCATCAGAAACAGAAGAGCGCGTGAAGAGGCGCGCCCTCAATGCATGCCAAGATAACTTACGCAAAGTAGTTGACGTATCAAGGAAAATACCGCAACTAGTCGAGTTCTTCGCAAGCGGCGATAAAGAAAACGTACACAGACTCTTCAGCGAGATAAAAATGGGTGAAGAAGAAGTCATAAAATCACGCCGAATGGTATCACAAGAGTTAGCTGAAATCGGCGCTATACTCTACGCTAGAGAAGACTTTCTAAGATTCACTAACCTGTCAAGCGAAATCGCTGACTTCTCAGAGGGCATCGCGTATTACCTTGTTGAAATCATGGAACACAACTGGACAATCCCCAGTGATATCAAAAAAGACCTCCTAAAACTAAGCTTAGCAGCCCTTGACGCTACATTAAAACTTAGAGAAACCATGATGGTCCTCAACTACGGTTCACAGAAAACCCTCGAACGCGCCAAAGATGTGGAAATCGCCGAACGCATCGTAGACGACCAATACCGAGCGCTGACAATTAAAATCTTAACATCAAAACTAGACACGCCAGTACTTCTCCTTCTAAGGGATGTCCTGCAGCTACTCGAAAACTCCGCAGACAAAGCCGAAGACGCAGCAGACACAGCACGTATGGTCTCAATGATAATGTAGGACGAAGACGAAAACAATGCCTAAAATACGGGTTGAATTAATAGAGAATTTTCTTGTCGTCTGGAACCCACAGGAGGGCTCCCAACTCTACAAAACCGCTTACTATGGCAGACCCGTCGGCATTCCAAAACCAAAAATTCCAGAATTCGACGTACCGCTAGTACTCGATTTAATGGAAGGCTTATACCTAGCGGAAACTGAGCAGATCGAGGTTTACGAGAAACACGATGAACCCGTAAGTTTAGATAAGCTTCAGGCTAAAACCAGAGAATTATACGAGGAATTCGACGAGAAATACGCTGTATACCAGAATATGCGCAACAGCGGATTAATCGTTTTACCAGGCATAAAATTCGGCTGCGACTTCGCCGTATACAAGTACGGCCCAGGTGTGGAGCATGCGCCTTATATGGTTACCGTCAAGAAGCCAGATTCGGACATTTCCGCAACTGAGATAGTGAAGAACGGCCGCTTAGCAACAACGGTGCGTAAGCGCTTCATCATCGCGGTGCCGGATTTGGTCACTAAGGAAATAAAGTATCTGATGTTTAAGTGGTTTAAGGCTTAATTAGCGATTATTGTCTGGTTTTGGAATTCTCCCCGGATGTTTTGATGTGGATAAACTTTGGTTGTCGCGAGGTTGCAGCCTTCGTCTAGGATAACGTCGTCGGCTATGACGCTTACCGCGCTGATCTTTGTGGGTTTACTGCAGTTTGAGTTGATAACGACGGATCTGCCGATTATGCTATCATATACTTCGGCGCTGTCACCAATTATTGTGCGATCTAAAACGGCGGAGTTCACCACCACAGCGTTTTTGCCTATATGCGTAAAGTTGTCGATGCATGAGTTCACTATTCTTGCGCCATCCTCAATTTGGCAGTGACGGCCGATCAGTACAGCACCCTCTATGGTGATTCTTTTCTGCTTGACCTTTTGAATGATCTCATCGCGGCGTATAGATGAATCGTCACTGTCTCCCTGAAGCCAAACCATGCAGTTATCGCTTAATCTTTCGCCAAAGTCCTTAAGAGTCGATAATCCGCCATGCAGTATGTTTTTCATGGCTTCAAGGTAATTCTTTGGTGTGCCGACGTCGAACCAGCTGCCTTTAAGTGTGTAACCGTAAACTGGGCGGCCGGTAGAAATCACGTATGGGATGAAGTCGTATCCGAAGTCTAAGCGGTTCTTCTCCTTCATTATCTGCTGGATGCCTTTCTCCTTGAAGATTCTGCGTACTTCAGGTGAAATCATGTAGAGTCCTGTGTTTGCGAGGTTACTTGGCGCATCCTTGGGCAGCGGTTTCTCGACGAATCGCTTGATGCGTCCGGTGCTGTCGATGTCTGCTATTCCTAGTCCTTCGACGTTGTCGACTTCGCGAAGTACGATTGTGAGGCATGATTCTTTTTCTTTATGGAAGTCAATTAGTTTCTTTACTTTCATATCGAAGATGTTGTCGCCTTGTACGGCGAAGATGGGGTTGGTGAGGTCGTAGTATTCCATGTTTATGCGTGCGGAATCAGCGCTTCCCAGGTCTGGGACGTTCGGCTGGTATTTTATGTGGATGTGTGGCTTTATTTTGTAGTGTGCTGAGAAGCCTATGCCTGACTGGAAGTAATCGTAGAGGTCGCGGTAGTTGGTGTAGCCTTTGACGCCGAAGATGAAGTTGCGTATGCCTTGGTTTGCAAGCGATAATAGCGAGAATTCTACTAGCGGCCGGTTTAGCAGTCTTAGACAGGCTTTACTGGTGTCTTGTGTCAGGGGCATTAGCCTTGTTGCTTTTCCGCCGACGGGGATAATCACTCGGATTTTGTCAGGTGAATAGTTATCGCCTACGAGTGGTGCATACTTATCGCTCAAACCGATTCATCCTGCATTAAAAAGAGGCGCTGTTGACCTTTTAATGTTTTCCATATACCGCTAGCTCGGCTGCTTTTGGGGTTTGCTTCGATAAGTCGGTGTTTTAATTAAGTGGATACTTACCGCCGCAGCTATCGCTATCATGGCTACCTGTGCGATAAGGAAGTCGTGAACTATAAAAAATGATGAATAACCGATTGTAATCCAGAGTACCGATATGGCTAATATCTTGGTTTTCAAGGGGATTCCTTTGCCTTCTCGATAGTTTCTGATGTAACTGCCACACCATCGATTGTTCAGAAGCCAGTTGAGCATCCGCTCGGAGCTGCGCATGTAGCAGGCTGCAGAAAGTAGCAGAAACGGCGTTGCAGGCAGTAACGGAATAAATATGCCTATTGCGCCTAGTATAAGCGAGATTGTACCTGCAATTATCAGAAGGATTCGAAGTGCTCTGTGTTTTTTTATCTTAGACGCGGATGGTGGCGCATTTGTCATGGTGTTCAGAATAAACCAACGTTGGAAGTAAATAAAAATACTGTACGGTGACAAAGCTAATTTCTCAAGCTTCTATTTCTCTGCCGATACCTCCCATTATTTAACAGCAGATCAAAAAATATTTCTAATTTAGAAGAAGAGAATGCCGCCCTACCACTTCATTTTCTTTAATTTTTTGCAGAAACAGCTGATTTTGGTTCAGCGTCTGAATTTTTGTTGTGGGTTGGTTGTGGCGATTGTACAAGCAAGAAAGGGCAAAATAGCGCTTTTTTGGTCGACTGTTAAAGGCGACGTGGTTAGGTTTTTGTCCTCTTATCTGGCATGTATGACTCCTAGCGTATACCCACGTATTAGGGTGGCTGGTAAGGGAAAGATTGCCACTTCAGAGCCCCTCTAAACTGCTCAATACTCAAGGGCGCCTCAAGATCTACAGTAACTGTTTTCTTTTGATGCGGAAGCAGATCAAAAAAGTTGTCGCTTAACTTCTTTTCCACATCGCCTATGTCCAGTTTAACTGCTTTAGCATAAACCTGCGACTCAAAAGTAACCGTAAATGTTCTATCGTTCACTTTCTCTACATATGCTTGGATTTGCGGTGCCGGTAGCTTTAGGTTCTTGGGCTCTACGGCGGTTCTTATGTCAACATAGAGCACTTTACCTGCGCTTTCAAGTGTTGAAACCATCAGGCAGTTACTCTTCAAGGGCAAATCTTCGAGGCTTTTATGGATCAAAAGAGCTGAAGTGTAGGCGGGTACCGGCCTTTTTGTTATCTCGTCGTATAGGACTTCGCCGCTAAAAGTCATAACCTCCAGTTTCAGCGACGCCTCCAGTGCCGTCGCAGTTTCATTGACAACGTATACTTCAACTTTGTCCTGCTTGATGATAAGTGGGGCAATAATCGGTTCATATGCCCTTTTCACGTAGTAATATGCTGCTTTAGGGTTCAAACCATAATCAATCAGCGCCCAACTGATGACTGGCCAGCAATCATTAAACTGCCAGATGAGGCACCCGCTGGTCTTGAACATGCGGCTGCGCCAATGCGTAACTGCGGTTTTTAGTGCATCCCCCTGATTTAACTGGCTGTAGAGCACGAAACGCTCCATGTCGTCTGGAACTGGGTAATGCACAGCAAGTAGCGCGCGAAGCAGCTCCAATCCGCCTGTTTGCTTTTCATGCGCTTTAAACGCGTACGAGCTGGGCGTGAGGTCTTCTTTCTCCAAGTAGGCCGACAGCAATTTCATAGTAGGTGGCGCCTGCCATCCGAACTCCGAAATGAAGCGCCCGTTATCCTCCAAGTAGCCTGTATAATCTATGCCTTGGCTCCATACTTCCCAGTTGTGTCTGTCGCCTTCATGTCTGCCTGATGCATCTTCACCGCCAAACGGGGAACTAGGCCGATAAGGACGAGATGGATCTAATGCTTGGCATATACGCGCTAACAGGGATTCGTAGATTGTTGAGCCGTAAAGCCGCTCTACTCTGTCCCGCTGTTTCCACAGTACGTTATGAAGCCACTGATTTTCATTGTTTCCACACCAAACCACAATCGACGGGTGCCCCCGGAGACGTAAAATCGCCTCCATAGCCTCACGCTCAGCTTCTTTTAGGAACCACTCTTCCTCTGGGTAGCCTGCACAGACGTACATGAAATCCTGCCAGATCATGATGCCCAAAGCGTCACAGAGGCTATAGAAATCTTCTGACTCGTAAACTCCGCCGCCCCAAACCCGAAGCATATTAAAGTTGGCGTCTGCAGCGTAGCCGAGGAGTCTATTGTAGAGTTGGTAGTTAACTTTTGGTAGAAATGAATCTGCAGGTATCCAGTTTGCGCCTTTGCAGAATACGGGTTGCCCGTTGATTTTAAAAATAAACGATTTGCCTTCAGCATCAGGTTCCTGAACAAGCTCAATATTTCTTATGCCTACCTTGATTCGTGTATCATCCAGTAGCTCTGCCCCAGAATAAACCTCAACAGAGGCGTCATAGAGCGACGGTTCGCCATATCCTCTTGGCCACCAAAGCTTGGGTTCCGTTACTTCGAAGGTGCAGTCAGCAAAGTTCCTGCCAGCTACCACGTTTACTTCAACGTCTTCCTCTAAGCGTTGTCCATAACCGCTAAGCAGAAATTTTACACATAAGTCCTCTTCACAGGCGGCGTGAACTTCTGCAGTCAACTTAACCGTTGATTTCTGCACTGAAACACTCAAGGGCGTTGAGGCAACATATCCCAGTCGTGCTTTGTTATAGGCGTAGATTTTAGCCTCTCGCCAGATTCCCGCTGTGGGTAAGGTTGGTCCCCAATCCCAGCCAAACGAGTACTGCGCTTTACGTACATATGGTCGTGCGCTAAAGTTTTCGGCGCAGAGGCAGGCATACTTGTGTTTATGCTTAGCTTCCAGTTCACTTGCGACTTTGTAGACGGGTTTGAAACGTATAGCGATTATGTTTTTTCCTACTTTAGCAGCGTTTTTGATGTTGAAGCGCCATGGGGTAAACATGTTGTTTGCCTCGCCGACTTTCAAGTCGTTAACCCAGATTGTGGCAAAAGTATCTAAGCCTCCGAAGTAAAGTTCAACCACATCTTTACCCATTAATTCAGCAGTTAGTTCTATCTCCTTTCGGTACCACCACTCGTTCTCGCTGACCCACTGCACTTCACGCTCGTTACAGCCCTTGAAGGGGTCAGGGATAAGCTTGTTATCCATCAGATTTGTGTGGGCAGTCAGTGGCGCCTCTGCTAGCAGCCAGCCCTCCATCGGGCAATCTACTCTGTGCGCTCCCTGCTCTTCTCCGTTAAGACCCTTGTAGCCTTTGAAACGCCATAATCCGTCGAGTTTTACTTCTGTAAGCATATTGTTGCCCTTGTAAAGCGAAGAAGATTCTGCGCTAATAATCTTACTCAAAAACCATATAAATCGATTAATGTTTGCGGTTTTTTTGTTATTTATCGCTAACTTGTTGATTATTTTAGCAAATAATATGCAAATAAGCATTTGATTGATGCGATGTTTATCCGCCAATTCGCCCTAAATGAGCTGCCGATTCTTGGGTTACTGCGTCTTGGCGGCGGATCATACTTTACTTCGCTGATTCGGTATCCCCGCTTCTTGGCAGCAACCAGCAGTTCACCACCGAATGATTCACCGCACCTAAGCTCGACTCTTGATATGGCTTCTTGTTTGTACACTCTAAAGTTTGAGTAGAAATCCGTTGTGTTGCATAACTTGCCAAGTGTTTTAGCTGCCCATCTTTCAGAAAACCTTGGCAGTGAACGCCGTGAAGCTACAATAACATCGTTGTCATCCATTTTTTCTAGGAGTAGCGGTATCAACTCTGGCGGGTTTTCGAGGTCAGAGTCTATTGTAACTACTGTTGAATACTTTGCTAATTTGGCGCCGTATAGCAACCCTTTGGTTTGTCCCTCGCGCTGTTTTCCAACAGCAACATCAGCATATTGTTTGGCTACTTCAAGTGTGCCATCAGTTGATTCATCATCCACCACAATCACTTCGTGGGCTATTTCTTTGAGTGCAGCGTGGATTCTTCGTATTAGTTCTTGTATGTTTTCTTTCTCGTTCCATGTGGTAGTAACGACTGATGTGCCCTGCTGTTTTTCGCCGTTCATGTCTAACTCTTATGTGCTGCTCTGGGTTATTTAGCGGTGCGGTAGTTTGGCCCTTCAACAGCTTGATCTCTTGTGTTTTAGAGCCATAACCCCATCCTATTGGATACAATAAGCTTTTATGACAACGAGTCGGGTGATATCTCCCGTGCCACCCCTCCCTCTTCTTTTTCTGTAGTATTTTCCGTTTGTTTGGTTCTTTGGCTTAATTTTGGAGGTTATTTTCTTGAGCGGTAGCTCTTTGGATTTGCGTTCTGCTAAGTCGTTTGTTGGCCAGCGCGTAAATGTGACGTTGGCGGATTGCGCTGTTATAGTCAACGTGGAGATTAAGGCAATAAGGTTTGGCTGGCTGGTTTTTGCTAATCCTAAGGTGCCTAAAGTAAAATTGGATACTGTGACTTTGCTGCAGCCTGTTAGAATGCCCTGGGATAGTTCGGTGCGCCGGTCTCAGAAGGTTTCGGAGGGTCCTGCCAAGTTTATTGCTTGGCGGCGTCGGCATCGTTGTAGCGCCTGCAGTTGTGATCGTAATCGTTATGGGAGTCGTCTTTTAGGCGTGCGCAAGTGTGCTCGGTGTCCGGCTCTACAGGAGGTTTCTTGATGGAGAATCCGTTTGCTCCTCGCGACTACAGATTCAGTCGTGTATACGGCAGGTTGGTAATTCATCGATTACCCACCTCGGATTTTGAAGAGTTTTATAAACTGTTGGAGGCTGGAAAATTTGGCTAGTAAATGTGAGGCTTGTCTTTTTGCCGGTGAAAGTTACGTCTGTAGACAGGCTGAGGTCATCAAGCAGATTAGGGTGCTTTATGCCGACAAGATGAAGGCACTTCTGTTTTTAGATCATGAAAGTGCTCGCATCGATAAGGTTCATTGTGTTAAGAAATTCGATGATCAGCTTTCTTTCACGATTGACGATCAGAAGGAGACTGCTTTAGAGGATTTTGAGTCTTTTTTGAGAAAAGGGGCTTCGTGGTCTAATGAGCAGCCGCTTTCGGTTCTTAGGCGTAAGTATCCTGCATCTACGTCTGGGTTGTTTCCTGTGAGGGTGCATTGTCGCTGGAAGAATTGCCTTGATCAGGCTTGTGAGCTGCGCGGGCGTGGGCGCCATTGTCACAAACAGCAAAAAATAAGCGGTTATTTGCAGGAGGCTTGAGTTCTGGTTAAAAAGAAGCATGCCCCTATGTTCGGAACTATTCATAATTGCTGGACTCCTGGGCAGACAAAGATTAGGACGGGTCAATCAAAGGCGGCTGAGGATCGGCAGCAATCAGTGTTGTTTTTGGCTGCGAATCAGGAACTGGTGATTAAGGATAATCCTAACAGGTATGCGATGGTGCAGGAGAAGGGGATTGATCCATTTGTTAAGACTCGTTGTCCTTTCTGTCTGTGTTTTCAGCCATTATCCAAGTTTCTGATCACTAAATACGATAAGCAGGGTAGAGGCAAAGGTTTTGATCGTGGCCGCGGCAAATGCCCCGCCTGCGGTGAGGGTATGCAGCTAAAGACGCTTACTATGATGCGTAAGTGGACGCTTGAGGACCCTGTAAATGGGGTTAAGCAGTTTGCTGCTTTCATCTACTCTTACCGGTCCAGCGGTGTTTGGCAGAAGAAAATCAAGTTTGTGCAGTTCAATTCAATGCTAAAGTCGATGGGTTGGCACAGCGAATTCTATGCGGAGTATAAGCGGCTGAAAGGCGACCTGCCGAGTGCAGCAGAAGAGATGCGGGTCAATGACCTTGCTGATGCCTACGAGGAGGCCTTTCAATAAAGGCACTGAATATGGTTCCTTGCCCCCAGAAATGCGGGGATTGTGGGCTTGTCGCTTATTTGCGGTGTGCCGAGCGACACCGTAACCCCGAGTATTATCAGGCGTGGCGGCTAGCCGAGGAGATGTATCCTTGAAACGCAAGCCTTTACCTGAGAATCAGCGGGTTTTTACCTTCGTTTCTGCTAGCGCGCTTTTGTTCCAACCAGCAACTGCAGCAAAGGCTATGAATTCTTTTTGTACTCCGGTTGCCTGCCTCAAGGGCAGTCCATCGGACAAAAAGCCAGCTCCGAACCTGACTGCGGGCATCTGTGAATTTGTGGGCGATTATGTGTTCTCTGGTTCGTCTGGCCGCAAATGCTTTGACGGCACGTTTTGTCCTGTCAGTGTGTATGGTAAATTGACTGTTTATCAGACTTGCCCGACGCGACTGGTTAAGCTGAGGGAGAGAGAGGAGCAACCGTAGGAGCTGATGTTTTTTTGGTAGATAAACGCAGGGTTAAACCCAGTTCAAAACATTCAGTTCAACGGTTCAAAGCATCTGTTGAACATAAGCCGGGTCGGCGCCGTAAACGGTTTATCGGTAACTCTGAAGCCGGAGTCCTGCCCAATCCGCTGCCTAAGCGTGCCCTTAAGATTTTGAGTGTTTTAGGCGCTGATGGCGTTGCTGAGCAGGCTATGGTGGCAGCGGAATGCGTAAAGAGCAACGTTTCCTACTGGGCTAAACGTTTTGTTAGTGCTGGCGCTTTGATTCTGCGTCAAACTCAGATGCCTAATAGCACTGGCCCGATCGGTAAAGCGCCCGAGTACAAGCCGGGGCACCCACACTATTACGATTTGACGCCTTACGGTTCAAAACTCCTCACCTTGGGTGACGGTCGATTGTACTTTCCGATTCTCTTTGAGGATCGCCCTTTGATCTTTAAAGTGAAGATGCGTGAATCGGTTCCTATTCCTTGGAAGAAGCTGGGTGATGTTCGGCACTGGCGTAAGTCGGGAATCCTGCTAGCCGGCGTTCGTGTAGAGTTACATGACAAGTTGGGGGTGAATCATGACGAGGCTAATGTGGAGATTCACCCGGGGCATATCAAGGGTTTTAACGTTGACGAGTTGATGATGGATTCGGTCCGCATCGTCGAGCGGGTCAAGTTCATTCTTGAATCCAATTATGGGTTGGTGCTCGACGAAAAAGGTGAGCTGCCTAAGAGTAAAACGGAATCTGGTGGCCCGCGGTGGCGTGTTTATGTGCCTGCGGCAAGGGAGTGGGTTTTGCATGGCTCTGTTGATGTAGCCGGTGTTGGTGCGGTTGATGCAAGCCCGGAGCCGTCTAAGGGTGGTGTGAGGGATCCTTTGAGTAACGTTCCGCACGTGGAGTTTAACAACCGTGGGGATGCGGCGTTGATGGCTTCGCTTTATGGGTCCGCTGGGCTAACTTACGATCCGGCTAAGCAGAATTCGATTGATGCTGTCTTTGCGCCGGCCATTTTGCGTGCTACACATCTGAAGGTGTCTGAGTTAGTGCAAAAGGTGTCAGTGTTAACTGCTGAGGTTGGGCTGGTAAAGGCTAATCAGGCACAAGTTGGGGGCGTTATGGGTGAGCTGCATCGGCTAGCCGATTCGTTAGCTAAACTTGAGAATTTAGACAAGTTGCCGGCGATCACTGATGGCTTGCAGCGGGTCGTTGATTTCCTAAGTAAAGTGCAGGATACAGAGGTTGGGAAGGGTCAGGAGTCGTTATCGGGAGGTAGGGGCTATGTATCCTAAGTTTTTCAGCTGCCAGATAGCCAGCTCGATATTGGGCTGTTTCTTGACAAAATGTCAAGCGATTTCCATGCCTTCCAGCAATGAGTGGGTACTTTTTGGAAAAGAGGGTAGGCAACTTGTTTTCACAAATGCTTGGTCATTTGCTGTATGGAGAGAATTAGCATTTAGCTGTAAACGGGCTGATAGCGGCGGTTTATGGTTTTGCGCTTTTCTTGCTCCATTGCGTGGCGCTTGGAGGGCGAAAAGTGACTAAACGGAATAGGAAACGGCTGGAACTTGCAGCGTTTATTGATCGGTATATAAGCGCTGAAGATCGAGGCGAACCCATCGCTATGATCATGAGCAATGATGGGGCTTCTGTTGGGCGGCGGCTAAACCGTATGCGGTTAGCTGAGATTCGTAAGTGCCCTGAGTGCAGGCTTAACTCGCATGTTTTGTTGACAAAGAAAAAAATCCCCTGCTGTGAGCTGCATTGGAACAAGTTGGCGGATGCTCAGATCGGCTGGAATGAGGAGGGTTAACATTGACATTCGATCAGCGGCAAGAATATTATCTTAAGGGCATTTATCCCGTGGAGGCCCTCTCTGAGGTGAAAGATGGCCTTGTTGAGGTTCGGGCTAAAACTACTTTTCTGCATACCAGCGCATATTCAAAGGGAAAACGTCAAATTCGAGTCGGTGTAACACAGAAGCGCTGGGTTAGAAAGGGCGAGGTTTTGAAGGTTCCGTTTCGTCACGTCTGGTCACATCGGCGTCAGGTAGCTAAAGGTCACGCCTGATTATCTGCCGCTTATAAGCTTCAGACAGTGGCAGGGTTGATTTAATAATAATTAGGCCTTTTCCCATAACTATACTACCCCTCTCTATTTGTTTAGGCCAAGAAATGTTGACTAAAAATGCGAACAAGAAGCTTTTTGCCCTTAGTCAAGGTTTTTTGACGAAAACGCTTTTTATATTCCAAAAATTAGGTACTCCGTTTAAGGGAGAGCTGGAAGTTTGAGGGCTAAAAAAAGCAAGGCTTATGGGTTTTTCATTATTACACTATTTTTTGCAGCAGTCGCTCTATCCATTAACACTGGGAATGCCCAATCTGCCGCTGAGAACACTTGGCAAACCAAATCGCCCCTGCCAAAAACAGAAGACGGCTTAGCGGCAGCCACTGTTAACGGCAAAATCTATGTCATGGGCGGCTCACTAAACTATGAATATAACCCGGCAAACGACAGCTGGACCTCTAAAACGTCGATGCCGACACCTCGAAACTGGGTCTCCATAGCAGTTTACCAAAACAGAATCTACACCTTTGGCGGAACACCCCGCGAATCAGCGTCAAATATAACCGAAATTTACGACCCTTCCACAGACGCTTGGACCAAAGGCAATATGCTTCCTTTCAACGTCAGTGGGCTGACAGTTAACGTTGTAGATGGAAAAGTATATTTTATTGGGGGAAACCCCGACCAGCCAACCGCCTCAACTAATATGCAGTATGATATAGCCAGCGGCACTTGGACTAATAAAACTCAAATGCCTACTCCAGTGACTGCTTTTCAATCGGTCGTTTTGGATGGTAAAATCTATGTGTTTGGAGGATACAATCCCACGCCAACTAACCTGACCCAAATCTATGACCCAGTCGCCGATTCATGGAGTTTAGGCGCACAAGTCCCAGAGCCCTACCCACTGTCTACTGCTGCGGCAACAACAAACGCGATGGCGCCCAGTCGTATCTACATTTTCGGAGGAAGCCTAACGCTTTTTGACTCAACAAACCTTGTGCAAGTGTACAACCCTAAAAATGACTCCTGGACGATGGGTGAGCCTATGCTGAGCAATCGATGTGCAGGCACGGTTGCTGTTGTTAGCGACCAAATCTATGTTATTGGAGGAAGGTCAGCGCCAGCGTTTACTCCTCCACTAACCACAAATGAAGTATACACACCTTTTGGGTACGGAAACCCTGAACGCGAAGTGCCCCCAGATACCTCTAATTTGCC
>Ga0123335_1001398_pt1 | contig 39372 bp, 31 predicted proteins | sample BiotimSIPDNA_2_FD_89707 | JGI IMG/M metagenome (GOLD analysis project Ga0123335, IMG submission 89707) | Anaerobic biogas reactor microbial communites from Washington, USA - Biogas_R2 time_0 SIP DNA | ecosystem: Engineered > Bioreactor > Anaerobic > Unclassified | place: Washington, USA... | reverse complement strand
GCCTTGAGGGATGCCACACCATCGAGGATCGCCATGATTTCGGCCCTGAGATAGAGCCTGACATCCAGTGCGACCTGATCGTTGCGGCTTCGGCCAGTATGAAGCTTTGCCCCTGCCTCTCCCGTTCGCCCAATCAGGGCTTTTTCAATCGCCATGTGAATGTCTTCGTCTTCAGGTGAAAATTCGAAAACACCCCCTTCGATCTCCCGCAGAATGTCCTTCAGGCCGGTCTCAATGGAACGGGCCTCGCCGCGGCTGACGATCCCCTGGCGGGCCAGCATCTTTGCATGTGCGATGCTGCCTTCGATATCATAGCGAAAAAGCCTGCGATCATAGGAGATCGAAGCCGTAAACGCCTCGACAAGCTCATGGGTCGGCTCCTGGAAACGCCCTCCCCAGGGCTTGCTCCGCTCCTTTTTATCCTTCATGGCCCCTACCCGATATTCCCATTTGCAGCGGAAGCCGGCCGCCTTATTTCTTCATTGCCGCAATGCGCAGCCTCAGGGCATTGAGGCGAATAAATCCCGTTGCGTCCATCTGATTGTAGACTTCATCCTTCTCGAAGGTGGCAAAGTCCTCACTGTACAGGGAATAGGGAGACTTTCGACCCACGACGATGCAGTTGCCCTTGTAGAGCTTTATCCGGGCTGTTCCCGTTGCCTTTTTCTGTGTTTCATCGATCAGGGCCTGCAGGGCTTCCATCTCCGGGGCGAACCAGAATCCGTTGTAGGCCAGCTGGGCATACTTCGGGATCAGGGAATCCCTCAGGAGCATCACCTCCCTGTCCATGGTGATCGATTCCAGGGCCCGGTGGGCCGCCCAGAGCACCGTTCCCCCGGGTGTCTCGTAAACCCCCCGAGACTTCATGCCGACGAACCGGTTCTCTACCATATCGACGCGGCCGATCCCGTTCGCACCGGCAATTTCATTGAGCTTTTCCATCAGAGTCGCCGGACTCAGGCGCGTGCCGTCAAGCGCCACGGGATTGCCCTGCTCAAAATCAATCTCCACGTAGGTCGGCTTGTCCGGTGCGGCTTCGGGAGACACGGAGATGGTAAAGATGTCTTCCGGAGGCTCCGCCCATGGATCTTCCAGAATGGCCCCCTCATGGGAAATGTGGAGAAGATTCCGGTCGCTGCTGTACGGCTTTTCCCGGGTAAGCGGCAGGGGAATGCTGTGCTTCTCCGCATAATCGAACATATCCTCGCGGGATTTGAAGTGCCAGTTGGGATCCTTCCAGGCGGAGATGATCCGGATGTTGGGCTCCAGGGCCATGTAGGTCAACTCGAAGCGGACCTGATCGTTTCCTTTTCCTGTCGCCCCGTGACACACGGCATCGGCCCCCTCGGCCCGTGCGATCTCCACCTGGCGCTTGGCAATCAGAGGCCTGGCCAGCGATGTCCCCAGAAGATAGGTTCCCTCATAGATGGCATTGGCTCTCAGAGCGGGAAAAACAAAATCCCGGGCAAATTCTTCGCGAAGATCATCGATGTAGATCTTGCTCGCCCCGGTTTTAACCGCCTTCTCCCGGAGGCCTTCCAGCTCTTCCTTTTGACCCACATCCGCCGCAAAGGCAATGACTTCACATCCATATGTTTCAATCAGCCATTGAACGATAACGGATGTATCCAACCCGCCGGAATAGGCGAGGACAACTTTTCTGATCCTGGTGTTCACTGTTTTTCTCCTTTCCTACATCAATAGTTCCATGATCGCTTTCTGAACATGCAGCCGGTTTTCGGCCTGATCGATAACAATCGACTGGGGACCGTCAATGACTTCCTCTGCTATTTCTTCTCCCCGATGGGCGGGAAGGCAATGCATCACGACGGCATCCTTCCCTGCCAGGGACAGCAGATCGCTGCTGATCTGATAGGACTGAAAGGCTTTGACGCGCTCCTCCTGCTCCTCCTCCTGTCCCATGCTGGCCCACACGTCCGTATAGAGTACGTCCGCGTTTCTGGCCGCTTCAGCCGGATCCCGGTGGAGAACGATCCCCTCCTGTGCCTCCCTGATCCCCCTGGCGAGAATGGATTCGTCCGGATCATAGCCTTCCGGGCAGGCCAGCGCCAGGTGAAAAGGGAGCCGCGCGGCGGCATTGATCCAGGAATTGGCGATGTTGTTCCCATCGCCGATGTAAGCGATTTTTTTCCCCTGGAAAGTTCCCTGCTTCTCCATGAGGGTAAAAAGGTCGCTCAGGATCTGACAGGGATGGAGAAGATCCGTCAGCCCGTTGATCACCGGAATGTCGGCGAAGGCGGCAAAGTCTTCCACCATCTGCTGGGAATAGGTCCGGATCATGATTCCGTCCAGATAACGGGACATGACCTGGGCCGTATCGCTCACCGGTTCGCCCCGGCCGAGCTGCGTATCGCGCGAGCTGAGAAACAGCGCCAGACCGCCGAGCTGGTAGATGCCGACTTCAAAGGACACCCTGGTCCGCGTCGACGATTTATCAAAGATCATCCCCAGCGTCTTACCCTTCAGGGGAGCGTAGGCGACCTTCTCTTTGTACAGCGACTTGAGATGGCGGGCTTTTTCAAAAATCTCTTTGAAATCCTCAAGACCGAGATCATAAACGCTTAACAGATCCTTCTTCATGGCATCTCTCCCATCGCCCTGTCCAGAATGTCGACCGCCCGGTCGATGTCGGATTCCGATAGAATCAAAGGGGGAACGAAGCGCAGCACGTTTTCGTTCGTGCAGTTGATCAGCAACCCCTTTTCCATACAGGAACGGACAATGTCGCCCCCCTGTATCGTCAACTCCATTCCAAGGATCAATCCCCGTCCACGAATTTCCTTGACGAAGGAATATTTCCCCTTTAATTTTTTCAGGCCCTCACGAAAACAGGCTCCCTGCCGGCGGCAGTTCTCCAGAACACCCTGCCGCAGCATGGTATCCAGTACCGCAAGCCCCGCAGCCATGGCCAGGGGGTTTCCGCCGAACGTGGAGGCGTGAGTGCCCGGGACGAAGGCGGAAGCAACCTTTTCTGTCGCCAGAACCGCCCCGAGAGGAAAACCGTTGCCCATGGCCTTGGCCAGCGTCATGATATCGGGCTTCACCGAATCATGCTCATGGGCAAAGAGATAGCCGGTGCGCCCCATCCCGACCTGCACTTCGTCGAGGATCATCAAAATACCCTTCTCATCGCACAGCTCCCGGACCTGCCGCAGGTAGTCCTTATCGGGAACCCGGACTCCCCCTTCCCCCTGGATGGGCTCCAGGAGCACGCCGCAGGTCCGCTCCGTCAGGGCGTCCTCGAGGGCCGCCAGATCGTTGAAGGGAACGTACTTGAACCCCTCCGGCAGCGGCCCGAAACCGACCTGAAATTTATTCTGGCCCGTGGCGGCTATCGTGGCCAGGGTTCGACCATGGAAGGAATCCTTCATGGTGACCAGCTCACGACGTTCCGGCGCCATATGCTCAAAGGCATACCTGCGCGCCAGTTTGATTGCACCCTCATTGGCTTCGGCGCCGCTGTTGCAGAAAAACACCTTGTCCGCAAAGGAGTTTTCCACCAGCCGGCTGGCAAAGTGGATCTGGGGCTCAATATGGTAAAGGTTCGACACATGCATGAGGGTTTCGGCCTGCCGCTTGATGGCCGCGACGACCGCAGGGTGCGAATGTCCCAGGCTGCAGACGGCAATGCCGGCCACGAAATCAAGATATTCTTTTCCGTTGCTGTCCCAGACCCGGACTCCCTCCCCTCTGGTCAAAACCACGGGGAACCGCCGATAGGTCCCCATAAGCGTCTTTTCTGAAAGGGCAATCAGTTCTTCTGTCGTCATCTCTTTTCCATTTCTGCCGGCGCCCGTTTTTTCCCTCGGGCGAAACACTCTCGGGACTTTTTCCGAATTAAACCACCAGCTCCGTTCCGATTCCCTTATCGGTAAACATTTCCAGGAGAATGGCATGCTTCTGCCTTCCATCAACGATGTGAGCCTTGCGTACGCCCTCCCGGAGGGCCTTCAGGCAACACTTGACCTTTGGAAACATCCCCCCGTCAATGGTGCCGTCTTCGATCATTCCAAGGGTTTCCTGGTTGGTCATCGTGTTGATCAGTTCTCCCTGCCTGTTCAGAACTCCCGGCACATCGGTCAGCAGAATGAGTTTTTCCGCCTTCAGGGCGGAAGCGACGGCGCCCGCCACGAGGTCCGCGTTGATGTTGAACGTCTCTCCGTTGTCACCGGCGCCCGTAGGGGCGATCACGGGGATGAACCCGTCACGGACCAGTACGTTGATCAAATCGACATTAATCTCCCTGACCTTTCCGACCAGGCCGATGTCGATGATCTCCGGCGGCGTGTCCTTGGCCTTCTCGTCGCTGAGGTAATACTTGACCGCCGAAATGAGATTGCCGTCCTTGCCGCTCAATCCCACGGCCTTTCCGCCCTCGCGGTTGATGAGGCCAACAATCTCCTTGTTGACCATGCCCACCAGAACCATTTCCACGATGTTCATCGTTTCCTCGTCGGTTACCCGCATCCCCTGAACGAACCTGGCGTCCTTCCCCAGTTTTTTCAGAAAGGCGCCGATCTGCGGACCGCCTCCATGGACGACGACCGGGTTGATCCCGATATATTTCATCATGAGGACATCCCTGGCGAAGGATTGCTTCAGCTCTTCATCCACCATGGCATGGCCGCCGTATTTGATCACGACGGTCCGGTTATAGAAACGTCGAATGTAGGGAAGGGCTTCAAGCAGAATCTCCGCCTTCTCCATGGGCTTTTCAATGCTGTTCATACCAACCTCATGACCTCGTAAAATCCGTCAACCGATTTCTGTTTCAGCCGCAGGAACCAGGGGTGCCCGTTCCTCCCGAAGGTTCGTTAAAGAATGTAACGGCTGAGATCTTCATCTTCAATGATGTCGCAAAGCTTGTCCTCTACGTATTGCGCATCAATGACCACTTCCTGTCCCGAGAGCTCCGGGGCGTCGAAGGAGATGTCCTCCAGCAGAATTTCCATGATGGTATAGAGTCTCCGTGCGCCGATATTTTCCGTTCGTTCATTGACCACTGCCGCGACATCGGCGATTTCGGCGATGGAATCCTCTTTGAAAACGAGCCGGACGCCTTCCGTGGCCAACATTTCCGTGTACTGCCTGAGAAGCGCGTTGTTGGGCTCCTGGAGGATGCGGATAAATTCCTCCTTCCCGAGGGAATCAAGCTCCACACGGATGGGGAAGCGCCCCTGAAGTTCAGGGATCAGATCCGAGGGCTTTGACGAGCTGAAGGCCCCCGCGGCAATGAAGAGGATATGGTCGGTTTTGACCATGCCGTAACGGCTGTTCACATTCGACCCCTCCACAATGGGCAGGAGATCGCGCTGCACCCCTTCCCGGGAAACATCCGGCCCGGAGGGCGTGTCGCTTCCCACGACTTTGTCGATTTCATCGAGAAAAATAATCCCCGACTGCTCCACTCGCTCAATCGCATTGCGGGTCACCTTGTCCATGTCGACCAGGCGCTGCGCCTCTTCCTCCTTCAGTATTTCCATGGCCTCGGAGACGTTTACCCGGCTGATCTTTTTCTTCTGCGGCAGGAAATTCCCAAACATTTCCTTCAAGTTGAGGCCAAGGTCCTCGATGCCCGACGCGGAGAAGACCTCAATCATCGGGCCGCTGCGCGATTCGGTCAATTCGAGATCCACGTGGCGGTTGTCGAGTTTGCCTTCATGGAGAAGACGCCTCAATTTTTCTCGCGTCGAATCATAGGTCTGGGGCTTATCGTTCTCCTCCGTCAACCGGGTGTGGTTCCCCATCATCTCTTCAACGTTCCGCTCGACCGGTTTTGGAGGGAGCAGGAGATCCAGGAGCCGTTCCTCGGCAATCTCAGCCGCCCTCGCGCCGACCTTTTCCTGCTCTTCCGCCTTGACCATGTTCACAGCCAGATCCACGAGATCCCGGATCATGGATTCAACGTCCCGGCCGACATATCCCACTTCCGTAAACTTCGATGCCTCCACCTTGAGGAAGGGGGAATTATCGATTTTGGCCAGCCTGCGGGCAATCTCCGTTTTTCCCACCCCCGTGGGTCCGATCATGATGATATTCTTGGGGGCGATTTCATCACGGAGCTCGTCGGGCACATTCTGCCGCCGCCAGCGGTTTCTCAAGGCAATGGCTACCGCGCGCTTGGCATCATCCTGACCAATGATGTGCTGATCCAGCTTTTCAACGATTTCCGCAGGTGTTAATGAATTTGATGACATGCAGCGTCTCCTTCCAGCAGCTTCTCAGCTCCGAGCCCTGGTCTTGCGAGCCTTCTTTCCTTCTCCTTCGTTATCCTCTTCGATCTCCAGCTCTTCCACCGTGATGCGGTCGTTTGTATAGATGCAGATTTCGGAAGCGATCTTGACCGCTTCCCGGGCAATATCCGTTGCCGGCAAGTCGGTATAACGGACCATGGCGCGGGCTGCAGCCAGGGCGTAGGGTCCCCCTGAACCGATCGCCATGACGTCATCGTCGGACTCGATAACGTCTCCATTTCCGGAGATGATGAGAAAATGCTCTTTGCTCACGGCGATCATCAGGGCTTCAAGATGGCGAAGCACCCGGTCCGTCCTCCAGTCCTTTGTGAGTTCCACCGCTGCCCGCAGCAGATTTCCGCTATACTGCTCCAGCTTGGAATCGAAACGGTCGAAAAGGGTGAAGGCGTCGGCCGTTGTTCCGGCAAATCCGACGATCACTTCATCATGATACAGCCTCCTCACCTTCCTGGCTCCGTGCTTCATGACCGTTATGTCCAGAGTGACCTGCCCGTCACCGGCCACAGTCACCTTGCCCTTGTGCCGAACCGCCAGTATGGTCGTTCCTCTCATTTTTCCCATCCTGTCTTCATCAACCTCCCCGGGCTTTTGGATGTGCCCTGTCATACACGGCCATCAGCTGATTTACACTGACCGCCGTGTATTTCTGCGTCGTCGAAAGACTTTCATGGCCCAGGAGCTCCTGGATCGACCGCAGATCCGCCCCCGCATCCATGAGGTGCGTGGCGAAACTGTGACGGAGCATGTGAGGGCTCACCCTTTTTTGAATGCCGCTCCGGGAGACATGCTTGCTCAAAATTCTGGCGACGCTTCGTGTCGACAATCGTCCGCTCCGGCGGTTGACAAATACAGGGACAGGCAATGGGGCTCCCCGGTCCTCCGCCGGCCTCTGCCCCTGCTTTTCCCCGAGGTAACTCTCAAGCGCCGCCTTGGCCGTCCCTCCCACGGGCACAATCCGCTCTTTCCTCCCCTTCCCGCGGATCTTGACAAGCCCTTGGGACAAATCAAGATCCTCCTCATTGATCCCCGCCAGCTCACTGAGGCGGATACCGCTGGAGTAGAAGAGCTCCAGGATGGCCTTATCCCGCAAGCCGAAGAGATCCCTGCTGAAGGGAAGATCCAGCAAGGCAAAGACTTCATCGACAGAAAGAACGGAGGGGATGTATTTCTCCCTCCGTGGGGATTGAATGGCCTCCAAGGGATTTTGACGGATCTCTCCGCAAGACACCAGAAATCTGAAAAATGCCCTCAGGGACGCCAGTTTTCGAGCGATCGTCACCTTTTTGAGTTTGTTCCGGAAGAGACTCCCCAGAAAGGATCTCACCGTTAAATAATCCACCTGATCCCAGGAAGCGGCCGATGAGACCTGCGCCTCAGGGCAATTCTCCTGAAAATATCTTTTAAATTGCCTCACATCATCCAGGTAATTTCTCCGCGTGTGGGCCGAGAGGTTTCTCTCCAGGTCCATATAGCGATCAAACCCCTCGATCCGTTTATCCATTCTCAGCGCCTCACGGAGCGTTCCCGGATTTTCTCCCTGGAAAGAAAAACATTACATTTTATATTTGCCGAAATCGTCATTGGACAGATTTTCAAGAAACTCCTTCATCTTTTCCTGCTTGAGCTCATCCACATCACTGGCGTTCGGATCAAAGTCGATACTCCTCGCTTTTTCAATAACCTTGTCATGGACAAAAATAGGCGCGTTCACCCGCAGAGCCAGGGCAATGGCGTCACTGGGCCGCGAATCCACGGTATAGTCCTGGTTGTCCCTGGTGAGGATAATGCTCGCGTAAAAGGTATTGTTTCTGACATCATGTATTTCAACCCGGGTGACCACGGCTTCCAGGGTCGTCAGCACATCCCGCAGCAGGTCGTGAGTCATGGGGCGGGAAAATTTGATCTTCTCCAGTTCCGTCGCAATGGCGCTGGCTTCGAATATACCGATCCAGATGGGGATGGCCTTTTTTTCCTGAAAATCCTTCAGGATGACGATCGGGGTGTTTGTAATCGGATCAATCGTTAATCCGGATACTTTCATTTCAATTTGCACGAAGGTATCTCCTTTCAGAGCATTTCTCCCCGGAGGGAACGCAGATAAGCTTCTTTGATGCGCACAGGAACAATCGTTCCAACCAGATCCCCGTGACCAGTGAAATTTACGATTTTATTCGTACTTGTCCGTCCCATGACATCCGACCGGCAATTCTTGCTGAAGCCCTCCACCAGGACTTGTTCTATGTGCCCCTCCATCGCCTTGTTTTTCTCCAGTGTATGCAACTCCTGAAGGGACTGCAAGATCCGAAGCCGCTCCTTTTTAAGAGGCTCGCTGACTTTTCCTTCCATTTTCAAGGCTGCCGTTCCCTGCCGTTCCGAGTATTTGAACGAAAAAAGAGTATCAAATCTGATTTCTTCCATCATGTCAATTGTTTCTTGAAAATCCCCGTCCGTTTCACCGGGAAATCCTACGATCACATCCGAAGAAATGCTGATTTCCGGGCAGGATCTTCTCAACTTTTCCACTTTTTCGAGATAGTCGTTTTTCGTATACCGCCTGTTCATCAGGGAAAGGATGCGATCCGAGCCCGACTGGACAGGCAGATGAATGTGCTTGCAGAGCTTGCCCAATTGAGAAAAGGCTTCAATAAGGGAATCCGAAATATCCTTGGGATGTGAGGTGGTAAAACGGATCCGTTTTATCCCTTCAATCTTTTCAATTTCGCTGAGCAGTTCGACAAAACCCGTCGCCCCTTTCGTCGACCTGCCGTAAGAGTTGACATTCTGCCCCAGGAGAGTGACTTCTTTCACGCCGGACCGGGCAAGACCGGCAATCTCCTCCAGGATATCTTCCAAGGGTCGGCTCTCCTCCCGCCCCCGCAGGTAAGGAACCACACAATAGGCGCAAAAGTTGTTGCACCCCTGCATAATCGTCACAAAGGCCGTCACCTTGCTCTTCCGAGGCGGGGTCAGGATTCCCAGGGACGGTGTTTTTTCGGAAAGCGACGTTTCCACGATCTTTTTTCCGGTTTTTTCTATTTCGGAGATGAATTCCGGAAGCCTGTGAATATTGTGTGTGCCAAAAACAAGATCGAGATCCGGTACTTTCAGCAAGAGCCGCTCGCCGAGCTGTTGAGCGACGCAGCCGCCCACCCCGATGATCAGGCTCGCCTTTTTTGTTTTCAGCCTCCGGTATCTTCCCAGTGTGCTCATGACCTTCTGGGCCGCTTTTTCCCGGATGCTGCAGGTGTTGAGAAGGATCAGATCCGCCTGGCCGACGTCATCCGTACAGACGTATCCTTCCTTTTCCATCAGCGCCGCCATCTGCTCAGAGTCGTGAACGTTCATCTGGCAGCCGATCGTGGAAATATAGAGATTCTTCTTATCCAATCGAACTTGTGATCCCGAATATTTATGAATATTTTTAATTACTAATATGCACCTTATGGTTAGTCAACACATTTTTATCTGCAAGGTGTTTCAGCCTCAGACCGTCTTCGAATCCGGACAGACGGGGATATGAAATTCCGCCGCTGGGGAACTTCAGGCTCGATTGACGGGATTCAGATCCGTCACAACGGCCTCTTTTTATATCCGATTGCAGGATGAACGATGTCCGGCTGATAACCCCATCGCCTTTACGCTCAGGAAAATCAGGCTTTCCAAACGCTCTCCAGAACACTCTTTTTGTGTTGACCCCCGAAAACAGAGGGGGCAAAATATAGGAACATCGTAAAATAAGCAAGAGGGAAAAGCGGCTCGAGTAAAACAAGAATTGGAAATTTTTTCACCGCATTTCCGGCCGTCGCGTCTCCAGGGTATACGTCCCGGCGGCCGATCTTCCAACCGAAATTCATCTTTATTTTCTAATACATAAACAGCATGAAGGCTGCTTCGCCCCCCTCTGCGATCCTGGAAGGGCGGTCCTGATTGTTACAGAGCTCACCGGGCAGACGTTATTTATCATTTGCATACACAGATATTTCCCTTATAATCTCTTCTATTACTACTATATATGGAAAGGAGGATGGCTTCGCATGAAGATTTTCGGAATCATTTCCACGGCCGTCGTGACGTTGCTGCTTGCCTTGTCGCCGGTCGCCGAGGCGGACCACAGCGCCCTCGTCGGTAAAGGGCCTTTCAAGAACGGCCCTGAGGTCACCAAGCGGTGCATAGAATGCCACGAGAAGGAAACCAGGGACTTTATGAAGACCGTTCATTGGACATGGTCCAAAGTTCAGTTCGACAAAAAAGGCAGAAAGGTCGACATCGGCAAGGTCAATGCCCTGAATAACTTCTGCGTGGGACTTCCCGGAAACTGGCCCCGCTGTACGAGCTGTCACGCCGGGTACGGCTTCAAGGATGCCGGTTTCGACTTTTCCAAGGCGGAAAATGTCGATTGCCTGGTCTGCCACGATACAACGGGCACGTACAAGAAATTCCCCACCAGTGCGGGCCATCCTGTTTATGAAGGGGAAAAGAAAGAATTTCCCAAGGGAAAGCTGTGGCTGCCCGTCGACCTCGTCAAGGTGGCCCATTCCGTCGGCCCCACCTCACGGGCCACGTGCGGCTCCTGCCATTTCTATGGAGGCGGGGGCGACCATGTAAAGCATGGTGATCTGGACACATCCCTGATCAATCCGACCCCGGAGATCGATATCCACATGGGTGGTGCGAAGAAAATGGAGTGCCAGGAATGCCACCAGGCCAAGGACCACCTCCTGAAGGGCGAAGCCGCCTCCGTTACCATCTCCCATGCCGCCCCCACCCACATCGACTGCAGTGATTGCCACACGGGCAGCGTTCATAAAAACGCCCTGGTCAACAAGCACACCGAGAGGGTGGCCTGCCAGAGCTGCCACATTCCGACGTTTGCCAAGTCCATGCCCACCAAGGTCTGGTGGGACTGGTCCACGGCGGGCCGCGAGGTTAAGCCTGAAGACGCCCCGAAGGACCAGTACGGCCAGAAGACCTATGACCGGATGAAGGGAGACTTCAAATGGGAAAAGGACGTCGTTCCCACCTACATGTGGTTTAACGGGACCTTTGATCGCTACCTGGCGGGAGAAAAGATCAACCCGGCCGAACCGGTCCGGCTCGCCACCCCGATAGGCAGCCGAAACGATCCCAAGGCAAGGATATACCCCTTCAAGATCATGAAAGGAAAGCAGCCCTACGACAGCGGGAACAACACGATCGCCTTTGTACAGGTCTTCGGTGCGCCGGACAGCAACGCCTACTGGGTGAAGTACGACTGGAACGCCGCCATCGCCTCCGGCATGAAGGCAGCCGGCCTGCCCTACAGCGGCAAGTACGGTTTCGTGGAAACCGACATGGCCTGGCCGGTCCATCACATGGTGGTACCCAAGGCGAAATCGCTCAAGTGCCTTGACTGCCATAGCGAGAAAGGCCGCCTTGACTGGAAGGCCCTGGGCTACAAGGGGGATCCGATGAATGCGAAAAACCGTTAGTCAGGAAGAATTGCCGGCATGGCGCATATCCATGAACGGAACAGTCCGCTTGCTCTTTAAAAATCAGCTTTTAGGGAGAAGATTTCAGCAGAGGGGAAAGGGCTGAAGTTTCGATGCTGAAGACACGATGACCTCTGAAAAGCATCGATTTTTCAGAGGTCACTTTTTGTTGGGTACGTGCTTTGCCGCAATGCGGAATTATGGCGCGCCCGGTAGGATTCGAACCTACGACCAACAGATTCGAAGTCTGCGACTCTATCCAGCTGAGCTACGGGCGCAAGCTTGTTGGTTACACATGTCTCTGTTCCGGGATGGGCGAGTCAGGACTTTTCCCATTCAGAGCCCATGTTTTGAGATCCTGTTGAACGTCAGGGGGTCCTGGCTTTGAACGGGCACCCGGAAACACAAGGGAACCGTATATATGAGGTTCTTGATGTTGTCAAGGATCAAAACGGGAAAGGATCTTCCTGAAAGGATGTATCCTTGACTTTTCATGGAATGAGGGGCCGAAGTAAGAGCCATGAGGTTGTCGGTGGCTTGTCAACCCGCTTGAACCCTGGTTAAAAGGTGAAGCCTTGAAAAGCTTATGAAAGCCCTGTTTCTGGTGGGAATAGAAATGGGGCTTTCTTGTAGCAGGGGATTCGTTGTACAGGGAAAATGGGGTTCTTTTTTGACATTGTGTAAATTCAATATCGTTTAACGAAAGGAGGTTACACTATGAAACCAGAAAAGGAAAGTATGGAAGGCAACGGCGTAAGCAGGCGATCGGTCCTCAAGGGGGCTGTCGCCATGGGCGCTGTGGCGGTGGGCGGCGGCCTGGCGCTCAACATGTCCGCACCCGATAGGGCAGAAGCGGCCGTCAAAAAGCTTCCCTCCAAATGGGATGAAACGTGGGATGTTGTCGTGATCGGTTCCGGCTTCGCTGGACTCGCAGCGGCGGCGGAAGCGGCCGGCGGAGGCGCCAAGGTCATCATCCTCGAAAAGATGCCGACTTACGGGGGGAATTCCATCATCAACGGCGGTGAGTACAATTCCTGGGACGACCAATTGCATTTAAGGGAAAAACTGCAGTTGGGAGAGGACAGCGTTGAACTGCACAAAAACGATACGTTGAAGGGTGGAGACTTCTACAGTTTTCCTGAACTGGTCGAGGTCTTCGTCAACGGGGCGACACCCGCCCTGAACTGGATGATTGAGGAGGGGGGATGCAAGCTCAGGAATATCCTGAACCGCACGGGCGGTCATTCCGCCTATCGAACCCACACCAACGTCGAGGGTGTCGGTCGGGGCTACACGGAACCCCTGAAAAAAATCGCTGAGAGCCGCGGCGCTAAAATCCGCCTCAACACAAAATTAACCTGGATTTGGAGAAGGGATGCCGATTCCCAGAGCCCCATCGAAGGCGTGGAGGTCGTAACGGGAAGAAAAACGGTTAACATCCGGATCGGCAAGGCGCTGATCATGGCTTCCGGCGGCTTTGGCAGAGACAAGAAGATGTTGAGAGAATACAATCCCGGCATTCTGGACGAGTACAACTGCACGAATCACCCCGGCGCAACAGGGGAAACCATCCGGATGGCCCAGGCCATCGGCGCTGATTCCCTTCAGCTTGCGTTCATTCAGTTGTACCCCTATGCGGCACCCGACACGGGAATTCTCGATGTCCCCGCCATCTATCCCTTCCGGGGCCCTGGTTACGGCATTGTTTACGTGAACAAGCTCGGTAAGCGTTTCGTCAATGAAATGGAGCGCCGCGACGTTGTTTCCATGGCCCAGATCAAAACCAAGATGAAACCGACCTATTCTCTGTTCTGCGAGGCGATGATTCCAAAAATGGGAACAAAGGAGGAAGTGGAAAAGGGAATCGCCAAAGGCCGCTTCGTCAAAGGCGAGACAATCACGGAGCTGGCTCAAAAGCTGGGAATTCCGGCAGACAGCCTGGGGGAAACCATCAGGAACCACAATCGGTACATGGCCGAAGGTAAAGACCCCGAATTCGGCCGCCAGTTCACGAAGGTGATGATTCCCCTGACGGAAGGCCCCTTCTATGCCGTAGCCCAATGGCCCGCTGTGCATCACACCATGGGGGGGCTCCGCATCAACAAGGATGCCCAGGTCATTGATATCTGGGGAAAGGTCATCCCCTGTTTTTATGCGGCAGGAGAAGTCACCGGCGGAGTGCACGGCGCGAACCGCCTGGGTGGAAATGCGATTCCCGATGCCATTGCCTTTGGACGGATGGCCGGTACCAATGCGGCAAAAGAGAAGAGGAGAACATGACCGGAAGGTAGGTGCGGTTATTTCATCATCCACTTTCCTTATTCTTCACATCAATGAAGGTGACGTATGAAAAAATTACTGTTTCCAGCGTTTTTGATTGCATCGCTGTTCTTCCTGCCCTATGTCCTGGTGGGGGATTTGAGTGTCGAAGCGGCCAAACCTGAAGCGGTTTCCTGCAAGACCTGCCATGCCGATCTGGCCTCCGTTCTTCCCAAGGGACACCCGCCCGTCGCAGAGAACAGCCTGGCCTCCTGCATGCCCTGCCATCCGAGTGATTTCGAGGGGAGGGCGGAGAAGAATCTCTTTGCGACGCGGATGCACATGGCCCATCTTCCCCCCAGGGGATCTCTGGACTGCACGGCCTGCCATGAATGGATGCCGGGCAAAAGCTTTGGGCTGATCGGCCGGGAGGGATCCTGGGGAGCACCGGATGCGAAAGACATGGATTTTTTGCGGACCATATTCAAGTCCTGGGCAGGCTCCGGCTATATGGACCATCTGCATGCCGCGGCAGGGATCGGTTGTACCCAATGCCACGGCAAAGGATTGCCCAGAGCCGATGACACGGTAGAGAACGATCGCTGCCTTGTCTGTCATGGTCCCATGGACCAGCTTGCCCAGAAAACGGAGCCGAAGGAGTTTAAAGACCGCAATCCCCACAAGTCGCATCTGGGAGACATCGCCTGTACAGTCTGTCATAAAGGACACGCGGAATCCAAGGTCTATTGCCTGGAATGCCACAAATTTGACATGAAGATCATGGGGGCCGGTGAAGCCAAAAAATAAACGCAACAGGCTTCGGGTCTGACTTCTCGAAGGGGGGAAAAGGTGACGGTCGTTCCCTCCCCCCTTTTTTCCTTCGGCGGGGAATCCCCGGATCCCGACATTCCCCGCGTGTCGATGCCCCCGGGACGGAGCATCTCCCTCCAGGAGATCAGCGCTTCTCCAGGCGAGGGAGCCGTCGATGCTGAGTCACCTGGATGAACCTACTTGAAATGAAAGGAAAGGAAAGGCTATGAAGACGATCCCCTCGATGATTTGCTCCTTTTTTCTGATCCTCCTTCTGCTTCCAGACCCGGCGGTCGGCTCATCGGACTGGGTGGAATATGGAAGGTCCGATCAGGGGGACATTTACCTGTATCACCCGGCGACCATGAAACAAAAAACGAAGGATATCATGCAGGTGTGGGTCAAGGTGGTGTTCTCCGATAAAGGGAAAAAGCATTACGCTCAGTGGTTGAAAAATAAAGGTGAGCCGGTCGAAGGATATGAAAAGCTTTCTCACACGCTGTCCTTGATGGAAATCGACGCGAAATCCCCGAGATTCCGTATTTTATATGGCTCTGAATACGATATGGATGATAAAGAACTCTTCAGGGGATCTCGTGATGCCCCCTGGAAAGACATCCTTCCCCGTTCCACCCAGGAGCGTTTAAAAAACAATATCTTGAAATAAGAACGTTGCCCTTCCTCAACACAGGGCATTCCTCAACATCAGGACGGCGCTGCGATCCTTGCACAGAAGAACGGCGCCGTCTTTCTATATGGAAGCCCTGAAGGGCCGCCGTGTCATCCCCCTGCGGTCAAAAAAGGACAGAGCAGCCCTCCCGTCCAGCCGGCGGATTTTTGCGCACGACGGTGCGCTCCGGGCGCCTCCGCCGGCAGGCAGCCCCCCGGCAAGTGCACCACTGCAGACCCTTGGCGTACCTCTCTGATCCTCACCCATCACAACGTGAACACCGCCCAGAAAATGAGGACCGTCAAGAGCAGCCCAAGAAGAACGCTTGCGATTCCGAATATGCCGGCAAAGAGCTGGATGCCCGTTCCCGGCCCCTTGCAGGCAACCTCCTCCAGTCGGTTTTCCCGAAGGATCCGTTCGTATTCCTGCGGCCGCTCTCTCCTGAGCGCCTCCAGGGTGTAGCTTCCCGTGAAGATGTTCTTCTCCAGGGGAAATTTGTCCGGAATCAGGTGGTTATTGAAAAAGTGAATGGTGAAGATGAAGACCGACGCCAGGAACGCCTCTTCTGAATGAGCCAGCGATACGATGTTGATCATCCAGCCCGGCATGACATAGGAGGAAAGCTCCGGTATCCACATGATAATGCCGGAGAGCCCGATGAGGAACATCCCCCAGAAAACAGCCATGAAATCGAATTTTTCCCAGTACGTCCAACGATCGAACTGTGGCTTTTCGCCCCGGTTGAAGAACCATTTGAACATCCCCCCGATATCCTGGACGTCTTTGAGGCGCGGGAAAAGAGAATCCGGGCCGAAGAGCCTTCCTAACCAGCCCTCGAACCTGAAGCCGGGAAACAGGAATTTAAGGGACAACCAGCAGGTATAGAGGAATAGAAGCCACATGACGACCGCGCTGACACGGTGCACGGTGCCTGCGTTCTCCACGCCTCCCAGGAGGCCGACCAAGGTCCTGGCCCATGCGGCATCGGGATACTTCAACGGAAATCCTGAAATCACGACACCGAAGAAGGAAAGGATCAGCACAATGTGCATCAAGCGATCCCGCGTTGAAAAACGCCTGACGTACTGGCGGCCCAGATCTCCGGGCACGGCCGTCTCGACGTTCAGACCTTCCTTGATACGACAGCTCTGCTCCACATAAACCTTACGGCACCAGAGAAGAGAATGAACCCAGAAGAAGGCAAAGACCGATACCAACAGGCCGATCATGAATTTCTCCGTCAGGTAAAGGGAAAGAAACTTCTCGGGATTCCCGGGGTCCGGGTGCGGTACATAAGAAACGAATCTGGGGTGAAAATCAGAATGGCACTTTCCGCACGTCCCGACCAGCACCCGGGGATGCAGGGCAGAATCGGGATGGTCGGCCGGAAGAATGTTGTGCCCCGTATGACAGTCCTGGCAGCCCGCCACTTTTTCATAGTTTCCCAGCTGTCTCGCTTTTCCATGATACGTCTCTCCATAGCCGCTCACCGCATGGGGAAATGCCCCATACTTGCCGGCAATGCCTCCCTCACGGTGACACGAAACGCACAGGTTCGTATAGTGTTCTCTCTTATCGGCCAGGCCTTCCGCCGTCGCCGGAAAGACGGGAACGTCATGAACGCCGTGACAGTCGCCGCAGGAAGCGGCCTCCTTACTTCCGGCAAGAAGCCGGGCCCCATGACCCTTTGTCAGGTATGTGCTCTGGTCATGGCACTTCGTGCAGGTCTGCATTGCCGCAGCTTCGTCCTTCCCCGCCGATGCGGATTCTGAAGGATGGATGTCGGTATGGCAATCGAGACAGGTGAGTTTGGCCTTCACGGCATGGGCGCTCTTGGAATATAAGCCGTCCGTGTCCCGATGACAGACGGCGCAGGAAATCGACTTTTGGGGTTCCTTTCCGGACATGTGCCGATTCAGATCCTGGATGCCCTGATGACAGGCGGCACAGCCCAGTACCCCATGGGATGTGGAGGCAAAATGCTCCTTGAACTTGGAGTCCGAATGGCAGGAGGTGCAAGCTGCAAGCGACAAGGGGGGCGGCGCTTCGACTTTGGCCTTCACAATCATTTTCCCGGGTGCTTCCTTGGGATGGATTCCCGAATGGCACTGTACGCAGGAAAATTTTTTGACCGTCGCATGGAATCCCGTTTTCGAGATATCCCCGTGGCACGATGCGCAGGAGGCCGTTTTGACGGGTTCAGTCCTTTTCATGTGCTTGGCGATATCTGTTACACCCTTGTGGCAGGCGGCGCAGCTGAGCTTCCCATGCTTTGTCTGGGAAAAATACTGGCGATATTCCGGTTTGGAATGGCAGGTGATACAGCTCGGACCTGCAGCCTCCTTTGCCGTTGCGGCTTTTTCCGAAGAAGAGGGTGGTCGTGCGGCGGTCTTCGGGCTTTTGCCGTCTGCGGCCGGAGCTTTTTCCGTCGCGGTTTTGCCTCGATTTTCCGCCGCCTTGCCCGCATCGGGCTTTGGGGCAAAGCTCAGGGGGAGCAGCGGCGATGGAGTTACATTGCCGAATTGGTGGCAGTTGGAGCACATGAACTCGGATTTTTTGTGCTGGAAATGGCAGAGAAGACAGTCCACGTCAGTGCCTAAATGCGAGTTGTGAGGGTTCGGCAGCGAAGGCCCTCTGGCCGGCGCCTTTGCAAGCCCCTCCCTGCTGTGACACTTGATGCAAACCTCTTGACCGATTTTTCCGTAAGGGGTTTTCGGGCCGTGGCATTGTTCGCAGGAAATGCCTGAAAGCATGTGGACATGACTTGTCGGCATCTTGGATTTAATGGAAACCTTGTCCCTTGCATGACATGGCATGCAGCCCTTGAGCGTCATGCTCCTTGTGTCCATGTGGGTCCCGGGAAGGACTTTTTCCTCGCCATGGCAGGCCTGGCAGTCTCCGGGCGGAACATTGGACAGGCGCTTCGGCATCCCGGAAGCGGCGCCAGAAAGGGCGAAGAAACAAAAAACACCGATAAAGGATAGGATGGTGAGAGAAAGAAAGGGCTTGATACTTCCTGACAGAGACTTCCGTTGTGTTTTCATGGATGGCATCTCCGAGGTAATGAGGAAGCGGTTCAACTTTGTTCCTGCCTGGGGTTACCCGCTTCAGGCCAGGATATGAAAAATCTTCGATACGGCCTCATGGACCGTTGACGGGAGCAGCAGGGGCGTCCCATCCCGTATCCTTCGGTTGCAGCTTTTTTCACTGCATCGTTTCCAGTGATGCACCCGAAGGCAACACAGTCTGCCATGGCCACCGTTTCTTTAGAGGCTTCGATTCCCGCGTTTGCCACGCCCGTGAGCATCCGTCGCCGGACCACTGCTGTTTTCTTTGCGGGATGGGCGCTCTTTTCATTGCCAGAAGAGATCCTCCAGGAAGATTTTCCCTGTCAGAGGGTTCGTCAGGAATATCCGGCCACACGGATCCTTATGGAACTATAAAAGCACGAATTTTCCATGTCAAGCGTATTCTGGCCGGTTCTATCCTGAAAGAAAGGTCGCAACTCCTGTAACTGCAGGCATGAAGAGAGCTTTTTCCTGCGGGAGATACACGTTTTCATCGTCCGGGGCGCTGCGTTGCTCTTTTTCCCCGGATAAAATTCAGAAAGAGCGCCACAGACAGAATCGAGTCCCGCACGGAAGATCCCCTGTGTACGAAATCTGATGGTCTGGAGACCTGGAGAACAGTCAGTGCAGGGCTGCACACGTTATGGGGATTATAACAATTGACAGGGGAGTCAGAGTGCGAGAAAAGCCCTTTTCAAGGGGCTTCTCTTCATCTTGACAGGTTGGAATTCTGAATTTGTATATGGGGTGAGTGAAGGGACTTGAACCCTCAACCTCCGGGGCCACAACCCGGCACTCTGACCATTTGAGCTACACCCACCACACAATATGGTACGCCAGCAGGGATTCGAACCCGGGACCTACGGATTAGAAGTCCGTTGCTCTATCCAGCTGAGCTACTGGCGCATGAAGACATGCGATCCATCAATCAGGGAGGTGAGTATCTAAACTGCTTTTCCTGTTTTGTCAAGGCCGAATATATCATAGTTTTATATGTTTAATTTCATATCATTTCTTTTCCCCGATCCGCTGGCCGCACCGGCGGCCTGTCCGATGTATCCCGGAGCGGAAGCAGGATGCCTTGCCTCGTCTTCTTGCTAAAAAGACTTGACACCATGCTATTATTCTATAAAGTACAAAGCCTTTTATCCGCTCATTCGATGGCGCACGGATATTGCACCGGCATGATCATGGATCCGCAGAGTTCAGCAGCATTCGCTCTGTTCAACTCCTGTTCCGGCGGCACTCCGCTTTCCGATCCATGAAGTGATTCTTTTGCCTTGACCACATGAATCTGGATGTTCGGAAGAACTTTAGTCATGGAGAACAATGAGCTCTTATATTGGCTGGCCTTGAGATCCGCAAGCGGCATCGGGAACGTTACATTTAAGTCCCTTCTTGGATTCTTTCCATCCCCCTACCACGTCTTTCAGGCCGCCTATCCGGAACTCCTGAGGATTCCGGGTATCGGCCCCAAAACGGCATCAGCGATCAAAGGGTTTCATCAGTGGCAGAAGCTTGAAAATGAGTTGAAAGAGCTGAAAAAATTTCATATCCATCTGGTGACTTTACATGACAGAGAGTATCCGGGTATCCTGAAGAACATTTTTGATTATCCCCCCCTCCTCTATGTCAAAGGAACACTGGAAGAGGGTGATCTGAATATTGCCATGGTCGGATCACGGATGGCAAGCACCTATGGTGTCTATACGACGGAAAGGCTCGCCAGGGAGCTGGCCATGAATGGAATGACCATCGTCAGCGGAATGGCCAGGGGCATTGATTCTGCAGCCCACAGAGGGGCGCTTGCCGGCAGGGGCAGAACGATCGCGGTTCTGGGCTGCGGTCTGGATGTAATTTATCCTCCTGAAAACAAGGATCTTTATAAGAAAATTTCGGAAAACGGCGCGGTGATCTCCGAATACGCCCCGGGCACACCACCCAACGCCCCGAATTTTCCCATGCGCAACCGGATCATCAGCGGCCTGTCCCTGGGTGTTGTGGTCGTTGAAGCGAACGAGCGCAGCGGCTCTCTGATCACGGCGCGCATCGCCATGGAGCAGGGACGTGAGGTTTTTGCGGTTCCGGGAAGCATCGATTTTCACGGATCGCGTGGAAGCCACAGGCTGATAAAGGAGGGGGCGAAATTGATCGAGAATGTCGATGACGTTCTCGAAGAAATTCTGCCCCAGATAAGGCGAACACGAAGGGAGCTCCTCCCGGGCGAGAAAAAGGGGAGCACGGATCTTCGGGAAATGAGGCAGCCGGACCAGGAGACTTCCGTTTCCCATCCTTCATCAGAGCGTTCCTTCAGCGAACATGAAACAATGATTTTGAATCTCCTGGCATCCGGAACCGTTGACATTGACACGATCATCGCTAAATCAGGACTCAGTGTCAATGAAACGATGAATTGCCTTTTAAATCTGGAACTGTACGATGCCATTCTGCAGTTGCCAGGAAAGCTTTATAAACGTAAGGAGACTCCATGCCCGATTCCCTGATCATCGTCGAATCGCCGACGAAGGTAAAAACCATCAAAAAATATCTCGGAGCGGATTATGATGTCCTGGCTTCGAAAGGGCACATCAAGGATCTGCCCAAAAAGACGCTCGGGATTGATCCGCAAAACGAGTTTCAGCCCACTTACAGCATCCTCGATGACAAGAAAAAGGTCATCGCCGATTTAAAAAAGGCGGCGAAACATGCGAGCCGGATTTATCTTGCCCCTGATCCCGATCGTGAAGGCGAGGCAATCGCCTGGCACATCGCGGAGGAGTTAAAGACCAAGAACAAGGAAGTGTATCGTGTTTTGTTCAATGATCTCACAAAAAACACCGTTCTGGACGCACTAAGCCACCCCGGAGAGCTGGATTTCAACAAATACGAAGCTCAGCAGACAAGACGCATTCTAGACAGGCTGGTCGGCTATCAGATCAGTCCGATTCTGTGGGAAAAGGTAAAAAGGGGGCTCAGCGCGGGGCGTGTCCAGTCCGTCGCCGTCCGGATGATCTGTGATCGCGAAGAGGAAATCAAGGGATTCAACCCCGAAGAGTACTGGAACATCTCCGTGCAACTCAAAGGCGAGAACCCTCCTCCCTTCGAAGCCAAACTGGTCAAGATCAACGGCAGGAAGGCCAAAATCGCCAATTCGACACAGGCCGAGGGCATCGTAACGCTCTTGTCCGCTCCGATTTCTGCGGGAGGCGACCCGTCTTCACCTCCCCGGTTTGTCGTCAGCAAGCTGGAGAAGAAAGAAGTCAAGAAGGCCTCCCTGCCTCCCTTCACGACGAGCAAGCTGCAGCAGGAAGCATCCCGGTTGCTTCGCTTTTCGGCCAAAAAAACCATGATGACGGCCCAGAAGCTTTATGAGGGGATTGAGCTGGGAGAAGAGGGGCCCGTGGGACTGATCACCTACATGAGGACCGATTCCGTGCGGATCGCCGACGATGCCCTCCAGGAGGTCCGCTCTTATATCCGGGAAAATTATGCCCCTGCTTTTCTGCCTTCAAAAGCACATGCCTATAAAAATAAAGGAAAGACCCAGGATGCCCACGAAGCGATCCGGCCGGCCTCGCTGAATTACAAGCCTCAGGATGTCAAAAAATTTCTGACGCCCGATCAATTCCGCCTATACTCCCTGATCTGGAATCGCTTCGTCGCAAGTCAAATGAACCCGGCCCTTTACGATCAAACAACGATCCATGTATCGGCCGATCCCTATCTCTTCCGCTCCCAGGGGGCGATTCTGAAATTCGCCGGTTACACCATCGTGTACACCGAGGGAAAGGAGGAGAAGGAGCAACCCGAGGACGCGGAAGCGGAAGGCATTCTTCCCGATGTCAAGGAAGGGGAACAGCTTACCCTTTTGAAGGTCAAGTCCGACCAGAAATTTACTCAACCTCCGCCGCGGTTTTCCGAAGCCTCACTGGTCCGTGAGCTTGAAGAAAAAGGCATCGGGCGGCCCAGCACCTATGCGAACATTCTGAGCACCATTCAGGACCGGAATTACGCAAGGCTGGAACAGGGAAAGTTTCACCCCACCGAACTGGGAATGATCGTCACGGAACTCCTCGTCAAGAACTTTCCCAAGGTGCTGGATATTTCTTTTACGGCTTCAATGGAAAACCAGCTCGACCTGATCGAAGAGGGAAAACAGAAGCGTCTCGATACCCTGCAGGAATTTTACGCCCCTTTTGAGGAGGATCTGAGCAAAGCCAAGATCGAAATGAGGAACATCAAGCGGGAGGAGACGCCGACGGATCTGATCTGCGACAAATGCTCGAGCCCCATGGTCATCAAATGGGGAAGAAACGGCAAATTCCTTGCCTGTTCAAACTACCCCGAGTGCAGGAACACCATGAACATTCCCCAGGGCGACGGCACCGAAAAAAGGAGCCCCGGGGGGGAGATGACAGAGACCCTCTGTCCGCAATGCGGCAAGAACATGTTGATCAAATTCGGCCGATTCGGCCGTTTTCTGGGATGCTCCGGCTATCCTGACTGCAAAGTTACCATGCCGATCAGCCTCGGGGTCAAATGCCCACAGGAAGGCTGCAACGGTGAGATCATCGAAAAGCGGACCAAGAAGGGACGAAGTTTCTTCGGATGTTCCAACTATCCCGACTGCACGTTTGCCCTGTGGGACAGGCCCGTGCCCGAATCCTGCCCCCGATGCCATTCCCCCTTTCTGGTTGAAAAGTACTCCCGCAACGAGGGAACCTACAAAGCCTGTCCCAACAAGGAGTGCGGATACACGGACAAGGACCAGTAATTTCAGTGGGCATTTTTAAAAAGAAGGACATGCACGAAGAGGACCCCGTCACCATTATCGGCGCAGGTCTAGCGGGATGTGAAGCGGCTTGGCAGCTCCTCAACCGGGGGCATTCTGTTGTCCTTTATGAGATGAAGCCGGAAAAATTTTCTCCGGCCCACCGGTCCGGGTCTCTCGCAGAGCTCGTCTGCAGCAATTCGCTCCGCTCCAACGTGTCGGATCATGCAGCAGGTCTTCTGAAGGAAGAAATGCGCAGGATGGACTCGCTGATCATGAAGGCGGCGGATGAAACCTCCGTTCCCGCCGGAAAGGCATTGGCTGTTGATCGCCATGCCTTCTCCCGCGTTATTGAAAACCGCCTCAACAGCTTTACCAACCTGACGATCATCCGCAAAGAAATGATCGAAGTCCCTTCCGAAGGCATTGTGATCATCGCCACGGGGCCGTTGACTTCCGATGGCCTGTCTCATGAGATCGCCAGGCTCACGGACAGCTCCTATCTCTATTTTTACGATGCGATTTCGCCGATCATTGAAGGAGATTCCATCGATCTCGAAAAGGTTTTCAGAGCTTCTCGATATGACTCCACAGGACAGGGTGACTACCTGAACTGCCCCATGGAAAAAGAGGAATACGAAAACTTCTGGCGGGAACTGATGGGCGCACAGACCGTACCCCTTCGGCATTTCGAGGATCCGAAGTATTTTGACGGCTGCCTTCCCATCGAGGTGATTGCCTCTAGAGGCATATCCACGCTGGTCTTCGGCCCCATGAAACCGGTGGGAATTCTCAACCCGAAAACAGGGAAAATCCCCTATGCCGTGATACAGCTCCGCCAGGAAAATCGGGAGGCGACCCTTTTCAACATCGTCGGGTTTCAGACCAAGCTGACCTGGCCGGAACAGCGCCGGATATTCCGGAAGATCCCCGGCCTTGAAGAGGCGGAGTTTGCGAGATACGGGAGCATTCACAGAAACACCTTTATCAATGCTCCGGCACTGTTGGAACCTACCCTTCAATTAAAAAAGAATGAGCACATCTTCTTCGCCGGGCAGATCTCCGGCGTTGAAGGATATATCGAATCCACGGCCATGGGACTGATCGCCGGATTGAGCGCGTCCGCATTTCATCGCGGCAAGGCCTTCCCTCCGCCGCCGCCGGTCACCGCCATGGGTGCGCTTGTCAACCACATCACGTCCGCAGAGAGCCGGAATTTCCAGCCGATGAACATCAATTGGGGATTATTTCCAGCCCTGCCTCAGAAATTGAAAAAAAGAGAGCGCGGCGCCTGCCACGCCCTCCGCGCCCTGACATCGCTGGATCGGTGGAAATCGGAGACGTTGCGTGAGCTCTGAAGGTGGGTTTCGCAGTCTGATTTACACTTCCGTTGCCCTGGAGTAGTTCGCCGTGACCCGGGCCACGTAATTCCGGGTTTCCGGTGGCATCTTCCCGGGGTTTTTCTCGACGTTTCCCATTCCCCAGTTATAGGCGGCAAGGGCGAGTTTCACATTGCCCTGATAACGGTCCAGAAGCCCCTTGAGGTATCGCGTACCGCCCATGATGTTTTCTTCGGGATTGTAGTAATCTTTCACCCCGAGTTCCCTCGCCGTTGCCGGCATTAACTGCATCAGTCCCATGGCCCCCTTGGGTGAGGTACTGTCCGCCTTGAAATTGCTTTCCACCTTGATGACACTTTTTATCAACTCAGCATCCACTCCATAGGTTTCGGAAGCCTTCCGGATGAGGGTATCGTAGTGGCCGTTCGAAGAGGGTGTGTCAGGCTTTTGTTCCTTTGATACGGGAATTGACGTTTCTTCGCTCCCCTCCGGTTCCGGAACATAACCGGAAAGCACGCAGCGCACCTCCTCGAAGATCTGGGCCGCCCCTTCGGTCTCTGTTTCCCCTGACAAAATCCTTAACAGATGACCGTTCATTCTGAGTTCAATACGCTTCAGCAGCAATTCAATCGCCGCCTTGGAGGACGGTGGCGAATCTTCTAAAACGGGCTGAGCGGCCGACGAGGAACGTGCGGCCTCGTCAAGCATCCCGCGGAACAAAGTACCGGAATCCTCACCGTTTTGGTCCTGGCTGCCGGCCTGCTCTTTTTGAAGATTCCGCAGAAGGGCCTGATTCCGTTGCGCGATCTCCATCATGGAATACGGTGTTGTCATAAACTGGATCGATGCCTCGTTTCGAAGTTTCATGTTGGAATGGATTCATCAATGCTTACAGGCTTTGCAAAAAGCATTCAACAAGAGTGCCGTCAAACTGCTTTCCACTGTTCTTCTTGAGTTCCTGAATCGCGCGATCCACGGACATGGACTTTCGATAAGGCCGATTGCTGGTCATTGCGTCAAATGAATCGGCAATGGCCAGCAATCGGGACAAAAGCGGAATTTTGTCTCCTGAGAGCCCGTGAGGATACCCCTTGCCGTCGTACCGCTCGTGATGGTGCAGAATGATTTCCCTTTCCCGGTCCAGAAGCATGACCGACTTCAGGATGCTTTCCCCGATCCCCGGATGGCTTTGAATGACTTTATATTCATACTCGGTAAGCCGGTCAGGCTTCAGGAGGATTCTGTCCGGTATGGCAATCTTGCCGATATCGTGCAGCATGCCCGCAATCCGGACACTTTCAACCTCCTCATTGGAACGCCCCATATGCTTTGCCATGGTGATGACTTTATCCATGACCCGGTAGGAGTGCTCCTCCGTATAGGAGTCGCGAACCTGTATCGAAGCCACAAGGGATTTAAACGTGTCGATGAGATTGCGATAGAGACTTTCGTACAACACCTTGTTTTCAACATTCAGGGACGCCCTTTTGGTCAAAGTCTGGATATAATCCAGTTCCCTCTTTGAGAAGGCGATCCCCCGTTCCTTTTTCCGGATCGTCAGTACCCCGAAAACCTGGTTTCTGATCATTAAAGGCGCACAGATCACGGAGGGAAATGCCTCAGAACATTCGTCCGAGGTGATGATCATGGCTTCGCGGCTGTGGGCCGCCTTCTCCAGCGCACCTTCGATCTGCGGGAAGATTTTTGTGCTGTAAGTCTCAGAATTTATCCCCTTGATGATGTGGGGATGAAACCGGCGCTCCTCGACATCATAGAGCAGCAGCTCGCAATCCCTGCCCCCGACGACCTTCATGGCCAGTTCAACGACATCTTCAAAGATATAGTCATTGTCACCGAAGGAGTTTTCGATAGTGTCGTAAATGTAGTTTCGAAGCGATAAATCCTCGCAATGACCCTGCAGCCGGCGGGTTCTGGAATTCCTTTCCAGTTCCTGGGCGGACAAAGCCTCCCTCTGCCGCAGGGATACATCGACTTTAAAGAGCAGCTCATCGATACGAAACGGCTTCCGGATGAAGTCAACGGCACCTTTTTTCATCGCGGAAACAGAGGTTTCGATCTCCGGATAGGCGGTCATCATGATCGTGAGGACCGTAGGCTGAACCTCCTGAATGCTCTCCAGCAAATCAAGCCCGCCCATGATCGGCATCATCACATCGCTGATAACGATGTCATAGGTCTTTTGCCGGAGAAGATTCAGAGCCTCCAACCCGTTTTCCGCCTCGCTGACTTCATAATGCCCCTCTGTCTCCAACGCTTCTCGAATTAAATCTCTAATGTGGGGATAATCATCAACAACGAGAATTTTTTTCTGGTTCATGAAGGTATTTTGCATTTCAACGGCACTGTCCATATCTCCAGGGAGGATTTCTGTCGTCTCGTCAATCGGTTGGTTGCTGCGCACGTTGAGTCCATTTCAAAGGGCTGTGATCTTCTGGACCATTACGCACTTTTTACAATGATATCGCGGATGTTATAAGAGATTTTTTCAAAGGTGATCGCTTTGTTTTCAGGCGAGGGAGAGATTGTTACGCAGTCACGATAGTGTGAACCGGCATCGGCGGCACCATGATTTCTGTTTTCTACTTTCGTTCGGACGTGCTTATTGTAAGCCTTAATGACGCTGTCAACTTGATAAACGGATACCGGCATAATACAACCTCTTGCTTTTGATTTCCTGTTGACCCATCTATTGAATCGGTAGAAACAAGAAAATCTTTAGGGACATTTCCATTTTGAATTTCATGATATTTTTTCCTCGGAACGGAGACTTTTTTTATTTCTGGAATTTTTCTTGCAATTCTCTATACATAAATATTCACAGCCGTGTTGTTGAGGCATCACAAAACACCTCCGGGGAATTCAAATGAAAAATACCATCAACAGGGAAGAAGTGGGGCGAATCGAAAAAAAATTGAACGAGGCCAGGGTTCTGCTGCAGCAGAACAAACTGCATTCTTCACTGGTCAAATTCAAGGAGTCTCTGGAAACGCTGCTCAGGACAAAAATGCTGCCCTCAGATTCAAAGGATCTGAACGATAAGTTCAATCATTTTCAGGCACTCATATCGAATACCCCGGCTTTTACAGAGATGTACGGTGCCGTGGCGTTCCGTGACAACGACGCCGCAACGACTCTGGAATTCGTCAAGCAGCTGCTGATCATCAAGGATGAGGAAATAAAGGGGTATATGGAAGAGCAGGCCGGCGGATCGAACGAAAACCATCACGAGACAGATCCTTCCGACGAGCCTGAAGAATCCAGAATCGAGAATCTTGCAAAAGAAGCAAAAAGCTTCATCGACAGCGATGATTATGAGACCGCAAAAGACATCATCGGCGGCAACGATGAAATCCTCTGGTGGCTTCTCCAATGTTACAACACGTCAGGCATTGAACACCGTCGGCAGGGGCGTTATCGGGACGCTCTTCACGACTTCAAGAAAGCCCTCGCCCTTCAATCCGACGATGAAGGATTGTATTACAACATTGCCCGGATCCATATTGAACTGAAGGATTGGAAAGAAGCCCTGGACGCCATTCAGGAGGCCTTGAAAATTAATCCCGAATTCCAGGAAGGAAAGCTTCTGGAATCATTCCTTAAAAGGACAGCCCCTCCGGCCTAGGCGCCGTCCTTGATCCCGATCTTGTATCTCCCGGAGATCTTTTTTCAGGACGGATTTCTTTTGACCATTTCCGGGAAGCGGCTCCCTGCCGTTTCAAGTCGCTTCTGGAGGGTCCGGGCATCGCGTTTCTCAATGAGATTCTTCAATTCCTTCATGGTTTGTTCATAGGAGTCCAGAATGGCGGGCAGATAGGGATTCCGGGTGAGGATTTCCGAATACATGCGGGCATTGTGACTGAACACTTCTTTGATAATCCTGATTTTCTCCTCAAATATCGGTGTCATGTAGGGCTTCAGGGTTTCGATATCCGTCTCCATCGCATTCATGGCAAGGCCGAAGGTCATGGTGTTGAAATGGTTCAATCCCTGGATGATGCTCATGAACCGATCATGCTCCTCCGGAGATGTCTCTACAATCCTCGCTCCATTGTCCTTCAAAAGCGTGCGCAGCCAGGCAAGCCATCTCCCGCTTCCGGACCGGGCCGGGCAGATCACGAAGGAATATCCCTCCAGTGAAGGAACTTCCGGGCCGAAGAGGGGATGGCATCCGATCACATCGCATTCGGCGCAGCGCAGCATGTCCTTTACAGGCTCCGCCTTGAGGGAGGTGATATCCATCAGCAGGGCATCTTTTGCCATGAGCGGTCCGATCTGTTCGATCACCTCCGTCGTAACACCCACGGGCACGCTCACGATCACAACGGAACACCGTTTGCCCATCTCGGCCAGGATCGTTCCTTCATTTCTTCCCGCGATCAAGACCGAATAACCCAGGCTTTTGAAAAATTTCTCAAACCACCTGCCCATGTCCCCTTTGCCGCCAATAATACCAATATCCATGTATCCTGCCCGCCTTTCGTTCACTTTATCCCGGTCACGGCGTCACCGCCTTCTGCCGCAGCAGATGGTCCGCCAGAACGATCTGCACCATGGCCTCACACACGGGAACGATTCGCGGGATCACGCAGACATCGTGTCGACCACCGATTGAGAGCGTCGTCGGATGGCCCTCCGCGTCAATCGTCTGCTGTGACCTGGAAATGGACGGAATGGGCTTGCAGGCCACCCGCATCACGATTTCTTCTCCGCTGGTAATCCCGGCCAGAATCCCGCCGGAGGTGTTGGACAGGAATCCGCCGGGACTCAGGGGATCGTTGCTCTCCGATCCCAGCATGTCCGCCACGGAAAACCCTGCTCCGATTTCCACTCCTTTGACGGTTCCGATGCTCATGAGGGCACCGGCCAGGTCAGCATCCATCTTGTCGAAAACCGGCTCTCCCAGCCCTGCCGGACAGCCCCGCACCACGATTTCGACGATTCCTCCCAGGGTATCCCCCTGCTGCCGGATCTCAGCCAGCCGATCCAGCATTCTGGCTGCAGCTTCCGGATCAGGGCAGTACAGGGAATTTTCAAGGGATTCCCTGCGGATCCTCCCCGGGCTGCCCCGGGAGATACAAATGCCCCCCAGGGCCACCGTATAGGCCAGGACCTGGATCCCCGCGGCCTCCGTCACCAGCGAAGCCACAGCCCCGGCCGCCACGCGGGCCGCCGTTTCCCGTCCAGAGGCCCTTCCTCCCCCGCGATGGTCCCGGAGTCCGTACTTTCTGTAGTACGTGTAATCTCCATGCCCGGGTCGAAAAACGGACCGCAGGTGCTCATAGGCTCCGCTGTCCGCATCGCGATTTCGAATGAGGAGCGCAATCGGCGTCCCCGTGGTTTTTCCCTCAAAGACGCCGGAGAGGATTTCCACGCGATCCGCCTCCTGCCGGGGGGAGGCAAAACGTTGCCCGCCCGGTTTTCTTCTGTCGAGGACGGCCTGGATCTGCCCTTGGGAGAGCGAAAGCCCCGGCGGGCAGCCATCGATAACGGCGCCGAGAGCCGCTCCATGAGATTCCCCCCAGGTGGTTATCCGAAAGACCCTTCCAATGGTGTTCCCTGACATCGCTGCCTTCCCTTCTCCTCTGCCTGTGGCCCTCTGGGCTGTTCATCCCCGGACCGGTCAGCCATTTCCAGGATCCGAGGCGGAACGCTCATTCACTCCCCGAAGGAGAAATGTCTGAGAATGCGATCCGCGACCTCCCCCGGCGACACATTGGCGGTGTCGATGACCAGATCGGCCAGAGAGCGATAGATAGGCATTCTCTGCGCCAGAATCTCCTTCGTTTCCTCTATCATGGACTCCATCGATTGTTCAGCGGATTCCGTCCCGGAAAAAGACGGCCGCTTTTCAAGGCTGGCCGGATCCTGCAGAATCCGCCGGACAAGGATCCCTTCCCGGGCCGTCAGCAAAACGATCCAACCCATGGATATCAGCAATCGCGCATTGTCCGGATCCAGGACTGCGCCGCCCCCCGTGGCTACGACACAGCGGTGCATGGTACGAAGGGAACGAAGGGCGGCTTTTTCGCGCTCCCGGAAATACGTCCAGCCCTCCTGCTCCACCATGTCCCGGATGGATCGCCCTTCACGCGCTTCAACCAGGACATCGGTGTCGTAAAAAGGACGGTTCAGCCGCCGGGCCAGTTCCCGGCCCACAGAGGTTTTGCCGGTTCCGCGGTATCCGATCAGGATGATGGTTCGGTCATCACGGGTCATTCTTTCCCCCTCCAGGCGCGCCCTGTGACAGCTTCTGCAACTCGTTCCAGAATCCGGGAAAGGATTTGCCGACACAGTCCCGGTCCGCAATCCTGATTCCCGGAACGGCCAGGCCGGCGACGGCAAAGCTCATGGCGATCCGGTGGTCGTTGTAAGTCTCGATGTCCCCTCCACAGGGACGCCCGCCGTTGATGATCAGGCCATCCGGTGTTTCCCTCGCTGAAATGCCGATTTTATGCAGCTCTGCTGCAAGGGCCGCCAGGCGGTTGCTTTCTTTGATGCGCAGGTGGGCCGATTCCGTGATGACGGAGCGACCAGGCCGGAACGCCGCCAGGACGGCCAGCGAAGGGACCATGTCGGGAATGTCTCCCATGGCGAACTCCATATCACCGCCGTGGAGCTGACCGCAGGCGACTTCTACGTCCCCGTCCCTCCATGCCACGGTGCATCCCAGGTCTTCGAGAATCTTCAAAAAGCGTGCGTCTCCCTGCAGGCTCGCAGCCGTAAGGTGCGGCACCCGGACCCGGGCCAGCCCCAGGGCCGCGGCCAGAAAGAAGTATGAGGCGCTGGAATAATCCCCTTCGATGGTGAAGGAGCGGGCCCGATAGGCTTGGCCTGACGGGACGCAGAAGGTGTTGGCGGCTGGCTTTTCAACGGCAACGCCAAACTGCTCCATCACCTGGAGCGTCATGGCGATGTAAGGTTCTGAGACCGTCCGGCCGGCAAGCTGAATCCCGACATTGCGTGCAGCGTAGGGAGAGCTGAGGAGCAGCGAGGATACATACTGGCTGCTGTCCAGATCCTCAAATACGACTTGCCCGCCCGGAAGTCCGCGCGATTGGATCAGAACCGGGGGGCATCCCGGATTTTCCGGCGTTTCGACGGACACCCCCATGGAGCGCAAAACCCGAAGAAGCGGCTCAACGGGCCTCTCGCGAAGACGGGGCGAGCCATCCAGGACAAAGCGGCCCTCTCCCAGGCAGACCAGTGAGGTCAGAAACCGCAGCGCCGTCCCGTTGTTTCCTACGAAGATCCTCTCGGGCGGAACGGAAATTTTTCCCCCTGTCCCGCCAATCCGGAGTTCACCCTCCTCCACCTCAATCTCAGCGCCAAGAAGCTCCAGGGCTTTGATGAGATACAAGGTATCGTCGGCCAGCAGGGCATTGCGCAGCCGGGATGGTCCTTTCGCGAGAGCAGCGGCAATCAACGCGCGCTGGGTGATGCTCTTTGAACCGGGGACCTCAAGGGTTACCTCCCGGTCGGATCGGCCCATGGGGATCATGCCTGCTTCCCTTCCCTTCTTTCCAACTCCTGCTTCACAACCTGCCGCATCCGGTCCACAGGGGGCTCCAGCCCGGTCCACAGCCGGAACTGCGCCGCACCCTGTTCCACAAACATATCCATCCCCGACAGAACGGCGCAGCCCGCCTCTTCCGCTTCGCGGAGAAGCCGCGTTTTCATGGGATTATAAATCACGTCGGCGACAAGGCGGAAGCGGCGGAGCGCGGCGGCGGGTACGGGTGAAAAATCGATCTCCGGGACCATTCCGACCGGTGTCGCATTGATCAGGATATCGCCTGCTAGGTCCCCTATTTCCGCCAGAGGATAAAAAGGGCAGCCGAACTCCTCGGCAAGCCCCCTCCCCTGCTTCTCCGTCCGATTGACCACCACAGGGACCCCGCCCTCGGCAAGCAGGCCGTACAGGGCAGCCCGTGCCGTTCCTCCGGCTCCGAGAACAACGATCCGCTTTCCGAAAAGATCCGTCACCTTTCGCAGGGCCCGAAGCAGCCCCTCCCAATCGGTGTTTGTGCCCTGCAGGCGCCCCTCTCGAAGGAACACCGTGTTCACGGCTCCGATGCGACGGGCCTGATCATCGAGATCGTCGAGAAAGGCCATGACATCCCTTTTGAAAGGAATGGTTACGCTGGCCCCCCGGTATCCCTCCCGTCTCAGTTTTTCCACGGCCTGCTTCAGGTCGGACACGTCCCAAGCCTCATAACGGCCGGCAAGGCGCAGGAGTTTCAGGGCGGCCGAATGCATGAGGGGCGAAAGGCTATGGCCTATCGGATGGCCGATGAGGGCAAGGAGAATGGGGCTGCGGAATTGATCAGTCATTGGATTCGACATCCCCGGTGCCGCGTTCTGAAAAGGGCTCCATGCCCCTTCCCCCTGGGCTCCGTTCCCCCCTTTCCTCTTCCGGTGACCTCACCGTCCCGGAAAGGCCGCCGGATGCCTTTCGGCCCAGGAGTTCAAGGATACGGAACAGTTCTGCGGCAGTCAATTGTCCCGGCGCTGTGGCGGTTTCTTCCCCCAGCGACGCGAAGGTAAAATGCGCCCCCAGCATGGGGGCCATGATCCGGCTGATTTTTCCCTGGTCCCCCATGGAAAAGGCGACGATCTCCTGCCCTTTACCCAGGGACCACGGAATGAGCCGCAGAATCCGCAGGTTATCGGTCATCGTCCTGGCAAAGGTCACGATCTTGATGACGCGGGCACCCGCCTCCCGACAGGACTTCCAGAGGTCCTCCAGGGCCGCGTCAGAGGGAGTCTCCTGAAAATTGTGGCAGGAAACGATGAGCTGCGTCCGCCCCAGGTAATCCGCGATGAGCTCTTTCAACGAATCCCTCAAGGCAGCTTGTGTGCCGAGTTCAAGATCCACATAATCGGCACCCAGCAGGATGGCCTTTTTCAGAACGGAGACCCGTTCCTCTTCGTTCTCATCTTTTTCTGCAGACGGCCGGCGGCCGCTTTCTTCCGGCTTTCTGCAGGTCACCACAATTTTTACGGGAAAGGGATTCTTCCGGATTTCCCTGATCAACTCAGGCAGACGATCCCCGCTGATCAGGTCCATCCTCAGCTCCAGCAAATCCGCCATCGGTGCAGCGTCACGAATCTGCCGGGCCGCCTTGTCCATTCCGGGGCCCACAATGGGAATGCAGACCCTGATCCGGCCCCGCCCCTCCCGCTCGTGGGGGCGGAGCGCCGCGGTCAGGGTATTCTGCAGATAGCGGGAAGCGGCGACCACATGGCCGAAGATGGCTGACAGAATGGAGGCCGGCATGGGGCCTTTATTGTACTGCACAAGGCGGCCGTATACCTGCTCCTCCTGAACGGGGTCGTATATTTCCATTCCCAGATCGGCTTTTTTCCTGCCGATTTCAAGGGCCAACGCGGCCCTTTCATTAAGCAGCTCGACAATCCGGGTGTCCGCACTCTGAATGGATTTTCTCAGTTCGTCCAGTGATTTCCCGCTCATGCCGCCATTTCCTCAAGGATCTTCTCCGGCAGGGAAAGCCCCACGTCCTTACTCATAAAGGGTATGCCGATTTTTTTCAACAGGATAAAGGGCAGTTCATTTCCCTCCTTCTTCTTGTCCATGGCGAGACGCCCCAAAACTTCCGGTCCGGCAACGTCTGACGGAATCCGGACGGGCAGGCCGAGGTCCCGGATCAGGGCTTCGATCCGCTCCCTCTCCTCCGGCGGAAGAAAGCCGCAACAGGCGGAAATCCGTGAGGCGGCTGTCATTCCCAGGGCAACCGCCTTTCCGTGAGGCAGGGTGAACTTAGAAGCGGCTTCCAGGGCATGCCCCAGGGTGTGGCCGAAGTTCAGAATTCTCCGGAATCCCGATTCCTGTTCATCAATCTCCACAACACCCTTTTTGATCCGGCAGGACCGTTCGATGACCGGCTCCAGGATCTCCAGGCTCCTTGCACGCAGGGCGGGAACTTCCCGCTCTAGCTGCTCAAAGAATCCCGGTTCGTCGATGAGTCCGTATTTGACAATCTCCGCCAATCCGTTGAGATATTCCTCATCGGAAAGGGTTTCCAGAAATTTGAGATCAGTAAATATCCGCTTCGGCTGATAGAAGGTCCCCAGGAGGTTTTTTCCCTGCGGGAGATTCACCGCCGTCTTTCCGCCGATGCTGCTGTCCACCTGGGCCATGAGCGTCGTTGGAATCTGGATGAAGGGAACGGAGCGCATATAGATGGAAGCGACGAACCCCGTCAGATCCCCAACGACACCGCCGCCCAGCGCGATGAGCATCGAATGGCGGTCCGCACCCATCTCAAGTAGCCTGGCTGTCAGTCCCAGGACGGTCTCCATGGTTTTTGAACCCTCGCCGGCGGGAAATTCCAGCAGTTCCACGGGGAGCCCCAATTCTTTGAGCTTTTCAAGAAAGGTCCTTCCGTAGAGTTGCGACACATTGGAATCGGTCACGATGACATACCGGTTCGCCGGATGGTCTTTCGCGATGAGAAGACCCATCCGATCCTGGAAATCATAGCCGATGCAGATTTCATGGGACTCGGAGAGACGCTTGTCGAGATTGATCTTGATCCGGTTCATACCAGCACCTTCGCTGTCGCACTCATGACATATTCCATCCTCCTGAGTTCATCCATCAGCTCGTAAAACGTTTCGGGTTTCAGGGACTGCGCCCCGTCGCAGAAGGCCTTTTCGGGCTGAGGGTGCATCTCCACAATCAGGCCGTCGGCGCCGACGGCCAGGGCCGCCCGGCCCAGGGGAAGGACGTATTTCCAGTGGCCCGTTGCGTGACTGGGATCGATGATGACGGGCAGGTGGGTCAGCTCCTTCAGTACAGGCACGGCACTGATGTCAAGGGTATTGCGGGTTGCCGTTTCGAAGGTCCGGATGCCGCGCTCACAAAGGATCACCTGGTCGTTTCCCGCCGACAGGATGTACTCCGCCGACATGAGAAGCTCCTCGATGGTGGTCATCATTCCCCTCTTCAGGAGAACGGGGACCCGTGAACGGCCGATTTTCTTCAGCAGGGCAAAGTTCTGGACATTGCGGGCCCCCACCTGGAGAATGTCGGTGTAGGATTCAACAAGGTCCAGATCCTCGGGATTGACGATCTCCGTCACCACAGGAAGGCCGGTTTTTTCCCGGGCCTTTGCCAGCAGCTTCAGGCCATCCTCCTCCAACCCCTGAAAGCTGTAGGGGGAGGTTCTCGGCTTGAAGGCGCCGCCGCGCAGAATGGAAGCCCCGGCCTTTTTGACAATGTAGGCGCTTTCGAGCAACTGCTGTTCGCTTTCCACGGAGCAGGGACCGGCCATGACGGTAAAGCTTCCGCCGCCAATGCTCACATTTCCCACCTGGACGACCGTATCCTCCTCTTTCGCCTCCCGGCTGCTCAGCTTGTAGGGCTTGCGGATGGGAACGACCTTGTCCACTCCGGACAGTGCCGCCAGGTACTTGAGCTCCTCACCTCCCCGCTCTCCCCCGATGGCCTTGACGACGGTCTGTTCCGTTCCTCGAGATGGATAAGCCCTGTAGCCGATGGATTCAACCCAGTCCACGACATGATCAATCTGACGTTCCGTTGCGTTTCTTTTCATGACGATAATCATGAGATTCTTCTCCTTTGCCGGCCTTCCCAATTTACACCGGGGAAGGCACCAACAGAAATGGCCATGGTGTCTGCTGCCACCATGGCCATAAAAGAAGAAAGCCATGGGCGGCGCTTCCTGATCTGCCCATGGCTTGGTGTTTTTATTCGTTAGTTCAACCCACCCGAGACAATGGACAGATCTCCATATAAAAATACCAATAATAATAGCTAAAGTAATTGGATTTCATCGTGCTTTGTCTTCCGTCCATTTCCGTTTTCTCTTCCTTCCTCTCCAAATCCTCTTCATCGGAAAAAGAGGTGCAGAAAGGCAATCCCGTACACGTTACCGATACAACCAAACACCTGCGGGATCAAAACACAAAGCAGGCATTCTGTCAAGAAGAATATCCTTCCTGCCTCATAGCCCCTTTGATTGTCCGGGCCAGGGCCGACACCCGGGGCACGAGGTCGGGGCTGTGGGCAAATTCGGCAATGAGGCGCACAAAAGCGCTGCCGATGACGATCCCGTCCGCCAGGGGGCCAAAGGCCCCTGCCTGCTCCGGCGTGGAGATGCCGAATCCAACGACCAGGGGCAGATCCGTACAGGCGCGAATCCGGGCAATGTCCCGCGTCACGCTTTCCATGTCCGGCCGTGCCGTTCCCGTTACCCCGGTGATGGAGATGTAATAGAGAAATCCCCGCCCCTGGCGGGCGATCAGGCCGATCCGCTCCGCCGAAGTGGTCGGCGCAATCAGGGAAATGAAATCCATCCCCCTGGAATCGGTTTCCCGGCGGAGCTCACCGGCTTCTTCCGGGGGAAGATCGACCACGAGCAGGCCATCAACGCCGGCCGCCTTCGCCCTGTCCGCGAAACGCTCGATCCCGTATGCATAAACGGGATTGTAATAGCCGAAGAGAACCACCGGCGGCAGATCTTCCGTTTTCCTGAGGTCTTCGATCATGTCGAGAATGTTCTCCAGCGTCGTTCCCTTTTTCAAGGCCCGCTGGGCCGCCTCCTGAATGACGGGACCGTCCGCGGTGGGGTCGGAAAAGGGGACCCCGATTTCAAGGATGTCGACTCCGGCCTCTTTCAATCCGATCATGATTTCCCGGGTTTTTTCCAGGTCGGGATCTCCGGCCGTCACATAGGCAACCAGGGCCTTTTCTCCCCTCTCTTTGAGCTTTTGAAACACCTGTCCAATTCGGCTCATTCCTCGACCGCACCTCCTTTCTCCATCCGTCTGGCAATTTCTTCCGCGTCCTTGTCCCCCCGGCCGGAGAGATTCACCACGACAACGTGATCCCGGTTCAGCGTGGGAACGAGCTTCATCGCATAAGCGACGGCATGGGCGCTCTCCATGGCGGGGATGATCCCTTCATAGCGGGAAAGGGCATGAAAGGCCTCCACGGCCTCCTCGTCCGTCACCGTGACATAGGAGGCCCGGCCGATTTCGGAAAAGTAGCTGTGCTCCGGGCCGACGCCGGGATAATCCAGCCCGGCGGCGATGGAGTAGGCGTCCCGGATCTGGCCGTGATCATCCTGAAGCAGAAAGGTGCGGTTCCCGTGGAGCACCCCCACGCGGCCGCCGCTGATGCTCGCGGAATGGAGGGTTGAATCCATCCCCTTGCCCGCGGCCTCGACGCCGTACATGGCCACGCCCTCATTGTGGCGGAAGGGATAAAAGAGCCCCATGGCATTGCTCCCCCCCCCGACGCAGGCGATGAGGATATCGGGCAGACGTCCCTCCTTTTTCAGGATCTGGCGCTTGGCCTCGCGCCCGATCACGCTTTGAAAATCCCGGACCATCATGGGATAGGGATGAGGCCCTGCCGTCGTCCCTATCACGTAAAAGGTGTCCCGGACGGCGGATACCCAGTAGCGCATGGCCTCGTTCATGGCGTCCTTGAGGGTTGCTGTTCCCGAAGAGACGGGGATCACCTCGGCGCCGAGGATCTTCATGCGAAAGACATTGGGCGCCTGCCTCCGTATGTCCTCCTTCCCCATGAAAATTTTGCATTCCATGCCAAACAGCGCCGCCACCGTTGCCGTGGCGACCCCATGCTGACCCGCTCCCGTTTCCGCAATGACCTTTCTTTTGCCCAGCCGACGGGCCAGCAGCGCCTGTCCCAGGGTGTTGTTGATCTTATGTGAACCGGTGTGGTTCAGGTCCTCCCTCTTCAGATAGACCTTCGCTCCGCCCAGGACTTCCGTAAGCCGCTCCGCAAAGTACAGAGGCGTGGCTCTTCCTGAATAATCCTCTAAATAGCGTGCAAATTCCCTTCGAAAGCTTATGTCCCGCCGCGCCTGACGGTAGGCGGCCTCCAGTTCGATCAGGGCCGGCATGAGGGTCTCGGCGGCGTAGCGGCCCCCGAACACTCCGAAATGCCCCCGTTTATCCGGTAACGCACCCTTCATTTTATTCACCTTTCCGTTCTTACAGTATCTCAGTCCCGCGCGCGGGAAAAGATCCGGTAATTTCCCCGCTCATCTCCCGCCGGGCGTTTCTCTTCCCCTGCCGCCGAAGTCCGTAGGACCTCTCCGATCACGGCCCGGATTTTATCCGGATCCTTGATTCCGGGGGAGGATTCCACTCCGCTGTTGACATCCACGGCATGGGGAACAACCCTTCGAATCGCTTCCCCGATGTTCCCGGGGTTCAAGCCGCCGGAAAGGATCAGGGGAAAGCGCTTCCGGATTCGTACCGCCAGCTCCCAGTTGGAAAGCCGCCCCGTTCCCCCGTAGAGGGCCCCTTCCCGCCTGTCCAGGAGAAGCGCCCGGCAGGGCCAGGTTTCAAGGGAGGGCAGGTCCTCTTCGCTCTCCGGAGAAACGGCCCGGATCAGTACCGAGGAAGGAAACTGCCGGCAATAGTCCGGACTCTCATCCCCGTGAAGCTGAAGAAGATCCAGGCCGCAGAAAGCCCGTATTTCCTTCACCCTCTCCACGGGTTCATTTACGAACACCCCCACGCGGATCACCTCGGGCGGCAGCCGGCGAATCAGTTCTCTCGCCTTTTCGGGAGAGACATAGCGGGGGCTCCGGGGATAAAAGATGAATCCCAGGGCGTTCGCGCCGTTCTCCGCCGCGGCGAGGGCATCGCCCAGGCGGGTCATTCCGCAGATC
>Ga0123335_1001397_pt1 | contig 39391 bp, 24 predicted proteins | sample BiotimSIPDNA_2_FD_89707 | JGI IMG/M metagenome (GOLD analysis project Ga0123335, IMG submission 89707) | Anaerobic biogas reactor microbial communites from Washington, USA - Biogas_R2 time_0 SIP DNA | ecosystem: Engineered > Bioreactor > Anaerobic > Unclassified | place: Washington, USA... | reverse complement strand
CGTCGTACTGGCGGCCCAAAGGGCCAGCAACATAAAAGCCCAGGGTGAGCGTAGCGAAGCCCTGGGTGAGGCGTATAATAATTTTGAGCCCCGCCAGGGGTGACACATAAGCGCTGTTTTCCTGAAAATCGTTTCCCAAAAACAAGAAGTTGATCAATAGTAGTACAGTGGACGTTGCGGACAGCGCCTATCGCATGTAGCCCCCTCGCCCCTAACGAATTATGAATTATGAATTGAAATGCGCCTCAGCATTCAACATTCAGCATTCAGCCCCTCGTCTCAATCGGGGAGCGATTACGTTGTTTTCGTGTTTCCGTCTGGCAAAACCACCTTGATGTCTTACATTATCTAATTGTGACAGCACAAGATTTTTCTTCAGCCAGGCTGGTGCTTGCCAAGGTTAATAGCGAGAGTGGCGGAATTGGCAGACGCGCTGGATTTAGGTTCCAGTCCCGAAAGGGGTAGGGGTTCAAGCCCCCTCTCTCGCACCAGAGACATCAAAAACAGCGGGTGGAAGTTTCCGCCCGCTGTTTTTTTGGCTCTTTTTCGCCAACCCGTGCGGTCTTTTCACCACTGCTGCCGGTCCAGCAGCCGATAGCCGGCCGCTTCCTGGATGTGCACGACTGTGATGCGGTCGCTGCCGTCCAGGTCAGCCAGGGTTCGTGACACGCGCAAAATCCGGTCGTATGCGCGTGCGCTGAGCTTCAAGTCGTTGATCACGTTCAGCATGGTCTGGCGGCAGTCGGGGGACAATTCGCAAAAATCGTCCATGGCGCGGCCGCTCAAGTCGGCATTGCACCGAAAGGGCGTCCCAGCAAAGCGCTGGCGCTGAATAGCGCGAGCTGCCGCCACTTTTGCCCGCATACTGGCCGAGCCTTCCCCTTGCCGCCGGCTCGTCAACAGAGTATCGCTGATTGGACTGACTTCGATATGCATGTCAATGCGGTCCAGCAACGGGCCGGAGATGCGTCCACGGTACACATTGATCTGGAAGGGGTTGCATTGGCAGCGCCGCGTCCTGGAGCCGAAATATCCGCATGGGCAGGGATTCATCGCTGCGACCAGCATAACCCGGGCCGGAAACAGGAACGTGCCGGTCGCCCTTGACAAGGTCACTTCACCGCTTTCCAACGGCTGGCGCAGCACTTCCAGCACATTGCGCCGGAATTCCGGCAACTCATCCAAAAACAGCACGCCGCAGTGCGCTAAACTCAATTCGCCGGGACGCGGTATCGCCTGTCCGCCGACCAGGCCAGCATCGCTGACCGTGTGATGCGGACTGCGAAACGGCCGGCGCACAATCAGGCTCGTCCGCGCATCAAGAACGCCTGCAATGCTGTGGACTTTCGTCACCTCCAGGGCCTCGTCAAGATCAAGCGGCGGCATAATGCTTGGTAACCGTTTGGCGAGCATGGACTTGCCCGTGCCGGGCGAGCCAAAAAGCAAGAGGTTATGCCTCCCGGCCGCAGCCACGGTCAGAGCCCGCTTTGCGCTTTCCTGGCCCTTAACATCAACATAGTCGGGGACGCCTTCATAGACGTCGCGGTACAGTTGCGACACGTCGACCACGGTGGGCTCGAAATCGTCCGGCTGAATAAAATAGCGCACTGCCTCGCTGAGGCTTTTCATGCCGAACACCGGAATTCCTCCGCCGGCGGCAGCCTCGTTGGCGTTGGCGAAAGGCACAAGCACACTGCGCATCGCCTGCTCCCGAGCATGCACGGCCACGGGCAAGGCGCCTTGCGTCGGACGGATGGCGCCATCAAAGCCAAGCTCGCCGATCAGCATGGTCTCAGACAGGCGCTCTGCATGGAAGATACCTTGCGCCGCCAAGATTCCCAGTGCTATCGCCAAATCGAATGCTGAGCCGGTCTTGCGCAGTTCAGCCGGCGCCAGATTAATCGTGGTTCGGCCAGGCGGCGGTCGAAAGCCGCTTTCATACAACGCCGACCACACGCGTTCACGGCTCTCCCGCACCACCGTGTCGGGCAGGCCAACCATCTGAATCATGGTGTCCTGACCTGCGCCCGTCACGTTCACCTCAACTTCAACGGTCTTGATGTCAACGCCATGAATGGCCGCACTCCAGCTTCGTGCCAACATTTTCGCTTCCCCTTTCGTTAAGCAATGACCGGGATGCCAGGCCAAAACGCCCAAGACGGCGCCCCCGCCGCAACAAACGCGCTTTCATCGCTAAAAATGAAATTCCACCTGCCAATAATTAAACAACTGCCTACATGATACAATATCACTTTTCCAGCATTTTGCAATTCATTTATTTTCATAATAAATCACAATAAATCCAAGTATAGGCACATTTTTCCAGGTGCCAATCCCCGGCCGCCGCCAAGCCGCTTTATCGCCGATCAGGGGACGATGTCACCATACATTGCGTAAATTGGCTTTATTCGCATTGCGTCGGCATGTTCATGGTTTATTTTACCTAATTAAGGAGCGCGACCTTGATAACTGCCATCGAACCATATATCATTCAAGAAGGCTATGACCGCAAAACCTGCTGGGTGCAGTCCCGCGCCGGCGTTTTTCCGGATGGTCAGGCCGTTCTCACCACGCAGAAACTCCTGCTGACAGGCAGTGACATTTTTTATGGCCTGCACAGCCGCCACAGCCAGGACAGCGGCTTAAGCTGGTCGCCGCTGACAGCCCAGGCCGGACTCAACCGGCGTCCTTACGGCGACGGCTTAGTCATCTGTCCCTGCGACGGTACGCCAGCCTGGCATAAAGCCAGTCAAACGATGCTGCTGACTGGCCACACGGCCGTGTACCGCGATGACACCCTCGCTCGCCCCTACCAGCATTTCACCTTTTACAGCACCTACGAACCAGCCACCCGCTGCTGGGCCGAGTGGCGCACCCTCGACCTGCCAGACGCAACCGGCCTGCTGGCCAGCTGCGGCGCCGGCTGCACTCAGCGCTTTGATCTGCCTGATGGCGACATTCTCCTCCCCGTCTACGGCCCTGGCCAGCCGCCCGCCCCAGACTGCGCCGTGGTCATTCTCCGCTGCGGCTTTGACGGCAAGACCTTGACCTTCAAGGAAGCTGGCCAGCCGCTCTGTCTCACGGGCGGCCGCGGCTTTGTCGAACCGTCTGTCACCGCCTATAGTGGGCGTTTCTTTTTGACCTTGCGCAACGACAGCAAAGGCTACGTTGCCAGCAGCGAGGACGGCTTGCACTATTCCACTCCCAAGCCATGGTGCTGGGAAGACGGCACGGAAATCGGCAACTACAACACGCAGCAGCACTGGCTCGTTGGCGGGGGCGACTTGTACCTGGTCTACACCCGTCGCGGCGCTGGCAACGACCACATTTTCCGGCACCGAGCGCCGCTGTTCATCGCCCAGGTCGATCCAGAGCGACTCTGCCTCCTGCGCACCACTGAGCGCGTCGCCGTGCCGGAAAAAGGCGCACGCCTCGGCAATTTCGGCGTCACTAGAGTCTCGGACAGCGAATCCTGGGTCGTCGTCTCAGAGTGGATGCAGACCACAGCGCCCAATCCCTATGACTACACCGTCTGCGAAAAATATGGCGCCAACAACAGGATTTGGCGGTCACGCATCTTGTTCTGACCAGCCATCGCCTCATTCATCCTTCGTTAACACCTCTTCTCCGGTTTTCCATTATGCGTTCAATTTTTCTGTTTATCGCCACCGTCGGGCTACTTGCCGCCTCTGCCGGCGTCGCTCAGAACGCCTACGTCGCCACCTGCTCATTCACGGCAGCCAAGCGCCGCCCCGCCCAGGCGACCAGCGTACTGACGATTACCGACCGCAGCCAGACGCCGCAGGTGACGATGAGCTTCAACGGACGCGAACTTTCCCTCGTCGACCAAAGCACCGACTCGCCTCGACAGCTGCTGACTGCGGCCATACAGTTGACGCCAGGCGAGCATCAACTCCGCCTCTGGCTATCGACTTCGCAGACGGAAGTCGACCTGGATGGCATCCGCTTGGGATTAGGTCCCGGCCTTGACGTCAGCGGCCGGCCTGGCATCGCCTTTCAGCCAGGTTCTGGAATCACCGCCCCGGAGAAACCGCGCTTGCAGAAAATCGCCCCTATTGCTTTCCACGATGACTTTGCCCGCGTCGAGGCAACAGACGAAGATTCGCAATGGGAAACCATCCAGGGTGCCTTCATGGTCAACATGAGCCGCAATCCAGACAATAGCCAAAGCGCTTTCCAGCTCTGGGCCGCAGCTCCAGACGGCGAGGCTTTCGCCCTGGCCAGACACTCGCACTGGTTCTGGCAGAATCTCCGCTATGGCGTCTCAGTTCTGCCCGATGACGAGACAGCGGAATGGGGCATCACCTTCGGCTGGCTTGACCAGGACAACTACCACTTGTTCGCCGTCACCCAGAATCGCAAGTCAGCCCAGGCACGGCTCATCCTAGTCAGAAACGGCAATCCGAAAACCCTGGCGGAAACGGTACTCGAAAAGCAACGGCAAGCCTGGATCAGGGCAGATGTCATCGCTGTCAACGGCAGATTCCAAGCTTATCTTGGCGGCCGGCAGGTCTTGACTGCCAAAGACGACGCATCCATTGCCGGCCGGGTCGGCCTCTACCTCAATCACACTCGCCAGGCCTTTTTTGACGATGTCAGCGTCGTCTCCGCCGACCCTGCCGAGCTTGACCAGCCTTTGCGCGAGCCGTTCGGCCCCTGCGAACAACCGTGGTCTGACTTCTCTGGCAAGCGCTTTTTGACCGACCCGCACATGTCGCAATGGGCGCATCCGCGCAGTTTCTGGTCTGACGACGGCCAGGGCCTGTATTGGTTCCGGAGTCGGCTTTTCCACCACCTCGCCATGACCTGGAAGCCAGAAAAAAGCCGCCCGCTGCCAGCCACCGCCAAAATCATCCTGTTCGCTTCAGAAAAGCAACCCGAGACCGGCTACTGCTTCGCCTTTGCCAAAACAGCTGTCACCCTGCTGAAAGACAACCGCCAAGTCGCCAACGCGACCATCCCAGAGCAGATTTCTGAGCTGACTGCCGCTGCCAACGGAGACGGCGCCATTGTCCTGACCGTCAATGGTCAGGCTTGCCTCACCTGGCAGGACGAGCAGCCGCTCCGTAAGGGCTGGCTGGCGGCTGACTTGGGCCGCACCAGTGGCCTCTCCTCAAGCCAGCTTGAGAAACCTGACTGGCGCGACCATGCCCTGGTCACGTCAACCAATCGGCTCGACTACAGCTTTGAACACGCGCCGACCGCCTGGATGCCGCAGGCCGGGAACTGGCAAGGTACGCATCGCTGGGCCTGCGTGCCAAAATGGTCTTTTTTCGCTGGACGAGGCCCGGCCGGCCCTGCTGAAACCCTCCACGGCAACGCCATCCTCTGGAATCTCCGCAAAATCCAGGGCGACTTTGACCTGGAGTTGTTCATGGCTCCGCTGGAAGGAACCCCGCAGCGGGCCCACTTCTCTTTCCCAATCCCCCTCAATGTCGCCTTTGGCGCTGACGGCAAAAACCTCGATTCCGGCTACAACCTGGTCTTTGGCACCTACGATGTGCCCTCACAGCTCTTTTCCGGTCATGAGCTGCTAGCGGAAAACAGCGACCGCATCTTGCCGAAACTGCGCCTGAAGGAAGCAGCATGGTACCACCGCATGACCCAGACCTGGCAGCACCTCCGCATCCAGCGCCGCGACGGCCGCATCCTGGCCCATGCCGCCACTCATGGCGACGACGCCGAGTACCAAGGCCTGCAACCGCTCTTTGACGTGCCTGCCAAAAACAGCGACCAAGCCGACCAATTCGCGGTCTGGACCTGGGGTGACAATGGCCTCGCCATTGCCCGGGCAACGTTATCTTTCCAGGACAGCACCGGCCCGGCAGCACCGCCGCCCCTGCCAACGCCAAGAACAGCGCGAACCGCTGCGTCAAACCAGGAGCCGCGCCACTACGTGCGCTATCAGAATCCCATTCCCGGCGGCCAGTTTGCCACCATCATGCATCACCTGCCTTTCAACATCAACGACACCGCGCTGCTGACCATGCTTTGGCGACCCGGCCCAAACACCAGGCTCAGCCTGCTGGCAACTGTCCGCGACCAATGCGCGGAATGGGTTCTCACCGGCCCACAGAAAACCCGCGACTACACTATCGCCATGCCAGCGCCGACCTCCCAGCCCCATCCCGACTTTCCGGGATGGCACACAGTCACTATCAACTTCCATCAACTCAAAACATTTTTCCCGGGGCCGGAACCGCTAGTCATCGAACAAATCGCTATCGGCAGCCCCTATGACAGCCTGGATGAAATCGCTGGCCTGGGAGTCAATCCGCTCGGCGCCTGGATGGACGTGGCCTTTCTCAAGCTGTCGCCGACTCCGCCCCCGTCGTTTCTCCCTGCCGCGCCAGACTGGCATCTGACCGTGCATGGATGCCCATTTCATGATGACTTCGAGGAATCTTACGGAGAGTGGCATCGCCTGGGCGGGCCGGATGGCGCTGCCCTGCTCCTGGACCGGACAACGCCCGCCTCTGGTCACGCCTCGCTCCGGCTGCTCAATCAGCGCGTCGGCGGCCCAGCCGGAGCTTGGATCACCAGGACGCCCTTCCGACTGGATGCCTTCCCTACGCTGACTTTCCAGGCCCGCATCCCTGCTGGCATCGAAATCAACCTCATCGTCATCGCCAATCAACAGACCTTTGAAATCGGCCTGACTGGCATGGACAGAACCTGGCCGAAAATCGGCCAAGCCGATGGTTTCAAGCAGGACAACACCTGGCAGCGAGTCGTCATTCCGCTGGCCGCCTGGCTGCAACCGCGCTTCTCTGACAAGCCGGTCATCATCGAGGCGCTGGCTTTGGCTGACAGCCGACGCATGTCCTCGTATCAGCGCCGTGCCTACTGGATTGACGACTTCCAGCTGGCCCCAGCAATGGCACCGGCCACAGCCATGTCCCTGCACAGCGCCAATCCTGCCAATCCCGTCACCGCGTTCCAAGTCGTGGCTGACAATGCCCCCACAGCAGCGACTGACCAGGCAGAAGTGCGCCCCGGCACCACCCTGACCCTCCAAGGCCTGCCTGCCGAGGCCGAATGGCTGCACATCACCCCGCATTTTCAAAACGGCCTCCAAGGCAGAACCAGGCACGTGCGCATCCAAAAAGTCGATGCCGTTGATGCGACCCTGCCAACCGCGACGCCTCCGGCCGTCGACCCGGCACCCCAGGCGCCCTACATCTCCTACATCCCTTCTGACCGGTTGTGCCGCAACACCTTCGAAGTCGCTCCCGGCGCCTTGGAGACTAATGCCGATTTTGGACACTTCTCCATCCGCCGGGAAGCCTGGGTTCTGCGCAACGAACGCCACAGCGCCACCGGTGCCTCCTCCGCCGAACTGGTCAACCTGGACGACAACGGCTTCTGCTCCATTTACCTCCGCAAGCCGGCCTGGGACCCGCAGCGCTGGCCCTGCGTTGCCTTTGACTATATGTTCGCCCAGCCCGGCTGCAATCTCAACCTGACTCTTTTAGTCAATGGTGCCCTGACCGTGGTGGAATGGACCGGCCCCAATGGCCCCCACAACCACTTCTCCCCGGGCATAGTCGGCAAAACGCCATACGCCAAGCAGGATAGCCAATGGCATCAGACCAGCTTCAACCTTCTGGAAATGCTGCAACAAACCCGCTTTGCCAAGACCGGAGTGCCGGTCGGCCTGGAAGCATACGAATTGGCGACTTGGGCCACCCGGCACCATGGCAGCGGCTATGAAAACCCCCACGATGCCCGCGTTTACTTTGACAACTTCACCATCTTTTCCGAAAAAGGCCGCGATCCCGCCTTTGAATGGAAAGTGCCAGGTGCGCCGCCGCCTATCGCCGGCTACTCAATCCTCTTTGACCAGACGGCTGATTCGACTCCGCCTGAGCAAATCACCACCAAGGAACCGCGCATGGCCTATCACGACGTTGCGCCTGGGCAGTGGTTCCTCCACGTCCGCGCCGTCTCCGAGTCCGGCGCCTGGGGGCCGAAGGCCACTTGCGCCATCACCATCCGGGAATAATCCGGCCGGCGACTGAACAATACCTTCCAGCGATAATTCAATCGCGGTCGGGATATGGCACTATGCCGCGCTCCAGGACATTGCCCACCCACTCAATATACCATGGCGCCGCATCGCTGGTGCAAGGCGCTGCCAGGAAATCGTAGAGTTCCCGGGTTTCGACGTGGCCGTCGACAAACACGACATTGACTTGACCGAAGTGGCGGTTGGCGCCTTCGGCCCGACTCCGCCAGTCCAGGTCGAGTTCCTCCATCAAGTTGGCCCAGTTGTTGGCGCCGTAAATGACGCACGGGTCGCCGCTGTCAAAGACCAGGTACCCGGCTGAGGGCTGCGTGATATGCGCTGTCAGGCTGCCGCGATTGCCCTGGGTGCCATCGTAGTTCCAGCCATAGTTGCCGTCATACAAATGACATGCTTTTCGCGTCGCTTCCGGTGCTTCCTGCGGGCTTTCCGGGCATGACAGCACGCCAGTGTCCCCGTAGTACGGCAGCATGTACCATGCCCAATTGAGTCCGCCATGCACATACAGGTCTTTGGCGTAGGGCGGCAGCCGATGCCGATAATCATGCGAATACAACAGAAAAGCTGTACACAGCTGCTTCAGGTTGCTGGTGCACGACACCCGCCTGGCCTGACCATGCGCCTTATGAAACGCAGGCAACACCATCGAGGCCAGGATCGAAATGATCGCAATGACGACCAGCATCTCAATCAAAGTGAAAAAACGCCCCCGGCTAAAATGATTGCTGACAGCCATATAAATCCGCTCCTTTCCAAAATGGAGATTGAACCGACGCAACTCGACGGACAATCACCAAATTAAATGGAAAAAAGCAAACGTCAAATGGCGAAAGAAAATATCATGGAAAGTCGTAACTTATTGCAAACAAGCATAAATATGACTATGGAAACACAGCGGAAAATGATTGCTTTCAAAGGCGTTCAGATGCATTGGGGCAAGCGGCGAGAAACTGAATGCTGAATGCTGAATGCTGAATGCTGAATGCTGAATGCTGAATGCTGAATGCTGAGGCGCATTTCATAATTCATAATTCATAATTCATAATTCGTTAGACGCGAGGGGGCTAATACGGCGAGGCGTTCGCTGTCCACACCGTCCACCATGTCCACTGCGAGCGTCCACCGGGGCTGTAACATGCGGCAAACTAAAGTTTGAACTACGTACGGTACGGCGCATTCACTGCTTCGGCTCGTCGATGGACAGAAATATGGCATCGCCCTGGCTATTGATGCGGATGCCGAGAAAATTGCCGACTCCGGCCGACTCGCAGAGCGTCTGCCCTGGGGCAATTTCATGCAGTCCAGGGCGGGCGAGGTAGTTGTGACGGATCGGCGCCAGGGGATACCAGTTGGTGAACGGCACCCGCAGCTGCCCGCCATGAGCGTGCCCGGAAAATGCTACGGTCCAGGCAAACTTCTGCAAGTACATCAGGATCGCGTCCGGGTTATGCACCAAGAGCAAGGTCGGCACAGCCCAGGCATTGTCGTCCTCTTTCAGCGACAAGCATTTTTCCGGCGCCAGGTCTGATTTCCAGAAGTCGCCTACGCCGACCAGGCGCAGCTCCTGGCCATTTATCGTCACGGTCACGGCTTCATTGACCAGCACAACGACCCCGCATTGGCGCAAATCGCGGAGCAAATCCTGCTGGTCGATTTTATAGTCGTGGTTGCCCAGGCAGGCATACGTAGGCATCAAGCTGCATAGTTCTGACAGCAGCCCCATCACCTCGACACGGCGCGGCACCGAGATTGGCAGTTCAAAATCCCCGGTCAGCACGGCCAGGTCAGCTCCGCGTTCATGGGCGGCCTCCACGACTCGGCGCAGGCGACGCACAGCTAGGCGCCCCTGGCTGAGATGCAAGTCGCTGGCATGCAGGACGCGCAACGCCCCTGCTGGCGGGCGCAGGGCGCTGCCATCCAGTCGCTCCGCCCGAAAGGCAAACTTGGGCGGCCAAACCAGGCGCAGCAGCCATACGACTGGCGCTGCCAGGAGAGGGCAAAGACTTCGACAGATGCACTGCCACCTGGTCAGGCAGCTGCGCACGAGCGCCTCGTCCACCTTGCCGCTGGATGATGCCTCTGGTCTGGCCACGGCGACTCAATCAGAATCCAAACAGCTGCTTGGGACGGTCGTAGGACAGGTGCCGGGCCAGGCGCTCCGCCGGCCCCATCGGCATCCGACCCAAATCGACCATAGACCCCAGGACATGCGCCAAGGTGCGCCGGAACATCTCATGGCGCGAGCCGTAGGACAGAATCTTGCGCGAATCCGACACCATGCCAGCCATGTTGCTCAATGCATCCACGGAGCTGACATATTCGAGCTGCGTCTTCATGCCAATGAACGAATCGTTCAGCCACCAGGCCAGCCCCAGGCTGACATGGTAGCCGAAGGCGCGCGTCAGCTGCGCCAACGTCGCATTGTGAATTGGATTCATGTTGTAGAGGACTATTTTCAGGCGGTTGTCAAAGCGGTTCAGCAACGGCAGCAGCGGCGTCACATAATCGGTCAGGTGATCCGAAATGTCGCCGCCGACATCAGCGCCCAGGTCCCGCAGCAGGGAATCGCGCACGTCGCGCACTGCCCCGATGTGGATTTGGAAAACCCAGCCCTTGGCAGCGTCAAGCTCGGCCATTTCATTGAGGAAGTAGGACATATAGGCGATGGTCTCGGCCTCGCTGATGGCCTTGCCTTCGCGGGCGCGCATAAATGCCTCGTTGGCGGATTCAGGCGAGACTTGGTAGGCGTAGGGCACGTTCACGCCATGGTCGCTGGCCTGGCAGCCCATTTCAGCAAAGAAGTTATGGGCCGCACGCAGCGCCGCCAGCATGTCCTCCAGGCAATGGAACGTCATGTTCCAGCGTTTTTCCAGGGCCGTCACATACTCAGGCCAGTCCTTCTTGAAGATGTTCATGGCCCGGTCAGGACGGAAGGTCGGCCGCACCACCCCGGCCAAGGGAGAAGATTGCAGGGCGCGGTGGTACTCCAGGGTGTCGACCGGGTCGTCCGTCGAACACATCACCTCAACCTTCATCTGGCGAATCAAATTCTGCTGGGACATCTCCGGGCGGCTCAGGATAGCCAGGCCCTTGTCCCAGATCGCCTTGGCGTTGGCAGCGCAGATTTCCTCGTTGATGCCCAGCCGGCGTTTCAAATCAAGATGAATCCACTCGTAGGTCGGATTGCCGACGAGCAGTTCAAAGGCGCCGGCCATGGCCACCCATTTTTCCTCGTTGCTGACTTCCTTGCTGGTCAGGAACCGCTCTTCGACGCCGCATTTGCGCATACATTCCCAGACGTAGTGGTCGGTCGCCCCTTCGGCCTCCCAGAGGTCGGTGAACAGGCGGTCTTCGCTCAACGCCTTGACATCGCAATGATTGTGCGCGTCGATGATAGGCAAGTCGCGGATGCCTGCGTAAATCGCTTCCGAGGTCGGGCCGTTCAACAAATACTTCTCATCCAAAAATGCCATGATATGTCTCTAAGGGTTAGGGTTGTGTTTGCCTTAGGTCTGGGCAGGGATTAGGTTCAGGCGCGGCAATCAGCAGCCAAGAGGGCGTCCGCCAGCGTGGCGAGCGCCCCCTTGCGGCCACTTCACTTCACTGGTTCGTTGCAGACGGCGGTGATCTTGCCTGAGGCCGAGGATTCCATGCAGGCCACGACCGTCGCCAGGGCCTTGTAGCCCTTCAGCCCGTCGAACGGCGGGTCAATGTCATCCAGGATGCAGTCGACGAACATGTCTGGAATGCCGCTCTTGACCTGGACCGTGTTGGTGGCGACCGCGCCGACCTTGTACTTGGCCGCCTCGCCGTTCGCCAGCAGAACCTCGACCGGATAATCGGGGTCAGCCCCCAGGATCATGCGGCCCTTGGTGCCGTACAGGATGGTCACGTTGTCTTCTGGGCCGTAGTAGGTCCAGCTGGCGGTCAATTGCCCAAGCACGCCGTTGGCCATGCGCAGAATGCAGACTGCGTTGTCTTCAACCGTGATCAGCTTGCCTTTTTCATTCTTCTTGTCCAAGGTGGCGGCAAAGGCGCCGACCTCGGCAATGTCAGACCCCAGCAGCCAAGGCAAAAGATACGCCTTGTGCACGCCCAAGTCGCCCATGCTGCCGACGTACGCCTTTTCCTTTTTGAAGAACCACGTATGGGGGCCATTGTCCTGTGACCAGGTCTCTGGGCCGCCGTGACCAAAGGAGCTGCGGAAGGTCAGCACTTCGCCGATGACGCCTTCTTTCAGCAGCTGGCGCGCCTTGAGGTGCGGCGCCATCAGGCACTGGTTGTGGCCGATCATCAGTTTCTTGCCAGCCTTTTCTGCGGCTGCGATCATGGCGGAGGCATCTTTCAAGTTGGTCGCCATCGGCTTTTCGCACAAAACGTGCTTGCCGGCTTCCAAGGCCGCAATCGTCAGGCGGGCGTGTTCGCTGTTCGGAGTCGCGACGATGATCGCATCCAGGTTCTTGTTATTGATGACCGCTTTCTCGCTGGCAGCTACTTTGCCGCCATACAGCTTCACAAAGTATTCCGCCCGTTCCTTGATCGGGTCATAGACGGTCACCAACTCGGCATCCGGGTTCTGCGACAACTCCAACCCATGCCGGAACAAAGCGATGCTGCCTGCACCCAAAAGACCAATCCGAACTTTTTCCTCTGTAGCCATCTGCATACTCCTGATGTCTTTGCCTGAGCTGTTCTGTTGCCAAACACCGGCGGCCGGACGCCGCCCTTCATGGTCAGATTATTAGAATAATGTCAGCTATCAATAAATCAACCGTGAAGAGTCGTTTTTCGCAAACGACCGAGCTGGGCAATGGGGCGCGAGGGGCGGGGAACTGTTGGTTTATCCGCAGATTACGCTGATGGCGCAGATTTTTTTGGGTGTGTTATACAGGGAAACCAGCAGCGTAGCGGCAGAAACGCTAAAAGCGTGAAACGTACGGCAGCCACCGTCCACTAATGTCCACTTCTGTCCACGTCCATTGTCCACTAATGTCCACTTCTGTCCACAGTCCATCGTCTATTAACGTCCTTTAAAGTCCACTAACGTCCATTGTCCACTGTCCACTAAAATGCTTTTAGCCTATGATGCCGAGCTCCGCAGCTTGCCTGGACTCCGAAAAATCAATCAGCGCCCCCCATGGCGAGGTCGCCCGGAAACAGCCAGCCAACAGTTGCATTTGGCAGCGGAATGAATTATCTTATACTTTCGACGTTGCTGGAGGTTCTTGTCTTATTCAGCAGTCCATTGCGCCAATGCGGAGGAAAACCATGTCTGCCTCAGTTCCCATCAGCCGCTTGGAGGCCACCCGCGCCGCTCTCGCTGATCTACGGCAACGGCGGCGCCAGGAACTGCTGCTCCTGGCCGTTGCTGGCTCTGCCCTGCCCGTTCTCGTCATTCTGTTGCTGGCCACTCTTTCCGACCTGGCCTGGCACTTGTCACCCGGCTGGCGCTGGGCTGCCGCTGCTACCACTGCCGCCACCACGCTTGGGGCGGCAGCCTGGCTGTGCGTCCTGGCCTGCCGACGCCTCAACGACCAAGTCATGGCCCTTCTGGTTGAAAAAGCTCGGCCAGCGGCTGACAACCGCCTGATCAACGCCATTCAATTCGCGGAAAGCGGCGAGCAACCGGAGGAGTTCATCAACGACCTGTTAGCAGAGTCGCCGGTCAAGCTGGAACTCGTCTTGCCGCGCGAATTGTATTCGCCTAGGCCCCGGCGCTGGCTGCAACGCCTCTATCCGCTCGTGGCCCTCGCTTGGCTGGCCCCGCTTCTCATTGCTCCTGGCGCCACTATCGTGGCCTGCCTGCGCATCGTCTTCCCGTTTGCTGCCTTGCAACCTCACGCCGATACCGTCATTGTCGACTTGTCGCCAGGCGACGTCAGCCTCAAGCGCGGGCAGGAGCTGGCCATTGCCGTCACCCTGACTGGCGCCATTCCTAAGCAAGCCTGGGTCGTCTGGGACAAGGACAGCGGCCAGGCCGAAAAACTGCCCCTGGAACCTGATGCGCAAGGCGTCTTCATGGGCCGCACCCAGCCATTGTTCGAGACCGGACGCTACCGCATCATCGCCGGCGATGCTCGCTCCGCCTGGTTCACCGCCAGCGTCGCCAACCCGCCAGGCCTGGTTCACTGGGAAGCCGCTGTCGCCCCGCCCAGTCATACCGGCCTAGCCACCTACCGCCTGCGTCCAGACACTGAAAACCCGGAAGTCCTCAGCGGCGCCGCCATTGTCCTCGCTGGCCTGGCCACGTCGCCCCTGGCCGCCGTTGAAATCTACCAGGGGGACAAAGCCATCGCCACTGCGGCCATCAACGGCCAACGCCAGTTCACCGTCAAGGGCGATGTCGTCTCGACCGGCTCCCTGCGCCTGCGCCTGCAAGCGCCAGACGGCATGGCCGCTGACCACCCGCTGCCCTTTATCTTGGTTCCAGACAAATCGCCCACCATCGCCCTGGTTGACACTCCCACCACCCTGACCGTCGCCACTGGCCAAGCCTTCCCGTTGGCCTTTCGCGCAGAGGATGACTTCGGCGTGGCTAAAGTCGGCCTCGAACGCCTGGTTGACAGCGGCCCCCATGAATCAGTCACCGAGGCGAGTCCGGAATCGTCTCCGGCGCGTGTCTTCCCCGGCCGTTTCCTAGTTGATTCGAGCACTTTCAAGACGCGGGGCGGCACCGTGCTTCGATTCCGCCTCTGGGCAGAGGATCATGGCGCCAATGCCAGCCGCCGCCGCGGCTATTCGCCCATCATCCAAGTCACTTTCCCGGAACAGGATACCTTGCAGAAAGACAAAGACAATGCCGCTCGCCAAGCCGAGGAAAACATCGCCACCTTGATCAAAAAGCAGCGCGAGGCCCTGCGTGACACACGCCAAATCGCAGACCTGGTCACTATGGGCAAGCCGACGGATGGCAGCCGGCTGGCAGCTGCAGACGCCACCCAAAAGGAAATCCGCACCTTAGCTGCCGCCCTGCTCCAGAACCGCGACGTGCTCGGCGGCCTTGGGGACATCCTGGCTGGCCTCGTCAACCAGGAAATGAAAACCGCCATCGAACTGCTGGCAGAAGTCTACCGTACGCCGGAAGCCAGTCGAGGCAAACCGCTCGGTGCCTGCATCACCGTCCAAAACACGATCCTGGCCGCCCTGACCGGCATGCATGAAAACCTCCAGCATGAACACACGCACCAGGACAAGAGCGATATCTTCGCGACCTTGCAAAAGGTCATCAAATTGCAGCGGGACAACCTGAAGGACACCAAGGCGGCCAGCCAAGGCCAGGACATCGCGATTCCGGCCTTGGTCCACAACCAGGACCGCATTGCCGAAGCTATCCTGGCCTTCACTGACCTCTGCCTGAGCCAGGCCGAATTGCGCGCCAAGGACGACTTCGCCACCCAGCTGCGAACCGCCCACGATATAATTGCCAAGGACTCGACGTATGAAACCGCCCTCGCCGCAGCCGAAGAACTCGACGACAAGGAACTGGACAACGCCGCAGCCAAACAGCAAACAGTCCTCAAAACCCTGATGAAAGCCCTCAACATCCTGAACCAGTGGCGCGTCAACAATGCCAAGAAAATCGTTGAGGATGCTACGGAGGTGCTCAACAATGTGGCCAAGCATCTTGATGAGATGGAAAAGAAGCAAGCCCGCATCGCCGAGGTCACCCGCGACCTGAAAGCACGCGGCCCGATGGATGACGAAGCCCGGGAAAAACTGGCAGAGATGGACAAGGAACAAGAGGAGATGGCCGACCTGGTCGAACAGCTCGCCAACGACCTGTACCAATTTCCAGAGCTGCCAGTCTGCAATGAACTGAACGCCAAGATGCGGGAGGTCTACGAGGATGTCCTCCAGGCCCTTGACAGCGAAAACCTGCCCTCCATCGAAATCGCCGTGCAAAAGGAAGACTCCCTGCTTGACGCTATCCGCAGCACCAAGGAACGAATCGAAGACGTGGAGATGTGGCTGCCAGACGTGCCTGACCACTTTGTCTGGAACATGGAGAGCTTTGATACTGACGAATTTCCCGACATTCCCCTCGTTCCCCTGCCAGACGAGCTGGAAGACCTGGTCGGCGAGCTGCTGGACCAGGCCGAGTCGATCGACGCGCAAAGCCAAGACACCACCGGCAACAACATCGTCGCTGACATGGAAATGGGCTGGGCAGTCATGGACGGCCCGATGCCGTGCTTCTCCGCCAAGGGGAAATCCGGCAATACGCGGCCGAACGACAACGAAATGACAGGCCGCAGCGGCGCTGGCCGCGAAGGCCAATCCACCGGCGAACTGGTGGAAAACCACGTCAAGGGCTACGAGGGCCGCGAGACCCACGCCCGCCGCACTGGCGACCAATTCCAAAAAGGCATGGTGACCGAAGACGAAAATTCGACGCTTGACGCCCGCGCCACCGGCGGCGGCAAATTAGGCGGCGAGTCAGAGACCATCGGCATGTTCGGCGCCGCGCCCAGGCGGGACCTGCATACCAAGGCGCATGGCATGACCCCGCAGAAACTCCGCCAGGAGGCCGAGGTGCTGTATGCAACCGCCCGCCTGCTGTATATCGGCTCCGGCGGCCTTGGCGAAGCTGCCCGCGACCTGCGCGGCCTGGAACAAGCCCCGCCCGAACTGCGCGAACTGGGCAATCTGCGCAAAAGGGTGCTGCGCCGCCTGCAAGACAGCCAAATCGAATTGAAAGGCGGCGCCGTCCTGCCCATGCCAGTGACCGCAGTCTCCCAGACCGGCGGAAATGCCGTTGACGACAGCGACCTGGAAAAACTCTCCCGGGAATACCTGCCCCTGCTCAACGACTACTACCGCAGCCTCGGCAACGATAAGATACAGTAGTGACTCTTATACGGCAAGCTGAAGCTTGAACTACGTACGGCAAGCTGAAGCTTGAACTACGTACGATGCCGCAGCCGGCATTCTTACCCCTGTTTCGCCGCCCACGCAGCCAGTGCCTCGCGGTTGATTTTCGCGTTATGGCGAACATCCACGGGAAATTGCCGGTGAAAAAGCACTTTTTGAATGTTGGCTGTAAGCGGATTTGCGGCGGCCACGGCCTGTAACCGAGCCGGGTTAGCGGACAGCTCATCGTACTTTCCCGGTTCCGGCTCAATGACGATCGCAGGCGTCTGCCGCGGCCGCGGCCCAATGCCAACCAATGCGGATCGCCGGACTCCCGGTGCTTCATTGAAAATCGCCTCGCAGCAGACGCTGTAGAGGACGCCGGCGGCTGTTTCCACCCGATGGGCCTTGCGACCGCAAAACCACAGGCGTCCGACGTCATCCAGGTAACCGAGATCGCCCACGCGATGCCAGACTGCCTCGCCGTCCGCAATCTTGGCAGCAGCGGTCGCATCTGGTCGGCCGTAGTATTCCCTGGTCACCACCGGCCCCTTGACGCAGATTTCCCCAATCTGGCCGACGGGCAGGGTAAGGTCATCACGCCAGGTGGGGATGGCGTCTTCGGTCACTGCGATGATGCGCACCTCATTGTCCTCCAGCGGCCGCCCCACGCACATACCCTTGCCCTGTCGCGTAGCGGCCCAGGTCTCCGCCAGCATTTCCGAGCCCCGGAAATTGGCGACTGGCAGGCATTCGGTGGCGCCGTACGGCGTAAACGTCTCCGCGCCTGGCTCCAAGACATGATTCAGCAGCAGATCGTGGACTCTTCCTGGCACCGGCGATCCGGCCATGATGACCCGCCGCACCCCTGGCAGGGTAATCTTCTGCTTGACGCAGGCTTGAGCCACCCGTTCCCACAAAGTCGGCGAACCAAACGAATACGTCACCCCCAGGTTGATGATTGGCTCCACGATCCGTTGCGGGTCGACAAACGCCGGCCGCGTCGGGTCCATGTCTGGAATCGCGGCTGTCGCCCCTAAGGCTACGCTGAACAAGGAAAACAAGGGGAAGCAGGCCAAGTCGATTTCCCCGGGTCGGATGCCGTATTCGCGCCTGAGAATTTCAACTTGGGTGGCAAAGATGCGATGGGTGTAGGAAACGCCTTTAGCCGGTCCAGTGCTTCCCGAGGTGAACAGCACAGCCGCCAGATCATCGGGTTCCGGCTCATAGATCGGGAATGGCTGCGCCGGGCCGGTCAGCGCTGTCACCGGCACGCCGCCGCACCAGGTGCCGAAACGACCGCCCAGCGTGATGCTGACCCTGACCCGGGAAAAGGTCTTCGGACGCAGACGGCGCAAAAGGTGCGCGGCCGGGATGCCGAGAAATGCCTCTGGCTCGACCTGCTCCACACAGCGGAAAAATCCCTTCCACCCCATGCCGGGATCAATCATCACTGGCACCGCACCAGCCTTGAACAAGGCAAACACCAGGCCATAGAATTCCAGGCACGGACGAATCATCAGCAAAGCCTTCATGCCAGGCCGAACACCCAACGCCTGCATGCCCCAGGCATAACGGTCGCTGAGCGCATCCAACTGGCTGAAAGTCAGGTGCGTGTACGCCGGACGACCGCCGCGGTCACGACCGCAGAAAAAAATCAAAGCACGCTGCCGCGGCTGTCGCGCCGCCTCGTCAGACAAATAATGGGCGATGTTGTTATGCTGATTCAATGCTAGGCCTCATGTCGCTTTCTCCCCTCCACTGCAACGCCGAACGCCGACTGGTGTCCTCGCCAGCCTGCCGACGCCCAAAGCATTGCCAATATAATTCCGGCTCTGGCGACTGGCCAACGTCAAGGTCTTGATTACAGCTTCCTTTCTTGTAAAACCACGGACAAAAATTATATTAAATAACTTTCCCGTGTACACGTCAGCAATCCACTTGCGGGAAAACGCCTCTTGCGTGCTGATCACCCCCCCTTTTTCCGGCCCGTATTTTCCATTATGCCAAGACAAGCTCAACCCTCCAACGGCGTTGTTTCCGCCCTGGTCACAGTCAGCAACACCCGCGGCCTGCATCTGCGTTGCGCAGGCGAACTGGCCAAGCTGGCAGCGGCGTTCGCCAGCCACATTTCCATCCGCAAGGGCAAGCACCAGGTCGACGCCAAAAGCATGCTGGAAATCATCACCCTCTCGGCCTCTCCAGGCAGCAAGCTGACAGTGTCCGCCAACGGCCCTGACGCCCAGAGCGCCCTGGACGCCGTCGTCTCCTTTTTTGACAACAACCTTGGAGACCCGTGACTTGCTGAACAGTCATTCCCAACCTCTCGTTCTCCGAGGCACCGGCGTCTCGGCCGGCCTAGTCGTCGGCAGGGTTGTCCGCTCCCCCAAGTCGACGGCTCAGCTGCCTGACTTTCCGATTCAGCCGGCGCAGATCGAGGCGGAACGAGAGCGTTTGCGCGCCGCCCTCAATGAATCACGTCAGCAGTTGAATAACATGCAGGAACGGCTGGCTGCCGAACTCAGCGAGCAGCATGCCGAGATCATGACGTTCCACCTCATGCTGCTCGATGATCCAACGCTGTTGACCAACATCGACGCCATTCTGCGCACCGACCTGGTCTGCGTCGAACAGGCGACCATCCGCGCCATCGAACGCTTCAGCCACGACATAAGCCAGAAAAACAACGCGCTGCTGCGGGAACGCGCCGGGGACATCCGCGACGTCGGCGCACGAATCCTGCACAACCTCGCCCTCCCGGCCGGCAAGGAGACCGAAACAGCCCCGACAAACGACGCCGAGCCCCATGTCCTAGTCGCCGAGGACATTCCGCCTTCCGAAGCCGCCCACATGGACCCACGGCTGATTGCGGCCTTCATCACCGCCGGCGGCAGCAGGACTTCGCACACCGCCATCCTCGCCCGCGCCCTCGGCATCCCGGCCATTGTCGCGCTGCCGAACGGCATTGATGTCCTTGAACCCGGCACCATCGTCGCCCTCGATGGCGAAACCGGCGAAATTCACGTCAATCCCGACCGTGACACCATCGCCGCCTTTCTCCAGGAAACCGACCGGCAGAAAGCGTGGCTGTCATCCCTGCTGGCGGAGAACCACCAGCCAGCGGAGACGCTGGACGGCTACCAGACCTGCCTAGTCGCCAACGTCGAACTGCCGTCCGAAGCCATGACCGTGCACGAGCGCTACAATGTCGGCATCGGCCTATTCCGGACTGAGTTTCTGTTTCTCAACAGCTGCAAGCTGCTCACTGAGGAAGAGCAGTTTGAAGCCTATAAGACCACGGCGGAGACCGTGCATCCCTTGTCTGTCATCTTCCGCACATTGGACATTGGCGGGGACAAATTTCTCTCCCAGATTGACATGGCGCATGAACTCAATCCGTTCATGGGCATGCGCGCCATCCGCTTTTCGCTGCATCGCCCCGACCTGTTCCGGGTGCAGCTGCGTGCGATGCTGCGGGCCAGCGCATACGGCAAGGTCAGGATCATGTTCCCGCTTATCAGCACCTTGGACGAGCTTATCCACGCCCTGGAGCACCTGGAGGAAGTCAAGCAGGACCTGCGACGACGGCGTATTCCCTTCAATGAGACGCTCGACGTCGGCTGCATGATTGAGGTGCCCTCGGCAGCCATTCTGGCGGAAAGACTGGTCAAGCACGTCGACTTCTTCAGCATTGGCACAAATGATTTGGTGCAGTATTCACTGGCAGTGGATCGCTCCAACCCCGACATTGCCTATCTCTACCAGCCCCCTCATCCGGCTATTCTCCGCCTGATCCGCAATGTCGTGACCGTCGCCTGCGAACATGGCAAATGGGTCAGCCTGTGCGGCGAAATGGCGGCTGAGCCGCTGTATACGCCATTAGTTCTCGGCATGGGTATCCATGAACTGAGCATGAGCCCAGTCGCCATTCCGCCTGTCCGCCACCTGGTCCGCTCCATCAACATGTATGATGCCGAAAACCTGGTGGCAGAGGCTCTGCGTTGCGGCAGTGCTGACGAGGTCGAGGCCCTCTGCCGCAAGCTGATTGCCAAGGCTTGCCCAGAAATGCTCCCCCATGCCAAGAAATGCCCCGCCAATGGCCAGGCACCGGCCGAACGCCTCAGCTGTAGAATTTGACGATGGCTTCCCAGCCTTCTTCGGGCGTTTCGCAATAGGTGAACAGCTTCACGTCGCCGGGGGAAATCAGCCCGCGCTCCACGAACACGTCCCAATTGATCAGCTGTTCCCAGAATTCACGCCCGAAAAGAATAATGGGCATAGGGGCGATCTTGTGGGTCTGAACCAGGGTCAGGGCTTCAAACAATTCATCCATGGTGCCATAGCCGCCGGGAAAGCAGCACAGCGCACGGGCGCGTTTCAGGAAATGCATTTTGCGAATGCTGAAATAATGCAGGAGAAAGCTCAATTCCGGGGTGATATAAGGATTGGGGCACTGTTCAAACGGCAGGGTGATGTTCAAAGCTGCGGAAATGCCGCCCATGTCAGCGGCGCCGCGGTTGCCAGCCTCCATGATGCCGCCGCCGCCGCCCGTAAGCACGACGAACTTGAGATTCTGGCAGTCCCGGCTCTGGCATTCCCGCGTCACTAAGGCGGCAAAATCGCGAGCGAGCTGGTAGTAATAGCTGTCTAACACCAGCCTCTTCGCATGCTTGACAGCCGCTTGCGCTGACTCGTCCCCGGGGCGTTCCGCCAAGTCCCGCTCTGCCTGCTCAAGCCGCTGCTGCGATACTTCCGGGGGCAGCGTCCGAGCGCTGCCGAAAATCACAATCGTCGAATCGACCCGATATTTGTCCATGAAGATATCCGGCTTCATGAATTCCAGCTGCAAGCGGACGCCTCGGCATTCTTCGCTCTTCAAGAACTGCAAGTCTTCGTACGCCTTAATCGGCTCTGCTGCCGCTGACGCGGCGTCCTGGTGTTGTTTCGCCTCCATGCTTGTCCTCTTTCCAATCTCCGGTTTCGTTGCTGCGGTCTCAATAATAGAAGGGACGCAACCACGGCGGCAAATCACTTCGCCTGCAATTGCGTCCCCGGCTTGTCCCTGCCTTGCGCCAAGGCCTCACATCGGCGGCGGGCCTTCCATGCCTTCGGGCGGCGGGCCGCCTTCCATGCCGCCCTCGCCAGGTTGCGCCGCAGCCGCCTTAGCCGCCTGAGCCGCCCGCCAGTCCTCGGCCACGTCAATCGGCATCCATTCCTTCAATTCCGTGACGTATTCATATTCCGCTTCCTTGAATTTGGCCTCGGTGATTTCCTTCCGCAACTTGTCGCCGACGGCCTTGCGCATGACGGCATACAGCAGGTTGACGGTTTCCTCGCGGGAAATCCAGGCTTCGGGATTGGGATTTCTCAGCGAGGCGTTTTTTTGGCGGCGGTCTGGTACATAGAATGCCTTGAGCAATTCGCCTGGCAGGCGGTCTTGGCGCTGTTCGAACTTGAAGTTCTCGACTTTAGCGTCATAGATGCGCTGTTCGCGCTCAACATATTCCTTGCGCATCTTGGCGTTGACTTCCTCATAGAACATCGCCTGGTATTCCTCTGGGATGTCATCGCGGTGAACCCAGCGCTGGCGGATGCGGATGCGCTCGGCAGTGATTGCCTGCACCGTGCCATCAATGTTCGTATTAGTGCCGCGCCCGCCGCGCACCGTGAAGGCCACCTGATCGCCGACGCCGCTCATTTTGAATTTCTGCTCGACTTCCTCCGCCACCCGTTTTTGGTGTTGCTTGATCGGGAACTTCTTGGCGGCCTCGGCTTCCAGGACTTTCATCAAGTCCGCCTCAACCTGGGCGATAGTCTTAGGACTCTTCTGGATAGGCCAGGCCCACGGCGGCTCCAGCCTCCACTTGACCAGCTGCTCCTTGACGATTTTTTCCTTGGTCACAAGGATGTCAAGCTGCTTCTTGACTTCCAGCTCAATTTCCTTCAGGATTTCCTTTCGTTCCAGCTTCCACTCTTCCTCGACTTCGGCCTCGGCTGCCCCGGGCGCGGCTGCCCCGGGCGCGGGCGCGTCTTGAGCGAAAGCCCTAGTCGGCAATGCCATCAGCAGGAAAAGAAAAGTCGGCAACCATTTCATGCGTATATTCACTAAGCTCATAGTGACTCCTTGTATAATATTGAACGCCTGAAACCACATCAACGTTGCATATAGGCAATAACTATGAAAATGTAATCCATCTGGCCAAGATGGCAAAGGCGACTTGCGCAAAAAGGCGAGGCTAAGCATCGAAAAGCCAGAAAGCGCCGTCCAAAGCATCTCCTTTTCATCACTATCTCGCCGTCATTGGCGCTGCTCCGTCTACCTGAACAGGCGCTTCAATTTGTCAAGCACTCCTCCTGAGGACGTCCGTCGGCTGCTGCTTTCCGTCTTTGGTCGCTGTTCTACGGGAAGCCAAGCCCGGGTGCCGTCATCGTAATAAAAGCCGTTGTCCGTGTAGATTTCCTCGGTGATCTCTGGTCTCAGTTCCAGCTCGCAGGCCTGGCGGGCGGCAAACAAACGGTCGGCGAACCAATCAGACTGGGAAATCCAATTGGCCGGGTGCAGATACTCCGGCCCATTCAGCTCTTCCAACGGCCGATAGCCGTTCTGGCGCAGGATTCCGGGGAAATTTTGCCTCCGGAATTGGCGGGAGAAATCATCCATGCGCAGGCGCAGGCGCCGCGTTTCCCGTTCCACGTATTTAGTTTGGACTTCCTGCGCCTGCTCCGGAAAGAAGCGCGCCATCGTATCACGGTCAAGATCAACGGCGTTCACCCAGCGGTTGGCAATCCGAATCCGTGCAGGGGTGACTGCCTGCAAGCGCCCAGTGATCTCATGGCCCATTTTCCCGCTAGTCCGTATCGTCACCTCGTCACCGACTTTGCAGTAGCCATACAGGCGCAGCGCATCTTGCTTGATGTCCTCCTGCAAGCGGCTTGGGTATTCCTTTTCAAGAGCCGCGCTATGAGCGGCCTCGGCCTCGGCAAAAACCTCATCCAATCTTTTTTGCGGCGGGGCGACTGGCCATTTCAGGCCGGATGCCAACGCGACCCTCTCCGGCTTGACCTCGAGATCGACTTCCGCCTGTACGCGCCGCTCGATCTCCTCCTGCAAACGGACTCGTTTCTCCTGCCAGCTGTCATCCTGCGCACAAGCCGCTGAAGCCAAGCCGGCCAGAAGCAGAATGACGGCCAGGACAGGGTTGATTTTATTTTTAGCTTGCATTGCGACCTCCTTGCGACATTCAGGGGAGTTCGCTGACAGGCGCCGATGCCGCCTGTCACGCTCTTTCGAAGCTCTCTACTCTAAAATAATAGGACACCGAATCGACGCCGCGGTTGCAATGTCCTCTGGCTGCGAGAATTCGCCGCCTCAATCATGAGACGTCTGACCGCGCTGGAGCGGCCGAGCCAGCGCTATCATCACGAGGGCAGTTATTATCCCGGCGACGATGAAAACTCGGCTCGGCTGCATGTTGCATGGATTCAGCAGCAGCCAGTGAACACCTGAGGCCAGCAGCATGGACACGCAATCCAGGGCATTCATGGCGGCCAGGTAACGTCCGCGCTTGTCTTCCGGGCTGCGTTTCTGCAAAATCGTATTCAGCGGCAACTGGTAGAAGCCGGTGCTGAATCCCAGCAGCGCCGCCACTGTCAGGCTCAGCCAGACCTTACTGATGCTCAATCCCAGCAGCGCTGCCAGCGCTGCCATCACGAAGCCGGCGGGTATCACGTACCGCGTCGTCAGCTTGCCCCGCAACAGGAAGCCACAGGCCACGCTGCCCAGGCCGATTCCCAGGGCAGCGGCGCCTTGGAAAAAACCGACCAGTCGGTCAGTGCCGGCCATTTGTCCCTTGACCATCATGGCCAAGTTGGTCTGGAACAACACTCCCATAAACCAGAAATACGTATTGCCAAGAAAGCAGGTCATCAGCAACGGGTCGTGCCGCACTTCCAGAAGGGTGCGCAGATGCGGTGTCAGCGGGTCAATGGCGCAGCGGGTGGAGCGGTTCCCGGACGGCGTCCTGGTTATTCCATAACTGGCCACAACGCCTAAAACCGCTACCAGCACGCAGAACACGGCCGCGTTCTGCAATGCGTCCTTGAACTGTTCCGACAATTCACCGCCTGCCCAGCCGCCGAAGATAATGGCCAGGAACGTAAACAGCTGAGTGGCGCCATTGCCGCGAGGAAGGTGATTTTCCGGCAGGACTTCCGGCAAAAAGCCATATTTGGCCGGGCTGAAGAAGGCGCTTTGCGCACCCATCAGGAACAGCACCGGCAGCAGCCAGTAGATGGCGCCTTGCCAGAACAGCCACCAGCCCAGCAGCATGACTGCCACTTCCAGCCATTTCGTGCCGATCATCACCTGGCGCTTGGAATAACGGTCGGCTAAATAACCCGCATATCCGGAAAACAAAAGATACGGCAGGATGAACACGGCCGAAGCCAAGGGGACGTAGCTCTTGCTAGCCTCGGGCGACAGAACATTCATCGCCGAGCAGATGATCAGCAGCTTGAATACGTTGTCGTTGAAGGCGCCCAGGAACTGCGTGGCCAGAAAGGCCTTGAAGCCCACGCTGTGCAAAACGCTGGTGCCGGATGCCGTTGATGGACTGTTCATCCAATGCCTTTCCTTGCCTGCAAAAGCCGCCCCTACAGAGGCCAATGCGCCAGCGACTGAAGGCGACGGAAACGGCGATTCGCCGCTGATGTCGCCCCCCTCATCCCTGGCGCAGCACGCCGGCCGCTGGGCAATGAAGCCATCGCGCCCCTCTGGATAAGGCGGCGTTCCCGGCGGTCAGCGCGCACCGACCGCCTGCAAGCAGGCTTGTATATGGCCGCGCGCTTCCGCCGCAATCGCCACGCAGGCGGCTAATTCATACTCCTTGGCCCCGATCACCTCCAGGTCGATCGGGCCGCTGTAGTTGTATTTGCGCAAAACCCGGATGTAGCCGAGCAAGTCAATGTCGCCGCGGCCATTGGCCTGCATCTCCGGCTTGCCGGGACTCGTCTGCCGGCCCTTGCAGTCGCGGATGTGGACATGCTTGATCCGGGAGATGACGGCGGACAGCGCATCAACTGGATTCTCGTTGGCGCGATAGATGTGGCTCGGGTCCATGTCCAGGCCAAAGCTGGGGTTGGTAATCGCCTCCAGCAGGCGCAGCGTCGTCGGCGTATTCCAGACAGCGGCCTTGACATGGGCCTTGGCGCACAAGGTCACGCCGTAGCGGGCTGCCATGTCAGCCAGGCTGCCAAGGCTGTCGACCGTCTTCTGGAAGGACTCTTCGTCATCCATGACGCCGCCAGGGCCGCAGTTGACGACCGGGATGCCGATGGCGACCGCAGCCTGGAAGGCCGCTTCCATGACCACCGGGTCTTGGCTCGGCTGCTCCATGGCCTGAATCGGCAACTCATAGCGTTCTGACAATTCCCGGATTCCCGGCGCCTGCTCCTGCCACTGGGACAGGTTGATGTGGTTGCTCATGCTGCCAATCGCTGACAGCTCCACAGCCTCGTAGCCGCAGGTCTTGATCCATTTAAAAGCGGTTTCCAAGTCATGGCCGCCAAACAAAACGGTATTGACACCAATCTGCATTGTTCTTGCCTTTCCTGCTGGTCCAGGCCGGACCGTCTGTGACCATATCTGAATCGCCGTCGCCGACGGCGGGCAGCGGGCGGCCTTTATTGCCGCCTGCCTAATCCCGACTCGCCCCGGAATCAAAGGTTGTTGGGGTCTGGCTTGATTGCTGGCAGCGATTCTGGCCGGATCATCACGCCGCCGTTTTCATACGACTTGATGGCCGCAAACGTGTATTCCAGGGTCGCCAGCGCATCACGGCCAGACGCCCGCAGCTTGTGCTTCGGGACGCCGTTGGTCACGTCCTCCAGGAAGCAATGGATGCGGCGCGGGAAGGTGAGCCCGAAGTCCTTCAAACCGGTGTCGGTGATGATAGGCGCTGGCGCCAAACCCAGGCCCTTGGGAGTCTCGCCCGCCTCTGGGTTGCCGTGCGCCGGCTGATAGGTCAGCTTCTCCACGCAATTTTCAATGACGAAGGTGCCCTTGGTGCCGCCGACTTCAACGCTCCACCAGCCGCCCAGGGACATCGTCGTATCGCCGCGGGAGCTGAACAGGAAGCCAGTCGCACCACTGGCAAAGCGCAGATGAATGCTGTTGATCGAAACCATCGGGTCAGCTTCCTTGATCCGGTAGCTCGGCTTGCCCATGAAGGCTTGGATTTGGACCACGTCGCCGCAGAAGTACCGCATGATGCTGAAAGGATGCGCTAGGAACGCCTTGACGTGGAAGTACGGCTGTCCCTCCATATTCGGGCCGGCTGTCCGCGCATACGTCCATTCACTGCCAGGGAAGCCCATCCGGTGATGGCAATAGATGACTTCGCCGATTTTGCCGTCTTTCATCAGCTGCTTGGCCTGGTCTGCCGGCTCGGTGAAATAATGGTTCAAGTTGCAGCCCAGGTAGAGGTTCTTCTCGGTCGCCAGGCGAACCATCTGGCGCGCCTCGTTGATGTCGTTGGATAGCGGCTTTTCGCAAAGGACGTGCTTGCCAGCGTTGAGGGCCTCCATAGTCGGCTCAAAGTGCCAGCCGCCATTTTCCGGGCCGCCGGTGCAGACGTCCACCATGTCCAGCTCTTCGTTGGCGAGCATGTCACTCAGGCTATAGTACGCCTTCACCTCCATCTTCGCCGCCAATTCATCTGCCCGGGCTCGCACCACATCGCAGACAGCCACCAGCTCGGCCAGGGGGTCGTTCTTGTGACTGGTCGCATGCGTCGTGCCAATGCCGCGGCAACCGACTACACCTACGCGCAATGCCATGATGTCTTCTCCTTCGTTGCATATACGGTTGAGGCGAGACCGGCCGGCTCTGACCCGAAATGGCTCAAGCCCGCGCCTGCCCCGTTCAGAAATTCCCTATTTAAGGGCACCCTATACCATAAATTGAATCAGCTGAATTTCCATCTGTCAAGAAGTAAAAAAAACGACGGCAGCACACCCCTGCCCTGGCGACGGCGCTGCGCCGGGTCTCAGAATTTCTTTCGGCGGGGCGTTTTTTTGGCTGCAGAGAGGAGGCTCAGTTCAAGCTCTTGACGGCCTTGCGCGGCCTCGCTCCCGCGCTCGCTCAGTTCCAAGACCGGATAAGTGCCTTTGCTGATTTCGATGTAGCCCTGCCGGCACAGGGCGTCGAGCAATTCCTCCAGGTAGCGCTCGCCGCGCTGCTGCATAGTGCCGTAGGCTGGATGCTCTTGCAGCACTCGGCTTTCGTTCTCCAGTCCCATCAGCATGGCGAGAAAACGACGCCGGCCAAATTGTCCGTCTATCAATTCCAGTGCTGCCAAGATGCGGCGGCTGTCCCGCAGCTCGGCAGGCGTGGCTGGCCGGCCGGCGACGTGTTTTCCACTGCGGCTGGCGCAGATATCGCAACAGCCGCAGCGCCAGGCGCCGATTTTTTCACCGAAATAGCTGATGATGAAAGCCTGCCTGCACATATAGCTGCGGCAGTATTCGCGGACCAGGTCCAGGCGTTGCTCATCCACCCGGCGTTTGCGAGCCAGGGACGACAAATCCACGTTCAATTCCGGGGCCTGGCCAGCTTCGGTCAAAACCAGCGCTTCGCCTGATTCATCTGGAAGCCAATCAAGCACGTCGCCCTGGAAATAATCAAGGACGCGGCGTACTTGGTCGAGCCGCAGCCCGCTGATGTCAGCCAGTTCGCCGGGATGTCCATGCCACACTTTCAGGCCGCGCGCCTGCAAATGAGCCGCGACCGTCGCCAGCAGCAGCGACCGCTGCGTCTGCACGCCGGCATGTTCGCGGCACAGCTTGTCCAGGCGTCCGCGAAAAGACAGCCTGCCGCTGCCAGAGGCTCGCACATACGTCCGCTGCACGATGCCTAGGCGTTCCAGGATTCTGGCGGCGGCCTGTACCTGCGCTGCGTTCTTGGCTGCCGGCAAAGTCGGCCAGACCAGCTCCGGCTGCCAGGTGCAGGCCGCGCCGTCGCTGCGGGACTCCTGCTGGCGCAGGTGGCGATGCAGGCCGACTAGCAGCTCCGGCGGCGGGTTGTTGAGGTCCAGAAGATACTGCTGAATCAGCAGGTCTGGATACGACTCAAGCAGGATGCACTGGGAGCGGGCGCCGTCGCGGCCGGCTCGGCCAGCTTCCTGGTAGTATGCCTCCAGGCTGCCGGGCATGTTGTAGTGGATCACCCGCCGCACGTCCGCCCGGTCAATGCCCATGCCGAAGGCATTCGTTGCCACCAGCGTTGGACAGGCGTCGCGGATGAAATAGTCCTGGGCAGCCTTTCGTGCCTGGTCCGTCATCCCGGCATGATAGTATTGCAGGTCAAATTGACTGGCGAGGTTCTCGGCCTCTCGGCGCGACGACGTGTAAATCAACGTCGGCTGAGGCGTTCGCAGCAGGCGTTCCATCACGGCGTGCTTGTCCTTCTTCCCCCGGCACGGTAGCACCGACATTTCCAGGTTGGGGCGCTTGAAGCCAGACACCAGCTCGGCCATGGCCGGGCGCTGCAACTGCGATTTGATGTCTTCGCGCACTGCCGGCGTGGCCGTGGCGGTGAACGCGCACACCTGCATCTGCTGCAAGACCTCGCATTGGCTCCAGATCATCTGGTAGTCAGGCCGGAAGTCATGGCCCCACTGGCTGACGCAGTGGGCCTCGTCAACCACTATCAAGTTCGGGCGGACGCTGTCCAGGAAGTGGCGGAACGACTGCACTTGAAAACGCTCTGGGGCGACGTAGAGGAATTTGACTTGGCCGGCAGCGACGGCTCGCAGGGCGGCCTCCTGCTCCGAGGGCGGGATCGCGCTGTTGACGCAGACAGCCGCCAGGCCGCGCACGTTGAGCGCGTCGACCTGGTCCTTCATCAGGGAGATCAACGGCGAAATCACCAGCCCATAGCCAGGCCGCATCAGTATCGGCAGCTGGTAGCAGAGCGACTTGCCGGCTCCGGTCGGCATGATCACGCACAGCTCCTCGCCCTTGAGGACGCGCTCCACGACCTCGGCCTGGGATTCGCGGAAGTCGGCATAGCCAAAATATCTGTTCAATGCGTCCTTCATCATGCCGCTCTTTTCACCGCCTTTCGCCGTCGTGGCCGTCACTCGAACAAACGAGGATTGGCCGTCAAACAGGAGGTCGCAACCTCCGTCACTTGACGGCAGTCGCTCAGCAGGCAGGACGCATCGCCAAAACGCAGGTCACTAATAGCGCCCGCAGAACGCAAGGCCGGTTCCAGCAAGGGGAATTTCCGCGAACTGCCCACGATGGAGCGGGTCGGCGGCGTCGGCACGAACCGGCCGTCCGCGTCATACACATGCAGCTCCGTCTTGATGAGGGCCGGCTCAACCTCGCCTTCCAAAGCCCAGTCCGTGACCCCATGCAAAAAGGTCATAGTATCCAGTCCCACGCCGATCAGCAGGATTTTGGCCTGGCGTTCAACCAGCCGATGCCACGGCGAATGCCGTGCGCAGCCGGAGGCGCAATTCTCGTGGCCGGCCGTGAAGGCAACGCTGTCGCGGCCGTACGCCGCCACCGAATGGGTCGGATGCAGGGAGCGGACGACGCCCGGTCGCTGCCAGAACAGATTGGGCAGCAGGCCGATGCACGCCAGCGTCTGGCCTGCTTCAAAGCGATGCGGCTCGCCTGGCGGCGTCTGCCTGGAAAGGCAGTATTCCGGCTTCATGGTGCAAGTCTGGCAAGTCAACCTGGTGGGGTCATAGACGTGTGGCAGGGTGTACGTCAAGGTCGGCAGAACCAAGAGGCCTGCCGGCCCCAGGTAGCCCATCAATGCGTCCAGGACGCCATCTGCTCCGCCCTCGACCTGGCCGATGCTCTTCATGGACGAATGCACCAGCACCGTGTCGGCAGGCAGGATGCCGCCGGAACGCAATTGCTCGCACAGAGATTCCCTGGTATGCATGATGTCGCCAATTTCCCGTTGCAATCGCCCTTGTCCGTCGGTTCGCGCCGACCACCATTTGCTCTGTTCGCGGTTAAGCCCGTCTTTGCCCGAGCCGCCTTGGCCGGCTTTTCTGTTCACTCTGCCACTAGGACCATGCGGCTGGCTTCGGGATAGACTTCCCGTATCCGCACCGTCAGGCGCTGTCCGACCTGCAAGCGGTTGCGGCACATCAGCACCCCGCGTTCAATATATGTATCCAGCTCCGCCAGCACAAAGCTGCCTTCCACCCGTACCACTGTCGCTGGCATCACCTCGCCGAGCTGGTTGCGTTTCAGGAATTCCAGCAGCCAATAGCGGTTGGCTTCGCGTTCCAAGGCGCGGTTCTGCCCTGAGGTGCGGTCAACGTTGTCCAGCACCGCGAACAGCTCTTCCAGGGTGTATGGCAGTTCCTCGCCGCGCAGATGCGCTGCCAGCTGCCGCTGGATGACTAAGTCGGCATACCGCCGCAACGGCGAACTCACCTGCGTATAGATGTCCAGCCCCAGCCCGAAATGCGGCTGCGGGCAGGTTGACAGGCGCGTCCGTTTCATCCGCTTGATTTGCTGGTCGAACAAGTGCGGTTCATAGACCTCTATGGGCGTCACCGGTTCGACTGGCGGATCCTGCGCCCGATAAATCACTGGGATGTCGCAGCGCACCGCATAGCGCGCCGCCAGATGGTTGGCCAGGATCATGAATTCGCTGACCAGCTGGTGGCTGGGCGTGTCCTGGTCATCCGGCGTCACCGTCACCTCGCCGCCGCGCACTCTGATCTTCAGCTCTGGCCGATTGAAGCTCACCCCGCCAGCCGCTTCCCGCAATTCCCGGCGCTTCGACGCCAGAAACAGCAAGTCGCGCAGAGACTCGGCGACGCTGTCAGCGCCATCGACCAGGAGCTGGTTGGCTTCGGCATGGGTCAACCGCCGCCCCACCCGCACCACGGCGGGCGCGAAGCTCCACGTCGTCATCTCGCCCGCCTCGGTAAAGCCGATGGTAAAGCTCAGCGAGGCCCGCTCCTGGCCCGCGACCAGACTGCTCAAGTCGCAGCCGACCCGTTCTGGGAACATAGTGACCGTCGTCGTCGGCAAGTACAGCGACAGCGGGCGTTCGACCGCCGCATCGTCCAGGCAGTCGCCCTTGAGGACAATGTGCGCCGGGTCAGCGATATGCACGCCCACCACAAAGCCGCCGTTTTCGCGGCGGCACGACAGCGCGTCGTCGATCTCGCGGGTTTCCGCGTCGTCGATGCTGAACACTTCCAGGTCGAGGTGCGAATCGCGGCCTTTGTCCTGGATGGTCAAGGTCAAGGTCTCGGCATGCTCCAGCACATCGGCTGAAAATCCGGCGTGGATGCCATTGACCAGGAGGAATTCATCCGCATCATCCGGCAGGCGGCCCGTGACTTTGAGCAGTTTGATGGCGACTTCGCGTGCCGTCATCTTGGCCCTGGCAGCGCTGAGCAGGTTGACGGCCTCGCCGGCAAACCCGCACAGCAGATAATCAAGGCTTTGCCGGACAAAGGTCTCCTGCTCCTCAGGCACGGCGACGGGTTCATCACCCCGGTGCGACAAGACGTCGTCAAGCCACTGCTTGGTCCTTTCCCGCACGGCTGCCCTCGCCGCCCGCGCCTCGCGCAAGCGCAGGATTTCCTCGATCTCCTCTGGCTGGCGCGGGGAAATCGCCAGCTGCTGGAATTTAAAGCGGAGATTGTCCTCCAGCAATTTTCTCGCCATGGCGGAGATGCGTATGGGCGTGGCCTCGCCGAAATAGTTAGCCGCCAGCTCTGCCAGGCCGTCGTTGCGGCCTTGTTCCAAAGCATCCTGCCATAGCAGCTCCACATCGATTTCGGCCATGACATCGATGATCTCCGCCTGGATTTCCGCCAATCGGTTCAGATGGCTGCTGGAAGCTGAGCCATGGCTGGTCAGCACCTGCTTGACCGCCACTCGGTTTGTCTGCTCGCCGACTCCTTTGACTTGCAAACGGTCAACGCCGGTCTTGACCACCACCCCAAGGCACATCTCATTGCGCCCCCAGTAATCAACTATCGTATTCTCAAGATAATCCATGCTTCACGTGCCTGACCCTGTGCTGATAACCGAACGCCCTCTCTGTCCTTGTTTCTCCTCCCGCAGCTGCCAGCGTCGAATCATGCAGGCTTTGCCTGGCTTGGACACCGCCACTCTGGTTCCGAACGCGGAAACGGCCGGCCTTCCAGCCGCCGCTGCATGGTTTTGCCAGGCCAAGGAGAACAATCAACAAACGTCCGCAAACTGATTACTATAGCCGTCCGAGCCGTTTTTTTCCCTTGGTCAGATCGCTTTTTTCGCCCCGCCAACAGGGAAAGCGTCGGGCAAATGGGTGACTGTCGCCAATCTTCGTCCGGCATAGACGACTTCGACGATATCAAAGCGGTGCGCTATATCCGGCTCGGCGAGTCGCCGCAGGTACTGCCTGGCCGTCCTCGCCAAGCGCAGGCGTTTGCTGCGGCCAACCGCATCCGCCGGACGCCCTGGCCAGCGCGAGGCCTGGCGCGTCTTCACTTCAACGAAGCACAGCACGGCGCCGTCCCTGGCAACGATGTCGATTTCGCCTTGACTGCAACGATAATTGCGGCAAAGGATGTCCATGCCCAGTTCGGCCAGAATCCGGCTGGCGACCAGCTCGCCCCGACGCCCCAGGCGGAGGTGCGCCGCCCGACGACGGGCGAACCGACGCCCCGGCGCCAGCCGCCAACGCCGCATCCAACTGCCGAACACTCTGCTCCAATCTCGCAACCGCATGCTCCGCTCCCATAATAGCCCTGAAACGCTGAATACAGGCAAGAAATAATATATCGCGACTATTAGGTAAAAAAGACATCCAGCATTTAAAAATGCCTTCCGAGACATATATTATAGATGCATCACATTTTTGCCGCTGGCGTTCCAGATGATGTTTTCCTGCCTTCCTCTCTGCCTGCCGCGACCGTTGTTGCGCGGCGTCATTTTTCATTTTGGATAACGACCGCCCATGACACCTTCAACCTCCTGCCCGTCCCCCCTGGCCATCCGCAACGTCCTGGTCTATGACGGCACTGGCCGCCCGCCGTTCATCGCCGACGTCATCATCAAAGAGAGCCTGGTCGCCGCCATGGACACTACCGGCAGCCTGAATCTCACCGGCATTCAACAGCTTGATGCGACCGGCCTGGCCTTGGCACCCGGCTTCATCGATGTTCATAGCCACTCAGACGCCCCTATCCTGCAATGCCCGACAGCTGACAGCCGCGTCTCCCAGGGCATCACCACCGAAATCGTCGGCAACTGCGGCTTTTCCTCCGCCTGCCAGGAGAACCGCCGCTTGCGGGATGACGGCAGCTCCGATGTCCTCTGGAAAGACGTCCGCTCATACGCCGCTGAAGTCGAACGCCGCCAACCAGCCGTCAACATCGGCACTTTGTGCGGACACAATACTTTGCGCGCCATGGTCATAGGCTATGACAAGAAAGCGCCCACCAACGACCAGCTCAACCAGATGAAAGCCATCCTGAAGCAGTCCCTGGACCAGGGCGCCCTCGGTTTCTCATCCGGCTTGGTCTACCTCCCCGGCCGCTTCGCCGACACCGCCGAAGTCCAGGCACTGGCGACCGTCCTCCAAGGAACAGTCAAGCCCTATTGCACCCATCTGCGTGACGAAAACGCAGGCATCATCGAGGCTCTCCAAGAAGCCGCCGCGATCGCTTCCAGCGGCTCCAAGCGACTCCATGTCAGCCACTTGAAAATTTCCGGCGGTCCGGCTCACTGGCCTAAGTACGATGCTGCCGTCGCCACCCTCGCAGCAGCCCGCGACGCCGGGGTGATGGTCACCGCCGACTGCTACCCCTACGTCTTCTGCGAAACCAGCCTGCGCCAAGTCATGCCGGAGCCGTACGTCGACATCCATGATCTGAAAAAACTCTTCCAGGAACGCCCCGAGGCCAAGGCGGACGCTATCAAGGCCCTGGATCAAGGGATACACCCAGCCTGGCAGACCTGCAACGGCTGGAAGTCCATCGTCCTCTGCAACACCGGCGACCCGGCCGACCGGGACATCCTTGGCCTGACCATTGCCGAAATCGCCGCCCGCCGAGGCCAAACCCCAGGAGAAGTCTGCGTTGACATCATCGCCCGCACCAACGCCAGCGCCGCATACGAAACCATGAGCCAAGACAACATGCTCAAATTCCTCCAATTCCCCTGGGTGATGGCAGGGTCAGATGGCTCTGCCACAAGCTTCGACTATTCAATCAAACGCGGCCACCCGCGCTATTTCGGCACTTTCCCGCGCTTCTTCCGCCTGGCCGGACGCTTTGCCCCGGCAGCCGAAGTCATCCGCCGCATGACCTCTCTGCCAGCCGATGTCTTCAACCTGGCCGGGCGAGGACGAATCGCCGTCGGCGCACCTGCCGACCTCGTTCTCTTTGACGAGGACAGCCTGGACGCTGGCTGCGACTTCGCCGCCCCGCACACGCTGGCGACCGGCATCCGCCAGACGTTCGTCAACGGCACCATCGCGTTCGACCACAAAAACCCCACCTGCCGCCCCCGCGCCGGAAAATTCCTGTTCGCCTGACCAGCCGCCCCTGTCCCTGGCGACCGCCGGTTGCAGGACACCGCTTTCCCAGCCGAACCACCTGCGCCGGGTCTCCCCTTGAGAACCGACCATGAATTTCACCCAGCTGTTCCAGTCCACCTACGCCGGCCTCCTCATTTATCCGGCACTGGCCCTGGTCATCGCCTTGGCTCTGACCCGCCTCTGCATCAAATTCCTGCCGAAATTCGGCTTTGTCCGACTGCCAAGCGAGCGTCACATCCACACCACGCCCATCCCCCGCGGCGGCGGCGTCGCTGTTGCCATCGCCTTCTTCACGGCCAGTGCGGCCTTCCTGCTCGGCGCCAACATCCCTGGCGGACAAGAGTACTTTCTCCGTTTCCTGCTGCCCGCCATCCCTCTCGTAGCCGTCGGGCTAGTCGATGACCGCTGGGAAATTTCCGCCTGGATCAAACTCGCGGTTCACCTTGTCGTCGCCACCATCATCTGGAACCAAACCCGACCGCAATACACTTTTTTCACTTGGACGACGCCTTGGTTCGTGTCTCTAGGCGTCACGGCGGCCTGGGTCATCCTCGTCATCAACGCCTTCAATCTCATTGACGGCCTGGACGGCCTGGCCACCGGCCTTGGCATCATTTCCTGCGGCTGCATGGCCGTCTGGTTCATACTTCTCGGCAACCGCGCCATGGAAGTTGTCACCATCGCCATCATGGCTGGCGCCCTGCTGGGCTTCCTCCGCTACAACTTCAATCCTGCCCGCATTTTTTTGGGCGACACGGGCAGCACCTTCATCGGGCTCTTCTTCGCCATTCTCAGCCTGTCAACGATGGACCGGGTGGTGACGCTCACCTCCATCCTGATTCCCCTTCTCGCTATCGGCGTGCCTATCTTCGACGTTTTCCTGGCGATCTGGCGCCGTAGCGCTCGCAAGCTGGAGAACAACCACGCTGGCGGCATTATGACCGGAGACAAGGATCACCTCCATCACCGCATGCTGCGTGAGACCCAAGGCCAAAAGGCCACGGCCTTTCGTCTATATCTGGTCGGCTGCGTTTTTGCCGTCATGGCCATCATCGTGCTGCTTCTGCGCCAATCCGCGCCTGCCATCGGTTATCTCATCCTCTTGTTCGCCCTACTCATCGTCCTGCGCCAGTTTGCCAGCATTGAACTCTGGGACTCTGCCCGCCTGATCCACCGCGGCCTCAGCAAACCGCACATAGCCCTCTGCCTGCATTTGGTCCAGCCGTTCTATGACTTTCTGGCCATCGCCCTGTCCTTCGTCATCACCGCCAACCTGATCCTGTGCACCTGCCGGGACTTGCCGCTCTTTATATGCTGCTTTGCCCCTATGGCTCTAACGCTCTGCCTCAGCAGAACCTATCGAGTCTACTGGGTACGCGCTGGTCTCGGCAACTACTGGCGGCTCGCCCTGACGGTTTGCCTCGGCGCCCTGACCTCCTGCATTGTTGTCTGGTTCATCCGCACTGACTTGCTGGTCGGCACCTACCAGCTGAAAAACCGGGAATTGCTCGCCGCCGCCCTGCTCTTCACACTCCTCAACATCTCTCTGATCTGCTTCGAACGCTTCTTTATCCACTACGCTGAAGGCTACCTCTACAAACGGCTGTTTTTCCTGTTCCAGCAACAAACCAGGAAACGCCTGCGCAGAATCCTCCTCTATGGCGGCGGCAGAACCTGCCGCTTTTTCGCCAATCAACTTTACAACTCAGTCTCAGAGGGCGGCGAAACCATTGTCGGCATTGTCGACGACGCACCCGCCCTGCAGAATCTGATTGTCCACGGCTTCCCGGTTCTCGGCGGCCTTGACCAGCTGGAATCAATCTGGGACAAGCGCCCCTTTGACAAAGTCGTGATCACCATGATCCACATCCCAGCGGAGAAGCTTGACATCCTCAAGGACTTCTGCATCAAGCACAACGTCGACTTGACGACCTATCGCACGCTGGAAGAGCCGCTGCTGCCAAAAACCGAAAACGGCACCGACCTCTGAGCCGCCGGCCTGCCCCCCATACAGATAACACGCCATCAACGCCACTTTTCTCATGGACTACTTTGGAGACACCGAGCATGGAAGAAAATCTGCTTGCCGACATTGAGCGCCTGCGGCGAGAACGCCGCGCCGTGATTCTCGCCCATACCTACCAGCCCCCGGAAATCCAGGACCTGGCCGACTTTGTCGATGATTCGTATGGTCTCAGCGTCAAGGCTTCCCAAGTCGCTGATGCGGACATCATCGTGTTCTGCGGCGTGCAATTCATGGCCGAAACCGCCGCCATCTTGAATCCGGGACGGCAGGTCCTGATGCCAGACCCAGAAGCCGGCTGCCCCATGGCCGACATGATCACAGCGGAGCAGCTTCGTCAATTCAAGGCCGAACATCCCGGTGCCCTGACGGTCTGCTATGTCAATTCAACGGCAGAGGTCAAAGCCGAATCCGATATCTGCTGCACATCCTCAAACGCCGTCAAAATCGTCCGCTCTCTTGGTGACGCTGAAGTCCTGTTCGTCCCGGATCAACACCTTGGGCGTTTCGTCGAGAAACAGCTTGGGCGCCGCCTAGTGCTGTGGGATGGCTTCTGCCCGGTCCACTACGCCCTTGGCCCGGAAACCATCCGGAAAATGAAACAACGCCATCCTGACGCCAAGGTCATGGTCCATCCTGAGACCAGGCCAGAAACCCAGGACGCCGCTGATTTCATCCTCTCCACCGGCCAAATGCTCGACCTGGCCAAAACCACGTCGCATCGAAAATTCTTAGTTGGCACTGAAGAAGGCATCCTGCACACCCTCCGGAAAGTGGCGCCGCACATTGAGTTTATCCACGCCAGCGAATTCCTGCGCTGCCCGACCATGAAGAAAACGACGCTGATCAACGTCAAAGCCTGCCTGGAGACCGGGCAAACCCGAATCACGGTTCCGGCCGAGGTCGCGGCCAAAGCCAAAATCGCCATTGACAAGATGCTCCAAGTCAGCGCAGCCAAATAAAGGCCAATCCGGCATTTTTTGCTGCGAGCCTACTTTTTCCTCTCAAAAAACCACATATTCCATAGCATGTTAATAACTCCCGCTGTCAATAACCGGATGACGTCAAAGATGCAGAACGGAAGCCCGCTGAAAATCATAACCTGATGGGAAACAACAAATAAGCAACCAGTAACATTGTCCTAACTTAATCTAAACACCTGTTTGCAACCTGTTGATAACTTGGCATGGGGCGGGCTTTGCGGTGCCGCTTCTCCCTCCCGACAATCTGCAGGCAGCCGATTCTCAATCCCAAAGGTCGCACCTGTAAAAACCAGGAAAGCGGTAAAAATTAAGCAGTCTGAATTTGCGAAGCGGCCGAAACGGGGTTATTTTTTAATATGCGCTTGGTTGTTGACATATTGCGTCATACGCCAGAAATCGCCGCACTGACAGCACCAGGAGGTCTGCCATGACACAGAATCCCATGGACGGCAAGGTTAAACTACGGCTGAAAAACACCGACACGAACCGGTTCAAAGTCGAAACCGGCAGCATGCCAGCCATCAAGCCACCTGTCCCGCCGCCTGCTCGCGGCGCGGAAACTCCGGAGGCAACCCAGACTATCAGCGATCCTTTGAGCCTGCGCGACACCGCCACCGGCAAGCTGAAGCGCATCACTGACACGCAGACGAGTGCGTCAGCCCTGGCGCCAAGCCAGGTCACTCCAGCCGGTGACGCGCCGCAAAAAACAGAAACCGTTCGTCTGAAAGTCGTTCGCAGCAGCGCCAAGCCCGGCGTCAGCCTTGGTCCTGGTGCGCCGGCTCCCATCTTGCCGCCGACTCCCGGAATCAACGCCGCCACCATCAAGCTGGGCGACCGTGCCGCACCGCTGCCGCCGGCCTTGAAATCAACAGGACGCATGCAGCGAATCGAATCTCCGGAACCGGCAACGCCGG